>Ga0247831_1000100_pt1 | contig 173042 bp, 132 predicted proteins | sample LaCruzMarch2015__9_FD_192406 | JGI IMG/M metagenome (GOLD analysis project Ga0247831, IMG submission 192406) | Freshwater microbial communities from meromictic Lake La Cruz, Castile-La Mancha, Spain - LaCruzMarch2015_1m | ecosystem: Environmental > Aquatic > Freshwater > Lake | place: Spain... | reverse complement strand
AGCGCCGAGGCGCGCACACAGGAGGCGTTAGATGAGGCCATCAGCCTGGCCTTCTCCAAGGTCACTGCCAAGGATGCCGCTGGATGGTTCGCTTCGTGTGGCTATAGTATTATTTAATATGCTCTAGGCGAGCCTTTCCAGATCGCCTAAAGGCTAGACACCAACGAAAACGGCTCTGAGGTTTCCCTCAGAGCCGCTGATGTGATGAACTGAAATCAGGTGGCTGATTATTTGCCGTGGCCACCACCACCTGTAGGTGCTTGGCGCTGGGCGGCTTCGCGGTCCAGCACGAGGAGACTGGCTGGATCATTGCCGGCGAGTCTCAGGCGGTCGAGCATGTCGCGGACCGTTTTCTCTTCTTCGATCTGCTCATTGAGGAACCAAAGAAGGAGGTTCTTCGAGGAGTGGTCTTTCACCTGTTCAGCGACGTCATAGAGATCATTGATCTGCTGGGTGACAGCCTGCTCCTGCTTGAGGCTGTGCTCAAAGACATCAATGGGGGATTCAAACACGGCCTTGGGCTGGGCGATGGGCTGAAGCACCACCACGGCATCACGGTCCACCACGTATTGGTAGAACTTCAGAGCATGCATGGTCTCCTCACGGCTCTGGTTGAACATCCAGCTGGCAAAGCCCATGTAAGGGGTCTGCTCGAACCAGGCCGCCATGGCGAGGTAAACGTAGCTGGAGGACATTTCGTTGTTGATCTGCTCATTGAGCATCTGGGTCAGTTTGGGATTCAGTGTCATAAGGGTTGATGAGCTAGGGTGGTTGCGATGATACAAAAGGCATAACGCAGCCGATGCAAGTTTTGGATGGCTTTGGGACCTACATGTTGATGGGAATCAATCGCATGTATCAAGCCAGCCAGGTGCGGATTGCGTCGGCCACAAGGACACCTCGAGTGTAGGCTTCTTCAAAGAGAGACATGCCGCTCATGTCTGAATGGGCATAAAAAATGGGCGGCGTTTGCTGAAGCATCTGCTGCCGATCCGCTCCCCAGATGAAGCCCGGGTCAGGCCGGATCATCCCATGGCCCCAAAGCCAGACATCGGCCTGGGTCACATGCTCTTCCAGGTCAGGATGCGCGGCCTGCAGGCCTTTCAAGGCGCGTGTACACCAGTCGGCGTGAGTTTGGTTTTGCATCCACTGGCGTGTTTGGAGCGGAGGCTGATCGCAGAGAACTTCATAATGAGTTACCACAGTGGCCTGGGGAACTGCGGCGAGGTCCTGGTGTGTGGCGTTGATATATCCCAGCGATGGACCTTGGTAGATTACATTATCCCAGGCCGGCAGGACACCGGCACTTGGAGGAAGTTCATCCAACGTGAGATTGGTGACCACCCACGGGGCATAAGAGAGCGGGATCGGCTTGAGTCCGGGAATAATCCTCTGGGCAATGAAGCGTGGCAGGGCGCAGAGAGCGGCACGGCTTTCATAGCGGATGACCTCCTCCGTGGTTACCTCAAGCACGTCGGTAAACACGATATCGCGTTCTGTTTGCAGGTGTAAAACGATGCAGGATGTATGCAGCCGCTCACGAAGAGGTTTAACCAATTGTTTGACTAAGTAGCCGTTGCCCTCGGGCCAGGTGAGGACGGTGCCCCGGGTGGCATTGGCGGCGTCACCGCTGCGGCTGGCAAAGTAGTGGATACCCGCCCAGGCGGAGACCTGATCCAGACCGCCGCCAAAGTCATCACGGCAACAGTAATCCACATACCAGTGCAGCGGTGTGCAGGTCCAGCCCTGCTGTTTCATCCAGGCGGCCATGGTGAGGCGATCCAACTCCAGGAAGGCAGGATCACGCGAACTGCGTTCCAAGGGCAGGGTGAAGGCTCGCTTGTCTTGAAAATCGCGGATGGCTGCGTCAAAGGCATCGAACTCCTGCTTCTCACGTGGAGTCAGGCCCGTCAGCGGCTGTAAACCAGCTTCCCACTGCCCGTGGATGAAGAGACGCTCATGCGGATCATGGCAGAGAGCCAGTTCATCATAGATCGGCCGACCTGCGGCATCATGGCCCTGGATTAAACCGATCTCTTCAAAGAAGGCGATGACTTCGTGGCAGTCCCGACCGGGCAAGGGGACATAGTGGGCACCCCAGGGATAAGCGGAGACCTTGTTGCTGCCTGAGATGGAATTGCCCCCGGCCTGCGACTCCAGATCGAGGACGACGAAGTTCTCCACGCCCTGCTTTTGCAACTGATGAGCCGCAGCGAGTCCTGCGATACCTCCGCCCGCAATGACGACGTCAGTTTTCACCGTGCGTGATGGCGTGGGCAGGTGCTTCAGATCGCGCAAATGATGCCCCACACTGGCGGCGGCCCCGACGATGCTGCCAGGGATAGTCTGCTGGCGTGTGCATGAGCCGGTCAGCAGGGCGGGTGCTGTCGCGGTGGCCTGGAGGAAGCGTCGGCGGTTCATGAGATGGAGATGAACGAATTTGGAATTCGTTCGACATTTCAGCGCGCCCAGTCTTCCTCGAAGTAGTGAACGAGTGCCTGATTGTTCAGACGGTTGATCTCAGTCTCAATGCGGGCCATGTCGGGTGGAAAACGCGGTAGTTGGGCCAGGACTTCTTCGTTCACGAATTTGAGTCCTTCTGGCAAGATGGCGGGGCCACTGAGAGGTTGACGTGAGGCCAGAATGAAACCCCATTCGCCAAAGCTGGGGACGAGCGCGTGATAGGGCTCTGTTTGCAATCCGCAGGCGCGCAGGGTGGCATCCACACACCAGAAAGACTGACGGGCGACGAAGGGGGAAGTGCTTTGCACGACCAAGGCGGCATTGGGGGCCATGATCTTCAGCAGGCGTTGATAAAAGGTGGTGGAGTAAAGCTTGCCTAACGAAAAGTTAGATGGATCAGGGAAGTCGATAATGACGAAATCAAAGGGCTCATGCTTTTCGGCCAACCAAGCAAAGGCATCGGCATTCTCGACTTTGACGCGGGGGGATTTCAGGGCGTCGCCGTTTTGCTCCCGCAGCATGGCATTGCTGGAAAAAAGCTCGGTCATGGCCGGGTCCAGATCCACCAGCGTGATGCTTTCGACCCTTGGATAACGCAGCACTTCACGGGCGGCGAGTCCATCGCCACCGCCCAGGATGAGCACACGTCTGGCCACCGGCAGGCGGGACAGGCCAGGATGCACGAGTGACTCATGATAGCGGTATTCATCCTTGCTGCTGAACTGAAGGTTGCTGTTCAGATAGAGGCGCAGTTCGTCTTTTCTCTTCGTGAGGACTAGTCGCTGATAGGGGGTGGATTCTGCGTAAATGACGGGGTCTGGAAAGGCGGCGTATTCCCCCCAGCGGGTGATTTCACTGCCATTGACAAACCCGGCGATGAGGATGGCTGCGACACTCAATCCCGTGATCCAGAGCGAGCGCAGCCGCGGGATCTCTGAACGCAGCATGATGAGAGCAAGGATGCCGACCGCCGTATTGATGAGGCCAAAGAGGAAAGCCGAACGCACGAGGCCGAGATGCGGCACGAGGACGAGCGGAAACAGCAATGAAGCCAGCAGCGCCCCGATGTAGTCAAAGCTGAAGACATTCGACACCAGGTCCTTGAAAACAAAACGCCCTTCCAGGATGCGCAACAGCAGAGGGATCTCCAGCCCAACAAAACAGCCAATGAGAAAGACGATGCTGTAGAGCGGGATGCGGAAGGAGACGGTCCAGCCAAAGATCAGAAACAGGATGGAAGCTGAACAACCGCCAAGGAGGGCGATGAGAAACTCGACCCGGATGAAAGTGCTGATGAGATTCCCGGTAACGAAGCGTGACAGATAAGACCCCACGCCCATAGCGAAGAGATACACCCCGATGATGGTGGAGAATTGAGTGATCGAATCCCCAAGGAGATAGGAGGCCAGCGTGCCTGCAATCAGTTCATAAACCAAGCCGCAGGTAGCGATGGCAAAAACGGACAGGAGCAGGAGCCAGGGGCGGGCGTTCATGGATAAAGGAGTCATCACCCGTTAAGTGACGGCTGCTTCAATGAATCGCTGCGGCGATGATCTGACAGATACCCAGGGCAGCGGCACCGACGACGATGGCCAAGGCAAGGTTCTTTTCCTCCACGAGCTGTTTCCATAGATCATAGGGCGTGAGCTTGTCTACAATGATGAACCCGGCGACGAAGATGATGATGCCGAGTAGTGCATAAATGACGGAGTTGAGGAGGATGACGATGTCCATGGTGATTCAGGTGTCGAGGTTAGATGGGAAGGTTACTTGTGAGAGCTGCCGAAGGACCAGCCACCGCCGCTGCTGCTGGTGAACACCGAGGGTCTGTAACGGTAGGCGGTGCTGGACAAGGCGGAGCGGTTGGCGCTGCTCTGGAGGAAGGACCAGCCGCGCGCGTTGGAGGTGGCCAGGAAGGCGCAGGTCAGCAGGCCCAGGGCTGTGTAGATCGGGTGTTTCATCAGTCGTCGTTGCCTCCGTAGGGATTGAAATCACTTTCATACCAGCGGCGTTTTTCAAAGCTGCCGCTGCGCAGCATCAGCCAAAGCGGCCATAGTGAGATGATAATCAGGCCTATCCAAAAGTTTGACCAAAAAAGACCGCCGCGCTCAATCGTGAAGGTGACGGTGGCGTTGGGAAGGAAATCCGAGGCGTCGGGGGTGAGGCGTAAATAGTACTCGCCTCGGGGAATGCCGGTAAGCGTGACTTTTTGGCGGCTGCCATCTGGGGCTGTGGTGTAGTTGGCCAGTGGGAAGGCGACGGGAAAGCTGCGCTGCGTGCCGGACTCTACGAGGCTGCCTTTGAGGCCCAGATACGTATCCGTCAAAAGCAGGCCCGTGGCGGTGATGTGCAGCGGTGCGGAGGCTCCCTCCAGGCGGAAGGGTTCCGTGATCAGGGCTTCGGTGCCTTTGCCTTTCTGATACTCGATACCGACATGGCCCACATGCCTTTCCGTTCCCCATCCCATGAACAGGGTCTGAATGATGATGTAGGCGATGAGGGTAAAGACAAAGATCGTGCGCACCTCGACCCAATTCTGGCGGTGAGGATTGGGCTGATTGAGATAGATGCCGCTGGGTTTCACCAATGGTGGCCCGGATGTGACAAAGGCTTTTTGGACCTCGGCGACATCCACATATTCTCCGCCAGACCATGTGATCTCATTCAGGCCCGGCATTTCCTCCTTGGACAAGATGAAGGGTGGCGAAACATAGTCTGTCAGCAGCGCGCGCTCACCATTTTTAACACGCCAGTAAAACTCGCCCAGCACATCCGTGGTGATGGCTTCCTCCCGGGCAAAGAGCTTGAAATCGCGTCCCTGCCACTCGTTGTCGGTGCAATGGCCGGGCAGGATGCGGACCAGGCTCCAGTGGCCGTTGAAAGTGACCAGGAAGCGGAAGCCCAGCCAGGGATTGAACAGCAGGTATTCATCCCAGGAACACCAGCGGTCCTTTCGCCGCATGAAACCCACGACTTCCCACAACTCGTCTTTAAACAACCCGCGTGTGCCGATCTGCAGCACGGGATTCAGCTTTAGGGTTGTCTGGGCGACTTTGCCGATCTCTCGAAGCCTCGGTGTGCTGGTGTCCAGGATGCTGGCGCAAGAGCCGCACACCGCCGCCATGGACTGTCCTTCCGCACGCAGGTTCACGGGCGCTCCGCAGCTCGGGCAGCTCAGGGCCTCGCTTTGCCGCCGGGTGATATCGGCGTCCTTGTCCCAGCCGGGAACCTTGCGCAGTTCCGTGAAATGCAGGTCGGCAAACTCGGCGTATTCGCCGGAGAAGAAAGCGCGGCCTTCCTGGCTGATCTCGATGCTGCCAAATTGTCCGTTAGGCCCGGTCAGGTCGATGCTCGTGCGCGACCATCCGGGCGGCGCGACCATGGGTAGCTCACCTTCGGCGGCGATGCACCGCCCCTCTTTCACATCCACCACGCGCCAGGATTCACCATCAATGTTGAGGATCTGTCCTGCGGGCACGTTTTCATCCACCAGGGGCAGCTTCACACTGTGGGGAAAGCTGACCATGTAAAAGCCCATCACCTCGGCGATCCAACCCTGCGTGCCCTCGCCAAAATCCGCGCACCATTCCGTCCACGAGCCATCGCCATAATGCAGACGCATACGCCCGATCAGGGTGAAAGCGCGGCCCTGCCAGTATCCCTTGGTGCCGATCTGCAAAGGGGAAAGATCCGGGGGCAGCTCCGCCATCTGGCCAAAGGTTTCCACCTGGAAATCCCGCCGCACCACAATCGACCGGCAATGTCCGCAGACCGATGACAGGCTGATGGAGGAACGAAACTCGACCGGAGCTCCGCATTGCGGGCAGTCGTAGCGGCGGCTGGCGTGTGTGTGATCAGTCGTCAGGGATTCCACAGCCTTCATTCAAGCGGAGGCCGGGGCGGAATACAAATTACAATTATCACCCGGGAGTGGATCTCTGCATGGGGTGCCAGGCTCCGCTTTCCCAATCGAGTACTTCCAACCCGTGAAGCTGCTTCTTGTAGTCGTATGGGCTGGGTTCATGCGTGGCATAACCGGGGTAATAATAACGGCAGCACAGGGACTGACTGTGCTGAATCTCCCGGAGCATCGTGTAGGTGCCCAGGCTTCTTGCGGCGTGATCAGGCTCAAACAGGCCATACACGGCGGATGTACTGTCCTTTCCCACATCCAAATAGCTGATGGCGATTAAATCCTGGTCCAGATACACCCGGCACTCCAGGCAAGTGCAGGGCACTGTGGCCGGGGTTTCGGAAAGAAAGGTGTCCAGGTCATCCGGCACATTGTCTTTAAAGCGGGTCTTGTGCCGCTGAAACATCATCCGCGCCTGCATGGACAGCGTGGCGGGGCCAAACTCACAGCGCACATCCGCATTCTTGCGCAGCACCCGGCACTGGCTCTTGCTCAGCATGAACTTCTGCAAATCCAGCCGCAGCGGGGTGATCGTGCGCACCCCGCCGTCATCTAGGCTGAGGTTGTAACGAAAAAACCTGGGGCCGAAATGACGCCAGCCAGACTCCCACAGACGATCCATCATCTCCGGCGGAACGGAGGGGCAATGGAAGCTTTGGTTCAGGATCTCGGACACGACTCCTGTCATCCAGTTGCCCTGAAACAGAACGACTTCAACTGAACTTCCCGCGCACGTAGGCTTCGGTCTGCGGGTCTTTCGGTGTGCTGAAGAGGTCCAGAGTGGGGCGCAGTTCGATGAGTTTGCCGAGGTAAAAGAAGGCGGTGCGGTCGGCACAACGTTTGGCCTGCTCCATATTGTGGGTGACGATGACGATGGTGAACTCCTTTTTGAGTTCGTGCATGAGTTCCTCGATTTTGAGGGTGGCGACGGGGTCAAGCGCGGCACAGGGTTCATCCATCAGGAGGATCTGCGGGCGGTTGGCGATGGCGCGGGCGATGCAGAGGCGCTGCTGTTGACCGCCGGAGAGGCCAAAGGCGCTTTCGTGCAGCTTATCCTTCACCTCATCCCACAGGGCGGCACCACGGAGGCTTTTTTCCACGACTTCGTCCAGCTCGTTTTTGCCATTTCGCCCGGCGACGCGGAGGGAGAAGATGACATTTTCGTAAATGCTCTTGGGAAAGGGATTGTACTTTTGGAAGACCATGCCGACGCGCTTTCGCAGAGAGATGACCTCGACATTGGGATCGTAAAGGCTTTGCTCGTCGATGTAGATGTCGCCTTTGTGCTTGATCCCATCCACGAGGTCGTTCATGCGGTTGATGTTCCGCAGCAGGGTGGTTTTGCCACAGCCAGAGGGGCCGATGAAGGCGGTGATTTCTTTTTCCGGGACGTCTAGGCTGATGTCATGGAGCACCTGCTTGGGACCATACCAGAAGGAAAAGTGATCCACCTTGATGAAAGCGGGATTGGGCGTGACAGGCGACATGGCTGGAAACAGTGATCAGTTTGGGGGGATGGGCTGGTTGGATGCGCTACATACTGAACACCGATGACTGAATACTGAATTTAAAACGCGCTGGCTTGATACTTCCTCCGCAGCCGTGTGCGGATCTGGATGGCGGCGAGGTTCATGGCGACGACGAGGAGGATAAGCAGGAGGGTGGTGGCAAAGACCATGGGCTTGGCACCTTCTGAATCCGGTGACTGGAAGCCGAGGTCATAGATATGGAAGCCCAGGTGCATGAACTTTCGCTCCGCATGGATGAAGGGCCAGGAGAGGTCCAAGGGCAGGGAAGGTGCGAGTTTGACCACTCCGGTGATCATGAGGGGGGCGACCTCGCCTGCACCACGTGCCATGGCCAGGATGACACCCGTCATCACGCCGGGGAGCGCGCTGGGGAGGACGATACGCTGGATAGTCTGCCACTTTGAGGCCCCACAGGCCAGGGCGGCCTCGCGCACGCCACGGGGCACGGCGACGAGTGCCTCCTCGGTAGCGACGATCACGACCGGCAGGGTCATGAGGGCCAGGGTGAGCGATGCCCATAGAATGCCACCGGTACCAAAGGTGGGTGTGGGCAGGCTGTCGCTGAAAAAGCCGTGGAAGTAAGGGCAACGGGCGATGGTGAGGATGATTAGGAACACGCTGATGATCCAAAGGGTTCCCTCGACTTTTTGCAGAAGCTTTTGCCGCTTCTGCTGGGTGGGGATGGCAGTGCGGTTGTGTGTGGAAAGATAAACGGCAGTGCCGATAGAGGCCAGGGCACCGAAGCCTGCGGCAAACCACCAGGCGGGGGCGATGGGATACTGAACGCCGCCGTCAATGAAACCGCCGACGCCATAGACAAAGAAGCCAAGGCCGAAGACGCCGAAGACGATGGAGGGCACCCCGGCGAGGTTGTTCACGCAGATGCGGACGATCTGAACCATGAGCCCCTGGCGGGCATACTCGCGTAGATAAATGGCGGCGATGATACCGAAAGGCGTGACCATGACTGCCATGAGAATGGTCATGACAAAGGTGCCAAAGATGGCCGGGAAGATGCCGCCCTCGGTATTGGCCTCGCGCGGTTCGGCCAAGAGGAAATCCCAGATGGCGTGAAGGAAGACGCCGGTTTGGCCAAAGATGCCGATGTCGTTGGGCTGATAGAAATGCAGGATGTCCCCGACGTTTTGAGTGCGCTCTTCACCGGAGGCCAGCTTGTAGATCAGCTTGTCCGCAGTCTGGGCGGCTCGCAGTTTTTGCGCTTCATTGGCGAGGGTTTGATAACGGGCCTGCTCCTCGGCGATCTCGGTTTTGACGTCCTCGGTTCGGGAGCGGATCTCCAGGCGCTTCATGCGCGCATTGATGTCGCCGATTTGATTTTTTTCGATCTTGAGGATCGTGTCCCGACGTTTGTTCCCCTCTTTGACCAGCCTGGCAAACTCGCTTTTAAAAACCGCATCTTCTCCTGTGATCTTGTGACCGTCGGCCAACTGTAAAGCCACCGGGGTAAAGACAGAGTCACCATACTCCATGCGCTCCGCCACATAGATGCCGCTGACATCGGAACGGGCGATGACGTCCGCTTCGTTGATGTAACGGAAAGCGAGGTTGTAGGCGTCTTTGTTGCCGGTGAAGATCTGGTATTCCGTCGCGAAGGTGCCATCCGGTTTACGCCGTTGCTGGGTCTTGACCAGGCTGCCTGCGATGCGGGTTTCCTTGTCACCTTCTTTGATGGTGTAAACAGCTACACGATCTGGCCAGAAGACGGACAGGCCGTTCATGGCGATGAGCACTAGCAGGCCGCTGATCATGATCAGACCTACGGTGAGTCCGGCGGCGGTGAGCCACACTTTTACTTCGCCTTTCGTGCGGGTTGGCTGTTGGAAGGTCGCTTGAGACATCAGACGATTTTAAATTTGTCGCGCAGTTTTTGACGCATGATTTCAGCCACCGTGTTCAGGACGAAGGTCATGGCAAAGAGCACCAAGGCACCGAGGAAAAGCGTGCGGTAGTGGGTGGAGCCCTGCGCGGCTTCAGGTAGCTCGACCGCGATGTTGGCGGAGAGGGTTCTCATGCCGTTGAAAAGATTCCAGTGATCCGCCAGGGGAAACTGACCGCCACCCAGGCCGAAGTCACCAAAGATCAAGCGCCCGGCTTCGTCCATGACAGGGGTGTTCCCCGTGGCCATGACGACGATCATCGTCTCACCCACGGCACGTCCAAAACCAATCATGAGTGCGGAAAAGATACCCGCCGAGGCGATGGGCAGCACTACCGTGCGCACCACCTGCCAGCGCGAAGCCCCGAGCGCCTCCGATGCGGAGGTCAGGGAAGGGGGCACATTGGAAAGGGCATCCTCAGAAATGGTGAAGATGACCGGGATGACCGCAAAGCCCATCATGAAACCCACGACCATGCAGTTACGCTGATCATAGGGCATTCCAGTGAACTGAGGCCACCACATGCGGAAGTCAGCGACATGGGAGCCGTCGGGCATAGTGGCGACGAACAGCGCTTTTTCCATAACAGGCCCCATCTGCCAGCCCACCCACGCAAAGAACAGGATCACCGGGGCGATGAGCATATACTCCGTTCCTTTGGGCAGGCGATTGCGCTGAACGATGGGTAAGCGGCCCCAGAGCACGCCCAGCAAACTAGCGGAAAGGGGGACTGAGATAACGACCAATAAAATGGAGGGCACTCGGTTTTCAATCAAGGGTGCCAGCCAGAGTGCCGCCAGGAAACCGAGCACGACGGAAGGCAGTGAAGCCATGATCTCCATTGCCGGTTTGACGATCCGTTTCATGCCGGGGGCAAGGAACTGAGAGGTGTAAATGGCGGCCAGCAGTGCGATGGGCACGGCAAAGAGCATCGCGTAAAGTGTTCCTTTCAACGACCCGATGATGAGCGGGACCAGGGACAGCTTTGGCTCGAAGTCGTCCGTGCCACTCGTGCTCTGCCATTCATACTTCGGTTTCGCAAAACCTTCATACCAGACCTTGCCGAAGAACGCGCTCCAGCCTGCCTCAGGATGAGGATCGCTTATCTCATAAAGATGCATGGCCCCCTGAGTATCCAGGTAACCCAGGTGTTCTGCCTTGGCATCCATGGCGACGGAGACCGCCTCAAACGGCAGCTTCACGTGGCGACGGACACTGGCCGTGGTGGCATAACAAAGGGCACATTCCTTGGCATTACCGACAAGGAAAGATTTGTTTCGCTGGCTTGCTCGGTAGTAATCGATGGGACCATTCAGCGGCTGAAACTCTTTGGTCATCCCAAAGAGACGCATGGTCCCACCTTCCGGTACAAAGAGACTGAAGATGCGCACCTTCCCCTCTTGGTTATAGCAAACAACGCTGACCTGTCCAAAGAGGTAATCCACACCACTGACCTGCCCGCCATCGAAGGGCTTGAATCGCTGCCGCAGTTCCCAGCCGCTGCTGAGTTTGTAGAAGTAAAAGACCTCGCCGGAATCCGTCATGGTCAGCAGACTGTCTGCCGTGCCCGCCACGAGAACGCGCAAGGGATGGGCTCCGCCAAGCAGAGACGTCAAATCGTCGCGACCATCGATCTCGGTTTTACCTTTGCCCATGAGGCTTTTCTTTTGCCGAAGGCTCATCGTGGTGAGCACCCGCTGGCCAGCCACTTCCTGAATGGCGGCGAAGAGTTTTTTGTCCCCGGCATCTGCATAGTCCATGTCTAGGACAGGGGCTTGCTGTCCCTCACGCAGTGGCATCAGCGCCTCGCTTTTGACGGAAGGTTGAATCAGGGGTTTTCCCTTGGCCTGATATTGTGACTGATATGTGATACCCACGAATCCCACCTGACCGTCAGCGGTTCCGATCACCACACGTCCCTTGAGGGGATCATGTCGTTTGGCAGTAATTTGGGTGCCTGCGGGCAGTCCCGTGGGGAGGCGTTGAATGGCGGTGCCATTGGCGGGCTGGAAAACGACCTCGTTGCCGCCATCGAAGTAAAAAGGCAACTCAGACCACTCGTCCAAACCAACCACCGCACCAGCTGGGGCAGCCAGGGCAACCGTCGTTTTTTCTTCAATGTGTGCCCCTTGAAACAACGGAGCGATCTCCAGGGCGATGAAGGCAAAGATGCCAAAGACAGCCACGATGATGCCGATACCACCAAAGACAATGGCCGAGTTCATGAAGCGGTCCCAGCGTAGAGTGCCGCGGGACACGATGAAGCGCTCTGGTACAGGACGTGGTGCTCCCCTGGCGCTGGTCATCGGGGTAGGAGCATCTGAGGAACTGGGCGGCATGTCGAGGAGGTAGATCGGGTCTCACCGACCCGAATCTTTAGAAAGACGGAAGTCGAACCTTTTGCAAATGACAAAAATGTCGCAGAGGTGACGGGATTGACACATCGCACCTTCTTCTTGATCCAAGGCGTAACCCTCATTACTTAGAGTCACTAACCCAAATCCAAACCCTTATGGCCCACATACTGCCTCCACTCCCTTACGACAAAACAGCGCTCGAACCCCATATCGACGCTACCACCATGGAGATCCACCATGGCCGTCATCACAATGCTTATGTGACGAATTTGAATGCCGCCCTGGCTGGCAAGGCTGATCTGGAGGCTCTTTCCATCGAAGATCTTTGCAAAAACATCAGCACCGTTCCTGCTGAAATCCAGGCGGCCGTCCGTAACAATGGCGGCGGGCATTTTAACCACAGCCTTTTCTGGAACATCATGGGTCCGGATGCCGGTGGTGCGCCGACCGGTGAGCTTGCAGATGCCATCAATGCGGCTTTTGGCAGCTTCGATGCCTTTAAGGAAGCTTTTGCTAAAGCCGGTGCCACCCGTTTCGGTTCCGGTTGGGCTTGGCTGGTGGTCAAGGATGGCAAAGTGGCTGTCACCTCCACCCCAAACCAGGACAATCCCCTCATGGACGGCAGCGGCACCCCGATCCTGGGCTGCGATGTCTGGGAGCACGCTTATTACCTGAAGTATCAGAACAAGCGCCCAGATTACATCAGCGCTTGGTGGAATGTTGTGAACTGGTCCGCCGTGGCGGATCTCTTTGCGAAGGCCAAGTAATTCGGCCTGTCGAATTTTTGAGCGGAGCTGTCGCATGGCAGCTCCGCTTTTTTTGTGGAAGTGAAGAGCCAGTTTTGGACTCTTGTCGCTCATGTGTCGATCTTCGTGGATCAGGAAAGTGGTCGGGCCGGCGAGATTCGAACTCACGACCTCTTGCACCCCATGCAAGCGTTCTACCAGGCTGAACTACGGCCCGACCTTTTTGCGGGGCTTTTAACGGCCCGGCTGGGGAAAACGATCTTGGCGTTTGCCTGTTGGCTTTGCAACTGAGATGTTTGATGGGAATTGAGATTATTTACTTTTTCTCGTTTGTCTGCGCCATGTTCGCAGCCCGTTTCCTCTTGAGATAAATCCTATCTTCAAGGAAGATCAAACATGACCATCCTGCCGGATACCGATAAAAGCGTTGATTGGGGCCGTAAAGGTTCGCAGATGATTCTGACACTGGCTTGTCTGGTGGTCGTTTTGACGGGAATGCGTGCTGCGGCAGGTGTGTTGGTGCCGATGGTCTATGCCTTTTTCCTGGCTGTGCTGAGCTTTCCTTTACTGCGTTGGTTGACCCGGCATCGCATTCCCGGGCCGATTGCTTTAGCCGTGACCCTGCTGATGAATTTGGGCGTTCTTGCCGGATTGATCACCTTGGCGGTGCGGCTTCTGATCAGCTTCAATGCCGACTTACCGCGTTACCTGCGCGGTCTTCAAAGGAATGTCACGGATCTGGGGGTCTGGCTGGATGAAAATGGGATCGAAGGGGCCAAGGATGCGCTGGGCAGTTTGTTCGATTGGAACAACATCATCGGTTATGCCACCCAGCAGGACGTGATGTCACGCATCGGCTCCATGCTGGGCAGCACGTTTGGCACCCTGGCCACGGTCTTCGCGGGATTGGTGATGATTTTGATTTTGATGATGTTTGTCCTCATGGAGGCGACAGGCACCCATCGCCGGATGGTCGCCGTGCGCATGGCAGGCGGCCCGGACTTCAGCGGGCTGATGCGCAGTGTCTCAGACATCCAAAAATATCTTGGCATCAAAACGCTGATCAGTGCCCTTACCGGATTGCTCGCCGGGGCATGGTGCTGGTTTTTTGATCTTCAGTATCCATTGTTATGGGCCATCCTGGCTTTCGTTTTCAACTACATCCCGGCCGTCGGTAGCTCCGCGGCCAGTATTCCGGCCATCGTTGAAGCTTTGGTTCAGCATGGAGGCGGTGCCGCGATTGGCATTGCGATTGGCTATGGTGGGATCAACTTTGCACTCGATAATTTTGTACAGCCTCAGTTATTGGGCAATCGCTTTGGCATTTCGGCCTTGGTCGTGGTGCTGTCAGTGATTTTTTGGGGCTGGCTTTGGGGGCCGTTGGGAATGTTCCTGGCGGTTCCTTTGACCATGGTTATCAAGGTGCTGCTGGATAACAGCGAGGAATTCCGGTGGGTCTCTGTGGCCATGTCGCAGAAAAAGGTTCGAAGAGGAGAGGTGGAGGTTGTGGGCTATGACCTCGACGAAAACGAGATTGTCGGTGGTGGTGCCAGCACTGAGAGCCCGGGAAAGTAGGCCTGTTGTGTTGCATAGGGTCATGTCTGAATAGAGTTGCTGAGAGACCAGAAGGGGATGCCGTCCTTTTTAAGCGGCCTTGATTGGCTGGCGACACCCGCTCCTCACCCCAGCCCTCTCCTCAGGGAGGAGAGGGGGGACGTCTTTTCGCCCTGCAACATCGAAGACCAAACGACCGTTCCTCTCCCCACCGGGGAGAGGGACGGTGAGGGGCCGGTGCCCTTTACCAGACGGCCTCTGATCGCGGCTCGACTTCAAATCTTCACAGCCTTTCACTTCACTTCCTTGGCCGGTTGATCGCCTAACTGCAAGGTGGGAACGGTGGCGTCGTTGCTGACGTTGAAGCTGACCCAGTGGCCGGCCACGCCGTGAGCCGGGAACCCGCAGGCGAGGGCAAATTCTCCGGCTTCATCCGGTGTAAAGCTAAACTCTGCCTGGCCCATGGTCATGCCGGTGAGATGTTTGGGCGAGGCCCCTCCTTCGAAGTAAGGCTCTGGCACCTGTAGCTTTTTCGTCTCCGCTTTTTCAATGATGATGGCGCTGTGCGGGATGGGGCTGGGATTGATGAAGGTCACGTCCACTTTCCAGCCCGTAGGTACGGTGAGAATGGCCTTGCCATGGGAGTAGCCGTTGAAGTTCATGCCGTAGTTCACCGCATTGAAGGTGGCCACCAGCTTGATCTTCACGCTCTTCGGGGTGTCCCCAGGTTTGAGCAGGTCCTCGGCAGTGATGCCCGCGAAGAGTTCCTTTTTTATACCGGGGATTTCAATGCCGTGGTCATGGGCGGGAGGTGGTGTCTGGGCAATGGCCAAGGTGGCGAGGCAGAGTGACGAAAAGAGGAGGGGACGTAGCATGACGAAAAAGACAACCACGAAACGGGCGTTCCGTGGTTGTCGAGGTTGGAAGTTTAAAGACGGAGGTTACTTGGCGGCGACGGGTGCGAGAACCGCGTCCTTGGCGGCCTTTTTGGCGGGGACGATCTTCCAGACAGAACCGCGTTCGCTGGTGTAGGGGTCCACAGGGCCGCCGTAGTTGGCAGTGGCGTGGGTGACATAGATGCTGCCATCAGGACCGGTGCCGCTGCCCGTGGGACGGATGCCATCAGCCAGGTCCAGCATCTCCTGCATCTGCCAGGTGCCATCCACCTGCTTCATGCCCCAGACCTTGCCACTGCCCCAGTCGGCGGAGAAGTAAACGCCATCCAGTTCAGGATACTCGGTGCCGCGATAGACACCCAGATTGATCACGCAGATGCCCTGGTCCACATGGCTGTATTCGGCGATGGGCATCACGCCCACCTTGGGATAGTTCTCCGGGTCCATGGCGGTTTCGCTGCCATCGGGGTTCTTCTTCAAAATCATCGGGAAGGGGTGGCTGCCGCACATGAATTTCCAGCCGTAGTTTTCACCGCCTTTGCTGCTGGCGGGCTGCATGTTGATCTCCTCCCAATGGTTCTGACCGATGTCAGCGATGTACATGTCACCCGTCTTGGAATCGAAGCTGAAGGTCCATGGATTGCGCAGACCGTAGGACCAGATTTCCGGCTTGGCACGCGGACGGACTTTGGAGAAGGCTTCCTCGCTGACTCCGAAGAGGGTCATCTGCTGGAGGGGTGTGATGAATGGGTTGTCCTTCGGAATGCCGTAGGCGCGGTCAGGGCTGCTTTGATTCACGTCGATGCGCAGCATCTTGCCTAACCATGTATGCAGATCCTGGCCGGCATTGATGACATCGCCCTCCCAGCCGCCGTCACCCACACCGATATAAAGATAGCCATCAGGACCAAAGGCGATCTGGCCGCCATGATGGTTACAGTAGGGGAAATCGATCTGCATGATCACCTTGGCGGTATCAGGATCGAGGCGGTCCGGATTGCTCTTGGACACGGTGAACTCGGTGACCATGGTGGCTCCATTGAACCACAGGTCGGCATAGGCCACATAGACCTTGCCGTTGGTTTTGAAGTCGGGATGGAAGGCCATGCTGAACATGCCCAGTTCCAGGAAGGAGGAGATGGTCTTGTCCTTCAGGTCCAGAAAGGGGCGCTTCAGTTTTTTTCCATCCTTGATGATCTGAATCACGCCCGGACGCTCCACGACAAAGAGGCGCCCACTGCCATCGTTGGGGGCCGCCACGCTGACCGGGTCCACAAGATCGGATGCGACCTGTACCAAACTGATGGCTACGTCTCCAGACAGTTTACCTCCGGGTTGAGCAGGTTTGGTCTCCGCAGCCAAGGTAGCGCCGGTGATGAGCGCAATCAGAATATATAGTGCAGGTTTCAGTTTCATGTTGGTTAGGTTGGGGCGTTGAAAAACCGAATTAACAACACCTCAAGGCTAAAAAACTCATGCCTGCCAAGCAAGCCTGAAATCCGTTTGCCGGAATGATCCATGCGGGAGCATCTCTGAGGATGGATTTTCCAGGCTCAGAGAGTGCTGCAGACTGTCGATTTACATTCCGCTCTTGGCGATTTTTTCACAGCTCTGCACATCCAGTTTTCCGGAGGACAAGATAGGGATGTCAGAGACACGGATCATTTTTTTGGGAATCCACAGAGGAGGCAGCCCTTTTTCCAAAAGCCGGTAGCGTAGGTCTAGGATTTCCTGGTGCTCTGGACCTCCAGGGATGGCCGTGAGGAGGATCAAGGCTTCACCTCTTTCCTGATCCGGGACACCGATCACAGCAATTTTGCGCACGCTCTCGTTTTCCAGGCCCATGGCTTTCATGAGAGCGTCTTCCACGGTTTCGTGCGGCACCATTTCACCGCCAATTTTGGAGAAACGGCTGAGGCGGCCTTCGATGTAAAGGAACCCGTCCATATCCAAACGGCCAATGTCGCCCGTGCGGAACCAGCCATCTGCATCGATGACTTCGGCAGTGCGTTTCGGTTCGTTGAGATAACCTTCGAAGACGTTGGCTCCTTTGAACCAGATCATCCCGCTGGAGTGCAGGGACAAAGGTTCATCCGTCTCAGGATGTGTGATCCGCACGGCGAGTCCGGGCATCAGATGACCGACACTGCCCGGACGGTGGTTAGGCAGCCAGGCATGGCCGCTTTTGTCATCACCCAAGGGAACTGGGTCTGGCAGGTTGACGTTGGAAACCGGAGAGGTTTCGGTCAAACCGTAACCCTCAAAGACCTTTTTGCCAAAACGTTGCTCAAAGGCGGCGGCGACTGTCGGAGGGAGTTTTTCAGCACCGGTCACGACCATCTTGAGTGAGGCCAGGGCTTCGCGATTAACACCGCGCAGATACCCCCTGAGGAAGGTGGGGGTGGCGATCATGAGAGTGATGCGATGTTTCTCGATGAGTTCTCCAAGTTTCTTGGTCTCCAGCGGACTTGGGTAGGTAATGAGATTCAAGCCGCTGATGAGCGGGTACCAGAGGGTCACGGTGCAGCCAAAACTGTGAAAGAGCGGCAGGCTGCCCAGAATGCTGTCGCTGGAGTTCATGCTAAGGCGGCTGCTGAATTGGGCGACATTGGCCATCACATTGCGGTGTGTCAGGGCTACTCCCTTTGGATTGCCGGAACTGCCGCTGGTAAAGAGCAGGATGGCTTCATCTTTTTCACCCTTCTTGGGTACGCCAAGGATCATGGCCAAAAGAGCCGTCGGTAAGATCTTGCTCAGCACGAACCAGAGGCCGATTTTGCTTTTCAGTCTGGGCAGGATGCGCTCAATGAGCACAAGCTGCTTCATCGGCGGCCAGGGGAAGCTCTGCATCTTCCGCACAAAGATGTCTGCCGTGATGAAACGATCAATCCCTGCGGCTTTGATGGCATATTCGACCGAGGAACGCCCTGCTGTGAAGTTGATATTGACGGGGATTTTGCCAGCGAGCAACACCGCGACATTGGCAATCAGTCCGGCCAATCCCGGAGGAAGGATGATGCCGACGCGTTTTTTCTGTGTCTCTGTTTTGATGATCTTGGATAGGGCGATGGAAACGGCGAGTACCCGATCATAGCCTAGCTCCTTATCGTCTTTGCCATCGACGATCTTGTTCCTGCGACCGTGTTTTTTGAGCCCCTTGATTAAGGCATAGGCGAGATGTAGCCGCAGGGCAGGGTGTTCATGGAATGCCTTTTCAGCCAATACGAAAAGGCTTTCCTGATACGCAGCAAGTGTGATGTCCTCATCCGGCATCAGTGCGCCAAATGCCAGAACGGCGAAAGTTTCATCATAACGCGGTTCGATATTGAGCGCGATATCCGCACTGTGCTGGACATAGAGGGGTAAAATCGGGCAGCCTGCTTTCAGGAGGAACTCGAGCTTGGCCCCAGGCACCGTGGTTAGCGGAGCTTGTGCGGAGGCTGCCTCGCCCGGCAGGTAAATGATGACGGAGTCTTTTTCGATCTTTTCTGAGATCACCTTTCGAAAGGGCTGTGGATCATTCAGATCCAGAGCGACCATGAGGACATGCACGGTGTCCAGTTCGATGTGGGCCTGCATCAGCGGATGCAAAGGTGCGCCTTGTTCCACCAGATAGACGATGCGCTGACCCTCCAGCAAGGTTTCCAAACGCTTCAGGTCCAGATAACTGATTTGTGAGGGCAGGATGAGGTAGCCACCTTTCGAGGGGAGGTTTTCTTTCCCCAAGAGGGTGAGATTTTTCAGGGAAACTGGCTTGTCCGTTGGCATGGCGATGAGGGGAAAGGAATGAGTATGCAGAGTAAGCGATGAAGCATGCGCTTTTCCAGCGGGAAAAGGATCATCCTTGAATTGAAAAAAGATTTTTGATCCCCACTCTGAAGCGATTTCGCATGGGTAGGTCAGTGACGCAATGCATCACGAACTAAACTTTTGAAACCCGGCTTGTCATGACAGCTATTTCCACACCATCTTTGCAAATGACCACGCACACCTTCCCCTCTCATGACGGTGCTGAGCTTTTTTATCGGGCGTGGTTGCCCTTTAATCAGGCCAAACAGGCCATCGTGATCATGAATCGCGGGCAGGAGCACTCAGTCCGGATTGTGTAATCTATGGCCAATGCTTCCTCCCGACCTTCGTTTTTCCAGGCTGCCGGGGGCAGTGCCTGGACCAGCATTGTTTTTCTGGTCATCTACAATGCCAGCAACTGGATCGCCGGATTGAGGTCGGATGTGCAGACGGTGGCGTTTGCATGGGAGCAGCGCTGGATTCCTATGGTGGAGTGGATGATCGTTCCTTATGGGTCCCTGGCTGCCTTTTTCGTAGTGGCTCCGTTTTTGTGTTCGGATCGAAATGAACTGCGGGTCCTGCGTCAGCGTCTGGTGATGACGAACCTCATCGCGGGGGCATGTTTTTTGATCATCCCGCTGGAGCTTGCCTGGGCACGACCTGAGGCAACAGGCCCGTTCGCGTCCTGGTTCCGGGCCATTCAGGCGATGGATGCCCCGCACAATCTTTTTCCCAGCCTGCACATCGTCCTGCGCACGATCATGGCGGTTCACTACGCCCGGCATTCACGCGGGGTGATGCGTGTGTTGTTACACATTTGGTTCAGCCTGATCGGTATCTCCACACTGCTGACCTGGCAGCATCATCTGGTGGATGTTTTGGGCGGCTTTCTCTTGGCGGCGGTGATTTATCACATCGTGCCGGAGCGCGAGACCAAGGCCTCCACAAATCCGCGCATTGGTTTTTATTACCTGACGGCCACGGTGTTGCTGCTCTTTGCCTGCCGCCTGATGTTGCCCTGGACTTTGCTTTTCTCCTGGCCTGCGGCGGCTTTGGGGACGGTGGCGGCATGTTACTTTGGGGCAGGTGCGGCGGTGTTGAGAAAAACCAATGGGCGTCTGCCTCCCCTCACGCAATGGTTGCTCGCGCCCTGGCTGCTGGGGCAGGAGATTTCCTGGTGGTGGTATCGGCGGCAGTCACCCAAGTGGAGCTGGTTGACCCCGCGTGTGTGGATGGGCTCGCTGCCGGATGATGCGACGGTGGTGGAGTTGGTCGAGGCCGGAGTCACTGAGGTGTTGGATCTAACGGCGGAGTTCGATGCGCCGGAGGGGTTGCGGTTATTGCCTGGATATAAAAATATCCCCGTTGCCGATCTGACTGCCCCCACCCAGCAACAGCTCAAAGCCATGGCCGAATTCATTGATCGTGGACGTAAGGAGGGCATCGTCTTTGTCCACTGCAAGGCGGGTTACTCCCGCACGGCGGCGGCGGTCGGTGCCTGGCTCTTGCAAAGTGGAGGCACGACGGAGGCGGCGATCCGGCAGATGCAGGATGCCCGGCCCGGCATGATTATCCGGTCTGAGGTGGTGAAGGCCCTGCGGGATTTGGAGGCATCTCTGTCCGCTCCCGGTCGTGCATCGGTTTGAGGTTGAAGTCTTCCGGGGGCCAGCGCATGGGATGGCCCACTCCTGATGTCCGATCCGTTTGCAATCCTTCGCATGGCACCCCTGCTGCTGGCCGGGGGCGTGTCTGCCTTTCGTGGGAAAACCATCTCCAGAGACATCACCGGCTCCTTGGCCAGGGTGGGCTATGGGCTGGTGAAGCTCCTGTATCTGCTCGTCCTTCTGGAGGAAGTCTTCAGCCTCAGCCTAACAGCGGCCCCCTCCACCAAGACGAGCTGGGCTTCGTTCATCGGCATGGTCTCTTTCACAGGCATGCTTTACCTACTCGTGTCTGGCACGGCAGATGTTTATGCCGGGCTTTTACGGTTGGTGAAATATGAACTGCCGGAGGTGACACGCGATCCTTTCTGGGCCGATGGATTCATGGATTTCTGGGGCCGCTGGGGCACGGTTGCCGAGCCTGAGCCACCCTCTTTCCGCTCTGCCCTGAACCGTTGCGGGCTTGTCCTTTTGACCGTCGTGATCTGGGGCGGCTTCAATCACGGGATGGGTGTCTGGATGGTTCTTCAGGCAGGACTGATCTATGCCGATTCGCGTTTGGCCACGAACCTCGTGTGGACCACCCGCGTCCCGCGTCTCGTGCGTCGGGCTTTGACCGTGCTGCTGTTCACGCTCAGCACACCGCTGTTGTATGCCGGGACCTTGGAGGCAGCGGTGCAAGAGTGGACACGGCTGTTCAATCCGCCTTCAGAGACCCTTTATTCAGTGTTTCTCGATCAACGGCTGACTACCCCCCGCGCCTCCTGGTTGCTGTGGGCTGCCGTGCTCGTCACCCTGGCCACGCCCGGGCTGCGTTGGTGGATGGGACAAGGGCCAAGGCTGCGTCTGGCAGTGAAAGCGACCGGCCTTTTTTTCCTCGGCATGTCCATGTTCATCTGCCTAGAGCCAATCCTGCCAGGGATCGCTGTTCGCTTGGTCCTCGGGCTTTATCCCGATGGGCGAAACGGCGTCGTTATCGGCAATGACGGTCGGCTTTATGCCAAACGGGATCTGGACATCTTTACCCAGCGACGAAGCGAGCCCACAAGCGTGGATGCCATCCTCGCCTTGAAACAGCACCTCCAAGCTCAGGGCACCGGCCTGCTCGTCCTCCCCGTCCCGGAAAAACTCACACTGTATCCTGAGCCCATCCTGCCCGGCAAATATTGGACACCCGTCTTGCCGCCGGACTACCGCGCCGGAGTGGATCGGCTGCGTGCCGCAGGGGTGGATGTCTTGGACCTCAGTGGCAAACTCTGGGATCAGCGCAACCGCCTGCCGCTTTATTTCAAACAGAATTCCCTCTGGCGGGCTGAGGCGATGAAGGAAATCGCCGTGCTGACCTCCCGCCACATCCGCAAGACTTACCCGCAAGCCGTGCGGGATGAAACCCCGCTCATTGATGCCGTGTTCATCGAGCGTCAGGACGTGGGCGAACTTGCCAAAACCCTCGATTTTGCAAATGCCGCCCGCTTCTGGTCTGCCGAAGTCACTCAGATGGTCGGCCTGCGCGGTTTGAAGGGCGGGGAAACCTCCCCCGTCCTGGTCATCGGCGGTACCTTGATCCGCGTCTATGACGACCCCTCACTCAGTTTCGGCCCTGCCTCAGCGACTGAACCACCCTCGGCTTTTCCCACCCAGCTCGGCGCTTTGTTAGGCCAGGGGCTGGACATCATGGATGAATCCAAAGTCCAGACCGCCGATCCGTCTTTCCCGAGAACCCAGGGCAAAAAGCTCGTCATCTGGGTCATCCGGGCAGGGGACCTTTAGTCACTCCTCCGGCCTCAACAAATCCGGTCGCATCTTCTGTGTGCGCTCCAGCGCCTGCTGATGCCGCCATTCGGCGATTTTCGCGTGATTCCCGCTGAGCAAAATATCCGGCACCCGCAGGCCCTGAAACTCCGCCGGCTTCGTGTAATGCGGTGCCTCTAGCAACCCGGCGGACCCAAAAGATTCCTCCACCGCACTCAGATCATCCCCCAGCACCCCCGGCAGCAGACGCACGACCGCATCCATCACCACCACTGCCGCGATGGCCCCGTTCGTCAAAACATAGTCCCCCAGGCTGATCTCCTCATCCACCCATCGGTCCACCACCCGCTGGTCCATGCCCTCGTAATGACCCGAGAGAAAAATGAGGTGCTCCTCCCCCGCCAGACGATGCGCCGCAGCCTGGTCAAAAGGCTTCCCGGCAGGCGACATCAGGATCACCCGCGCCCCCTCCGTATGCACCTGCTCCAGCGCCGCAAACAACGGCTCCGGGCGCAATAGCATCCCCTGGCCGCCACCGTAAGGCGTGTCATCCACCTGCTTGTGTTTGCCCAGGCCATGCTCGCGCAAATCATGCACGCCCACCGTGATCGCCCCCTTTTCCTGGGCACGCCCCATGATGCTGGTGCCCATCGGCACGGTAATGAGTTCAGGGAAAAGAGTGATGACGTCCAGGCGCACCCCGCAGCTATGCCGTGGGCGCACCGTCTGTGCAAGCCGCCAGGGACACTTCCCCGGCCCCCGCGCGGAAACCCCGGCTGCCGCCCGCAGCCCGTCGCGCCCCCTCATCGCCTCCTGCGGCCCCGAGAGATGAATTTTGCACACCAGGGCACGGTTTTCGCCCCTCAAGTGGGCATTTTGGCGTGCTAAGGCATGGTTTTTCCGCGCCGAGGGATCAATCTCCAGCGGCAGGGGATGAAAAAAGTCGTGCCGAGGGATGATTTTGGCGCGCCGTGGGATCAATCTCAGGCCGCAAGGGATCAATCTCCAACGGCAGGGGATTCATCTCTCGTCGTGCAAAAACGATCCCTAATGGCGCGGAATAGATCTCCAGCGAAAAGGGATTGATCTCTCGTCGCCCCAAAAACATCTCCCGTAACGAGGTGAACAATCCCCAGCGGTAACGGAAGAATCTCTCAGGGTGAGGAATTCATCCCCAATTGCAGGAGATCGATCCCTCAGGACGGAAAAATCATCCCCTAAGGCGGTGGATTCGTCTCCAATCACCAAAAATCATCCGTCCACGCACAAAACCTGTGCAAATCGAAATGAAAATCCTTCGATAGGTCGAAAAAAGCCACCCGAACTGGGGCCATCTGCTCTTTGCCAAAAGAAAGTGCTTGCCCAAATGAGGGGGCGGGAGCTTCCAAAGTTAGACAAAAAACGGCATGCTTTTCTTTGTGAATAGGAAGCACTCTTCCCTCGCGTTGAGGCATTTAGTGTGAGACAGGGCGGGCCGCATGAACATCACCCTTTCTGAATTGGCTGAGCTTTTGGGAGGTGAAATCCTTTCTGGCAGTTCCGACACCCGCATCACCGGTTTTGCTTCCCTCAAAGAGGCGCAGACGGGGGATCTGAGTTTCTTTTATGATGCCCGTTATCGGGATAAGTTGGCAGCGACAAAGGCCACGGCGGTCCTGGTGCCGAAGGGGATGGAAGGCTGCCCGGAGAAGGTGGCCTGCCTCGCGGTGGATGATCCCTCGCGTTCTTTTGAAAAGGTGGTGGATGTTTATGGCTTTCACGCGGCGGCTTTTGAGGCTGGGATTCACCCACGGGCCGTGATCGCGGAGGGTGTGAAGGCGGATCTGAGCAAGATCTCTGTGGCGGCCTGTGCGGTGATCGATGCCGGGGCGGAGATCGGGGATGGGGCGGAGATCGGAGCGGGGTGCTATGTGGGGCGGGATGCGATCATCGGGGCCGGGGCCAAGCTGTTTGCCAATGTGACGGTGCATGAGGCCTGCGAGATCGGCGAGCATGTGATCCTGCACTCGGGTGTGGTCATCGGTGCAGATGGGTTTGGTTATGAGTTTGATCAAGGGCGGCACCGGAAGGTGAGGCAGGCGGGCATTGTGCAGATCGACAAAGACGTGGAGATCGGCGCGGGGACGATGGTGGACCGGGCGCGTTTTGGCCGGACCTGGATCGGGGAGGGGACGAAGATCGATAACCTGGTGCAGATCGGCCACAATGTGGTGATCGGTAGGCACTGCATCATTGTCTCAGGCACGGCGATTGCGGGCAGTGCGGTGATCGGTGATTATGTGGTGATGGCGGCTCAGTGTGGTGTGGCCGGGCATGTGAATGTGGGCTCGTTTGTGACCCTAGGCGGGCGCAGCGGCGTGACGAAGGATATCCCGACAGGGAAGGCGACCTACATGGGCTTTCCGGCGATGCCGGCGATGGAGGAACGCCGTCGCTGGGCGAGTATCAGTCGCCTGCCACATCTTTCTGCCCGGGTGAAGGCCCTGGAGAAAGATGAGTCAGCCGGGGAATAGGGGCGGCGAGCACGAGCCGCTTTTTCCGCCGTCAGGCACTGACCGTCATGCTTTGTCTTGGAGGATTTGCTCCAGAGCTTTGAGGACGGTCTCAGTCGTGTAGGGCTTGTGCAGGTAAAGATGGATGCCCATGCTGTTGGCCTTGACGGCATCGGCGGTGAAGCCACTGGCCGCGATGATTTTGACCTGGGGGTTCATGCGCTTGAGGATCTGAATGGTGGTGGCTCCGTCCATGACGGGCATCATCATGTCGGTCAGCACGACGTCGATCTCCTGCTGATGTTGGGCGTAAATAGCGACGGCCTCGCTGCCATCGGCGGCGGTAAGCACTTGATAACCATAGGCTTGCAGGGCTTGCTGAGTGATGAAGCGCACGCTTTGTTCATCATCCACGAGGAGGATGATCTGCCCTTGACCTGTGGGTTTGTTTTCCTCTACGGGCGGTGCCGGTGGGTTATCGGCAAAGAGCTCGGCGGTAGGGAAGTGCGCGAGGAAGGTGGTGCCGAAGCCGGGCTTGCTTTCCACGCTGATGAATCCGCCGTGGCTTTTGACAATGGCCATGACGGTGGACAGGCCAAGGCCGGTGCCTTTGCCCAGGTCCTTGGTGGTGAAAAAGGGATCAAAGATTTTTTCCTTCAAGTCCTCCGGGATGCCATTGCCGGTATCGGTCACTCTAAAGACGATGTAGGTGCCCGGCTTGATGTTACCGAATGCCACGGCATGATTTTCATCCAGGCTTACGGTTTCCACACGGAGGGTCAGATTCCCCCCATCAGGCATGGCATCGCGCGCATTGAGACAAAGATTGAGCAGCACCTGATGCACCTGAGTGGCATCTCCCATGAAGCCAGGAAGGTCCCCTGGCACCTGTGGACTGTAGATGATGTTTTTGGGGAAGGTCTCGTGAATGAAGTCGCTGATATCTCTGACGACGTTTTGAGGCATGAGCTTGTGACGTTCACCATCCACACCGCGGGCAAAGGTGAGGACTTGCCGGACCATATTGGCACCGCGTTTGGCGCTGCTCTCGATGCTGGCCAGAATGCCGAGCTGCCGGTCATCTTTCAGGGTCAGCCGAAGGAGGTCGATGGACAGAATAATGGGGAGCAAAACATTGTTGAGATCATGGGCAATGCCGCCGGCCAAGGTGCCGATGCTTTCGATGCGCTGAGACCGCAGGAAGTGACCCTCCAGTTTCTTTTTCTCCATGATGTCGGTATTGATAGACATCACAGCTTTGGCCTGGCCCTCTGCATCGCGAACGAGCGTCCAGCGGCTCTCCACCAAAACCTCGCGGCCATCATGGCTGCGTTGGGAGAGTTCGCCGGTCCATTCGCCATTTCTTAACACGGCGTTGCTGGCCTCTCGATAACGTGCCATATCGGTGCCGAGGAACTCACACACCAGTTTGCCATAGGCCTCGTTGGCGATCCAGCCGTAAAGTAGCTCGGCGCTTTTGTTCCAGTAGGTGATGCGGTGATCCATGTCGTGGACCAGGATGGCGTCACGCGCTTTATCCAGTAGGGAGGCCTGCTCGCGAAATTGTTTTTCAAGCTTTTGCCGCTCGATCATCTGCAACTGGAGGTCTGCCGTGCGCTGCTGAACGAGGCGATCAAGATCCCCAAGAAGTAGCCGGGATTCCTGACCGAGCCGCCACTTTTCAGTGAGGGCATTGGCCAGTTGTTTGACCTCGATAGCGTCGAAGGGTTTTTTGAGAATCAGCAGTCGGTCCCCTGGAGAGACCTCCTCCTGCATGTCATCCCACGAATAATCCGAATACGCGGTGCAGATGACGATTTGTAGGTCAGGATCAATCTCCCAGATGCGGCGTGTTGTCTCAATGCCATCCCACCCAGGCGGCATGCGCACATCCACAAAGGCCAGAGCATAAGGTTGACCGGCAGCCAGGGACAGCCGTACTTTTTCGAATCCCTCTTCGCCCTGAGAGGCGGTATCGATCTCAAACCAAGTATTTTTACGGGTGCCGAAGAGCTTGGCCTCAAAGGCGTCCAGCTCGGCATCTACGGCCTCCGGTTCTCCGAGTATCTTGCGGAAGTCGGCGTGGATGGCACTGTTATCATCGATAACCAGGATGCGCCTGTTCTGATTAACGAGTTGTGAAATGGACATGTCGGTTCACTGAGATGAATCAGTCGTTTGGGAGGGAAGTTCCAGGGTAAAGGTCGCGCCTTGGCCGATACCTGCGCTGTAGGCGGTCAGCTTGCCACCTAACTCACGGGCTGCAAGGGCACCGCTGTGCAGGCCAAAGCCATGCCCCTCTTTTTTCGTGGTGAAGCCGTGTTGAAAAATGCGTGTGAGGTTTTCCGCCGGGATGCCGACGCCGTTATCGATGACGGCGATTTGAACGTTTTTGGTTTCAGCGTCCGTCACTCTCACAGTCACTCGTTTCTCTCCCGGGGTATCGGACACGGCATACTTGGCATTGCCCAGTAAGTTGACGAGGATTTGCAGAACTTTATGGCGATCTGTCACGATGGGGGCGTCCACACGGACATCACGGATCAACGACAGCTCATGCCGGGTGAAGCCGGCGGCATTGATGCGGATGGCGTCATCGATGAGTTCGTGAACGGATAGTTTCTCCATGACACCGCTGCCACGGGCATAACTTTGCTGCATGGTGACGATCTCTTTGATATGTTCGATGTTTTTGCGCAGAGATTCGAGCTCTTCCAAAATCCCATTTTGAGGCTCCGCGAGTTGGCCGATGAGTTTTAGCAAATAGGCAGGTACTTCCTTGCCACGCGGGTCCTGGGTGAGGAAGGTGGGGAGATCCTCCGAGTGCTCCTGCAAAAGGGTAGCAAGGTTTCTCAGACTGCTGATACGGAAATGGCGGACTTTCGTTGAGACGACCTCTGCGGAGACGCTGACACTGTTGAGCACATTGCCCACATTGTGAAGGATGCTGGTGGCCACCTCGGCCATACCTGCCTGACGCGAGGTAGCCAGGAGCCGCGCATTCGCCTCTGCAAGACTGGCTTCGGATAGCTCGCGGGCTGTGATGTCACGGAAGTTGACCACGATGCCCACTTGGTTACCATCCACCAACTGAGGTTTGACGTAACGTTCAAAGGTTTCGCCTGACTTTAAACGAATGACGTCAAAAGCCTGCCCTTCCCCACCTATTTCCAGGCTTTCCGCATGTCGAATGAAAGCCTCAGGATCTAGGGTTTTATGAGCAACGTATGCGAGTAATTCGTTTTTGTCCGGATTGTCCAGCAGAGGTTTGGGAATCTCCCACATCTCTGTAAACTGTCGATTGTAGCAAAGTACCTCTCCGGTGAATTGAATGGCAATGATGCCATCCGCAGTGGAGTCTAGGGTGGCATTGAGCAGCGAGATAGATTTGGCCAAATCTCGAGTGCGTTCATGCACGCGCGCTTCCAGATTGCTGTGTGCGGCGTGCAGGGCGGAGTCCTGCTGCTGGATTTGGCTGAGCATTTCATTGAATGCGTCGATCAAACTGCCCAGTTCATCCTCGCTTTCTTTGACCGCGCGCACCGAGTAATCTTTTTCGGTAGCCACTTTGCCCGCGATATCCGCCAAATGAGAGACTGGGCCGGAGATCAATTTTTGCATACCCGTGGATAGGACGAATGCCAAAAGCAAAGCACCACACAAGACGACGAAAATGATGAAGGCTGAGCGCTCCAGCCGTTTGGTAATGGCCCTGAGATCTGAGGCGATGTAAACGGAGCCAATGATTTCTCCATCAAGAGTGACTGCCTGATGCGTGTCCAACCGGTCGGGAAAAAACTCCTGCCCAGTGACTTCGCTCTCATGAAAGGAAAATGAGCCGTCAAGATCTGCCCTGACATATTCAGCCACCCGGTTGCCCACGCCGTCATACACGCAAGCTGCTAAAATGTTTGGGCTTGCCTTAAGCGAGCTCAATGCCTGCATGAGGGATTCGGGATCGTTGAAGGTCAGGCCTGAAGCAACGTTATCATCAAAGGTATCGGCAATAATCGCCATATCCTTGGCCATGGTTTCGCGAAAGGCGTTGCGCTCATACAGAAGAATCGCCACACAGGCCAAAAGCATGGACACTGAACTGATAAACATGATGATGATCGTCAGCTTTCGCTTGATCGGTACATCGTGGAGAAACTGCATGACGCGAAGAAGGATTTAGGGTTGTCCCTGGCGTGTGGAAATCGCAAGTTTGAGCAGTTGCGGGCTAATCTTTAAACCGGCTCTTGTAGCGGCATCGCGATTGATCTCGAACCGGATTTTATCCGCCGCCGTCCTGAAAGTAATGATTCCGCCATGAGCGGCAAAGCGTTCGGTTTCTCCAATCGTCAAGACGCCGGCGGAGTGAAGTAAATCAAGCCTATTGCTTATCCTTGACTCTTCTCCCGCAGGCACAAAAAGAACATGAATGGAGCGTGCTTCATCTGCCGAGTGCAGGCGCCTGACTTCCAGCAGACGTCCATCAATCTTGCGACCTCGGGCAATTTTCTCCAATTCGGTTGCTATGGAAGCCTCCCCTAAAACACCGATCACAAAAGTGCGACCGGAGGAAGCGGGATGTTGTGAAGGCCAAGTGATGAACTTGGTAAAGTTATAAATAAACGCGGCTTTGATTTGATCTTCCTTCGAAATCTCATCTGCACTTGAGGCCGCTTGGTCTCCCAGTAAAAACAGAGTCATTGTCACTACGATCAACCACCGCCACGGTGTGGAGACTGACCCGGTTAACCATTGGCGAATGAAAGTCATCGGTTTCAAAATCGCCATGTGATTTTTCCGTAAATGCCTCGGGGAACGCTTGTCGTTACGGTAGCAGGCAGGGTTCTTTGTTCCAACTGCTGATCTGCAAAAAGATTCTGCGCTACGAGGGAGACGTCCATTCGGTCATTGACACGATAAAGCAGCCTCAAGTCAGCGGTGACATAGGCGCGGACGGACTCCATCTGATCCACATAACGAACCTGTAGATCCAGGCTCATGCGTCTGGAAAAATCATAAGATGAGCGGAGCACGACCTGATGTGTGGGGATCGATTTTTCTTGGATCTCCGGGCTAGAACTGGCCGGTGCGTGAATGTTGGCGAAAATCAAAGAATAGCTGGCGGTCAGGCGCCAGGCATCGCTCGGGCTGGCAGTCAGGGAAATCTCTCCACCGTAAAGTTCTGCGCTCATATTGTTGTCGAACGGTATCTCTGCCGTGCCCAGTGGAGCCCCAGGGACTAGGCGGTCGATTCCGTCCAGGGCGATCAGATCAGTGTAGTGATTGTAAAAGGCCGAAGCATCAATGCTGATGGATTCATGAGGTTGCACACGGTAACCCATTTCGTAAGCCCAGAGCACTTCGGCCACAGGATCACGGTTGCCGACCGCCCTGGGTATGTAAGGACCGCCCGGCGCAAGAAAAGGCGATCCTAAGGCAACGCCAAACACGTCTTCACTTTCCAGGGCAGAAGGGGTGCGAACAGCGCGGGAGACGGCAGCCCAGAGCGTCTGTTTCACGGTCGGTTTAAAAACAGCCCGAAGATTCGGTTGGTATTCAAAGCCTGTGTAGTCGTTCTGCTCTAGCCTCACACCACTCGTTACAGACAGTTGATCCTTGAGCATCTTCCATTCATCTTGGACAAAGAGGCTGAATAAATTTCGATTGAAGCTGTCTTCACGGATGGTGACAAGCGAGGTGGTTTGCTCGACCGATTGGGTGATGAAGCGATAGCCTAACCCCCAAGTGATGTCATGTTTTTCCCCTAAACTGAAACGATGCTGTGCGGAGATATCAAAAGTATCCACATTAAATTTCGCGCGATTCGTATCATCTCGCTCGATGCGATCATAATAGGCCTGGAGTTCAATTTCGGATTGTCCAGATAGCTCATGCACCCAACGCCCGAGGGTGTTAAAATTGTAGGCGTCCGAGGTTCCTTCATTCAGGCTCATCACCGTCGTATCTGCCTGCCAGGTGAGGTGTGTGTCTGCATCTGCATATTGATCCAGGCGAAACCCTCCGTGCCAGGATCTCCAACCATCCTCGGCTGATTGGCCATCGTTCAGACGATAGTCATCATTCGACTGGGTGCTGGCAAAGATACGATAGTAAATATCCTCTCCGATCATTCCACCGTAGCGCCCTCCGGCTAGCTTCTGATGGACATTTCCGCCGCCCAAGTAGGCCATGCCTCCCTGTGTATCCCGCGCGCTGAGGCTGACGATATTGATGACCCCGTTCATGGCATTGGCTCCCCATATGGCAGCGCCGGGCCCCCGGATGACCTCGATGCGATCCAGGTCTTCGATCATGGGTTGCTGTAGATCCCAGAACACTCCTCCGAACGTGGCATTGTAAACGGCACGTCCATCCATCAGCACCAACATCTTGTTGGCAAAGACTGAACTGAAGCCTCGGGCTGAAATGGCGAACTGGCTGGAATTGACAACCCCGACATTGAGCCCCGGAACCAAGCGCAAGGCATCCCCCAGGTGTGTGGCCCCTGAGCGTTGGATGTCTTCATTCGACAGCACGGAAATGGCTGCCGGTGAATCAAACTGACGTGTGGTTGTTTTGGTGACTGAGTTAACGGATTCATTGAGCAACTGCTCAATGCTGAGGTCGGCAAGACTGTCGGAAAGGGTTTGTGCCTGAAGAACGGAATGAACAAAAAATAATTTCAGGAGCCAAAACCAAGTTGGCACCTGACGCGAGAAACGCCTCGTTTGAGTATCTTTTGTTGTAAAAAAGAAGTTCAAAAGGGATTTAGGTTTCAGAAAGTATAAGTGAATTTCAGGCGGAAAGTTCGGCCATCCTGAGGGATGCTATTTTGTGCATTGCCACTTGCTGCGGGGTGAGAGTAATTAGTATCAAAGAGATTGTAACAACTCACGGAAACGTCCAGGTTTTTGACCAGTTGACGGCTAAAAAGCGTTGCGTTGGCGATGAGATAACCACCATTGCGGCTGCCAGAAATGGTGGTGACGGCATCGGTGTATTGCAATTCCAAGCCTCCATAAAGCTTCTCATGCACGAGGGGCACAATGAAGTTCAATTTGGCCAGATGCTGCGGAGAGTTGCTAAGTTCTTGGCCCGTGGATGGATTTTCCGTCTGTTGAAATGCATAACTCGTTCTTGCGATCACGCCTCCGCTGTAACGACCTTCCAGTTCCATCTCCAGACCGTTCGTCTTTACTGACTCGACATTGTCAAAAACATAGAGGCCATCAGACGGGTCCATTTTCTCCTCAATGAGATCGTCAATTCCGTAGTGATAACCGGAAATGCTTAACCGCAGGTTATGCGGAAGAAATTGCTCATAAACCAGCTCATAAGTGCGGATGGTCTCTGGCGTGAGATCCAAGTTGCCTTTGCTATAGCCCGGACTTATCGAATAAAGCTCAAAGGCATTGGGTGCCCGGTAGGCCTGACCATAGAGCAACTTGAAGGTGCTTTTCTCCCAAGGGGTATAAATCAGGCCCAGTCTGGGATTGGCGGTTCCGCCGAAGTTATCAAAGTAATCGTAACGCAGTCCCACATTGAGCAACAGGTCGTCCCGCATCTTCATTTCCGCCTGCGCATAAATGCCGACGGACAAGTTATCCCTGTCGTCCAAAAAGAAATACGAAGTGGAGTTTCTGTCATAACCGGCCTGATACAGATGCAGGGCGTGGCGGTATTCCGCCCCCAAGATCAGCGTGTGCCGGTCAAGGAACGTCTGGGTCAGCTGAAGCTCGGCCCCGATGCTCTCGCTGTAGTGATCATCCACACTGACATAAATGAGTCCGGTGTCATCGTAGGGATACTCGCCAAAATAAGAGTAATAGTCATAAAAGACACGTGCCATCACATTCAGATCATTGGCGAAGGTATGTTCATACTTCAAGTTGGCAAAAAAACGTTCATCTACGGTCTTCTCTCGCTCATCGTTGAAGACTGCATCGTAAGAAGCGGTCGGTATTTGTTTCTCTCTTCTGGACCAGCCGGCAGTTAGGCTAAACTCGCCATAGCTAAGGCTGCCAAAAAGACTCTGAGAATAATCCGCATCAATGCCTTCGGCGACACCTCGGTTCGTTGCGGGTGTATCGAACTCCCGATAATAAAGGCGCTGTGGACCGTCCGAGGTGTAGAATGAACCGGAGAGCATCAACTCGACTCCGTTTTTGAAGCTCTTGCCATAAGTCATGCGGCCTTTGTAGCTGTCAAAACTCCCGTAAGCGAAGGCGGATTCGGCACCATTGATCTGGCTGGGTTTTCGGGTAACCACATTGATGACGCCAAAGAAGGCACTGTTCCCATAAATGGATGAACTGGGGCCTCGAATCACCTCGACCCGCTCAATTAAATCCACGTCCAGCAGCGCTTCCGTCCCGACCAAGGCTGAGCTGTAGAGGTCATCGTTCATTCGGTGACCGTCCACCATCAGCAGAACGCGTGAGTTATAGTCTCCGGGACGATTAAATCCCCTCATGCCAATGGCCGAATAGTTGCGATCATAGGTCACCTCCATTCCACCGACTCCCCGTAAAATATCCGCCAGGGTGCGATGGCCTAACTTTTGGATTTCATTGGCCGTGATAATCGAGACGGAGGCCGGGGCCTGACTGACTTTTTGCTCGAACTTAGAGGCACCGGAGACCGAATCCAGCTCGATGTCCATCAATTGCTCTAAACTCAGGTTTGCGTAATCCAGTGAGGCCAGCTGTTCCAAGGTCGGGTTGTCTTGGGCTTGCAGCTTATTCCCAGAATAAGCCAGGATCAGCACTGCCAAGAGGGCATACCCCCAAAACATCGCATGGGCTGTCAGTAGAGGCTTCACGAAAGGGGGAAAGGAGAGGGCTTGGGAGGCTGAAATGGGCAGTGGCCCCAACTTTTAGTGCGATGGATGCCAGGCAAATAGTGGAAACGAAATGTCAATGCACGATGACTATTATGATTAAAATAGTTAAATATATGAAAATTATCAAACGATTTTATCGAAACCGAAATATATTGCGAGTGTTACTGAGCCTCACGCCCTTTTGCCAGGCCAGGCCCGCACCGCCAGCTCCCAGATGCCCTGCACGTGCTCCCAGCGGCGGATACCCAGGTCCAGGAGGAACAGCAGCAGCAGGGCCACGATGAGCGGCGGCCAGAGCTCGATGTATTGCACGGCGCGGGTCTGGCTCAGGTCCGGGAGCTGACCGGACGCCAGCACTTTCCCTCCAGTAATCTCTGTGGCCTGTTTCAGCAGCGCTTCATTTACTGTGCCCAGGCTCGCCTCGCTGCCGGGATTGTGGACCAGTCCGGCGCTGACCATCTCCGCCCCGCTCTGGGCGCGGATGAGATACACGCCTGGTTGCTCGGGCCGAAAACTGCCTTCATACAAACCGGGGCCTGTCTGGCCTAACGAAAGGTTTTGCACCGGCTTCAGGGGCGCGCCCAGGGCATCTGCCGCGACAAAGAACACCTCTGCCTGCACCCGGGCATCGTTGGTGCGCGTCCCGGCGTCTTCCTGCAAGTCCACCCGCAGCCGGGCATCATCGCCGCGCATCTCCGTGGCCAGGTCCATGTGACGGCCCTGCGGCGGGCGCGCCGTCTCCCGCAGGAGCTGCGACCAGAAGCGGCTGAAGTCCGGCCAGCGCGCGATCCACAGCCCGGCCCAGCGGCTCTTCGCATCACTGGTGAAGGCGGTGACCTTGCCCAGGCCAAAGCGCCAGTGCGCCAGCAGGGGATCGCCCGTGTCGGTGATCAGGGGCACCTGCGCGGTCGCCTTGCGGATGGTCTTCACATAGCCCAGCAGATCCGGCGAGTTCCAGTTGTCGAACCCGGCCAGCATCGGGTGCTTTTCCACCAGGTTCGGCAGGAAGGGCTCCTCCCGCATCATCCGGCCCGTGTGCATCAGCGTGTCCTGGGTAAAGATGCGCGTGATGCCCGCCGCATCCGTGGTGGTGTAAGACTGACCTCCGCCGCTGCTGGCGATGGCCTGGAGCAGCGCCACATGCGACCCTTCCCCGATGGACACCGTCGAGATCGTGATGCCCTCGCCCCGGCACTGGCTGGCCATCGCCTCATAGCCCGTCCCGCTCGTCTGGCCATCGGTCAGGATGATCATGTGCTTCACCTTTGCCTTCACCCGGCGCAGAGCATCCCGCGCCTGTTCAAAGGCAGGCTGCAGGTTCGTGCCACCGCCGGAGGCCACCGCCGCGATCTGACCCGCCACCGCCGCCGTCGAGGTCAGCCGCGTCATCGGAGCCACCACATGCGCCTCACTGTCAAAGGCATACACCCCGATGAAATCATTCCGCCCCAGCACCTCCGCCGTGGCGATGGACGCGCTCTTCGCCATCTCCAGCTTCTCCCCCGCCATCGATCCCGACCGGTCCATCACCACCGCCACCGCCGCGCTCTGCTTCTCCTCCTCATCCGGCGCCTTCAGCCTAACGGGAAGGATGTCATCGATAGGCGTCTTGTAAAAACCGCCCAGGCCAAAGCTGTTCGGCCCGCCCAGCATCAGCAGCCCCCCGCCCAGCTTGTCCACGTAATCCCGCATCGCATTCATCGCCCCCTCGCCGATCTGATGGGCCGGCACATCGCTGATAATGATCCCGTCATATCCCGAAAGCTGATCCAGCGTCGCCGGGATGTTCCCCGGCCCGCGCAGATCCAGCTCGATCCCCTCCTTCGCCATCGCCTGCATCAGATAACCCGCCTCCGCCGCGTCTCCGTCCAGATACAGCATGCGCAGCCGACCCCGCACATCCACCAGCGTCAGCGCACTGTTGTTCGCCGGGATCGTATCCGCCGCGATCCCCTCCAGCACGGCCCGATACTTAAACGTATCCCGAGTCCCCGGCGTCCGGGTAAAGGTCTCCGTCAGGGCCACTCCAGGCTTTAGGGACACAGGCCGCTGCTCCACCTGAATGCCGTTTTCATACAGCCTCAGCACCCCCTCCGCCTCCAGCGTGGACTCCAGCAGCGCCGTCAGCTTCAGCGTCGCCCCCTCGTTCAGACGGCTCCGGCTCGGCACCAGCTCCCGCACCCGCGCATCCGGCTTGCGCGGCCCCGCCAGCGGGATCGCATGCAGCCGCACCCCCGCCACAGCCGCCTCCCGCGCCGCCTCCAGCAGACTGCCCCGCGTCTCATGCCCGTCGCCAATAATGACGATGTCCCGACTCGCCCCCGCCGGGAAAAGCGCCTGCGCATACTCCACCGCCGCACTGTAGCGACTGTCCCCGCCATGCTTCGCCTGGAAACCCGCCACATCCGGCTCCGGCCCCTCCGGCAGCAGCCCCGGCTCATCCCCCAGCAGCACAATGAAACTCTCCGTCTCCGCCCCCAGCCCCGCCTGTAGCCGCCGTGCCTCCGCCAGCCCTGCCTCCAAACCCTCCGCCCCCAGGCTCTGGCTCGCATCCAGCACGATCCCCAGCGCCCGCTTCCCCGTCTGCGCCACCCGCGCCGGACCCGCCAGCGCCAGCAGCGCCAGGATCACCCCCAGCGCCCGCACCACCAGCAGCGCCCGCTTCCGCAGCCCCTCCATCGGATGCGCCGACCGCCCCTCCGCCCACAGCAGCAGCGCCAGCAACGGCAAAGCCAGCAGCAATAGTTTCGGCGATTCCCAGTCCATGTGTATGAAACGGATGCTAGGGGAGAATGCCACACTTCCAAGGAGGAAGTGCAACTATGGCTGTTTCAACAGGGCAAAGTTTTCCTCGCACCCAGGATGTTGAGAGGCACATTGCCTTATTCCCAGCCCGCACCCCATGCCCCTGACCAAAGCCAATAGCATCACGGACATCTTCAAAGCCTTCGATCCCTCGCCGCTCGATACCAAGGAAGAGCTTCATCAGTTTTACGTCAGCGAACTCAATGAGATCCGTGGCAGTGATAAGATGAAAACCCTTGCTCTTGGCATCCGGCGGCAGATCGGGCGCGGCTACTATAAAGCCTTCGTCATGGGCCACTCTGGCGTTGGCATTTCCACCGAGCTTACGCGCTTGCAGGACGATGTTTCAAAAGAAGTGCGCGTCCTTCGTCTGTCAGCCAATACGGACCTGGACCCGGTCAACTTCAAGCCCTTCGATCTCATTCTCCGCATCGCCCTCGGCTTGGCCGAAGAGACCGCAAAACCCATACCGGAGGGAGGCGCAGGTTCAACTTTGCCAGATGATCTCACTCAGGCCTTGCTCGATTGGTTCCACGTCGAGAAAGTCACTCTGAAGACACAAACAGACAACACGGCCAGTGCCAATTTGGGAGCCAGCAGCGAGGGCTCCCTTTGGGGAAAGCTGCTTGGCATCAGCGCCGGTGTTAAAGCCGAGATCAAACGCGCCTCAGGCCGTGCCTCGGAGATCATCGAGTATCGTGAAAAGAATGTCGGCCAGCTTGCCGACCTCACCAATCGCGTCATTGACGACTGCAACAGACGTCTGAAGGCAGAGACAGGTCTTGAATGGCTTGTCATTGGAGATGATTTCGACAAACCCGGCATCCCAGAGGTCAGCATCGAGAACACGTTCATCAAATACGGCAACATCCTTGGCGATCTCCGCTGTCACCTCATCATGGATGTTCCCATTGGTCTTGGGCACTCCTCCCGCGCCGTTCAGCTCCCGCCTCAGTTTGAGGGTCCGCACAACTTTCCTGACACGCCTGTCTATCAGAAGGACCATTCGCCGCACAAGAAAGGCCGCGACGCCCTCCGTTGCGTCATCGCCCACCGCATGGACCCCGCCCTCTTTGACGAAGGCCAGGAAGAGCGGCTCATCGTCGCCTCCGGCGGGAATCTGCGCGATCTCTTCACCCTCATTGTGGATGCTTCCACCCATGCTGAATTGCGCGATGCCGCTACTCAGCGCATCACTGCCGCCGATGTGGACCGCGCCATCAACAGCCTGCGCAAAGAATACCGCGATCACCTGGGCGAGACCGCGTATGATGTGGAAAAACCCAAGCTGGAGGCCAAACTAGACAAGCTCATCGCCGTTTATCTCGGCGAACCCGAGTCAGAGCTGCCTGGTTCCGCCCTCTACTCCCTCCTTCATGGCAAGGCCGTGCAGGAGTTCAACGGCATTTCCTGGTTCGGCGTCCATCCCCTTATCGTGGACTTCCTCAGTCGCCTGGATCGTTCAGAATTGGCCCCCTTCCGTGATCCCTCGAACGACAATCGCCTCCCCGGCGGCAGCATTTGAGTTATGGACTCCCCCGCAGCCCCAGGCACCATCGCCGATGTCCTGGCGCGACTCCTCCTGTGGTGCAGGCGCTCAGACCACGGCTTCATCCGCATTATCTTTGACGATGGTGCCGCCCGTGATGAGGTGATCCGTCAGTTCCGTCAGCAGTTGCCTCCCAGACAGATTTTTCATGAGCTGTTACTCCCCCCGGCGGCCACCCCGCAGATCCTGGCAGAGCGTCTGGCGGATGACCTGGCCCGCCTCGGCCCCGGTATCATCTCCCTCACCGGGTTCGAGGTCAGCCTGCCACCCACCGGCCCCGCCATGGTCGCCGCCCTGCGGGCACTCAATGCCCGGCGGGAGACCTTCATCCACCCCGGTCAGCACACCCTCTGGTGGTTCCCCCGTCACGTCGCCCTGGCCCTCAGCCAGGAGCACCTCGATCTAAACTCTTGGTTCCTGAAACGTGCCGACCTGACGGAGACTCTCTCCACTCCGGAAGATCGTGAAATAACCGATCGCTGGCATCAAGCCAACCGTCTCAGAGAATCTGCCCACCATGGTGAAGCCGAAGCCATCATCAGGAAGATCCTAGACCAGGAACAGGCTCGCCTTGGGCCGGACCACCCCAGAGTCGCCATCGCCCTCAACAACCTGGCCCAGTTGCTTCAGGCCACGAATCGGCTAGCGGAGGCGGAGCCGCTGATGCAGCAGGCCTGGCAGATCCACGAGGCCAGCTACGGCCCGGACCACCCCTTGGTCGCTATCGACATCAACAACCTGGCGACATTGCTTCAGGCCACCAATCGGCTGGCGGAGGCGGAGCCGCTGATGCGGCGGGTGGTAGGCATCTTTGAGAAAGCTTATGGAGAAAATCACCCCCAAGTCGCCACGGCCCTTAACAACCTAGCCCAGTTGCTCCAGGCGACGAACCGGCTGTCGGAGGCGGAGCCGCTGTATCGCCGGGCCTTGAAAATGGACGAGGCCAGCTACGGCCCGGATCATCCCGCTGTGGCTACCGATCTCAACAACCTAGCCCAGTTGCTCAAGGCGACGAACCGGCTGTCGGAAGCGGAGCCGCTTTATAGACGCGCGCTAAAAATCGACGAGGCTGCATACGGCCCAGATCACCCCCAAGTCGCCACGGCCCTCAATAACTTGGCTGTGTTGCTCCATCACACGCATCGGCTGGCGGAGGCGAAGCCGCTGATGGAGCGTGCGCTGAAGATCGACGAGGCCAGCTACGGCCCGGATCATCCCGATGTGGCACGCGATCTCTACAATTTAGCTGGGTTTTTCATAGCCACGAACCGGCTGGCGGAGGCAGAGCCGCTGATTAGGCGGGCAGTCGGGATCTTTTTGCGGTTTCAGGTCAGCACGGGGTATCCGCATCCGCATTGGGATGATGCCATTCGGAATTATGTGAGGCTTCTCCTGGAGATGGGGCGGACGGAGGGGGAGATGGAGGGGAAATTGCGGGAGGTTTTTGCGGAGGCGGGTGGGGGGCTCGGCGGCGTTTGAGGCGATTTGGGCGGAGGTGCTGGCAGAGAATCCTTGGTGAAGGGCTGCGTAGGCCGTCAGATTCAAGGAGTGATGGCGGGCCGCTATCACATTGACGGCGGGATCACCGCAGTCGCGGGACAGGTGCCGTCACGCCTTGGACCTTGGGGTCGTGCGGGGTGGAATGGGGTGTTGGTGTCTAAACTTTAGCCGCCTTCCCCATTCTCAAAGAATCGGCTAAAACCTAAACACCAACGATGACGCAGCTTCCAAGGGCGAAGTGCGTTTGGAGCGCAACAAACGCTCATTGTCTCCCAGAGAATTTTTGCGCTAGGCTGGATAGAGTCGGCGTTGGATGCGGAGCACCAGCGTTATGATGCTTCCCCTTGGCAGCGCGCCGGGCATCCTTTATCGTCGTGTCATGAAACTCCCTGTCTCTACCTTAGCGGAAGCCAAGCTCGTGCTCGACCGTGAGCGCGCCGAGCTACAGCCTGCTGCAGAGTACGACCACCCTCTCTATGTCGAACGCCAAGACGATGTTTTCGACGATCTTCTCACTGAGGCGGAAACAGCCAGGACCAGTGGTCGCCCCTTTCGTTGGTTTTACACGGGCCACACCGGCGCAGGCAAATCCACGGAGATCAACCGGATCATCAAGAGTGATCGCTTAACGAACTTGTACGTTCCATTCGTCTATCGCATCAAAGACAGTCTCGATATCAATGACCTGGACTTCACGGATATCCTCCTCGCCATCGCTGAGGCGGTGATCCAGCTTGCCAAGCGTGAAGAGGTTAAGATTGAGGGGGAACTCCAGACTCGCATCCTCCATTGGGGGAAGGAGATTGAGATCGAAGATGACATTACAGTCACAGGCAGCATGACAGCCACCGTGGAGGCCAATGCGGTCTTTGGAAAGTTTGCCAGTGAGGTTCAGGTCGGCGGCAGCAAAAAAAGCGTCATCCGCCAAAAGCTTCGTGATCGGCTCACCGACTTCATCAAACTCGTGGATGATCTCGTGAAAGCGGTCGAGAACAAGAAAGTGCGGAAAGTCCTCGTCATCCTGGATACTCTTGATCACGTGGATTTCACCCCCATCCGCGACATCTTCACTCAGCACTGGGCCAGTCTCTCGCGTCCCAAGGTTTCCTTGCTCATCGTGGTGCCCCTTTCCATCATCCACGAAAAGCAGCTCATGGCCGAAGTTCAGGAAAACTTCACCCTCCTGCCCAACATCCGTGTCTTCGACGGACCGAAAACCACCAAGCTCGATTCGGAGGGTTACCGTTTCTTCAAAGAGGTCATCTCTCGTTTGGCTGATCTCAAACTCTTCAGTGAACCCGCGCTGCGCGATATCTTTCAGCTCTCCGGTGGCATGTTGCGGGACATGATCGGCATCGCAGGCGACGCATGCAAGCACGCGGACCGGGACAATCCTGAGGGCAAGGTCAGCACCGCTCATGTCCGCCGTGTCTCCAATGATCGCATGGCCTACTTTCACCGCCTGCTCCTGAAAAAAGATTATGAAGTGCTGCGTGAGGTGGCTCAAAATCCGCATCCTTTGGGTTTTGATGACATGGGGCCGCTGCTCCACCTGAAAGCCATTCTTTACTTTCCGAATGGTCGCGGCTGGTATGCGCTTCACCCTGCGGTCAAAGCCATCCTTGATGAAGCGTCCGAAAGCCAATCCTGATTTCCTCCAACAGCTTGCCGAGCCGCTGCTGGATCGTCAGCGCATCGGTCAGCCTGCTTTGGCCTTGGTCTATTATGAGGGGGATCAGCTCGACCCCTCTTGGCCGCTGGCCTTGGCTGAGTACTTTCGCCAGCGGGGTACTTTCATGGAGCACCTCCAGATATCGGATCTGGGCAAAACACCCGCGCATAATCTCCTCCGTCGTCATCGCAGCTCGGATCATCTCTTCTCCATCGCCATCACACCCGATGATCTGCCGGATGCCGCTCTCACTCCGGGCACAGCGGTGGCCATGCTCAACATTCATCGCGACTCCTTTCGGGATGCCAAGCTCGGCCTGATCCTCTGGGTGCCGTTGGGGCGTGCCCGGCGCTTCATGGACCTGGCTTCAAATCTCAGTGACTACCGCACGGTGGATATGGACTTGCCTCCAGGTCCCGCACCCGGGGCCGTCGGCACTTCGTCGGTGGCCGTCACGCCGCCCGTTCACGGCGCTGTTCATAATCTGCCCTTCCGTTCCTTGGGCAGCGGCTTCATCGGGCGCACGGCGGAGATGCAGCAGCTCCGCCACCTGCTCACCAGCGGCGGCAGCAGTGCCATTACGGATACCTTGGCGCTGGAGGGTCTCGGCGGTGTGGGCAAGACTCGCCTCGCCACCGAGTATGCCTGGGCTCACCTGGCGGACTACACCCACATCTTCCTCATTCGTGCCGACTCGCCTGCTTCCGTGCGCAGCGGACTCGCCGGTCTCGCCGCGCCAGACTTGCTGGGCCTGCCCGGCGGCATCGAGGTGCCGGAGGAGGCCCGCCTTCAGGCCGTGTTGGACTGGTTTCAGCAGCATCAGGGCTGGCTCCTCATCCTGGACAATGCCGATGCGCAGGACAGCGCCGCCTATCTTCTTGAAGAAATCCTGCCTCGGCTAAAAAACGGCCACGTTTTGGTCACCACCCGCTACCAGCGCTGGGGAGGCGAGGTACAGGCGCTCAAGCTCGCCCCGCTGCTGGAGGATGACGCCACCGCCTGGCTGCTCAATGCCACCACTCAGCACCGCCTCGCCCGTGCGGACGATGCGCGGGATGCCCGTGCCATCGTTCAGTCCCTCGGTGGTCTGCCCCTCGCGGTGGAGCAGGTCGCCGCCTGGGTGCGCGAGCACGCCCTCCCGCTCAGTGAGGTGCTGCTCGTGTTGCAAGAGGAGGACAGCCGCGTCCTGGGCTGGTATGACCCACGCCAGATCGCCTATCCCCGCCCCGTCGCCGCCGTTTGGGAGCTGACCACCGCCGGCTTTTCAGCCGATGAGGCCGCCCTCGTCCGTCTCCTCGCCCACCTCTCCCCTCAGCCCGTGCCGGACTTCCTGCTCAGCCCCGCCCGGCTCCCCGGTATGGAAAAAGAGGCCGATCTCTGGCCCCTCGTGCGTGGCTTGGAGGCCCGCAGCATCCTCACGGCCCGGGATGATCGCGCCACTCAGCTCCATCGCCTGTGGATTGAGCTGGAGCGCCGCCGCACCCCGGCCCAAGAGCGTCCTCAGTGGATCACCGCCGCCCTGGCCCAGATGCGCCAGGCCCTGCCAAAGGAAGCCTCCGACGTGCGGAACTGGCCGCGCATCCTCCTGCTGGAGGCCCATGCCCAGACCCTCATCACCGCCACCGCCGCCCTGCCCGTGTCCGCCTTTCAGCAGCCGCCCTGGCAGCTCGCCGCTGCCGATCTCAGCTTCACCCTCAACCAGTTGGCCCTCTTTTGGAAAAGCCAGGCCCGCCATGCCGAGGCAGAGCCACTTTATCGCCGCGCCTTGGAAATCGATGAGGCCAGCTACGGCCCGGATCATCCCAAGGTGGCCATCGACCTCAACAACCTGGCCGCGTTGCTCCAGGCCACGAACCGACTGGCGGAGGCGGAGCCGCTTTTTCGGCGAGCGCTGAAGATCGATGAGGCCAGCTACGGCCCGGATCATTCCGAGGTGGCCATCGACCTCAACAACCTGGCCCAGTTGCTCCAGGCCACCAACCGCCTCGGCGAGGCGGAGCCGCTTTATCGGCGAGCGCTGAAGATCGATGAGGCCAGCTACGGCCCGGATCATCCCAAGGTGGCCATCGACCTCAACAACCTGGCCCAGTTACTCCAGGATACGAACCGCCTCGGCGAGGCGGAGCCGCTGATGCGGCGAGCACTGAAGATCGATGAGGCCAGCTACGGCCCGGATCATCCCAAGGTGGCCATCCGCCTCAACAACCTGGCCCAGTTGCTCCAGGCCACGAACCGCCTCGGCGAGGCGGAGCCGCTGATGGAGCGGGTGGTGGGGATCTTCGAGAAGGCCTACGGCAAAGAGCATCCGAATGTAGCGACGGCCCTCAACAATTTGGCCGAGTTGCTCCGTGTCACGAACCGCCTCGGCGAGGCGGAGCCGCTTTATCGGCGGGCGCTGAAGATCGATGAGGCCAGCTACGGCCCGGATCATCCCGAGGTGGCCACCGACCTCAACAACCTCGCCCAGTTGCTCCAGGCCACCAACCGGCTGGCGGAGGCGGAGCCGCTGATGCGGCGGCATTTGGTGATCTTTTTGCGGTTTCAGGTCAGCACGGGGCATCCGCATCCGTATCGGGTAGCTGCCATTCGGAACTATCGCGGTCTTCTCCAGGAGATGGGGCGGACGGAGGGGGAGGTGGAGGAGGAATTGCGGGAGGTTTTTGCGGAGGCGGGGCTGGAGATGCCGGAAAAGGAGTGAGTGGGTGGGCTGGGCGTGGTTGTGAGGTTGGATCGAAGGTGGGCTGGGATGGAAGGATCGTGGAATGTGGTGGAGGTTTGGTGATACCGAGGAGGGGCAACATGGAAGGTCATAGTCACCGGGCGCGCGGACAATGAGAAGGGAAGCGGGACGGTGGTGATCACGCGACCGGAGTGAGGGTCGGAGATCAGTATTCAGTGATCAGGGGACTGATCACTGAATACTTTTGCCCGGATGCCGACGAGGGCGTCGGCGCTCCACGGGATCAGCGTGTCAGTTCGCGCTGGAATGAATGGAAGGAATCTGCCAAGGCTTGAAGGCGTTCATTTTGACTGAGGAGATGATGCTCTCGCTGAGCCGCCTCGAGCTGGATGGGCTGGAGCATCGGGACGAAGCGGGAGAAAAGGGTCTCCACGTCGTTGTGCACCTGGGTGACCAGCATGTCCCTCAGTTTAGCGGTCGAAGTTTCCAGGCGGTCCATCAATTGCGTGCGGGTTTGATTCAGGGCAGCCTGCGTAATGAGCAGGGCAAATCCGATCAAGAGCAGGCCTCCGCCGGTCGAGATGGCGGCACCCACAGGTCCATCGAAATGCCACGCTGCGCCGACCGCCGCGAGCACGGGCATCACCAACCAAGGAACCCAACGGGCACGTTTCCGCGCTTTGATGAGGCCGGGTTCGATGGCTTCATCCAGTTTGAGTCCCAAAACAAAGCGGCGAATGGTACTGTCGATGTGCGCGGCAAACAGCCTGCGCAATTCAGGGTCGGTCTCCGTGGGTAAAACGGCATCGGCAGGGAACAGGGTGCCCCGCCCCTGAGAATGCAGGAATCGATCGTATTGCAGATAGTCTTCCTCCAAGATGATGCCGACATGCCGCCAGCGATCTCCGCTGCGCTGCTGAAGCTCCTGAAATAGCCGATGATCGAGGCTTTCCGTTTTGGTCAATTCCTCAGTCGGTGATTCCTTTTTAAAGGCCTGTCTTGTGGCCAAGGCATCATCGGCAAGCCCTGCGACGCGAAGACAGGACTCGTGGTAATCGCGCTCTGTCGCATCGAGCGCCGGCAAGATTTTCTTCAGCGTGCGATCCACCTGCATCTCGCGCTCGGTCAAGAACTCCTGAATGAGTGCGACCGTCTGCTGGGCCTGCCGCCCCTCATGGTTCACACGCTCGCGCAAATGAGTGAGGAGCTGCCGGGCCAGACGCACGGTGCTGGAGAGTTTGTTTAGCCGGGCTGCGTTATGTTCGACCAGGGAAGAGATATGTGCCTCCAGGGGTAGAAAACCGCTTTCTTGCATGAGCTGATGCGCGTGTGTTTCTGAGCTTCGCGCGGTGTAGGCCTTTTTGGCAGAGACGGCAAACAAGGGGAAATCCTGCCCATAACGCTGCCGCGAAAGCTGCCCCATGTAATCGGTGATGACTTGAATCTCCTCAGGGCTGCGGAGGTCACACTGCTGAAGGACAAAGACGACGTGCCGCATCCAGTGCTTATGAACTTTGTCCAAAAACTGCCAGGCCGAAGCGCCCCAGGGGTTCATGGCGCTGAAGACAAAGATCACCAGATCGGCAATGGGCACAAAGCGCTCTGTGATTTCCTGGTGCTCGTTTTCGATGGAATTCGTCCCCGGCGTATCCACGATGTGGAAATCACGCAGGATTTCGATGGGGACATGTACCTCATCCAACGTCGGCGTGATGGGAACGATCTGCTGAACAGGGCCGTGTTTGAAAAACAGGATTTTATCGGTGGTGGGCATCACCCCGGTGCGAGAAAAGTCCTGACCAAACAAGGCGTTGAGAAAGGTGGACTTGCCGACATTCACCTCCCCCACGACCACAAAGACAAACGGCTCCTTCAGGGTGGCGATGAGATTTTGCGTGATGGCACCGGATTCGACATCACTGCCCAGGTCACGAATGACCTCGGCAAGCATCTCCAGCTCTCCGCTGAGGCGGGTGCGAAGCTGAAAGTACTCGTCGCCTATCATCGGTTTGGGCTCAGGATTTGCGGACTGTCCAGGAAACTCACCTGCGAGGGTGCAGCCACTTTAGTCCCGAACCCTCCAACCTGAAACCTATAACTTACTGGGGCAATTGAGCTGGGTCCTTTTCATCCACGGGCACTGCCGGGCGGATCACGACACCGACGGGCATGTTCGCCTTTTCCATGTTCATCAACTGGCTCACCGTGACAAACTGATAGCCCTTGGCTAACAATTGATCAAACATGGCGGGCATGGCCTCAATCGTCGGTGGATGGATGTCATGAGCCAACATGATGGCACCGGGGTGCGCACCATTGACCAGACGACTCGTCACAACGGATACCCCTGGACGACGCCAATCCTGCGGGTCCACGGACCACATGATCGTGGAATAACCGAACTCCGAGAACATGAGCTGCTTGATGCGTGTGTTGATAGCCCCATAAGGAGGACGGATCAAATGCGGGCGATAATTGGCGGCTGCGACGAGGGCGTCTTCGCTCTGCTGGAGTTCGGTGCGGATCTGGGCGTCGGAGCGGCTGGTCAGGCTGGCGTGTGTCCAGGTGTGATTGGCCACTTCATGCCCTTCAGCGATCATGCGGCGGATGATGTTCGGGTAGGTCTTGGCGCTGCGCCCGATCACGAAGAAAGTGCATTTGACGTTCCGTGCCTTGAGAATGTCCAACAGCTTCGGCGTCAACGTGGGATGCGGGCCGTCATCAAAGGTCATGGCCACGACTTTTTCGGTGATGTTGACCTGCGAGTAGCTGATCTTTGCGCCCGCCGGCGGCACACTCGGCATGGAGGAAGGGTTATTCAGCCGCTTGGCCAGAGGATTGTCCACGAGGACCGGGTCTTCTGCCATCAGGGTCGCTTTTCTCACCTCCGCGAGATCCTCCGGCTTTTTGTCCGTAGAACTGCAACCGGAGCTGCCCATGAGAATGCCTAGCCAGATACTGAGATACATGCGTTTGGAAATCACGGCGGCGAGATTAGTTCAGGGCGGAGTTTAGGAAAGCATGAAGTTTGTGGAAAATGAATATTCCTGTCTCCATTCAGGTTTTTTGGTCGGGGCTTCGGATTCGACGCCCTCTTATTTGACCCAATCAAAAAAGCCCATCGCCTCAAGGTCTGCCTGCAGCGCCTTTTCCTGCGTCGCATCCAGCGGTGTGTGTGGCAGTCGCGCCTGCCCGACATCCACGCCGAGCATCTTCATCACACTTTTTGCCGCCGACATGTAACCGACCGAGGCCAGTCTGGCGACGAGTTCAACCGACCGCTTTTGCTCCATTCGCGCCGTGGCAAAATCATTCCGCTCAAAGGCGGCGATGATTCGCTGATAAATCGGCGCCGCGAAATTATAAGTGCTGCCGACGGCCCCTGTCGCACCCAATGCCAAGCCTGCGATCAGGCATTCATCCGTGCCCCAAAGGATGGAAAAGGCACCGTCACTGTGATGCAGGCATTGCTGAAACATCATGCCGTCGGGATTTGTGAATTTAATACCGGCCAGAGTCGGCAGACGCTCCGCCCCCTGAGTGAGGAACTCAGGCATGGAGAGTGAAATCCCCGTGAAGGACGGAATGTCATACAGGAAAAACGGGAGCTCAGGCGCGGCGGAGGTGATCTGCACACAGCAGTCCACCAGCGCCGAGACACTGCGCGGCTTGAAGTAACTCGGGGCAAGCGCACTGATGGCGTCAGCCCCTAACTTCTGAGCTTGCGCGGCCAGTTCCATGACATCGCCCAGGCAATTGGCCCCGACATGCACAACGACCTTCAATCCGGTTTCTTTGGTCACCTCCATCCAGCGTTGAGTCAGCGCCAATCTTTCCGCAAGGCTAAGCGAGTGGCTTTCTCCTGTGGTGCCCCCAATAAAGGCCGCAGCTACACCCGTGCGCTGAAGGTGTGCAGCTTGTTTTTCAATAATCGTCAGATTTAGAGATCCATCTGGCAGGAAGGGGGTGTGGGTGGCTGCGACGAGGCCTGTGATGGGGTGAGAAAGCATGGTGGTAAAACTATATAACGCGAATCTGGAACCCAAACGTCAACGGATCACCGGTTCTTTTTTATGACAAGTTAACGCCCCTTTTTCAAAACCTTCTCCACCTCACCCAGTGGCAGGCAGTTGATCACCTCTTTCTTCGTGAGCCACCCTTTGCGTGCAGCGCGAACACCGTAAATGACGTCTTCCAAACCCCGGGTGCTGTGGGCATCAGGATTGATGCTGCACTTCACTCCCTTTTCCTTGGCCAAGCGCCACCAGCGCCAGTCCATATCCAGACGCCAAGCGCTGGCATTTAACTCAATGATGGTGCCCGTCTCTGCGGCGGCATCGATAATGGCGGGGATATTGACCGCATAGGATGGACGCTGCAAAAGCAACCGCCCGGTGACATGCCCAAGCATGGTGACATGTGGGTTTTCAATCGCCCGGATGATTCGTTGGGTCATCTCGGCCTCAGGCAGATTGAAGACATTGTGGACACTGGCCACGCAGTAATCGAGTTCCGATAGCAGGTCGTCATCAAAGTCCAAGGAACCATCTTTGAGGATATCCACCTCACTGCCTGCAAAAAGGCGGAAGTGGCCTTCGAATTCTTCATTGAGCTCTCGGATCTCGGCGATTTGTGCACGCAAACGATCTTCGTGAAGTCCATTCGCCTGAAAGCTGCTCTTGCTGTGATCTGCGATGCCCAGGTATTGCATCCCTAGCTCACGCGCAGCCTCGGCCATTTCACGCAGCGTGGCCTTGCCATCACTTGCTGTGGTGTGATTGTGAAAGACCCCGCGAAGATTTTCCAACTGAATGAGATGAGGCAGGCCTCCATGCTCAGCCGCCTCGAACTCGCCGGAGTTTTCCCGCAATTCCGGCTCAATGAAATCCAGTCCCAAAGAGCGGTAGATATCCGCCTCATCATGAACAGGCGGGATAGGGCGTGAATCTTTCCCCTCCACTCGTGTAAAGGCATACTCATTCAGCGACCACCCTTGATCCAAGGCCCGCTGACGCATGACCACATTGTGCTCCTTGCTGCCGGTGAAATAATTCAGCGCAAAGGGAAACTCCTTGCCGCTGACGGCGCGAAGGTCGCACTGCACACCGCTTGCCGTGTAAACACTGGCTTTGGTGCCCCCCTGGGCAATGACCTTCTCCACCATCGGGTGAGCCACAAAGGATGAGATAACCTCCTCAGGCTTTTTCGTGGAACAGAGAAAATCCAAATCATGCACCGTCTCTTTGCCACGCCGGAAGCTGCCGCAAACCTCCGCACGAGAAACAGCGGGATGATCACGCAAGACCTCCAGGATGGTCATAGCCAAACCATAAACCTGATCGACACGAAACTCCGAAGCATGCTCATCCCGAAAGGCAATGCTCTCCAAAATTTTGACGACGGTCTTTTCGCCAAAGCCGCTGAGTTTCGCCGCCGTGCCCGTTTCACATGCCCGCTTAAGATCAGCGATGGAACCCACCCCAAGCTCCGTGTAAAGCGCGGCAATTTTCTTGGGGCCGAGCCCCTGCACGTCAAAAAGCTCAAACAAGGTTTCTGGAAACTCAGCCCGAAGCTTTTCATAAAACTCCAATCTTCCCGTCGTTGCCATCTCGTGGAGCTTATCTCGCAGAGCATCTCCAATTCCCTTGATCCCAGCCAATTTATTCTCGGCTGCCAGTTGCATGATGTCACCGGCGTAGCTTTCCACAACTTCAGCCCCAGTCCTGTAGGCACGAATTTTAAAGGGGTTTTCCCCTTTGAGTTCCATCAAGAGGGCGATGCGTTCGAGGATCTGGGCGGCAGCTTCACGGGTCATTCCGCGATCATGCAGAGAAAGCCCCAAAAGACAAATGCACCCCAAAACACAAAAAAACTACCTACTTGGCAGGCAGATTGCACTGTCTCTTTTTATCGCGTGCCATTTTCTGCATGTTTTTTGACTATTTGATGTTACCTTGGAAAGGCGTTTGCAGATTCCTTAACTTCTATTAAATTAATTACAAATGCACTCCATTATCACTCACTCGCTCATGTGCTGTTCTCAGCCCGGAATTTTCAGGTTGAGTTTGGCCTTGGCGACGGGGTTGCTTCTCAGCCAATGTACTTCTTCCCCGAAGTCTGAAGTGGTGGTTAGTGTCAAGGATCAGCGCATGGGGCTCTACAGAGAAGGCGTGCTGAAAAAACAGTATGTCGTTTCAACTTCGAAGTTTGGTCTGGGCGACAAACCTAATAGCTATTGCACACCCACGGGCAAACATGAAATCATCGCCAAGATAGGTCAGGGGCTTCCCCCCGGTGCTGTGCTGAAAAGCCGCTCTTGGAATGGCGAAGTCCTGAAACCAAACGCACCTGGGCGTGATCCGATTGTCTCCCGCATCCTTTGGCTGCGCGGCTTGGAAAGCAGTAACCGCAACGCCATGCGTCGTTACATTTACATCCATGGTACCACGGAGGAAAATCGCCTGGGCCAGCCTGCCAGTTATGGTTGCATCCGCATGGGGATGAAGGATGTGGTGGACGTCTTCAATGATGTCGGCATCGGTGCCAAAGTCGTGATCATTAAGGATCATCTGCCGGGTGGGAAGAAAGCCGAGCAGGTAAAGACCTCGCCTGAAGTTGTTCCGACAGCCCCAGTTCCAATGGCCCCACCTGTCGAGATGCCGACCTTGGCCACCGTTCCGGCAAAGGTCAGAGACTCATCCCCTGAGAAAGCAGCCGCCATGGCCGCTGCGGCTGCCGCGCCCACTCCTAACCCTCCAACGCCGGTAGTTAACGAGCAATCAGGCAGCAAGTCCACACTCTTTTCCTTTCTGCCATGGTCACGCGGCAAAGCTAAAACGGCGAATGTTCCACCTGCCCCGGAAGCTGGTCTAACAAACAAGGCTAAAGTTTCCGCAGTGAAGTCCAAATCCTCGCTTAGACCCGAAGGCGAATTGCAAATTGGCCCTGCCGTCCCAGAGCCCCTTGCTAAAAGTAAGGGTAAGAAAGACCGAGCCGAAAAGGTTTCCTCCGCAACCGGCACCCTCACTCGGCTGCTTGTTTTCAATCGTCATAGCTGAGTGCGATTCCAGTGGGAAGCCTCTCAGGACAACAGGATTCGTTTATTATCCATAGCACAGATGGGCTGCGTCTTTGACTTCATGTTAGCTCAAAGAAATACACAGCTTTTGGCGCGCATAGGCGGTGGCCTCTTGGAAAGTTAAGTGAAGTATTGGTGCCACGCGATTTTGATAGGATGACCACATCGTGAATAAAGGTCGTCGGGCCTAATAGCGTTCGATGAGCGCCCATTCATGGCTTGGATGCAAGGTTTTCATGCTTTTGGACAACACATCAGAGTTGCACCATGGCGGGGTGCATGCTCCTTAGGCTAGCTATGAGCACCACAAGTCACTGGGATCGTTTCCAAAAATTCTTCGTTCGCTATCCGCAACTCGGATTCTCCATCGATATCAGCCGCATGTCTTTTGAGGAGAGTCAGTTTGAGACGCTAGCTCCTTCGATCGGGCAAGCTTTTGCGGCGATGAAGGAGCTGGAGGCAGGGGGGATTGCGAATCCGGATGAGGGTCGCATGGTGGGGCATTACTGGTTGCGCAATTCGGACCTGGCACCGACGCCGGAGTTGAAGTCGGAGATTGATTCGACGCTGGATGCGACGCTGCAGTTTGCGGCGGATGTCCATGCGGGCAAGATCCTGGCGGCGAATGGACAAAAATTTACGCGGGCATTAATCGTGGGTATTGGCGGTTCGGCTCTGGGACCGCAGCTTGTTGCCGAGGCCATCACACCAGCGAACCCGCCGATGGCAATTGATTTTTTTGACAATACAGACCCGGACGGCATGGACCGGATCGTGGCGCAGATCGGCGCGGAGATCGCGACGACGCTGACGCTGGTGATTTCAAAGTCTGGCGGCACGAAGGAGACTCGCAATGGGATGCTTGAGGCGGCGGCGGCCTACAAAGCGCAGGGGGTTGACTTTTCCAAGCACGTAGTGGCGGTGACAGGCCCGGGCAGTGAGCTGGACAAACATGCCATCGCAAAGGGGTGGCTGGCCCGTTTCCCGATGTGGGATTGGGTGGGCGGACGCACAAGTGTGATGAGTGCCGTGGGCACCATCGCGGCGGCCTTACAGGGAGTGGACGTGCGTCAGTTCCTGGCGGGGGCGGCGGCGATGGATGCGGAGACACGCACACGTCCGGCACGGGAAAATGCGGCGATGCTGCTGGCGCTGTGCTGGTACAATACGGGCAAGGGCAAGGGTGCCAAGGACATGGTGGTGTTGCCTTATAAGGATCGGCTGGTGCTTTTCAGCAAATACCTTCAGCAGCTTGTGATGGAGTCGCTCGGCAAGGAGCATGATCTGGACGGAAACGTGGTGAATCAGGGCATTGCCGTTTATGGCAACAAGGGCTCGACCGATCAGCATGCCTATGTGCAGCAGCTCCGCGATGGGGTGAACAACTTTTTTGCGACCTTCATTCAGGTGGCGAAGGCGCGTGATACGGTGGGTTTTGAGGTGGAGCCGGGCTATACGAGTGGTGATTACCTGCAAGGGTTCCTACGCGGCACCCGCACTGCCTTGGCGGACAAAGGGCGTGAGTCGATCACGCTGAGCATCACGGAGGTGAATGCCTTCAGTCTGGGGATGCTGGTGGGACTCTTTGAACGTGCGGTGGGCTTTTACGCTAGCCTCATCAATATCAATGCCTATCACCAGCCGGGAGTCGAAGCGGGTAAAAAAGCGGCGGGTGATTTCCTGAAACAGATGGGGCAGGTCCTGACCGCTCTGCCAAGCTCTGGAGATGGCGCCACGGCGGATGAGATCGCGGACAAGTTGGGGATCGATGCTGAGGACGCTTGGCACATGGCCGGTCATCTGGCAGCCAATGGCAAAGCAAAGGTCGCAAGCGAAGGTTCCTCTCCGGCAGAGGATCGGTTCCTGGCACTGTAAAGCTTTTCCGTATTGATTGAGTTTCGGCTGCGTTCTATTGGATGAGAGTCCCCTGACTCTCGCCTGATGGATGATCGTTTTCCACTCCTGTACCAGATTCTCTGCATCGTCCTGACGGCGCTGTTTGTATGGTCGTTTGTGATATCGAGAGATCCCAGGCCATGGAGGCGGCTTTATCAGTCTCAGTTCTGCAAGGCCGAGGATTTTTCGGTGAATCGCAATAAGGCGATCGATGAAAAACTGAGGTATTATGGAATTGTTATCTCCATGATTTTCCTGGTAGCGGATGTGGGCTTTTTCCTTTGGGGGGCCTCGCATCAGGATCGGCGCAAGTGGGATTCACTGACGGTGAAGGAACGGCAGAAAATGGAAGAGGTGGAGAAGATCCGCGATAAAAACGAATTCATGCTGCGGAAGTAAAAGGTTTGCTTGTCAGGCGCGATTCCTGCGTGTGATTCGGATCTGATGTCCACCGCCATTGCCCTGCTGGGTTTAGTCGTCTTTATCGCCCTCGCGTGGGCTCTTTCTACGCAGCGGCAGTTGTTCCCTTGGCGAACGGTCATATCGGGGCTGGGGCTTCAGTTTTTGCTCGGCTGGTTGATTCTTGGCACGACGGGAGGGGCTTGGTTTTTCGCACAATTGGACGGCGTTTTTAAAAAGCTGATGGGGTTTGCCAATGAGGGCGTCAGTATGGTCTTTGGACCGCTGGCGAATCCCGAGATTCTGGCGCGATCTTGGGGGCAGGAGAATACCTTCATGGTGGTCGTCACGGTGACGGGGACGATCATTTTGGTTTCGGCCGTTTCTTCATTCCTGTATCATTATGGTATTTTGCAGTGGGTGGTGCGGATCATGGCCTGGGTCATGCAAAAGCTGATGGGGACCAGCGGCAGCGAGAGTCTGGCCTCGGCGGCGAATGTGTTTATGGGGCAGAGTGAGGCGCCGCTTGTCATCAAGCCTTACTTGCCGACAATGACACCGAGTGAACTGCTGGCCCTGATGGTAGGCGGAATGGCGACGATTGCGGGGGGCGTGATGGCTGCCTATGTCTCTTTTGGAATCTCTGCAGGGCACTTACTGACGGCTTCGTTCATGAGCGCCCCGGCGGCCCTCATGATGGCTAAGATTTTGATGCCTGAGACTCAAGTCAGTGAGACGGCCCAGGGGGCGCGCAGTTCGCTGCCGCGGGAGTCCGTCAATGGTATCGATGCTCTTTGTATCGGTGCGAGTGATGGGATGAAACTCGCCATTAATGTCATGGCGATGTTGATCGCCTTTGTTGCGGCAGTCGCTCTGGCGAACTACCTGATTTCAGTTTTGCTCAGTTTGGGCGGCATCGACAATCCTAAACCTTTACAAACGATTCTGGGGTGGATAAATGCTCCGTTTGCTTGGTTAATGGGGATTCCCTGGAAAGATTGTCTTTCCATTGGTTCCATTCTTGGCGAGCGCATCGTGCTTAATGAATTCATCAGTTATCTCAATCTGAGTCAGTTGATGAAAACTCCAGGCGCACTGGAACCTCGCAGCGTCACCATCGCGACCTATGCTTTGTGCGGGTTTGCCAATTTTGCCAGCATCGCGATTCAAATCGGCGGCGTCGGTGCCCTGGTGCCTGAACGGCGGACGGAATTGGCCCGCCTGGGAGGCAAGGCGATGATTGGCGGTTTGCTGGCCTGTTACTCGACGGCCTGTGTGGCCGGGATCATCCTGGGATGAGCTATACCGACGCAGTGAAACCGGTCCGCCCGATCTGACGAACCGGTCTTTCATCTGGCAATCTATCTGGTTAGGCCTCCAGTTTCCAAGGGCCGCGATATTCACGCCCGAGGAGTTTACTAGCCTCTGGATCGTCCAGAATGACCTCTTTAACTGGGTCCCATTTAATTGGACGATTCACCAGGAATGAGATGAGGGCCAGATGGCCTGGAGTGGCGCTGCGATGAGCGGTTTCCACCGGAGTGACCGTGGGCTTACGGCTTTTGACACAGTCGAGGAAGTTGCGGTGATGGCCCGGTGTTTCGTAAAGACGGGTTTTGATGACATCATCACCCAGCTTGGGTGCGGCTGCGGCTTCGATGACTTTCGCGCCTTCCCGTTTCTTGATGATCTTTTTCAGCTCAGGCTTGGAGGAATCATAGGTGCCGTTGCGATTGACATAGACCCATCCGTCAGTGCCGATCCATTTGGTGCCCGGTTGAATATCGTCATGGCCACCCGCGATGGTCATGACGATGTCGCCTGCATAGTGTGCCTCGGCCCGGTATTTCGTGGCAGTGTTCCAGATGTCCGTCCGCAGCGGCATGTCCACTTGGAGCGGTTTGACCAACATCGGGCCGCTGCTGTCCATGTCCATCCCCCAGTGGGCGATATCGCAATGATGTCCGATCCAGTCGAGCAACTGACCACCGCCGATGTTGTAATCCCAGCGCCAATTTTTATGCACACGGCATTCGATGTAATCCTGCATGGCCGAAGGGCCGATCCACATTTCATAATCTAGCTCAGCTGGTGGTGGGGTGATGGCGCGTTTGTCGCCCGTTTTTGCAAAGTCTTTGTGACCGGCGGGCAGGCCGACCTCCACCTGCGTGAGTTTGCCGATGAGACCGTTTCGGACGATTTCGGCACCGATACGGAAGTTGTCTTCACTGCGCTGCCAGGAGCCTGTCTGCCAGATGCGCCCGTAACGCTGCACAGCACTGACGATGGCTTTCTGCTCGACAATAGTGCGGGCCAGAGGTTTTTCGCCGTAGATGTCTTTGCCGTTTTTGGCGGCTTCGATAGAGGTCAGGGCGTGCCAATGGTCCGGGATGGCGAGCATAACGGTATCGATGTCCTTGCGGGCCATGACTTCGCGGTAATCGTGATAGCCTTTGCAGTCGCTGTTCTTGTAAGCCGTGTTGATGGTGCCCAGAGCTTTTTCAAGGTTCCGTTTATCGATATCACAAGCGGCGACGATCTGGCAGTCGGTCTCGGCCAGAAATTTGTTGGTGTTGCTGGGGCCCATCATGCCCCAGCCGACTACCGCCATGGTGATCTTATTGGAAGGGGCATTTTCCCCCAAGACGCTGGCTGGAATGATGGCGGGGAAACCCAGCACACTGGCTGATTGGGCCAAAAACTGGCGACGGGAAGAAAGGGGGACACGTTTCATACAGCACTCGTTTTTACCGAAAAGGTTGCTCGACTGTCCAGCATGAAATCGGAATCCTCCTGGAGTTTTCTCGCTATCTCGATCATTCACCGCTAGAGCTAAAGGCTCTTGACGGAAAATCTGTTTGCAAAACAATCTGAGGCAACCATAAAACGCCCCGCGCGTTTTTGAACGCATCGGAGTGCCGCTGTGTCACAGAGGACTCCTTTCCAAGACAACCCCAAACAACCATGATAGTGACAGTATGATCCAAGTTCAAAACCTCCGAAAAGTGTTCGGCAGCAAGGTGGCGGTGGACGACGTCTCCTTCTCTGTCGAAAAGGGTCAGGTCCTCGGCTTCCTCGGGCCGAACGGTGCTGGCAAATCCACCTCCATGCGCATGGTCACGGGCTACTTTCGCCCGACCTCCGGCAGTATCAAAATCGGCGGCATCGATATGCTGGAAGAGCCTGAGCTGGCCAAGCGTTCTATCGGCTACCTGCCGGAAAATGCCCCGCTGTATTCCGACATGACCGTCGCCAGTTTCCTAGGTTTCTGTGCGGAGATGCGCGGCCTTACGGGTGTCGCCAGAAACAAGGCGATTGATCGTGTACTGGAGCTTTGTTTCCTCGAGTCCGTGCGAAATCAGAGCGTGGATACCCTTTCCAAGGGCTATCGTCACCGCACCTGTTTTGCCCAGAGCATCATCCATGACCCGGAAGTGCTGATCCTGGACGAACCGACGGATGGTTTGGACCCCAACCAGAAACACGAGGTGCGTGGCCTGATCAAGCGCATGGGTGAGACCAAGGCGATCATCTTCTCCACACACATCCTGGAGGAAGTGGAGGCTGCCTGCTCCCGCGCCATCATAGTGGACCGTGGCAGGATCGTCGCAGATGGCACTCCTGACCAACTCAAGAAACTCGTCCCCGGTGCCCATACACTCGACGAAGTTTTCCGTTCCATCACCCGTCCTGACACGGTGAAATAATCCAACTCAGAACCTCTTTATCCTATTTCTAACAAACTCATGAAAAGCAGAGATTTGGAAAATACTCTGGCGATCTTTAAGCGGGAGTTCCTCTCCTACTTCAACTCGCCGGTGCTTTATGTCATTGTCGTCATTTACCTCCTGGCCACGATGGGCTTCACGTTCTTCTTCGGACGCCTTCTGGACACGGATAATGCTTCTTTGACGCAACCGTTCTTCTTTTGGCATCCCTGGATTTACATCGTCTTGGCACCTGCCGTGGGGATGCGTCTTTGGTCTGAAGAGCATCGCTTGGGCACCTTTGAGTTGCTGATGACCATGCCTCTTTCCCCTTGGCAGGCGATCATCGGTAAATTCGTTGCTGCGGCCTTGGTTTGGCTGATCGGTCTGTCGCTGACTTTTCCGGTGGTGATCACCGTCTGTTGGTTGGGTGATCCTGATCCGGGGCCGATCATGACCGGTTACGCAGCGAGCTATCTTTATGCCCTCGGCTGCTTGGCTGTGACGAGTGCCGTCAGTGCTTACACTCGAAGCCAAGTGGTGTGCTTCATCGTCTCTGTGGCTCTCTGCATTTCGCTGACCCTGATCGGTTATCCTGGTATCGTGGACACGATTGTCCGCACGATGCCATCCTCATTGGAATACGTCGTCCGCTTTGTTAGCTACCTAAGCTTCATGGACCACTTTTTTGAAATGTCGAAAGGCATTTTTGTCTTCCGCGACGTGCTTTATTTCCTCTCGGTGATCGTCGTGGCGCTTCTTGTCACTCATCTTGGCCTGCGCTCCAAGCGCTCCTGATATCTGAACGGAACTTCAAACTCTCTGAGAATCCATTTTATGAATCTGAATAGCAAAGAAGGCACCGCAGGGATTACGGCCCTGCTGGTTGTTGCCATCGTTATTGCCGTGAATTTCCTGGTCGGCGGGCTCGGTCTCGGAAATTTCCGAATCGACCTGACGGAAGACAAACTCTACACGCTGTCCAACGGCACCCGGAATATCCTGGACCGCCTGAACCCGGACAAGCCTGTCACAATCCGTTATTATGTGAGCACGGAAGATCGTGTCATGCCGCCGATGCTGAAAACGCATGCCAGCGCTGTGCAGGACATGCTGCTGGAGTTTCAGAAAGCTGCGAAGGGCAAGCTGATCCTGGAAAAACTGACACCGAATCCGAACACTGAGGATGAGGACAAGGCCCGCGAGGATGACCTGCAAGGAATGACGGTGAACCAGAATGGAGACAACATCTATCTGGGCATGGCCATTCAGTGCGCGGCGCAAAAAGAGGTTCTGCCATTCCTCAACCCCAATGAGGAAACCGCCCTGGAATACAATGTCTCCCGCGCTATCCAAAAGGTCTCCAAAAACTCCAAGACCATCATCGGGGTCATGAGTTCGATGCCGATCATGGGCTCCCCGATGTTCCCTTATCAGCGTCAGCGCGGTCAGGAGCCGTGGATTCTGGTTCAGCGTTTGCGTATGGACTATGAGGTACGTGATATCCCCATCGGCAGTGACAAAATTGATTCGGATATCAATACGCTGGTGGTCATCCATCCGGCAGACATCACCGAAGCTGCCGAGTATGCGATTGATCAATATCTTTTGAAGGGCGGTAAAGTGGTTGCCTTGGTGGACCCGCAGAGCCTCGTGGCCCAGCGTGTTTACAGCAACCAGCCCAACCCCATGACCGGGCAGCCCGGCGGTGTAATCAACCCCGTTTCAGACTTAGCCAATCTCTTCAAAGCCTGGGGAGTGAACTATAACAAAACCCAGGTCATCGCTGATGTGAACTACCGTGGCATGGCTCAGGGCGGGCAAAATCCGACTGAGTTGCAACTCCCGCGCGAGGCCTTGAACAAGGATGACCGTATCACATCCGATCTTCAGACCCTGCGCATGCTCGTTGCCGGCTCATTCAGCATCGACAAAAAAGATGGCATTGATTCCACCACACTCGTCAGCAGCTCTGAAGCCAGCGAAATGATCGATGCTACCGAGGCGGATCGCTTGGTCCGTGAAAAGCTGACTAGCTTTAATCCGAGTGGCCGCCGTCAAATCATGGGAGTTAGGTTGAGTGGCAAATTCAAGACAGCCTTCCCCGGCGGCAAGCCCAAGGGACCTGCGGCCAGTTCAGAGACCGGCGGTGCCCAGGAAGATGCCACGGCTCCAAAACCTGCGGATGCCGCACCTGCAACTGACGCAGCTAAGGGTGAAGAGAAAAACCCAGCATTCGATATCACCGATGGCACCATCAAAGAATCCGTCAGCAATGAAGGAGTCGTCGTGCTCTTCTCCGATGCCGATATGATGTATGACGCCCTCTGCGTTCAGCAGGACCCCATGACTGGCGGACTTGTGGCGGTGAACTCCAACTTGCCACTCATGTTGAATACCATCGAAATCCTCAGCGGTGGGGGTGATCTGATTCAGATTCGCAGCCGCGCCTCCACTCAGCGTCCCTTCATTAAGATGGATGAACTGCGTGAAAAGGTGGAAAAGAACTTCCGTCCCAAGCTCCAGGCTCTTCAGGCCAAGCTGGATGAAACCGCGCAAAAGATGGGACCTCTGCGCGTGAAGAACGGTCAGCTTGCCGATCCTCGCCAGATCAAAGAACTTGAGGAGCTGAGAGACACTCAGGTTTCCATCAATCGTGAGATTCGTGAGATCAAGAAGGCGCAGAACAAAGACATCGATTTCACCGAGTCCATGATCACACTTCTGAACTTCCTGGTAGTACCACTGCTGGTCATCAGTGTGGGCATTCTTCTGGCCATTCGCCGTCGTGTCAGAACTGCGGCTGTCTGATTCCATTCTAACAAACCTCTTCGTTATCATTCATCCATGAAGAAGATCATCATTCTCCTCGCCATTCTCGTTGTGCTGATCGGGGCTGCCTTAGTTTATCAAAAGCAGCAAAACGCAGTGCTCAATACCGCCGCAAGTCGCGGGATCAAAGTCCGTGAAATGCTTCTGCCTGACTTCGACGTCACGGCGGTTAAAAAAATCCGAGTCAGAGATGCCAAGTCTGAAGTCACTGTCGTCATCAACGACGACAATAAATCGGCCAAGGTCATCGAGCGCGGTGGTTATCCCGCCAGTTTGGATCGCATCAATTCGACACTGAGCGAACTTTACGAACAGCGCATCGCCAGCAAACAGCAGGTCGGCAAAGGGGCTTGGTCTGAGATCAAAGTGCAGCCGCCCGGCGAAGGTTCTGAAGGAGTCGGAACTCAAATCGAACTGATTGGGGAAGGGGACAAAATTGTGAAGTCCTTGATCCTTGGCGAGCAGATCAACATCGCTGGTGGCCGCAGCAGCACTCAGTTCGATGGTGGCAGTCAGCGTTTTGTCCGCATTCCCGATGATGGCGAAACGATCTGGGTGGTGAGCAACACCTTCATCGATCTGGAACCCAAGCCCGAGTCTTGGTTGGACAAGGCGTTTATCGATGTCCAGAACATCAAGGAAGTGATCGTGACTCCAGCCAAACCAGAAGAAGGCTGGAAAGTCGGTCGCCCGGATGTTGCAGCGACGGAATATAAGCTCTTGGATGCCAAAGTTGGGGAAGGTTTGGACAATGCCAAGCTGACTCTCAGCAGCCTGCTTTCCTCACCTACCTTTAACGATGTCGTTGCCAAGGACAAAGTGACCGAAGTGATGAAAGATGCGATCAAGGCCAAGATCATCACCTTCGATGGATTCACCTACGACGTTCAGGTGGCCAAACAATCCAAGGATGGCAGTGATCGTTATTTCTTCGGCATCGGTGTGACCGCCGATATCCCAAAGGCGCGTGCGCCCGTGAAGGATGAGAAGGAAGAAGATAAAAAGAAAGAGGACGAAGCCTTTGCCTCCAAGAAAAAGAGCCTTGAGGAAAAGCTGGCCAAAGAACAAAAGTTCGCAGGCTGGGCCTTTGAGGTCTCCGAATACACCGTGAACAACTTCTTCAAAAAGCGCAGTGAGATCGTCCAGGTGGAAGCCAAGGCCGAGCCAGCACCGGCCGCCGCTCCTGGTGCCCCGGTTCCCTCCCCGGCACCTGCAACTTCCGCAGCCCCTTCGCTGAACCCTGCTCCGATCACCGTGACCTCCCCGCCCGTGGAGATTCCTTCGGCCCCGAAGATCGAGATCAAGCCTCAGGCTGATCCTGCCGCCCCTCCCGTGGTGGAGCAGAAGAAGTAAACCTTCACGCCATCGCGTCCTCTCTGAGTCGGCAGCCTGTTCATCAGGCTGCCGATTTTGTTTTGGGGCTTCTCGACAAAGTCTCTCAGGCCCGAACGTATAGTGCCACATTCCTTTCTTATGAACCACCGCCGCACTTTCATCCGCCAGGCATTCGGAACAGCCCTCCTCACAGCTCTGCCAGGCACGGCCGCCTTCGCCCAGTCCTCCCCCCGGAAACTGCGCAAGGCCATCATGGGCGGCACCCTCGGCATCAAGGGCACCTTGATCGAAAAATACACTGCCGCCAAAGCCGCCGGTTATGAAGGGGTGGAGCCCGCTGGCGGCTTGAATCAACAGGAAGTGCTGGATGCTCTGGGTGCCACGGGCCTCGAAGCCGCCAGCGTCTGCTGCCACACTCATTGGAAACAGACCCTCACCCACAACGATGAAAAAGTGCGTGAGGAAGGCCTGCAAGGCGTGCTGACCACCCTACGCGACGCCAAGGCCTACGGCACCGACTCCATCCTGGTGGTCCCTGGCGTCTGCAATGAAGAGGTGCCCTATGACCTCGCCTGGGAACGCTCCATCACGCAGATTAAAAAAGCCGTGCCACTGGCCAAGGAACTGGGCGTGAAGATCTCCATTGAAAACGTCTGGAACAATTTCATCCTCAGTCCCTTGGAGGCTGTCCGCTTTCTCGACGAGATTGGTGACCCCATCGTCGGCTGGCACTTCGATATCGGCAATGTCCTCCGTTATGGCTGGCCTGAGCAATGGATCAAAGTGCTTGGGAAGCGCATCAATCGTATTCACGTCAAAGAATACAGCACCCAAAAGATGAAAGACGAAGGCGTCTGGAAAGGCTTCGACTGTGACCTCACCGAAGGCGACAACAACTGGCCCGCCATCATGAAAGCCCTAGATGACATCGGCTACACCGGCTGGGCCATCAGCGAGCAACGTGGCGGTATCAATCCCAACGGACTCAAGACTCTGACCGACCGCATGGATCGCATTTTCGCCATGTAGCCACTTAAATGTCACCGCGCTGTGTCACGTCTTATTGTAAGATCTAAATTAGCAGACCTAGTGACGGCGTGGCGAAGCATGCTTAAAGGCTGCAAGTGTTGCCTGCGCAGGTGTTGATAGTGATTACCAGTAAGACGTTGAAGTTCTGCCCTGGGCTTCCAGAGCCAGTGCCCGGTTGCTACGGTCCCTTTGTTTAGGCAAGCGCTCGAAGATCCACAACCGGCAAAGAACTCTCTGAAAATCTCCACGTCAGTTTACACCTTTGTCCTGGTTAAAACTTGTTCTGATAGGTCGAAATAAAGCATGATTTCGTGAGAATGGATCGCAATAGCTGCTTGACGATTTTAGATCAATCGTCATTATCGCAATCGTATCTCAATTTCTACAACTGCGATGTCCCCAATGGCCCTCCTCGGAACCCCTGCCATGAGCTTCCCAAACAAAGCTCTGGAGGTGACCCCTGCGCGTCCTGTCATGACGGCGTGGAGATTCCGCTGTCAGGATGAGAGTCTGTCTGGCCTGTCCTGGCTGGTGGCGATTGCTGGTTCTTTTTTGCTCATCGGCATGGTGGGTATCTTGCGCTTTGAGGTACCCCTGATGATCACGCTTTCAGGCGCCGCTGGCATGGGGGCAAGTGAAGTGGCCAGTCAGGATACGACCATGGCCGAACTGCAAGCCATGGAAGAGGCCCAAGAGGTTATCTCCAATGATCTGGAAGCCACCGAAATCATCGAGGTGCCTGAGATCATGGAGGTCACTCAGGAAATGCTGGACCTCCCCGAGCTGACTGAAGCCCTGATCACCGAAGACCTCTTCACCGTCCCGGCAGCCCCGAAAATCGAGACCGCGCTCAGGCCCGTTGATCCGACCAAACCGAAGCCGCAGCCCAAGCCTCAGCCGAAAATGGCGCGGCAACAGCCCCGCCGCGCCACCACCACAGCCTCCGGAACCCCTGGCGGCACTCAGGGCAGTGGCGGCGGAGGAGGCGGCAACGGGGCCGTCGGCTCCGGAGGCAAAGGTCGTTTCCCCTCGCCGCCGTATCCGTCCTTTGCCCGCTCCCGTGGGATGAAGGGTACCGTCACTCTCACCGTCCGTGTCAGCCCGGCAGGCATGGTGGAAAACGCCACGGTCTCCGGCAGCACAGGCTTTTCAGAACTGGACAGTTACGCGGCGAGATGGGTGCGCAACAATTGGCGCTTCCCTACCGGTGCTGTGCGTAGTTTCCGCCTGCCGATCTCCTTCAAACTGCGCTGATGAGTCCCGTTCATTCAGTTGTCGTCTAGTGCAGGCGGCTCTTATCTGAAGACGGTCTGCGCGTCCCCCTCTTTCCTCATGCCCCCCATCCCCCTCGCCAACGTTGTCATCAAATTCATCCACGATGGTGGTCCCATCATGTATCCCATCCTGGTCGTGGCTGCTTTTGCTATCTGCGTGCTGGTGGAGCGTATCTTTTGGTGGCTACGTTTCAGCGCCCGGCGCAATGCACGTCAGCTCGATCAGGTCTATGCAACACTGGAGGCTGGTGATCTTGCCAAAGCCATCACACTTTCTGAAAAGACCACCGATCCCGTCGTGCGCATGATCCATCATGGGCTGAAGCATCAGCATAGCTCCATGCAGGGCGCACTGGAGGTGGCCGCAGGGCATGAACTCCAGTCCGCAGGTCGTTTCCTCGGGGCCATGGACACCATCGTCACGCTCGGGCCGCTGCTCGGATTGTTAGGCACCGTCACGGGGATCATGGGTTCCTTTTCGTCCATCGGTGATTCTGAACTGGCCGTTGAAAAAGTGACGGGCGGTATCGGGGAGGCCCTCATCGCCACCGCCGCAGGTCTGGGCATTGCCATCGCTACCCTGGTGCCGATGAACTACTTCCACAGCCGCCTGGCGAAGCTGCAATTTGACCTGGAAGCGGCCGCCAACAATGTCCTCATCCTAGCGGCCCAGCACGGGTTTGATCAAGTGGGCAAGAAGCCTCGATGAAGGGCCGCAAAAGGCTCAAAGATCAGCCTTTGGATGTCCTGGCGGCGAAACTCTCTCCTTAACCTTTCGTGAAAATCCACTCCCCCATTGCTCATAAAAAGACGCGGCTGGAGATCATCCCGCTGATTGACGTGATGTTCTTCTTGTTGGCCTCTTTCATGATGGTCAGTCTGACGATGACCAAGCAGCAGACCATCAAAGTGAATCTGCCCTTGGCCGCCGCCAGTCAGCCGGATTTCAAGCCGGACATGATCAACCTGGGCGTCAATGCCTCCGGCGATATCTACATGGACACCGCCGTCATCACCCTGCCGGATCTGGAGGCCAAGCTGAGTGAGCGCTTCAAGAAAGACTCCAACACTCCGGTTTACATCAGCGGTGATGCGGCCACGCCCTTCGCCGAAATGGTCAAAGCCCTGGATGCGGTGCGTCGCATCGGCTTCAGCAAGGTCGCCTTCAATGTCAAACCCACGGGCACTGCTTCCACCGCCAGCCCTGCTCCTGCGAAATGAAGGCCTTTCTATTTTCTTTGTTAACCCTCATCGTCCTCGGGCTTTGCGGCATCTGCTTGGTGCAGTGGCAGCGTGAGTTTGTGCTCAACGCCAAGATTGACGAGATCACGGATCAACTCATCGCGGAAAACAAACTGCGCATTCAGTTCGAGGAAAAAGCCATGCGCTTTGAAAAAGAGATCGCCCGCATCAGTCAACTGCGTGCAGAGACGGAGGCCGCCCTGCTGGATGCGACGGAGCAGGTGCAATTGCTCACAGGGGATCAAACAGCTCGTGGTTACAGCATCGCCGTGCTGATGAATGAAGCCCTGCGAGCCACAGCCGAGCTAACCGCCTACAAACAACTGGCCGGAAAAGGCACAGAGGCCATCAAGGAGCGCAATACCGAAGTCAGCGCGCAGAATGAAGCCATCGCCAAAGCCAACGCCGCCCTCAAGCAATTGGCGGCGGAGCGCGACGATGCCATCACCAAACTCAATGCCCGCACGCAGGAGTTCAACGCCCTGGTGGAGAAGTATAACAAGCTGGCCAAGGCGATGCCTCATTGAAAGGCAATCCCTAAAGGATATCCAGGTTGACCCACCCTGCATACTTGTGCAGACAGAAAATGTCGTCTGATCGCTTGGTGTGTCAGACGTGAGTGAACTCAATCACCCTTTGAGCTAAACTCCATGCACCACGTAAGCTTCCTCCAGGACCTGTCCGTGATCATGATCATAGCGGCGGTGGTCACCATTCTGGCCGGTAATGATCTGAAGACCTCCTGCGGGTCGGCATGGGGCTGGCACGGATTGGTGGAGTTCTCTTTCATCATTGCCGCGCTTGGCCTCTCCCTGGTTCCGCCCCTGCGATTCCTTGCTGTTCATTGGCAGTCTTGAGCAGATTCAGAAGGCAAGATGTGTTGGGGTACCCCCGCTAACTTCTCCACTTGAACAGAGGTGGCTGAGCTGCCCGTTGCTCAATAAGAAGGATAGAAAACCTTCTCCTTGATCACATCTGATACTCAAAGATCCGGCAGAAGGCCCCCTGAAGTCGACGGCCTAACGACAAGTTGAGATCCTTTCGTTCTAGTCTCAGACTGCGTGCCTTGTCCCGCTCCACCTTGTCGAGCTGCCGAGTGCTGAAGTTATCATCCAGCACATTCAGATTGTTCTCATCGTTGATGAAAAAAGAGCGCTGATCCAGGTTTGTTGAGCCTGCGATGCTGAGGTGACCGTCCACCACCACCAGTTTGCCATGCGTCATCGTGGGTTGGAATTCATACAGCTCGGCACCAGCGGCCACCAGTTTACGCAGGTAGCGGGTATTGACCGAGCGTGAGGCCGGGAAATCAATGTGCTTCCCTGGGATCACGATTTGCACCAGCACACCTCGCTTCATCGCATCCATGAGCGCATCCATCAGGGGACGATTCGGGATGAAGTAGGCATGAGCGATGACGATGGACTTCTGCGCGGAACGAAAGGCCAGCAGGTAAGTGCTGCCCAATGTATCCCCCAGCTTTTCCGGCGAGCCCAAGGCCATTTGTGCCTTCAGCTTTCCCGCCGCTGACAAAGGCGGGTAGTAATCCGCCCCGGTCAGCCTGTGCCCGGTCATTTCCTCCCAGTTGTCGTTAAAGTTATCCTGAAGCTGGGCCACGGCCGGGCCGCGCAACTCATACTGCGTGTCGCGCCAGCGATGCACATTTTCCGCATGACCGTCCCAACAGTAGGCCCAACCCGCACCGCCCATGTAGCCCACCTTTCCATCCGCGACGAGCACCCGCCTGTGAGTGCGATGGATGTAGCGCCACGGCAGCAGCAGATTCATCGGGCGATAGAGATGCAACTGCACCCCCGCATCCCGCATCGCTTGCAGATTTGCCTCGCCATACTTGGAGCAGCCAAAGGCATCCAGGATGACATGCACGCGCACACCTGCCTTGGCCTTTTCGACAAACATCTGCGTAAAATTCCGGGTCGGTTCGCTGTCCACACAGACATAGGATTCAAAGGTGATGCTCTTTTGGGCCTCCCGCATGGCACGCAACATGGCAGGAAAATAGTTGCCGCCATTTTCCAAGGTGACGATGGCGTTCCCCTCCGTCCAAGGTGTCTTGGCTACCGTGGCAAACTCTTGCTCAAATGCGGCCGAACGCACGGAAGCGGGTGATTGGGAAACTCGCTGGAACCCCTCGGCAACGCAGGAACTTAGGAGCGGCAGACAGAAAAGGGCAGGGAGGAGCAGTCGGTTCACGATCTGCAACACTATGCACCAACAGTGCTCAAGAACGAATGATTTGCTCAAAGGTCAGCGTGGCTTGATACAAAAGAGCACCAAAGCTGGTTCGCCATGGATAACTGAGGATCAACGATGCTCAAAAAAGAGGAAACCTTGGTCCAGGAAGCAACGACTGGAGGCAGTAAGACCGGATGAAATAATCCCGTAAATTCGAAGGACCTTAGCGTGCGGCGGTAGCGGTTGTTCGCTTGCCCAAGCAGAACAGGTGTTTGCTGCCGCGTATGAAAAGCTGCCCCTCGCTCAGGGCAGGGGAGGCAAAGACCTTTTCCTCCAGTTCACTTTCGGCTAAAACTTCATACTTCTTGCCCGGTTTGATGCTACGCAGTGTCCCGAAGTCGTTGATGAAATACACCCGTCCTTCCGCACTGACGAGAGAGGCGTGATGCTCCTTCATTCGCTCTTCCCAGGCGATGTCTCCTGTCTTGGCATCAAAGCAATGACCGATGCCGGAGTCTGATACGATGAGGAACCAACCCTTTTCACAAATGGGTGAAGGGACATAAGCCACGCCCTTGTTGGTGCGCCATTGGATATGCGTTTCCGTAACGTCACCCACTCCGTCAGGTTGAATAGCCAGGATGTGATGCTCGGGGAAACCGCCGCTTAGCAGCAGCAATTCTGACTTTTCATCATAAACCGGGGAGGCGACGAATTGCTCCGTGGGGCCATCCATCATCCAGATCAGGCGACCATCACGTGGATCATAGCTCGTCACGCATTTGCTGCCGGAAAGGACCATCTGGGGATGTCCGGCTAGATCGCGAATGAGCGGCACGCAGTAACTGCGGGTTTGGTTAGGCCGTTGGATGCGCCAGAGTTCGCGACCATCTGTGCGTGCCAGGGCGACGATGTATCCGGGGCCATCGTGGTCACAATTGACGATGACTTTGTCCTCGAAAAGGATGGGGCTGGAGCAAAAGCCATGCTTGCTGGCAAAAACACCTGGTCGGACCTGCCAGACCTGCTTGCCACTGAAATCATGAGCGCTAATGACGACCTCTGTTTGATCCAGAAAGGCCGTGAAGATTTTTTCACCATCGGTGGCCGGTGTGCTGGAGGCATGACTGTTGAGACGATGCTTGCCCTCCAGCACCGTTTTCAAAACGGTCTTTTGCCAGACTTGCTTGCCGCTCGCACGATCCAAACAAAGAAGAATCCGTGATTGTTCCTCCGGTAGAGAGGCCACGGTAAAAAGGCGGTCTCCCCAGACGATAGGCGAGGCATGGCCTTCACCTGGGAGTTCCGTTTTCCATGTCAGTGTCTTTTCGGTCGCTTCGATGGGAAAGCCTTGGTCTCTGCTCGTGCCATCCAGATGTGGACCACGCCACTGCGGCCAGTTTTCAGCATGAAGCGCGCTGACTAGGAGAAGAAGTGACAGGACCTGACGCATACGGAGGAGTGTATCGGATGAAAATGGCGACTTCAATCAAAAGACCGAGGCTGCCAGGGCAGATCCCGAAATCTTGAGACTGAAGTCACTGCATCCAGCCGATATCTCAAACCACGATGTTCACCAGCTTACCGGGAACGACGATGAGTTTCTTCACGGGTTTGCCTTCCATGAACTCCTGCACACGCGGGCTGGCCAGGGCGATCTTTTCGATCTCCTCCTTGGTCGCCTGGATGGCGACGCGGACCTTGTCACGCAGCTTGCCATTTACCTGGAAGACGATCTCGACTTCATCTTCGATCAGGGCGGCAGGATCGTATTCAGGCCAGACGGCATCGCTCAGGAAACCCTTCACGGCCAAATCCGGGAACTTGCTGGCGATGCGGCCATTCAGTTCTTCCGCCAGATGCGGGGCAAAGGGACCCAGCACTTTCAGGAAGGTCACGATGGCGGAGGCTGGCTTCGCCGTAGCGCCGGTAAAGGCGTTCGTGCACACCATCATCTGGGCGATGGCGGTGTTAAAGCTCAGCTTCTCAATGTCCTCGCCGCACTTCTTGATGGTCTCGTGCAGCACCTTGGTGACCTGCTTGTCGGCAGGCACATCCTGGAGGGTGGCGGAGACACTCCACTCGCCTTCGGCATTCTGCTCCATGACCAAACGCCAGACGCGGGCCAGGAAACGATAGACCCCTTCCACGCCCTTCATGCTCCAGGGTTTGACCTGCTCCAGCGGGCCCATGAACATCTCATACAGGCGCAGCGCATCGGCTCCGTATTCGGCGACGACATCATCCGGGTTCACCACGTTGCCTCGGGACTTCGACATCTTCTGTCCGTCCTCGCCCATGATCAGGCCCTGGTTCACCAACTTCTGGAAGGGCTCAGGCGTGCTCACGTAGCCCAGGTCAAACAGGACCTTGTGCCAGAAGCGCGCATATAGCAGGTGCAGCACGGCGTGCTCGGTGCCGCCGACATACAGGTCCACGCCACCGGGCTTCCCGCCGCCCATCCAATACTTCTCGGCCTCTTCGCTGACAAAACGGTCGCTGTTCTGCGCATCGCAGTAGCGCAGGTAATACCAGCACGATCCCGCCCACTGCGGCATCGTGTTCAGTTCGCGAGTTGCCGTTTCCGAATACTTCACCCAATCCGTCGCTTTGGACAGCGGCGGCTCCGGGGTGCCGGTCGGTTTGAAATCTTCCAGTGTCGGTGGCAGCAGAGGCAGTTCTGGTTCAGGAATGGAGCGATGCTGACCGTCTTCCCACACGATGGGGAAAGGCTCGCCCCAATAACGCTGACGGCTGAACAGCCAGTCACGCAGCTTGAAGTTCACTGTACCTTTGCCCACGCCTTGTTCTTCGAGCCAAGCGGCGATTTTTTTCTTGGCCTCAGCGGTGGGCAGACCGTCGAGGAAGCCGGAGTTCACTGCAATGCCATCGCCTGGGTGGAGTCCTGGCAAATCGCCTTCTGGATGCTGCACGACTTTCTTGATCGGCAGGTCAAATTTGAAGGCGAACTCAAAGTCACGCTCATCATGCGCAGGCACGGCCATGATTGCACCGGTGCCGTAGCCCATCATGACGTAGTCGGCGATCCAGACCGGGATCTTCTCGTCATTGACCGGATTGATGGCAAAGCCGCCTGTGAAGACACCGGTCTTCTCTTTGGCCAGTTCAGTGCGTTCCAGATCGGACTTGGAGCCAACACTCTTTTGATAAGCTTCCACCGCTGCTTTTTGTTCGGCGGTGGTGATGTTCCCCACCAGCGGATGCTCCGGCGCGATGACCATATAAGTCGCCCCAAACAGCGTGTCTGGCCGGGTGGTGAAAACGGTGATCGTTTGATCGCTGTCCGCGACCGCAAACTTCACCTCCGCACCCTCGCTGCGACCGATCCAGTTGCGCTGCAGCAGGCGGATGCTTTCCGGCCAGTCCAGGCCGTCCAGTTCATCGATCAAACGCTGGGCAAAGCTGGTGATGCGCAGCATCCACTGGCGCATCGGGCGGCGCTCCACGGGGAAACCGCCGACCTCGCTCTTGCCATCCACGACTTCTTCATTGGCCAGCACGGTGCCCAGTTGCGGACACCAGTTCACCGGTGCCTCGCTGACATAGGCCAGACGGCGGGCATCAATCTCCGCACGGCTCAGGCCCTTGGCTTCCAGTTCGCTGATGGGGCGGGCTTTGCCCTCGTCATTCACGTAGCTGTTATACAGCTTCACAAAGATCCACTGGGTCCATTTGAAATAACCCGGGTCGGTGGTGTTCACCTCACGGCTCCAGTCATAGGCGAAACCCAGGCGCTTCAACTGGCCACGGAAGCCTTCGATGTTTTTCTCCGTGGTCACACGCGGATGCTGACCAGTTTTGATGGCATACTGCTCCGCAGGCAGTCCAAAGGCGTCCCAGCCCATGGGGTGCAGGACGTTGTGCCCGGTCATCTTCTTGTAGCGGCCGATGATGTCCGTGGCGGTGTAGCCCTCCGGATGCCCCACGTGCAGGCCCGCGCCGCTGGGATAGGGGAACATGTCGAGCACATAATACTTCGGCTTCGATGCGTCAAAATCCGCATCTCCAGGGTTCGGCGTGCGGAAGGCCTCCTGGGCCTCCCACTCTGCTTGCCACCGGGGCTCAAATTCGGAAAAGGGAAATGCTTTACGCTGCTCGCTGCTCATACGGGGCGCGCAAGAAGGCGCGGAGGGCCGGGAGTGCAAGAAGGGAGTTCACTCGGGTGCTGAACCGTTGTTGATCAAGTCTTGGCCGGGTTCGGTTCATTTTCAGCGCAAGACAGGCAGGTCTGGAATCAGGAAACTTCTTTTGATACTTGTTCGGCGTTGAGCATCTTGAACAGAATTCCTGCTCTTCGCTTATGCCTGATCCGTTTCATGCTTTTGGTCCCAGTCATCTCACCGCTCTCAGCCTTTGCGCGGGGATATTGATCTTGCTGGCCCTGCTGCGTCGGTTTCACACGCCTTCGGCCATCGTGTGGGAGCGTGTGCTGGGCATTCTCCTTTTACTGGACTGGCCTTTGGCGGCCTATGCACACTGGCGCGGCGGCACACTGACTTGGAATTCGGGACTGCCTTTTCACTTTTGTGATGTGGCGGGCATCGCGGGAGGCATCGCCTTGCTGACCAAGAATCGGCTGGCGGCGGAGATCGTTTATTTCTTCGGCATGGCCGGGACTTTGCAGGGGCTCATCACTCCGAACCTCTTGGTCGATTTTCCTGACATGCGATTCATCGCTTTCTTTTTTCTGCATGGTGGGGTGGTCGTGGCGGCCTTGCATCTGGTCATCTCCATGGGGTGCACGCCTCGTCACTGGGCGGTGCCGCGCATGGTGGTCTTGACGATTGGTTATGCCTTTATTGTCGGCGGCGTGAATGCCGCAATGGGTAGCAATTTTGCCTTTCTCTGCCATAAACCGGAGCAGGCCAGCCTGATGGATGCGTTGGGGCCTTGGCCCTGGTACATCGGCAGCATGGTGATCCTTTGCGGGGTCTTTTACAGCATTCTCTACGCGCCATTCTTCATCGCACGCCGGATTCGCCCTGAATGAGTCACGTGGGGTGGAATGCGATTGCCTGTTGCCACTCACGGGCGTGCGTGGTAGCAAGCTCGCCCACTTCCAACCCCCATCTGAACATCGGCGAATGAAAGCCCAACAACTCCTCCAGGCCATCGGCCCCGAACTCCGTCAGCAGATCATCACGTATGTGCAGACGGACGAACGTCCTGCCTACCGCGCCGTCATTCAGTCCCTGGCCCAGGCCCGCAAGCTGCGCCCCCAGTTCATCCTGGAAAAATCCCGTGCTCAGCAGGGCGAGTGGCTGATGAATCAGCTCTACATGAAGATCAATGACCCCGTGGCTGAGCAGCTCTTGCAAATCTGGCTGCTGAAATCCCAGGGCACCATGCTCATCACTTTCCTGGATGCTGTCGGTATCCCTCACGATGGCAAAGGTCAGGTGGAAGAACTGCCTGAAGAAATCGCCGAAGACAAAGCCAAGGCAGGTATTGATGCCCTGCTGGCTCTTTATCCCCCTCAGCAGGTGGCTCTGTATTTGCACATGTTCAAACTCCAGCGCCCCGAAGGTTGGCCCGGTTTGAACAAGGCCATGGAAGATACTGCCGCGATTAAGCTGTAAGCGCTTGGGATCTCGAAGATCATTCGGGGACGAGTTGAAAAACTCGTCCTTTTTACGGGCTTTCTCTCGTGGTTGCGCATCGGCGTCAGCCCGCTAGTTTGATGCGCAATGCCTCCCGTTCGTAAAGCTGTCATTCCCGCCGCCGGTTACGGCACCCGTTTTTTGCCCATCTCCAAGGCGGTGCCCAAGGAGATGCTGCCACTTGTGGATAAGCCGGTGATTCAATATGTGGTAGAAGAGGCGGTGGCTTCGGGTATCACAGACATTTTGATGGTGATCAGCCGCAGCAAGCGGGCGATTGAAGAGCATTTTCATCCGGCTTTTGACCTGGAATCAGAGCTGGAAGCCAAGGGCCGAAAAGAAGAGCTGGAGTCCCTGCGCAGATTGCAAACCATTGCCCGCATCCACTTCATCTGGCAGCCCAAAATGGGCGGGCTGGGCGATGCCATTCTGTATGCCCGTGATCATGTGGGGGATGAACCCTTCGCTGTGCTTTTGGGCGATACAGTGGTGACGACGGAAGATGAAAGCCGCCCGGTGACGCGCCAGCTCGCGGATGTCGTGGAGCGTCATGGCGGGTCTGCAGTAGCGTTGCAACAGGTGCCCGTGGAAAAGGTGAGCCGTTACGGCATCCTGGGCGGGGATGAGATCGAGCCTGGCCTGATTCGGGCGACCCAGTTTGTGGAAAAACCCAAGCCCGAGGAGGCCCCTAGCAATCTGGCCGTGAGTGCCCGCTATGTTTTGTCCCCACGCATTTTTGATCATTTGGAAAAGACCCCTAAAGGGAAGGGGGGCGAGCTACAGCTCACCGATGCCATGGCTTCTTTAATGAAAGAGGAGGCTCTCTATGGCCTGCGCTATGAGGGGCAGCGCCATGATATCGGCAATAAGCTCGATTTCATCAAAGCGAACCTCCATTTCGGGTTGCAGCGGGATGACATCGGCGCTGCGTTGCGGGAGTATGTGCAAGGTCTGGTGTGAGGGCAGGCTGGAGAAATCTCTTCAGCCTTTCGCCTTCAATGCCTGAACGATTAAATTCAAGCGGCGTCCAAAAGTCACGCTCGATCCCACCAGGATAATCACCAGCGCCCAGTAGATGGCCACAGGTTCTCTGCCGGTCAGACTTTCGCCGAGAGCGATCAATGCCCCCAGTGTGAGCACCGCCATGCGATGTTGTTTCGCCATGGGTCCCATGAAGCTCTGCTGCCCTGTCAGTGTGCCTTGCAGCAAGCGAATGTAAGCCGTGCCCATGGCCAAGACCGCGCATGACCAGCCGAGCGGAAGGGTTTCGAAAAGCTTGATCACGCCGGGTTCGATCCGCGTGCTATACCCGGCCCCGACGAGGATCAAGACGTCGGCGATGCGGTCCGGCACTTCGTTGTAGATAGGGCCTGTGGCGGAGGCCTTGCCGCCATCCACCGCCACCATGCCGTCCATCAAGTTGCAGAGCAGTCGGAATTGAATCCCCGCCGCCGCACCGAACCAGAGCAGCCCGGTGGTCAATGGCGTTGTTTGTTCGGGAACTAACAAAAAGCAGGTCATGGAGCCTGCCGCGAAAAAAATGCTCAAGACGGAGATGGCATTGGGGGAGAGATTGGTGGCGATGAGGCCTTTGGCGAGCCCTCGTGCCCAGGCCGTCTGTCGGGATTTTAATTCGCGGCGGGGTCCGTGTGTAGCTGTCGTGGACATGGAGACGGATTTATCACAGCCTGCGGTAATCTGCTAGACGTTCTGCATTCGGATTCGTTAACAATATCCACATGCTGACGCAGTCACGAACCAAGTCGCAGTTTGAGCGCATCGAGATGCCGGGCGATTCTTCCTTTGCTTGGAAGGAAATCGCCGGCAGACATTTCATGGCTCCGTTTCACCATCACCCGGAAATGGAGCTTACCCTGATCACCGCCGGTCATGGCCAGAGGTTTGTGGGCAATACCGTTGAGCCTTTTCAGGCGGGTGATGTCGTCCTCCTTGGACCCCACTTACCCCATGCCTGGTTTAGCGATGCGCGTTGCCGGAAATCCTCTGCCATCGTCGTGCAATTCCACCCTGAGACCTTGGGCGGCGGTGTCTTGAAAGCTCCAGAATTGGGCAGCATCCGTAATCTGCTGAATCAAGCGGCCAAAGGTGTCGTGATCGAGGGAGAAGTGGCAATGATTATGCAGACCCGCCTGGCCGCTTTGGGCGGGCTGACGCCTGTCCAAAGACTCGGTTTGTTACTGGAGCTTTTGGAGCAGGCCTCCCCGTCGGCCCTTCGTCGTGATCTTGGGGCCGAATCTCCTGAAGAGACCGTTTCTCTGATTGACCGTAAGCGCCTGGATGAAGTCCTACGCTACATCCATGCTCACCATCAGCGTTCTCTCACTCTACCAGAAGTGGCCAAGGTCGTTGGCCTTGGGCCAGAATCTTTCAGTCGATTCTTCCGCCGCCTGACAGGGCATACATTCATCGAGACCTTGATTCAGATCCGGCTAGCCAGTGCTTTGGCTCTTTTGAGAGAAAGCACGGACACGATTGCCGCCGTGGCCTATGCCTGCGGGTTTGAGGACCTTTCCAACTTTAACCGCCAATTCCGGCGCAGTTACGGAATCACGCCAAGTGAGGCAAGACGCCGATCTGCTTTGAACTTATGACCAGTGAATGCAGGCTTCAGGGGCGTGTGCGCCCGGCTTCACGTGCCTTTTGGATGAAGGCCCGAAACTCTGCCACCTTCTCAGGCATTTGATCTGCCAGATTTGTCTGCTCGCTCGGGTCCTGAGAAAGATTGTAAAGTTGAGCCTGGGCACCACCGACATCTTTTTTAGCCGCTGCTTTGCCATAGTTGCTTTTACCAGCTTGCATGAATTTCCAGTTTCCCGCGCGCAGGGCCAAGGGGGTCTGGGTGCCGCCGACATGAAATAGCGCATGATCACGCGCTGTTTGACTTTCCCCTAGCAAAGCAGGGAGGACATTGAAGCTGTCCGCTGCGGCCTCTTGAGGGATGCTGACGCCCGTGAGTGTGGCCAGAGTGACAGGCATATCCACATGAGTGATCAATGCAGCGTTTTCACTGCCGGCTTTGATTTTCCCAGGCCAGCGGGCGATGAAGGGCACACGATGTCCGCCTTCAAAAAGAGTGCCTTTGCTGCCGCGCAGGATGCCGTTCATGGCATGGACATCAGCCGGGCCATGGTCTTCATAGCCATCATCCCAGACGCCGCCGTTGTCACTGGTGAAAATGACGAGAGTATTGTCAGCAATACCGCGTTTTTCCAAGGCAGCCAGTACTTGAGCGACGGTGTCATCGAGTTCGTGAATGGCATCTCCACGAGCTCCTAGTTTGCTGCTGCCAATAAAACGTTCGTTAGGCACGCGGGGAACATGAATGCCATGGGTGGCAAAGTAGAGGAAGAAAGGGGCATCGGTGCTTTGCTCAATGAATTTGACCGCCTGTTTGGCAAAGGTATCGGCCATGTCTTCATCACGCCAACGTGCGGCTTTGCCCCCGCTCATCCAGCCGATGCGACCGACTCCATTGATGATGGTCTTGTCGTGACCGTGGGTATGTTTCAGTTTGAGCAGTTCAGGGTTATCTTCTCCCGTAGGCTCGGTGCCGACTTTGGTTTTATAACTGACAGTGATCGGGTCGGTCGGGTCCAGACCGACGATGCGGCGCTGATCCACATAAACGCAAGGCACACGGTCACCCGTGGCTGCCATGATGAAGGAGGAATCAAACCCGAGATCGAGAGGGCTGGGTTTGATGTCGGCATTCCAATCGGGGCCGCCTTCGCCGCCTAGCCCAAGATGCCATTTGCCGACGATGCCTGTGCGGTAGCCGGCTTGTTTCAAAAGGGACGGCAGCGTAGGCGTGCCCGGCTCGATGGTAATCGCGGCATCACCTGGGGCGATGCTGGAGCCCTGTTGCTGCCGCCAGGAGTATGTACCGGTAAGAAAACCACGCCGTGTGGGTGTGCAGGTGGCTGCAGGGGAGTGTGCATCCATGAAACGGCAACCTTGAGCGGCCAGTTTGTCCAATGCCGGAGTCTTGACCAGCGTCGCTCCATAACAACCAAGGTCACCGTAGCCAATGTCATCGGCCATGATGAAAAGAATGTTGGGTTTGGCTGTCTCCATGGCGAAAGCGCCAAGGCTGGAGACGGCTAGGAAGGTGGCAAGAAGACGCATCATGAGATGATTGATTAACGCCGTGAAGAGACTTGGCTATCACCTGAAAACGCTGAAACCGGACTACTCCGTTTCAGCCCTGGGATCTCGCGAAAGTAAGGCGCGCATGGCGTCTTTGGCGGGTTTTGCTTCATACAGCATGGCATAAATTTCATCCAGCAGAGGTGTGCGCACACCTTTCAGTTTGGCCGCTTCATGCAAGCTGGCCGTGTTGGGAACGCCCTCCGCCACCATGCGCGTGCTGGACATGATTTCCTGAAGCGGCATCCCTTCACCAAGAAGACGACCGACACGATGGTTACGACTGTGCTGTGAGTAGCAGGTGGCCATGAGATCACCCACGCCCCCGAGCCCCATGAAAGATTCGGTCTTCCCCCCCATCACCACCCCCATCCGCACCATTTCTGCGAGTGCCCTGGTCACGAGAGCCGCAATGGCATTGTCCCCCAGCTTTAACCCCAGGGCGATCCCTGCCGCGATGGCATAAGGGTTTTTCATGGCACCTGCCCACTCCACGCCTGTCACGTCATCGCTGGTGTAGGTGCGGAACCAGGGCAGGGTGAAGCAAGATTGCACCTCTCGTGCGATGTCTTCCTGCTCACACGCGACGACAGCGGCGGTGGCCATCCGTTGAGAGACCTCTTCTGCGTGGTTCGGGCCAGTGAGAACAGCCAGGGGTGTGCTTGGAAAGGATTCTTGCAGGATCTGAGTCAGCCGTTTGCCGCTTTTCAGTTCAATGCCTTTGGCACAGGAAACCAACACGCGAGCCGACTGAAGCGCAGGCTGAGTTGAAAGGCTTTGAGCCGTCTCCCTCACTGCTTTGGACGGCACGACGAAGACGACCAGATCCGCAGGTTCCAGGTCCTGCCATCGGGATATCGCCTGGATACTGGGCGGAAGCATCAGTCCTGGCAAGTAGCGTGGGTTTCTGCGTGTGCTTTGAATCTCCTCCATCAGCGTCTGATCACGCCCCCAAAACTGCACCTGGAGTCCACGCTCGGCTAAAATGGCCGTTAGCGCGGTCCCCCAACTGCCGGCTCCGATGACAAGGGCGTTTGAATAAGAATGGGGAGGCATGAGTTTATAGGCGCCTATCAAAGAGCAATCATGCCACCCCTGCCACTGTCTTCTGCAAGAGATGTTTCGGGATCAAACGAGCCCAATGGAGATTGAGCTCTTGGGCTGTCTCATCTCAGGCAATCAGGTCCTTCACGACTTTCGCCTCCTCCACACCGGTGAGGCGGAAGTCCAGGCCCTGTGAGCGGAAGGTGAAACGTTCGTGGTCAATGCCCAGCAGGTGCATGACAGTGGCGTGGAGATCGCGGACATGAACGGGATTTTCGGCAACGTTGTAGCTGAAGTCATCGGTCGAACCATACGTTAGGCCGGGTTTTACGCCGCCGCCTGCCATCCACATGGTAAAGCATCTTGGGTGATGATCACGACCGGCTTCGGGGCTGTCCCATTTGCCCTGGCCGGCGACTCCGCGTCCGAATTCACCGCCCCAGATCACCAGGGTTTCGTCCAGCAGGCCGCGTTGTTTCAAGTCTTTGATTAACGCGGCACTTGGCTGGTCGGTGTCGCGGCAACGGGCGGTACACCAGCTTGGCAGGCGGCTGTGATGATCCCAGTCGGGGTGGAAGAGCTGGATGAAACGCACGCCACGCTCGGCCAGACGGCGAGCCTGGATGCAGTTGGCGGCGTAACTCCCCGCTCGCCGTGAATCGGGACCATACAGGTCGAAAACCGAGTCAGGTTCATTGCTCATGTCAGTCAGTTCCGGCACGCTGGTCTGCATACGATAAGCCATCTCATATTGCCGAATGCGGGTGGTGATTTCAGCATCGTTGGTTTGCGCAAAGCGCATCTGATTCAGTTCCGCAAGTCCATCCAGCATTCCGCGCCGGAGATGGCGTGGCAGCCCATCGGGATCGCGCAGGTAGAGGACCGGGTCTTTGGAGTTGCGAAGTTTTACGCCCTGATACCGCGATGGCAGGAACCCGCTGCCCCAATAATGATCGTAGAGAGGCTGATCGCTGGGACGCTGCATCTTGGAGATGAGCACGAGGTAGTCCGGTAGGTTTCGGTTCAGGCTGCCCAGGCCATAGCTGATCCAGGAGCCCATGCTGGGGCGGCCCGGAATCTGGTTTCCGGTCAGGAACTGGGTCATGGCCGGGGCGTGGTTGATCTGGTCCGTGGTCATGGATTTGATGAAACAAAGATCATCCGCCACCTCGCCCAGATGCGGCAGCCATTCGCTGATGGTGGCACCGCTTTTGCCATGACGAGAAAACTTAGTGATACCGGGCAGGATGAGCTGCTTTTGATTGGCAGTCATCGTGGTCAGCCGCTGCCCCTGACGGACCGATTCCGGCAGTTCTGTGCCGGCCCATTTCATGAGGCCGGGTTTATGATCATACAACTCGATCTGGGAAGGTCCGCCGGATTGGGTGAGAAAGATGACCCGTTTGGCTTTGGGCGCAAAATGCGGCAGCCCTGGCAAACCCAGGGTGCTGGGTTCAGCCGTCGCCGAATGGCCCATCATCGAAGACAGCGCCATGGAGCCGATGGATACCCCAGTGCATTGACCCAGGAAGTAACGGCGGGTGGTGTGAAGAGGTTCTGGATTCATCGGCTAAAGGGGGGAGGAAACCACTAATGGGCACTGATAAAAACTCATGGTGTTGCTAGAAATATGATGCTTTGAAAAATGGCTGATCATTAGTGTCTATTAGTGCCCATTAGTGGTTTGTGAACATGGTTGATCGACGGGCAACAGTCACTCATGGGTGATGGCTTCATCGAGGTTGAGGACCAGGCTGGCGACCAGGGTATGGGCTGCCAGTTCGGGTTGGTCCGGAGCGGCTGTGGGCTGATGGAGATATTTCCGCGCGTCCTCTGGATGGGCTCGGTAGTGCTGGAGTGCGCGGTCCAACTCCCGTTTTAAAACCTGCAATTCTTGATCCGACGCATCACGGGAGAGCACATGTTTGGACAGCAGGTTTAGTCGCGCTTCATGTGTTCCTCTGTGATGAATCATTTGTTCGGCCAGGGCGGCGGCGGCCTCCATCATGCTTGCATCATTGAGCAAAGTCAGGGCTTGCAATGGGGTGTTGGTGCGGCTCATGCCGACCTCGCAAACGCGGCGCTGGGCGCTATCGAAAAGAAAGGTCGGGGCGATGCTGCGCCGCCAGAAGGCATACAGTGTGCGACGATACTGCGCGGCCCCCTCGCTGGGTTGATAGGTGAAGCGGCCCATGAAATTTTCCTCCCACACGCCTTCGGGTTGATAAGGACGGACGGGTGGGCCGCCCAGCGCAGGATTGAGCAAGCCTGAGGCAGTGAGTGCGGCATCACGCATCATCCAGCTAGGCAGACGGAAACGGGGGCCACGGGCGAGCAGACGGTTCTGAGGATCGCGGGCGATGAGATCAGCACTGGCCGATGAATTCTGCCGATAGGTGGCGCTGGTAACGATGCGCGTGATCAGATGCTTCACATCCCAGTCATGCTCCATGAAGTCCACAGCGAGCCAGTCTAGAAGCTCAGGGTGAGTCGGACGTTCGCCCTGCAAGCCGAAATCATCCGGCGTTCGCACCAGGCCATAACCGAAAAACATCTGCCAGAGATGATTGACGAAGACACGGGCGGTTAGGGGATTGTCCTTGGAAGTGATCCAGCAGGCGAGGCCTAACCGATTGCGCGGCTGTCCATTCGGCCATGTCGCGATGGCAGCCGGGACATCCTGGGTGACTTTGTCGCCATGCTTATCCCACACTCCACGCACCAGGATGTGCGTTTCACGCGGTTCTTTGCGCTCTGAGAGAACCATCACATTGAGTTTACCCGCCGCATCTTTGACCTCTTTAAGCTGCGCATTGGCTCGGTCCAGGGATGCCTTGGCGATTTGATAGGGAGAGTAGTCTTCCAGAAATTGGGCGAACAAACGATCACGCAACGCAGGTTCGATTCTGGAGAGGTCGGTCAGTTTGGCGGCAGCCAACTGTTCCAAAGGTGCTTGATCGAGGCCATTGACCGCAGGTCCAGGCTGATCCGTGATGGAAAGGCGGAAGCGTCCAATATTGGCATCTCCGCCGGTGGATCGGTGTAGCATTTCAAAGATGAGTTCTTCGTCAGCATCCAAGGTGATAGGAGTGGCCAGAGCAAAGACAGCAGTGTGCGGCTCTGTCTGCGGTGCGCCCTGGGTCGTCCAGCCGTTGCGAGGATCATCATCCAGAGTGCCTTTGACACTGCCGTATTCGCGGGCGGCCTTCTTGCCTGCCGCAGGAGGTTCAAAGTCAGCCACTGCATTGCTGACTGCGATATCTCGAATTTGCGAGCTGCCTCGGCGGCGCACCTGAACCTTGATGTCAGTCAGAATAAATTCGCCAGAAGCTCCACGGGACAGGCCGCCCTTGGTGTGGGAGGCATGAGGCAGCACCTCGAGTTTCAGCCCGGTGATGCGGGATAGTTTCACCGGGGCGATGAGCCGGTAATCATCCTGTTTTTTGTTAGGCCCGGAGGCCTGCACGGTTCCTTGTTTTTCCTGTTTGAGAAGCGTGCCCTCCTCGGACTCCAATTTTCCCCGAACGAGATGCCAAGCGCTGAATCCTTGGCTGACTTCGCCATGCCGGGCCTTGAGCCAAGCAGCAAAAGGCTTCTCGGCAGCGGAACGTGCCTGTTTTTCAATCGGGGCGCGCTGAGCCACCAGGGCTTCGGCTTCGGTCACGGCGCGCTGGGCGAGCGGAGACTGGTATTTCAAATAAGGATTGGCATTCGTCCCGGCACGACCGTCTTCATCGATGCTATTGAAGAAGGCGGCCAGGCTGTAGTAATCGGCGTGGGTGATGGGGTCGAACTTGTGCGTGTGGCATTGGGTGCAGCCCAGCGTGAGGCCCAGCCAGACGGTGCCGGTGGTGTTGACGCGATCAATGACATAGTCCACCCGCGACTCTTCCTTGTCGCGACCGCCTTCCCCATTGGTCATGTGATTGCGATGAAAGCAGGTGGCCAGTTTTTGCTCTTCTGTCGCATTCGGAAGCAGGTCTCCTGCGAACTGTTCTAGCGTGAACTGGTCGAAAGGTTTGTTGTCGTTAAACGACTGGATCACGTAGTCACGCCAGGGCCAGTTGGTGCGATTGGCATCTGCTTGGAAACCGTCGGTGTCCGCATAACGTGCGGCATCCAGCCACCACATGGCCATGCGCTCACCGAAGTGCGGAGAGGCGAGGAGTCGGTGGACCTGGGATTCATAAGATGAAGTGCTGAAGGCTGCGACCTCAGAAGGTGTGGTAGGCAGGCCGGTGAGGTCAAACGACAGACGGCGGATAAGGGTATGAGCCGGGGCTTCCTTGGCGATGCCGAGCCCCTCTTTGGACAATCGTGCTGAGACGAAGTGGTCCACGGGGTGGCCCTGAGCGGATGCTTTGACGGGTTTTTCAAAGGACCAGTGTTTGCCCCAAACGGCTCCTTGGGCGATCCAGCGGCGCATGATGTCCGCTTGCTCAGCCGTGAGCTTGGGTTTGTGAGATTTAGGCGGCGGCATGACCTCGTCGGGATCGTCTGTGAGAATGCGGGCGAGAAAATCACTGGCCTCCGGCTGGCCCGGTTTGATCACGGCCAGGGCACCTTCATGCGTATCCAGGCGCAGATCGGCCTTTCGATGGGACTCATCCTGACCATGGCAGCTCAGGCAGTTGTCTGAGAGAATGGGCAGCACATCACGACTGAAACTCACCGACTCTTCACTATGCGAGAAAAGAGGCAGGATGGCCGCGATGAGAATGGAAGAACGAACCGAAATGGACAATACCATGCCATAAAGTACGCTCCCGGCCATGAAGGGTGCAGGCTTTGCCTTTGGACTATTCAGGCATCACTTACCGTTCTGGCGTCGAGACTGAGATCTCCATGCCGGGCAGCGGTTGGTGAAAAGTGATCTCGGGCGGGGCAGGGGCCTGGGGGATGGTTTCCTCGAGAGGACCCTGGAGGAGTGTCCAGGAAACGCCCTCACGGTAGCGGGAGGTCCATGTGCCGCGATGAAGCAGGGTGTCGGCGGCACCGTGGCGGAGATAGGGGAAGTGTTTTTTGTGGCTCAGGGCCAGACGCAAAGGCGACAGATCGTTGGTTAGGCTGACGATGTGCATGGGCCGCACCGGCCCCTTTGCGGATTCCTCTTCATAAGCCAGGATAGCCGCAATAGCTGGCGCCGCTGCACCAAGACCGATGTCCCAGACAATCAGCGGAGTGGCGTCTGCGGGAGTTGCTCCGGCAGACAGGCGTAGATGCATCGCCAGATGAGCATCATCCTTCCAGGCAGAGGTGGTGACATCGGTGGAGATCGTTTGCCCGGTGCTGATGTGGAAAATGCGTGCGGCTTCTCCAGGACGCAGGCTCAGCTCGTAATCACCGACACGTTGGGCATTGTCCGGGCTGATGACGGGCGGCTTGATCGTGGTGATGGGGAAGTCCACGTCCTCCACCTGTAGGATCTCGCGCTTCTCGTGATACAACGGCAGAAACCGGTCTTCTAGAATGCTCTGGCGGATCTCACGCATGAGCTGGTGATAGAAATGAATGTTATGCTGCCCCATGAGCTGCCAGCCCAGGGGCTCTTGGGTCTTGGTCAGGTGATGCAAGTAGGCGCGTGAATATTTGGCACAGACTGGGCAGGTGCAGTTCGGGTCCAGTTTGTCCTCGGAAAATTTATAGACGGTGCGGCGCAGCTGCACGATGCCGCGTGAGGTGAAGACCGATCCGCGTTTGGCCACCTGCGTGGGAATGATGCAGTCAAACATGTCCACGCCTCGATGCACGGCCTCCAGCACATCCAGCGGCGTGCCGACTCCCATGAGATAACGTGGACGGTCCTGCGGCAGCAAGGCGGCGGTGAGTTCGCAGGTGTCTTCACGTTCGGCTTTTTCTTCTCCCACTGCCAGCCCCCCGATGGCAAATCCATCAAAGGGGAGAGTCATCAATCCTTCCGCGCTTTCACGGCGGAGATGCGGATAAAGCGCCCCCTGAACGATGGCAAACATGGACTGCTGTGAATCCTCCCTTACAGCCAGGCTGCGGGCGGCCCAGCGTTGCGTTACTTGGAGCGCGGCGCGTGCAGCTTTCTCATCGGCTGTGGAGGGGATGCACTGATCCAGCACCATCATGATGTCACTGCCGATGGCCATCTGGGTCTGGATGCTCAGCTCGGGGCTGAGCAGGATGCGACGGCCGTCCACATAGCTTTGAAACACCGCACCCTCTTCGGTCATGGAGCGCGAATGAGGCAGCGAAAAGATCTGATAACCGCCTGAGTCGGTGAGCACCGATCCCGGCCATTGCATGAAGCGATGGATGCCGCCCATCTTTTTAAAGACCTCGGGGCCGGGGCGCAGCAAAAGGTGGTAAGTGTTCGCCAGAAGGATCTGCGAACCTGACTCATGCAGGGTTTCAGGAAGCTGGGCCTTCACCGTAGCCTGCGTGCCTACCGGCATGAAAAGGGGAGTGCGCACGGTGCAGTGCAGCGTGCGAAAGGTGGCGGCACGGGCGCGTGAACCGGAGGCCTGGGCTTCGAGTTGAAAATCGAGTCGGGAGGGTGACATGGAGACAGTTCTTCCCTATCGTTGATTTAGACCACGTCGAGGGGCAAAAGCAGTGGTCGATGGATGAAGCCCTAAGCGCTGGACACTTCAGGCATGCCTTTTATCATGGACGCGATGGCCGACTCGTTGGAGCGCTTTGTGGACGACATCTTCCGGGACTTGACGGAAGACGAAACGATGACCCTGCCTGATGAGGACGCACTGGTGAGGGGGGAGCAGGAAGGGGATCGGATTGGGCGCTATACTTTGGTGGAAAGGCTGGGGGAAGGGGGATTTGGCATCGTCTGGCGGGCGGTGCAGGAAAAACCGGTGAGGCGTGAGTTGGCACTGAAGATCATCAAACCCGGCATGGATTCGCGGGAGGTGATCGCCCGCTTTGAGCAGGAACGTCAGGCCCTGGCCGTGATGGATCATCCCGGTATTGCCAAGGTTTTCGACGCAGGTGCCACGGCCCTGGGTAGGCCCTACTTCGTCATGGAGATGGTGCGTGGTTTGGCCGTCACCCAATGCTGCCGGGAAACCGCAATGCCGCTGGAGGCACGTCTTGCCTTGTTTACAGAGGTCTGCCATGCCGTGCAGCATGCCCATCAAAAGGGCATCATTCATCGCGACCTGAAGCCTAACAACATCCTTGTCACGGAGTCGGCGGGCAGGCTTTTGCCAAAGGTGATTGACTTCGGCATCGCCAAAGCCACGCGTGAGGCCGGCCTGACGGACTACACCTTGGTCACACGCATGGACCGGCTAGTGGGCACGCCCGCCTACATGAGCCCTGAGCAGTCGGAGCCGGGCATGGACATTGACACCCGGGCCGACATCTACAGCCTGGGCGTGGTTCTTTATGAACTGCTGACGGGCGAGGTTCCCTTTCCGCCCAGTGCGGAGGGTAAAAGTCAACGCAGCCGGGATGTTCCCAGGCCATCCACGCGCATCCGTTCATTGACGGCGGAGCAATTGAAAAAGCTGGGTGAAACCTTGCGCATTGAGGGACCCAAACTGATCGGTCTTGTCAAAGGGGACCTCGACTGGATTGTGATGAAGGCCTTGGAGCCTGACCGCGCACGGCGATATGATTCTGCCAATGCGCTGGCGGATGATCTGCAGGCCTATTTGAATCACCGGCCTGTTTCGGCTCGTCCGCCCACGCCGGGCTATTTGATCAAACGTTTCACTCAGCGGAACAAACTGGCCGTGGGGGCTGGGGTGGCGATTGTCGTCATTCTTGTCGCGGGAGTGACCACCTCCACACTGATGTATCTCAGTGAGAAGAAATCGCTGGCTCAGAGCCGGGAGGTGGTCCGCTTTCTCAAAGACACCCTGGCCCAGGCAGGTGTCTTGAAATCTCTGGGCAAGGACTCTTCGATGATTCAGGAGATCCTGCAATCCACGGCAGAAAGGATCGGTCGTGAGATGCAAAATCAGCCTGAGGTGGAGTTGCCACTGCGGCATGTCATTGGCGTCACGTATGAGGACCTGGATGATTATCCGCAGGCGATCACGCAGTTGAAGCGTGCCCTGGAACTGGCACCTCTGGTCTATGGAGGCGATCATCCTGAATGGGCGCAGATACTCTCGGACTATGCTTCAGCCCTGGAGAATGATGATCAGCGAAAGGCGGCGGAGCCTTATGCCATGCAGGCCCTGGAAATGCGGCAACGTTTGTTCGGCGAAGATCACCCGCTCACAGGGGCATCCCACGCGCTGGTGGCCTGGATGCTGATGAAGGCGGGACGTGCAGCGGAGGGGGAGGCCCATGCCAGGGCAGCCGTGATCCTGTGGCGGAAGCACCCGGAGGTCGAAGAACTCGGCCGTGCCCCCGTGGCGATGGGGGCCGTGCTACACCATCTGAAAAGGCATGAGGAGAGCCTGGCCATGAATCACGAGGAACTTGCCACACTCAGGCGTCTTTATGGGCCGGAGCATCCCTACATCGTTTGTGCCCTGGACAATCTGAGCGTGCAGCTCTGCCGGATGAAACGCTTCGAGGAGGTCGAGTCTTATGCCTTTGAGGCGCTTCGACAGGGAGATAAGTTTTTCAATGGCCGCTCGCCTTACGAAGATCATATTTACGATGGCCTGATCAAGGTCGCGGAATCCAGGCAGGATTGGGATAAGCAACTGGAGTATGCGCGCAAAGCCATGACTGCCGCAAAGCGTGTCTATACCCCGGGGCATGAGTATCGCCGTCGCAGCAGCAAAGCCCTGACCAGGGTCCTGATGCAACGCGCTGAAAGGAGCCTAACAATTGATGCTAAACAAACCGTGGCTCTTTTGGATGAGATCCGGGCTGATGGAGATCTGGAAGTCGATGCGAAAGCGAACTGTGTTTGGCTGGACTGTCTTCAAGGCGCGGCGACAGGGGCGCGTAAAATGATCCTGCAATCGCTGGAGACTCTGCGGAAGAAGGCGAAGCCCGATGCTGAAAACACGCGCCGCATCCAGGTGGCAACACAGTGGCTCAAAAATCACTAGCCGCTTTACGACTGCGAGGACAGCATTTCCTTCAGCCAGACAAGTTCGTCCGCGACTTCATCCGGCGTCAGAACGGTGCGAGCCACCTCCTGCCGCAGCAGTTCACGGAACTTGGCCCGCAGGCGGTAAATCAGGATGCGGGTAGCATCTTCTGAACACCCTAACTTTTCGGCTATCTCTCCCTGAGCAGGCGGGATGTCATCCCACATCAGGAAGGGCAGCAACAGGTCAAAGAGATGCGCGCGTCCGGTGGCAGCAAAAGCGTCACGCAACTTGTCCCGCACAGTGGCCATGAGTTCACAGGCCCAGGCGTGGCTGAACAAACGCTCAGGGTCCCGGATGTCCTGCGGCTCCCGTGCATAGCGTTCTTCCGCCGCCATTTCGTCAAAGGACACGATTGTCTGTCCGCCACCGCGTTTCTGCGCCGATTGATAACGTGCATCCTTGCTGAGTAATCGCTTGAGGACACCGAGCAAAAAGGATCTCAGCTTTCCCTGATCCTGCCGGACTTCATGGATGGAATCATCTGAGATCAGCCGTTGAAAAAACGTCTGGGTGAGATCCTCCGCATCATGCGCGGAATGACCGTTGCGACGCAGAAACGCATAGATGGGATACCAGTAGTGCTTGCACAGGTCCTCCATGGCACGTGCCGCCTCCTCGGTGTTCCCGCTCTGCACTGTGCGGACGAGCGTCCAGTGGGTGGTGGGAAAATGAGGTTGGATGGGCTTTTCCGACGGGGGGCGCATGAAAAGAGATCGATCCCAGACTGTTCAGAAGAATCTGGGACGCGTGAACTGGCAACCCTTTTCACGTTTCCTTGCAAAGATCCTGAATGTGATCAGCCTCGGCGAATCTCCGAGCCTTTGAATCGGATGCCAAAGCGGAAGACCTTCTTTTTCCGGCACTGGATCTGTCCTGTCTGCAGATCGAATTGCTCCGGGATCTCGATGTGATGCAGGTCCACGGTGGCGTGGAAGCCACGCTCGGAGAAGATGTCGATGAGCATCGCCAGGGCCACAGGATCATGGAACAGCTTCGCTTCCGAGTTGACGTCCGCCCGTCCTGAGATGGCGTGACGGACGATGATGGGCATCATTTTCTCTTCAATGAAATCCACCACCGCCTGCATCAGCTCCGGTTTCTCGACCTTGTAGCCATCCAGGCGACGCACCAGATCCTGCCGGGCATGACGGACGATTTCACTGGCCAGGGGCAGCTTGCGCAGCAGGTCAAAGGTGCGTGGGTCCAGCTCGAGAGAACTTTGGTATTCCAGCTCCCGGACAATGTTTTCCTGCACCAGTTCCAGCGGTACCTGGGCATTGATGAAATGGTAATGGAAGATCTCTTTCAGAGAGACCAGCGCATCATAAGTTTTCTCTTTGAAGACCTTGTAACGGTTCCGCGCCAGAGCCTCGTCGAAGTCGGTGGCCCGCTCCTCCCAAAGTTCGCCGAGCCCTGAGCGCCGCACCTCCTCATTGTGGGCCAGGACTTCCTGCCCACGCTTCAGTTGCCGTGCAATGCTCTCGGTCTCATCCACAAAGAGGACCATGATGTGAAAGATCGGCTGTTTAAAATGAAACGCCTCCGGTGTCTCGGAGAAGTCACGGCGCAGACGCATCATCTCATCGAAGAGCAGTTTCAGACACTCCACCTGAACCTTGGTGCGGGGGAAGCCATCCAGGATAGCCCCGTTTTGCTGCTCCGGTTCCAGGAGCTTGCGGATGAGAATACCGACCACTTCACGGTCGCCGACCATGCCTCCCTGGGACTTCAGTTTTTGCGCTTCCGGACTGTCGAGCAGCGCACTCACCACGATGGGTTCCGCCGTGATGCCACGTAGCTTGCGGATGAAATCCGTGTTCGTTCCTTTACCCGCACCCGGGGCACCGCCGAGCAGGATCAGCTCTTTAGGAAACCGCAGCCGTTCACGACCATAGTCATCTTCCAACTGTTTCCAAACCTGATTGAAGATAAGCTGTGCATCTTTGATCTCCAGATCGGCGGGCGCGGGAGGTTTGACGGTGGATGCTGGGGACTCAGGCTGCATGCCGTGGGCTTATCCCAAGGAAAGGGACTTGCCAAGTTGATTCGAGGAGTGGCACTTGCTAGGTACCGGGTTTTGATGAGGGGGACTTGGCTTGTCAGCCTTTCAAGGTCATCAGATAAGCCAGCAGATCCGCCACCTGCTGGTCTTGCAGCGCATCGAGCAAACCTTCCGGCATCAGGCTGCGCCGGATGTATTGGGTCTTTCGGACGTCCTTTTTGTTCACGCGTTTGTCTGGTATTCCTGGCTGACGGATGACATAGGCCTGGGGATCTTCACCGACATAAAAGGCATCCGTGAGATCGCCGTTGTTCATCTCCAGGCGAAAGATGCGGTAGCCGGGTTCCATGGCGGCATTGGGGGTCAGGATGTTGCGCAGCACGGCCTCCAGGCCCATGGCACCGGCACCGCTGAGGTTCGGGCCGATCTGGCCGCCGGTGTTGCCGATCTGATGGCAGGCGATGCAGAGGGCGGAGAGAGCTTTGCCGTTTTCGGCCTGGCCTTTGGCAGCCAGGGCGGTGTAGTGGCTAAACTTAGCGTCGAGAGCTTTCGCCTGCTCTTCGGTCAGCAGAGGTGGCGTGTCCAGGGTCTTGGTGATCCGGGCACCTTGGTTCATGGGCAAGACCTCTTTTGAACCGCCAGGAAGGGTGAGAGCTAGGCCAGGAGATGACGGGGCCAAAGCCCGGTCAAAGTTCGCCCGGATTTCCGCAGCGGTGCGCTCCCGGTTCCAGACACGGAATTCAGTCATGGCACCCTCGGTACCTTTCTTGGGGCCGCTCCATCCGATCCGGCAGTTGTCATGCTTCTGAGGATCGGGCGTGATGGCTGTAGCATCCAGTTCACCGTTTTGGTAAATGCGGCAGATCCCCTTGGCATCCCGTGTGACTGCGAGGTGGGTCCATAGACCGGGTGTCATCGGTTTGGTCGAAACCGCGACATCGCGCAGGCTTCCCCCGGCATAAACGCGAAACTTGGAACCAAAGAAGTTCAACTGGATCCCGTTGGCACAGCCCAGGAGGCTGTCTTCATTGCCAATGCCTTCGGTGAGGCGAACCCAGCATTCGACCGTGAAGGGGCCATCAAGGGTGATCTTGGAATCCACCCAGGCGGTATCCTGGCCATCGAACAGCAACACCTCACGAAAGATGCCGCCGAGCTGTTGCTGGAGCTGAGCGAGAGCGGGGTCATCACCGAGGACGATGGCCATGCGCTCGACTATCGAACCATCCAGATCAGATTGCGGCAGGGTCTTGGCGAGCAAAGCTGTGACGATGGTTTTTGCTCCGGACTTGGTGCTGGAGAGTTGGTTGAGGGCGCTCTTTCTCTGGGGGGCCGTCAAGTTCGGGAAGAAGCTCAGAAGGCGTGGTCCCGCATCGGGAGATGTGGAGGAGGCGAGGGCGCTCAGGGCTGCATTACGGACATTGGGATAGCGGGGCGTGGCAAAAGCAGCCAAAACGTCCACCGCTTCCGAGCGCAGTTCACCCAAGACGCGCAACGTGTTGATGACATTGACCTCATCTGTGGAAGGTTTTCCGTCAGGTCCTGGCTGATGCAGCAGATCACCGCTTCTCGTGGCGAGCCGTCCATGCAAAGAAGCGACGAGGGGAGATTCGAGCTTTTTGAGTTGAAAGCCTCCAATGAGGGCCAAAGCTAGCTCACCATTTTTTGGATCCATATTCGTGATTTCCGCTTTTGCTGTCTTGTCGATTCGGATGGTTCCTCCCAGTAATTCGCTGGCTACGATGGTCAGCATGGGGGCGATTTTGGCAGCGTCCAGCTTGGTGCGCTGAGTCAGAAGCTTTTCAGCAACCACCTCGCGGGATTTCGGATTCGTCAAAAGGGATGTCAATGCCTCTGCCACGCCGGGCTCTTCCGGGAACTGGGCCAGGCGTAGCAACTCCTCGTCATTCGGTGCACGGTCCAATTGTGGCAGCAGCTTGGCCACACGGGAGGCGCTGCTTTTGGGTTCCAAAGCGAGAGACGCAAGAACCCGGGCTTCGACGGGCACCTTGGCCGCTGCTTCAGAATCCAGGAATTTGGCCGTGGCCTCCGGATGACGCTCCAGGAACATGCGGACGAGGAAGCGTTCGAACTCCCGGTCATAGGCTTCACGGACCGGGATCTGTTTCGGGCCGCGCGAGGATTGGATAGTGGGGCCGTTGGGGAGGCTGGGTTTGGCGAATGTGAGGAGCACTGGCAGTACCTCTTCTGGGGCGGAAATAAGCATTCGACCAAGTACTGTTATGGCTTTGAATCGAACCTCTGGAATCAGGTGACCTGTCTTGTCTCCAAGGTATAAAAAAGCCTTCTTCCTGTCTGGATAATCGACCAAGCTTGAGCTGGTTTCGAGGTTCTCAAGTCCTTGCAAAAGGATGCCCTTGTGACCAAAACTTAATGAGTTGCCAACTCCAATGCCTGCCTGAGGGCTTTCGGCAAGTGTCCAACCAAGTTGAATGACTTGGGCAGCGTGCGAGATGTTTGAATGATGTGCTATTCCTTTGCCGCGTGAGGGGTCAAGATATGCAGATGAGCAATCTGCTTTGCGATCCGCCAATGTCTGCCAGGCCAGATGTGCCCTCGCTGCAGGCTCTGTGCCGAGCATGGCGATGAGTTCATCCGTGCTGAGCTGGGTGAAGTCGGGGATGGGTAGAACGAACTTCCGAGTTCGTTCTGTTTCGGTGTCAGGGGTGGGCTGAACGAACTTGGAAGTTCGTTCTACGGGCTTCACCCGCCAGATGCGGCCTCTCGTTTTATCGCGGTCGGGATGCGCGCGGGGGACCTCATTGTGGGAGATGATCTTGTTATACCAATCCACGATGTAGATGCAGCCATCGGGGCCGTTCGTCAGTGCGACGGGGCGAAAAAAGGGATCATCGCAGGTGATGAGATCGGGGAGTTGCGCGAGCTTCCAATACGCACCATCGCGATGCATGGCGAGGGTTTGGACTTTGGAGGTGATGGGATTGGCCACGGCCATGGTGTGGGCGGCTTTGGCATCCCGAAGGGGGCCGCTTTCAACAAGGGCTAGACCGCTTAACCCGGTGCCGCCCATGCGGAACTCCGCCTGCGGGGGGAAGTCGGGCTGATAGCTCTTTTTCAGCGCCTCCATGCCGCCAGGATAATAGGCATACTCATGGAAGGGCATGACGGGGTAACCATAGTCGTTGGCCTCCTGAATGAAGGTTTCTCCCTCGCCGGTGATAACGAGTCCCCAAATGTTGTTAGGCCCGACGCTGGTCACTTCAAAGTCGCTGCCGTCAGGTCTCATGCGGGCCATGCCGCACTTGGGATAGTCCACGATCTCGCTGCTGCCGGGCTTGTGAACCTGGCTGTTGTTGAACAGGCCCTGGGCCATCCAGATCCAGCCGCCAGGAGCACGGGTGAACTGATGCGGAAACAGGTGGCTGTCCTGCACTCCAAAGCCGGTGAGGATCACCTCATGCGTGTCAGCCTTGCCATCACCATTCGTGTCTTTGAACAGCTTCAGATCGTGCCCGTGCTGGATGTAGCAGGTGTTGCCATTGCCCCAGGGGAGGATGCCCAAAGGAATGGCCAGGCCATCGGCATAAACGGTGGGGTTTGTGAGCCCACCGGGTGGCAAGGGAGCATTGAGGGCCTCGCGTGGATAGACGACCACCTTGTCCTTGCCTTTGCCCTGGTAGATGGCTTCAGCAGCGGCCGGGTTTTCATTGGCATCCACCGGATATTCAAAGGCGGTCTGTGTCCACATGCGGCCACGTTGATCGAAATAAACGCTGACGAACTTGCCCAAGCCCTCGCTCTCCTGCACGACGAGTTCGATCTCATAACCTTCGGGAAGATGGAAAAGCTTTTGCTGCTCGGCGGCGGTCTTGGCACTGCCTTGAACGGCATTGTAGCTGATGTCACGGCCGCCCTTGCTCTTGGCGGCATCCGCTTTCGGCTTGGCCGGTGGAGCGACGAGTTGACGAGCCGCCTCGACGCCACCGAGCGATTGCCAGGTGGGAGCATTGGGCGTTGCGGGTAGTTCCTCAAGGGTCACATCCTTCACCTGGACCAGGCACACGCCACCGCTGTGTACCTGCGGCCCGAGCTGTCCATCAAGGGCGATGTTTTTGTCCTGCTCGGTGTAGTCAATCGCCAGCACGCCATTGATCCAGGTCTGGATGCGGGGTCCCTCCGCACGGATGCGGTATTCGTTCCAGCCATAGACATCCATGGCCTTGTCCAAAGCGGCGGCGTCCACGGGCTCTGCGATGACTTTGTTCCGGCGGAATTCATCGTAAATCTTGCCAAACCAGTCCTTGCCGCAATCCACCTGATATCCGCTCATGTGATGGCCGCCGGGCACCCGCAGGCTGCGGATCTGAATGCCGCTGTTCAGCATACCTGTGGCGGGATCGCCGCTGACTTTGATCTTCAGCTTGAGGTCAAAGTTTTGATAGCTCTTGTTGGTGCAGATGAAGTAGTTCTGTTTGATCTTCTCCGTGCGTGAGCCGCCGGTGATCATGCCGTCCTCCACACGCCAGATTTCAGGATCGTAGTCCCAGCCGTCGAGCGTCTTGCCATCGAACAGGGAGACGGGCTCGGCCCACAAAGGCAGGGCTGTGATGAGCAGCAGGAAGAGAAGGGCAGGAGAGCGCATGGTAGGTGACATTAACGCCGGGCATTCCATCAGAATCACAGGAACACGTCCACAAGTAGGTGATTGAAACGCACCAGTCTGTGATAGGGTGGGGCACTTCGTTTTCCATGCTTGCCCGTTCCTTTGACTTCTTCCTCCAGCAGGTGCGCCAGTGGCGCAAAGAGCCGCTGATTCCGGCGGCCTTCCTGCTGATCGCCTGCGGCCTGCTGACCTTCATCGCCATTGCCGAAGAGGTGCAGGATGAGAGGCCGCACAGCTACGACGAGAAGATTTTGCTCTCCATGCGTGAGCCGGGGGATACGGCGAATCCACTGGGTCCACCCTGGATGGAGGAGATGGGGCGGGACATCACGGCGCTGGGCGGGTTCACGATTTTGACGGGCCTCACAGCGGCTTCCATCGGGCTGATGATGCTGTATGGTCGGCCAAGGCTGGCGCTGCTGACCCTGGTGGCCATCACGGGCGGTATGCAGATGTCCGCCGGACTGAAGCACCTGTTCGGCCGTCCACGCCCGGACTTGGTGCCGCATGGCGTGTTGGTGACGAGTGCCAGCTTTCCCAGCGGTCATGCGATGATGGCCGCGGTGGTGTACCTCACGCTCGGAGTGATGCTGGCGCGCACGCAGACGAGCCGGAAAGTGCGGCTTTACATCGTGTCCATGTCCGTCTTTATCGCCGTGATGGTGGGGTGCAGCCGGGTCTATCTGGGGGTGCATTGGCCCACGGATGTGCTGGCGGGCTGGACGCTTGGTGGTGCGTGGGCTCTGACGTTCGGTCTCATCGCCCTGAAAGTCGATCCGCGCCGTCCTGGGGATGAAGGGCGCGCCGATGCCGCGGTAAAGTCAGACGCGGAGACGGAGTGATCCAGAGGCCGTCTAAACCCGCGCCCGATACTCCGATGGCAGGCACCCTGCCCAACGGCGGAAAGCGCGTGAAAAGGCAATGGGGCTGCGGTAGCCGACTTGCAGGGCGATGACTTCCTGCTTGTCGTTCGTGTTGCTCAGCAGTTCCTGGGCGGCCTGGACGCGCAGGGAGGTCAGGTGAGCCATGGGGCTGCGGCCGAGTTCCTTCCAGCAAAGACGGCGAAAGTGCTCCTCACTGACATGGGCGGCATGGGCCAGGGAGGCGAGCGTCCAGTCCTCGGCCAGACGGGTTTCCACGTCTTCCCAAAGCCGACGCAGGCGTTCATCGCGCCGCCAGGGTTCGGCGAGACGCCGGGTGTGATGCTGCAGAAGCTCGATCCAGTGGTGCAGGGCCTTGGCGTCCCGGGTGCTTTCCCATTCGCCACGCAGCCCGGACCAGACACGATGAAGCTGATCCGCATCCACCTTGAGACGGACAGGTGAGGCGGCGCTAACCAGAGGTGTGACAAAAGCGGGTTCCTCATAACGTATCCAGAGAAAGCTCCAGGCCTTTCCTGGCAGGGCATGAAAGGCATTCGGAACCCGTGGCGGGGCCATGCAGGCCGTGCCGGGACCGACCTTGTGCCAGCGACCATCCAGCAGTACTCGCCCGTATCCACTGAGGCAGATCATGATGAAACTGCCGCTGGGTGAGAGGCGGACGCGCTCATAGGGAGCAAAGGCATCATCGATGCCGAGACGGGCGATGCGATGCGTGGCCAGGGCTTTGCACTCGGAGGACTCAAGCACCCAGCGGGTGGTCTTGGGACCATCACAGGTGGTTTCGATCAGAGGTGGAGTTTGAGCAGCCATTCAGTCCAGGATGAAGACCGTGGCTCCGCGTGCTCCATGAGCACCAATGACTAGGCATTGCTCGATGTCAGCGGTTTTGGAGGGCCCGGCGAGGAAGAGTCCAAACCCGGTGTCCATGCTGCCGATGCGTTGATACGCCTGGTGCATGTTGGCCACGAGGTCACCGGCATGGATGACGATGAAGAGATGCTCTGCGATCATGGGCAGGACACGATTGGGGCCGAGTTCCGTTTCATCCAGCCAGACGGCACCGTTTTCACAGACCCCGAAACGGGCTGGCAGGATGGCGGTGTGGATGCCGTCCAGGGCATGGGGGTCCGCGATGATGTGGAGATCCAGGGTGCCGGGGAGTTCGGGAATGTTCGAGGCAATGCTGGCGGTGGCCGGAATGTTTTCACGCAACCAGGTGGCGGCTTCCGTCATGGTATGCCCACGAATGACGCGGGCACCGATGAGATCCAGGGTGGCGATGAACTCGGGCAGGGAAGCGATGGCAGGTAGATCCAGGAGTGAGGCCATCCTGGCCTCATGCTGAGGGCTGGCTGGACTCACTCCCTGGGCCTGTCGCACGGCGTTGAGGATGGTAGCGCGACTCATGGGGTGGGAGTGGGTTCCTTTTGGACAGGATTAACACGATTTTCAGAACTTACAGGAGCTTTGCTAGACTGTTGGTTATGCCATTCACGGAAGGTTTGTTTAGGGGCATCGACGAGGTCGCGATGTCGGGTCCAGGGGTCGAGGCGGAGAAGGTTAGCAAGCGGCAGGCCTTTGCGGGCGAGCCAGCCGCTGAACCTGAACAGGAATGGCCTGCGGACGATGAAGGCGGTGGCCTGCATGGCGGCTTTTTTCCACCAGGGGGCGTGACCGGCGGCGGTGATCTCCTGCCGCCATTTCAGGAGCTGGGCGTGAATGTCGATCTTCACCGGGCACACGGAGGTGCAGGAGCCGCAAAGCGTGGAGGCAAAGGGCATGCTGCTGTGCGCGGCCTTGTCCACATTGGGGGCCAGGATGCTGCCGATAGGACCTGCGATGAAGTAGCTATAGCTGTAGCCGCCGCTTCGTCGGTAAACCGGACAGGTATTGAAACAAGCGGCACAGCGGATGCAGGCGAGTGATTTGCGATAGTCAAGCCGCGCAAGCTGGCGGCTGCGGCCATTGTCCACGAGTACGAGATGCATCTCCTGACCCGGGCGCGGTTTGAGGAAGTGGGAGCTGAAGACCGTGCTGGGTTGCCCGGTGGCACTGCGGGCGAGCAGGCGCAGAAAGACACCCAGGTGCTCCTGTTTCGGAATGATCTTTTCAATTCCCATGCAGGCGATGTGAACGGGTGCCAGATGAGCCCCCATGTCCGCATTGCCCTCATTGGTGCAGACCACGAATCCACCGGTCTCTGCGACCGCGAAGTTCACGCCTGTGAGCGCGGCATCGGCCGTGAGGAAATGATTCCGCAGATGCTGTCTCGCGGCTTCAGTGAGCTGCTGGGGATCATCGAGTCCTGCGGGCGTGCCCAGATGTTCATGGAAGACCTCGCCGACCTCCGCCCGCTTCAGGTGGATGGCGGGCATGACGATGTGGCTCGGCGGTTTCTCCTGCAACTGCACGATTCGTTCACCCAGGTCGGTATCGATCACTTCGATGCCGTGTTGCTGGAGGTAGGGATTGAGGTGGCATTCCTCCGTGAGCATGGACTTGCTCTTCACCAGCTTGCGCAGGCCGTGACGTTCGAGGATGCCGTGAACGATGCGGTTATGTTCATCGCCATCGGCGGCCCAATGAACCTGGATGCCATTGGCTTCGGCGTTATCGGCGAACTGCTCCAGATACTCGGCCAGTTGGGAAAGCGTGTGCTCTTTGATCTGCGAGGCCGCCTCGCGCAGTTGCTCCCATTCGGGCACACGGGCGGCCATGCGGTCGCGTTTGCTGCGGACCATCCACAGGGTCTGGTCATGCCAGGCGGCGCGTTGGGGATCGCGCAGGAACTCGTGAGCGGCTTTGGAGTGATTGGTCGCGTTCATGCGGCAGTCAGGATTTCCGCGATGTGCATCACCTTCACTTGTGGGGCTTCACGCGAAAGCAGTCCACCCAGATGCATCAGGCAGGACATATCGGCGCTGGTTATGACCTCGGCCCCGTGATGGATGTGATCCCGGATGCGGTCACGGCCCATGGAGACGGAGACATCGCTTTCAAAGACCGAGAAAGTCCCGCCAAAGCCGCAGCATTCATCGCAGCGATCCAGGGGGACGAGCTTCAATCCAGCGACCATTTTTAACAAACGTGTCGGTTTGGAAAAGGCAGGCACCATGCACTCGCTGGGATTGCCGAGGCCCAGGCCGCGCAGGCCGTGGCAGCTCTGATGCAAGCCGACCCGGTGAGGAAACCTGGCGGGGAGAGATTCCACCTTGGCCACATCATGCAGGAACTCGCAGAGTTCATAAACACGATGCGCCAGGGGCGAATGCAGGGCCTCCAGGCTCTCCTTAAAATGCAGCACGCAACTGCCTGATGGCGACACGATGTGATCAAAGCGGGTGTATTCCCTGGCGAAGTCCGCAATGCAGCCCGCGCCGACTTTGGCATAGCCGGAATTCGACATGGGCTGTCCACAGCAGCTTGGGCGCTCCGGCACCTCCACGTGATGGCCCAGCCCGGTCAGCAGGGAGAAGGTCGCCCGGCCCACCTGGGGATAGAGTTGATCAATGTAACAGGGGATGAAGAGACCCAGGGTCATGCGTGGAATGAATTACGTGTCATGGCGTGCGAGCCTAGCAGGAGGCTATGCACGCTGTCATGACTGAAATGCACATCAGCGGCCGGCTTTGAGGATCAGTGTCGCGGCCAGCACACCCAGACCGGCCGTGACGCTCCATAGCAGCACGGGATCGGTTTCATAAAGATGCAGGGAGGCCACCGAGGTGACAATGCCCCCGATGGACCAGGCGAAGCTGAGGAAGCCGGAGTAACGTCCGCGCATGTCATCCGGGGCCAGGCTGGCGGCATAGGCCTGCTGACGCGAAAAGGCGAACATCTCCCCGATCGTGAAGGCGATCATGGTGAGGGTGAACAGCGCGATGGTGCCGCCACCCAGCAAGACCAGGAAGCTGCCCCCCATGAGCAGATACCCCAGGGCCAACATCACCCGCACCGGCCAGGTCCGGGTGGAGGCGGCCAGAGGGATCTCCAGGACGCAGATCATGACCCCGTTCATGGCCAGCACCAAGCCGCACCAGGACATGGGCAGTCCGCTGCGCTCAAAGTGCAGGGGAAAGGTGGTGGAGGTCTGCCGGAAAACCCAGGCGACACACAGACAGGCGGCAAAGAGCGCCAGGAAGGGCGGATTTTTGCGAATGGACGTCAGAGCGACGCCCCAGCCAGCAAGATGGGCCTGGGTGCGATTCCCGCGTGGCAGGCTGGTCCAGGCGATGATGCCAAAGAAGGCTGAGGTGGCGGCATCCACGGCAAAGACCCAGAAGAAAGAGCTCTCTGCCAGAAGGCCCGCGACTGCGGGGCCGAAGGACCAGCCGAGATTGACAGCAAAGCGCATCACGGCAAAGGCGAGCACGCGTTTCTCCGGCGGCACCAGATCCTGGACCAGGGCATTGCCCGCAGGTTGTCCGGCCTCGCCAACCAGGCCCGTGGCAAAGGCGATGGCGGCCAGGATGCGCCAGTCCGTGGCCTGGGACATGGCCATCATGCACGCCGCACTGCCGAGCGAGGCGAGGGCCAGGGTGACATTGCGGCCCAGTCGGTCGGCCAGCCAGCCGCCCAGGGCTGCGGCTCCAAAGGAACCGATGGAGTAACAGGCGATGGCCCATCCAGCCTCGGCGGCGGTGTTGCCATTGCGGGTGATGAAGATCGTCAGGAAGGGCCAGACGAATACGCCGAAGCGGTTGACGAAGGTGGCTCCTACGAGAATCCAGAAGGGCCGGGGTAAAGTGCGAAGCTGTGCGAGATACGAAGACATGGTTGGGCGCGATTGACCGGGCGCGCGACGGTGGGAATAACAAACTATGAAGGTGAAGGCGGTTGCAGCAGGGCGGGGAAGACCTGTCGGTCATTGGAGCCGGTATTGACGAAAGGATTGATGCAGAGTTTGTTAGTCATGGCGGATGTGTTCATGGGATCAGTGGAGTGCGGGCACTCTTGCCCGCTGCTTATTTTTGGCGGCGGAGCCGCGATGTTGACGAGGCGGACAGGAGTGTCCGCGCTCCTTTGGAGAGTGATGGCTACGGTAAAAAAACGGGCCGGACTCTTGCGAGCCGGCCCGTTTGGGTTTGAAAGGGTTCCTGTGTTCTCTCGAATTACAGGCCTTTGCTCACAATGTATTTCACGAGGTCAACGACTCGGTTGGAGTAGCCCCACTCATTGTCATACCAGCTCACGAGCTTGAAGAACTTGCTGTTCAGCTCGATGCCGGAACCGGCGTCGAAGATGGAGCTGCTCTGGTCGTGGATGAAGTCGGTGCTGACCACTTCGTCGGAGGTCCAGGCAAGGATGCCCTTCAGGTAGGTCTCGCTGGCCTTCTTCATGGCGGCGCTGATTTCCTTGTAGCTGGTTTCCTTCTCCGTCTTCACGGTGAGGTCAACGACAGAGACGGTCGGGGTTGGCACGCGGAAGGACATGCCGGTCAGCTTGCCTTTCACTTCCGGGATGGCCAGTCCGACAGCCTTGGCGGCGCCGGTGCTGCTTGGGATGATGTTGATGGCGGCGGAGCGGCCACCTTTCCAATCCTTGGCGCTTGGGCCGTCCACAGTCTTCTGCGTGGCGGTGTAGCTGTGGATGGTGGTCATGAGGCCTTCAGCGACGCCGAAACCTTCTTTCAGCAGCACGTGCACGACCGGAGCCAGGCAGTTGGTGGTGCAGGAGGCATTGGAGATGACGTGGTGGTTGGCCGGATCATACTTCTCATGGTTCACGCCCATGACGATGGTGATGTCCTCTTCCTTGCCAGGAGCGGAAATGATGACCTTTTTGGCACCGGCATCGATGTGACCCTGGGCCTTGCTGCGCTCGGTGAAGAGTCCGGTGGACTCGATGACGATGTCCACGCCGAGGTCTTTCCAGGGCAGGGCGGAAGGACCCGCACGCACGGCCAGGCACTTGATCTCATGACCGTCCACGACCAGGATGTCGTCTTCAGCCAGTTCAGGGCTGCTCTTTTTGGAGGAAACTTCTTCCTTGGCCTTGCCCTGGGTGGAGTCATACTTCACGAGGTAAGCGAGGTTGTCTGCGGACACGAGGTCGTTCACGGCGACGACTTCGATCTCTTTGCCCAGAAGGCCCTGATCACAGATTGCGCGAAACACGAGGCGACCGATGCGCCCGAAACCATTGATGCCGATTTTGACCATTTTAGTATGAGAGTGGGATTTGCAAATACCCGTCACAGCAGGAAGCGCGCCGGGTCATTCTGCATAGTGCAGGACCGGGGGAGCGTCAACTGGCGGTTATGTCGCCTGTATTGGCAAAGACCGCCGGGTGGGCTACCGTTTTCACATCGTTCATGAAATTCGCCCTTCTCGCCGCCTTTTTCCTTCTTCCTTTCACCCTCCCTGCTGCCGAAGCCCTCTCGCTGCCGGGCACGGATGGCAAGACGCACACGCCACTTGTCGCCGGAGAGAAAAAGGCCGTCGTGCTGTTCTTCGTCTCGCCCTTCTGCTCCACCACGCGGCCTTTCATGCCGGAGATCAATGCCATCGCGGTGGACTATGCAGACCGGGCCGCCGTTTACCTGGTCCACTCGGACAGCGAGATCACCGTCGAGGTCGCTTTCCAACATGCCGACATGTCCCAGGTCAAGGCCACCGTCCTCGTGGACAAGGACCAGGCCCTCGCTCGGCTGGTGAAAGCCACCGTCACCCCGGAGGCCATCGTCCTGTCGCCCACGGGGGAGACGCTTTACAAAGGCCGCATCAATGACCTCTACCTCGGCCCTACCAAGCGTCAGCGGGCGGCCACCACGAAAGACCTGCGCGATGCCCTGGATGCCATCCTTTCTGGTAAACCTGTCCCTGCACCGCAGGCGGAGGCCCAGGGGTGCAAGATTGGTGGACTGAAGTAATCCCACCCCCTGCTGCCCTCCCTCGCAAGACAAAGCTTGACCTCCGCTTCCCCTTTTGCGCATCCTGCCGCGCATCTCATCATGAAAAGGCGCATCTTTCTCGGCGGCAGTCTCGCGGCATTGTCAGGCTGTCGGCGTGAGCAGGCCATTGCCCCGGGGCACACCTTCACCCTCGCCGATCTGGTGGATCACTTGCAAACGGGCAAACTCACCGCTGCTACCGTCCTCGATCATTACCTGGCCCGCATCGCCGCCCTGGATCAGGCCGGGCCACGCCTCCGCGCCATCATCGAGCTCAATCCCGAGGCCCGCGCCATCCAGGGCCGGGGACCCCTGCGCGGTGTGCCCATTTTGATCAAGGACAACATCGAAACCGCCGACGCCATGCAGACCACCGCCGGGTCCCTGGCCCTGCTCGGCGCGCCCCGGCCCGCCCTGGACGCCACCGTGGTCAAACGTCTGCGCGATGCCGGGGCCACCCTGCTGGGCAAAACCAACCTCAGCGAGTGGGCCAACATCCGCTCCCCCAACTCCACCAGTGGCTGGAGCGCCCGGGGCGGCCTGACCCTGAATCCGCACAACCCCGCCCACACCGCCAGCGGCTCCAGCAGCGGGTCCGCCGTCGCCGTCGCCGCCGGACTCTGCGCCGCCGCGATCGGGACCGAGACGGATGGCTCCATCGTCAGCCCCGCCAGCGCCTGCGGCATCGTCGGGCTGAAGCCCACCCTTGGCCTCATCAGCCGCGCCGGTATCATCCCCATCACCCATTGGCAGGACACCCCCGGCCCCATGACCCGCACCGTGTGGGATGCCGCCCTGCTGCTGAATGTCCTCGCCGCCACCGACGAGCGCGACCCCGCCACCGCCTCGGCGCGCGACCACATCCAGAAAGACTACACCTTTCACCTCACTGCCGACGGGTTGAAGGGCAAACGCCTCGGCATCCTTCGCGGCCACACCGGCAGCCACCGCCGCGTCCGCACCCTCTTTCAGGCCAATGTCGAAAAGCTCCGTCAGGCCGGGGCCATCCTCGTGGATGATGTCACCCTCCCGCATCATCGCGAGGCCGGGTCCGCCGCCTGGAGCGCCATGCTCACCGAGTTCCGTCAGGACCTCAACACCTACCTCGGCACCCGAGGTGCCACCGTCACCACCCTGGCCGAACTCATCGCGTATAACGAAGAGTATCGTCAGCAGGAAATGCCGCATTTTAACCAGGAATTCTTCATCGAGGCCGAGACCCGCCACACGCCCGACCACCTCGCCGAGGCAGAAAAACATCGCGCCCTCGCCCAACGCCTCGCCGGGCCAGAGGGCATCGATGCCGCCCTGAAACAGCACCGCCTCGACGCCCTCATCTGCCCCACCAACGACCCCGCCGGCCTCATTGACCTCGGTCTCGGCGATGCCCACAGCCGCATCTTCAGCACCCCCGCTGCCGTCGCCGGTTACCCCCACCTCACCGTCCCCATGGGCCTCGCCGATGACCTCCCCATCGGCCTTTCCTTCATCGGCCCCGCTTGGTCCGATGGCCTGTTGCTCCAACTCGGTCATACTTTTGAAACCCTACGCGAGTATCAGCCCACCACGCTTTACAGTTAGATCGAGGGCGTAGAATGAACTTCCAGGTTCGTTCTCTTCCAATCGAACCTGGAAGTTCGTTTTACGGTTGTCTCGCCCCCAACCGTTTTCAGATTCCGTGCAGAAATCGATTCTATTTCACATGGTCTTATCGTCGATTGCCGGGTCAGGGCTCGCTAGTACCTCCGATTGACCCTTGATCGCAGGGCCTGACCTCACTTTTAAATGCAATTTGCAATCAATTCCTGGGCCTGAACAAACAGGCGCTTGGATTGGCCGTCCTTTGCTGGGCCTTGGCCCGAGACTTTAACGAAGCGGGATATCCGAAAGCGGCTTGGCAGGGGAATTCATCGAGAAACGGCCACTCTGTCCGAGTGAGAGCTATTCTGTCGAAAATGTTTCAATGCATCCTTCAGGCCTGCCTGGGAGATCGCTGACTACCGAAGTCTTTGTGACTGTTTTGTCACTCTATTCGACTTTGGATTTCGGCGACGTGACTTCAGTATCAATACCGCACCATTGTCCAACTTTGGCACTGGTTCGCGGAAATCTTGCCCATTGATCTCACGTGAATACTTTTGTTCTAAGATTTTTCATCCCATTGCTAGGTTTAGCTGCAACGAGCTTGATCTTTTCGGCTGAACCTACAAGTCCGGCTGATGCAGGAGATTCGATGAATAACGCTCGGTCACTTTTACAGAAGTGGGCTGAGACTGAGCGACTGATCGCGTCTGAACGTCATGAATGGGAGCAAGGGAAAGCTTTGTTGGAGGGTCGCATCGCGCTTGTTGAGCAATCGATCGGTGAGATGAAGAAGAAAATTGAAGAAGCAGAAACCAAATTGGCGGATGCGCGAAAGCGAACAGCTGAAGCGGAAGCCGAGAAAGCGCAAGCGAAGGAAGCTTCCGATGCTTTGCTTGCCGCTGCGGGAGAATTAGAAGCGGGAGTTCGTAGTCTTATAATCCGTGTGCCGAATAGCGTAAAAGAAAAGGTGAAGCTTCTCGCGGAACGTATCCCCAAAGAAGGTGCTGAAGTTAAAAACATCACTGCTGCTGAGCGCTACCAAAACGTTTTGGGAATTCTCAATGAATTGAACAAGGCCAACCTTGAGATAGCCTCGTTGCCTGAAATTCACGAGGTTGGTGAAGGCAAAAAGGCTGAGGTGAAAACTATCTATGTTGGTCTGGGGCAGGCTTATTTCGTCAATGCTGCAGGTGACATTGGGGGGGTGGGTGTGCCAGGAACTGATGATTGGGTTTGGAATACTGATCCGACCATCGCCAAGCGCATGATCGAAGTTGTCGAGGTGATGAAGAAAACAGTTAGCCCGAAGTTGGTTGAGTTGCCTGCCTCCATTGATTGAACTTTTCGCTCTGATTTGATTTATGAAACAATTCGTTATTCTTGGTGCCTCGTGGCTGTTGCTTGCTTCTGCTGGTGCACAATCGCCAAATGTCTTTAATTCAGCCTCGGTCTCAGCCCAGAAAGACTATGAGAAAAGTCTGGCTGATCTTAGCCGAGTCCGCGCAGAAATTGACGTGGAAAAAGAGCCCATGAATCGAAGATTGGCTTCGGCTGAGGCCGAGCTCGCTGCTTTGCAGGAAAAATATGGACCTCTTACCCGAGATCTTGATCAAGCTGAGCTCAACGTGGTGAATTTGAAGAATCAGGTTCGACTAGCGACCGACGAGAGCACCTACCTGACGAATATCATGGATGAGTTCACAAAGGGATATGAATCCAAAGTTCATGTCAGTGAACTACAAAAAATAGGTGAGGTTTTAAACAGGGCGAAATCTGCGAGTGATGATGACAAGGCAAGCATCCTGGATCGGTTTATGGCGCAGGTGGGACTGATTCGTTCGGCTATTACACGACTCGCCGAGGTGATTGGTGGAACACGGTTTGAAGGCCAAGCGGTCGATAGCCAAGGTTTTGTCATGGATGGTAAGTTTGCTCTCGTGGGACCCATGGCTTTTTTCGCGGCTAACGGTGGCGAAGTTGCTGGAATCGCGATGCCTCAGGTTGGCTCCTCAATGCCTATCATCCGTAGTATCACCCCAGAGATCAACACCTCCATAGCGACCTTAGTTGAGACTGGAAAAGGTTTGTTACCGCTGGATGCCACTCTGGGTGGTGCTATCAAGGACTTTGTCACAAAGCATACGTTATTAGATACTTACAAGCACGGCGGGCCGATTATGCATCCTTTGTTGATTGTGAGTATTCTTGTCTTTGGCACGGCTATAGAGCGCATCTTTTTCATTTTGCGTGAGACAAGGCGTCGTAAACCTAAAGACGTGCATGAGTTGTTGGAGGCTATGGAGGCTGGTAACTACGACCACGCGATTTCACTGGGTAGGAAGTCTCAAGACTATGTGGCCCGTGCCCTTTCTCATGCGTTAGAACATGTTGAAACAAGCATCAGTGATGCACTCAGTTTGGCGGCGTCCCTTGAGATCAAACGATTCAAGCGCGGTTTCTTTGTTTTGGATACGGGTATGACGATTGCGCCATTGTTGGGTTTGTTGGGAACAGTGACAGGGATGATGGCCTCCTTTGCCGCTATCGGCGGGGATATGGGGGCACCAACTGCTATCACAGGTGGTATTGCTGAGGCTCTTATCGCTACTGCCTTCGGTCTTGTGATTGCCATGGCAGGTCTGATACCTTTCAACTACCTTAATAACATGGTGGAAGATGCAGAGCACGAATTGGAAGTTGCCGCTTCGAAACTGGAACTAATCATCGAAAAGAACAAAAAGCACGAGGAAGAACTGCGCCACCGGCACCGCCAGATGCTGGCCAGTGAAGACGGCGGTCTGAAGCAAATCTCCGGTTCCGTCAAAGCCAATAGCTCTCTCGGCGGTGGCAAGGATCCCTTACCTGCGTAAATCATGAAGTTTCGTAAACGTCCCAAGAAACATGCTAAGATCGAAGTCGTTCCCCTGATTGACGTCGTCTTCTTTCTTCTCGCTACATTTGTCATGGTCTCTCTCTCGATGACCAAGAATGAAGGCATCACTGTTAACAATCCGGCTGCCTCCACGGCTAGTCCTAAAGACAATAAAGAAGCTACTTTGACCCTCAGTCTGGCTCAAACCGGCGAGATCTTTTTCAATAAAGAAAAGATCAATGCGGCTCAGCTTCCGCTGCGTTTGCAGAATTTCAAGTCTGCCAACAAAGAAGGACAGGTGGTGGTCAATGGAGATGGTGATGTGCCTTACAAATTCATCGTCACAGTTCTGGATGAAGCGAGAAAAGCCGGATTCACCAAGATTGCCCATTCTGTCGAGCGGAAATAAGCCGTTTTAATTCTCGATTTTCGCCTCATGAAAAAAGCTCTTCTAGGACTGCTCGCTGCCCTGGGACTTCATGCCGTCGTTTTTCTTTTTGGAGGTTTTTTGATTCCCAAAGGAGAACATGGGGAAAAGAAAAAGGAAATTCTCATTGAGGTGGATGTGAGCAAAAAAGAGGAGAAAAAAGTGGAGGAAGAGGCTAAAGAAAAATTGGATGAGCCTGTCCCAGATATAGAGCAAGACATGAAGGATTTCCGCGAACTAGCTGCCCCTGCTGCTGCGCCAGGTCCGGCGTTAGCGGCAGTGAGTCTCAGTGATCTGGGGTCTGCCCTTTCAGGTGTCGGTGGTGGTGAGGGTGGTTTTGGAGCATCTGTGGGTTTTGGTAGCGGTGTGATTGGCGGCAGCGGCTCTGGTGGCATGGGGGGCATGTCTGATATGCTTTCTGGCGGCCAGCTCGACAGCAAGCCCGAACCCATCAATCGCGCCTCGCCTAAGCTTACCGCTGATCAACGTCAGAAAGCCAAAGGTGTGGTTAGCATGCTTATCGTGGTGGGGCCTGATGGCAGCGTGTCGAAAGCTGATGTAACAGAAACACCTGATCCCTCTATCAATGCTGCATGTATCGAAGCTGCCCGCCAATGGCGATTCAAACCCGGCACACGAGCAGGCAAACCCGTGTCTTTCAAACTGAAACTACCCTTCCGATTCGAATGAAACGTCTTTCTCTTGGCCTCTTGCTCATTGGTGCCAGTCAGCTTCACGGTGCGCCCTCCCATAAAGCTCCTTATGCATTGCAACTTTGGAATGATCCGGGTTTTGCGCGTTATTTTATCGGGACTTATGCGAACATCCCTGATGTTGAGCCTGTGCTATCTGACGCTGATAAAGAAGTTCTGCAGCAGCTTCTTCCTTTGATGGCTAAGCCTTTGGATGCCATTCAGTTCCTGGCTCAAGTAGTCAAAAACAAGGATTGTAATGCCATTTTTGATTTTCAAGTAGCCAGTCTGTATTTGGATAACGGAATGGTAGAACCCTCTGAAAAGTGGTTTTTGTCAGCTTTGCAAAAGTCACCCGCTTTTCGTCGAGCTTGGCGGGGTCTCGGTATGGCGCAGGTCAAGGCTTCTAAATGGAAGGAAGCTGTAGCCAGTCTAGGTAAAGCCATTGGTCTGGGTGTCCAAGACGGTCCTACTTATGGACTCCTGGCCTATTCATTGCTCGCTATGGAGCGTTCTTCATCGGCTGAAAGCGCTTATCGCCAGGCCCTGATGTTTGAGCCCGATTCATTGGATTGGAAAATGGGTTTGGTGCGTGCTCTCCTGAAGCAGCTCAAGGCAGCAGAGGCAGCCGCCCAATGTGATGAGATCCTAAAGGATAACCCGGATCGTGTCGAGTTGCTCGGCCTCCAGGCTGAGGCTTACATCGCCATGAAGGAAAACTCAAAGGCGACAGAGAATTTAGAAATTCTTGTTCGTGGCGGTCAGGCTAAAGGAGACGATATCAAGCGACTTGGCGATATCTACTTGGCCACCGGTGAACCTGCTTTAGCTCTCAGTGCCTATTCTCGTTGGATGGGGCGTGCCGACAAAAATCCGACAGAAGACGTCCCTCATATCATCACAGCAGCCGAAAATCTCTCTGCCCAAAATGCTCTTTCCGAGGCTTCATTGTTGCTGACTGCTGCCAAGAAGGTTTCAGCCAAGCAACTGCCCGGTGAAGTCGAAGCGAAAATGTTAAAGGTCGAGGCACGTCTCCAGATGGCTGCTGGCAAAGGCACTGAGGCAGTGCCCACCCTCCAGCGAGTGGTTGAACTCAATCCGATGGATGGCAGTGCGCTGATGCTGCTTGGTCAGCATTTCTCTGATTCTAAGGATGACGTCAAGGCAACAGCTTACTACGAGCGTGCCACCAAGATTAAAGATACTGAACCTGATGCATTGATTCGTTTGGCCCAAATGAACATCGCTGATGGTAAACTGGCTGATGCTTTACAACTGCTGAAGCGCTCCAACGACATCAAGCCTCGAGATGGCGTGCAAAAGCTAATCCAAGATTTGGAGAAGTTTTTGAAGAAGGGTGCGAAGGCTTAATTTAACGGATAGTTTTGGCCCTCTGCTAGCCTTGTGGCATTATACACTTGGCATCGATCTTAATCTCTCACACAGTTTCAGGGACGACCATGGACCTGAAACTGATCAATCGCGAGATTTTGCTTTCCTTCTGGAAGGTCCATATCTTGTATCATGCCGCCGAGGGCGAGGTGATCGGCCAATGGATGATTAAGGAACTGCGGCATCATGGGTATGATGTCAGTCCCGGCACGTTGTATCCTTTGCTCAAGCGCATGGAAAACAACGGCTGGCTAATCTCTACGGTGGATGTCGAGCGCGGCCCCAAGGCTCCGCGGTCCTACCGGATCACCAAGGACGGCCGTGCTGTCTTGAAAATCGTGCGCCAGCAGCTCAAGGAGTTGGGGGTGGAAGTGGGTCGGCATTAAAGGGATTTTCTGATTTTTCGGAAAGAATCATGCGCCGTTTCGTTTTACGGTGCCCGTAATCGTCAGCCGTTTATTGGATTCGCTATTCCCCTCGCATGTCTCTCGCCCGTTTTGCCCTTCGTCATCCTTGGACAGTGATCGTTGCCGTGGTGGCGGTGTGCCTGGGGGCTTGGCTGGGGCTGCAACGGATGACGCGGGATATTTTCCCGCCGTTGGGCATCCCGACGATCTATGTGGCGCAGCCTTATGGAGGCATGGACCCGCTGCAAATGGAGGGTTACCTGACTTACCGTTACGAGTATCATTTCCTCTACATTGCGAATATCGAGCATGTGGAGAGCAAGTCCATCCAGGGCGCTTCCATCATGAAGCTGCAGTTTCATCCGGGCACGGACATGAGCCAGGCGATGTCGGAGACGGTGGCTCAGGTGAACCGCTCCCGCGCCTTCATGCCGCCGGGCACGGTGGCTCCATTCATCATGCGGTTTGACGCAGGTAGTGTGGCCGTGGGGCATCTTGTTTTTTTCAACGATGATCCGAACATCACGCTGAACCAGATGCAGGACCAGGCGCTGAACCGAGTGCGCCCGGCCTTTGCGACACTGCCCGGGGTGTCTGCTCCACCACCGTTCGGTGGGAGTTCGCGGGCCATTGTGGTGAATGTGAACCCGGACCGCATGAGGGCCTACGGTTTGTCACCCGATGATATCGTGAAGGCGATTTCGCGGGGTAATCCCATCAGTCCTTCAGGCAACATCAATCTGGATGGTCGTTATCCCATCGTTCCCACGAATGCGATTGTTTCCAACGTGAAGGATCTGGAGGCGGTGCCTTTGAAAAAGACTGAGGCAGGCGCGGTGTTCATTCGCGATGTGGCGACGGTTTCGGACGCCGCCGATGTGACCACTTCGTATGCCCTGGCGAATGGCAAGCGCACGGTTTATCTGCCGGTGACCAAACGTGCGGAGGCATCGACTTTGGAGGTGGTAAAGAAGGTTCGCGAGAGCATCCCGGAATTTCAAAAGCTGCTGCCGGAGGGCATTAAGGTGGACTTTGCTTTTGATCAGACACCGGTCGTTAATCGCACGATCAAGGATCTGGTGAAAGAAGGTGTCCTGGGGGCAGTCCTGACGGGCTTGATGGTGCTGGTCTTCCTGAGGGATCTGCGCACCGCGTTCATCGTGGTCATCAATATCCCGCTGTCCCTGCTGGCGGCGGCTTTGGGTCTGTGGATCACAGGGCAGAACATTCATTTGATGACTTTGGGCGGTCTGGCTCTGGCGGTCGGTATTCTCGTCGATGAGGCCACGGTGACGGTGGAAAACATTCACACGCATCTTGGCCGGGGGAAGTCTCTGGCACGTGCGGCATTGGATGGGACGCTGGAGACGACTTTGCCGCGATTGTTGGCTATGCTCTGTATCCTTGCCGTGTTCATTCCGGCATTTTTCATGGTTGGTGCAGCTCAGGCTTTGTTCGTACCTTTGGCCCTGGCGGTGGGCTTTGCGATGTTCGCATCGTTTATTCTATCGAGCACGTTAGTGCCGGTGCTCTCGGTCTGGCTCCTTCCCAAGAACGCCAATAGGCATGAGGAGTCTTTGGGCTTATTAGGCCGCAGCTATCAGGGATTGGTCAAGGCTACTGTGGCTGTGCGCTGGATTCTGGTGCCTGCTTATCTGGCGGGTGCTGTGTTAATCGTGATTTCGTTTGGTCCCTTCTTAGGCACGGAGATTTTCCCCAAAACGGACAGCGGACAGTTTGCCCTTCGTTTCCGAGCACCCAGTGGAACCCAGGTAGGGATCACAGAAAAAATCGCGCAGCAGATTCTCGCCACCATCGCGAAGGAGGTAGGAGGTGAGGATCGTGTGGAGATGACGATTGGCATGGTGGGGGTTCACAATTCGAGCTTCCCTGTGAATCTCGTGCATCTCTGGAATGGCGGGCCTGAAGAGGGCTGGCTCGCTGTTCAGTTGAAACCGGAAGCGGGCGTCGAAGTGGAGGCTTTTCAGGAGAAACTGCGCGGCATTTTTGCCCGCGAATTGCCGGATGTGAGGTTGTCGTTTGAGCCGCATGACATTGTCAGCCGGGTGATGAGCTTTGGCTCGCCTACGCCGGTAGAAATCGCCGTGAGCGGCTCCAGCCTGCCTTCCAGCAAGGAACATGCGGAGAAGATCATGGCGACGCTGAAGGAACTGCCTTTCCTGCGTGATGTACAGATCGCGCAGACGCTGGATGCTCCCACGGTGAATGTGCAGATTGATCGTGAACGTGCGGGCTTGCTCGGTGTAGATGTGGAGGATGTCACGCGTTCCCTGGTCGCCGCCACCACTTCCAGCCGTTTCACGGCTCCGGTGTTTTGGGCAGATCCAGGCACGGGCATCAGCTTCAATGTCCAGGTGCAGATTCCTGAAGAGAAGACGCAGAGCCTGGAAGATCTGGGCAACATGACGGTGACCTCCAAGAGCGGCACTCCGGTGCTGTTGCGCAATCTGGCCAAGATCGAGCAAGGCACCGCCGTGGGCACCTATGAGCGCTACAATCTGGTGCGCATCGTCAGCGTGACCGCCAACATCGTTGACAAGGACTTTGGGAGCGCCATTTCCGCTGTGCGCAAGGTCCTGGTGGATCTAGGGCCTGCGCCCGATGGTAAAACCAAGGTGGATGTGCGTGGGCAGGTGATTCCGTATAACCAACTTTATGATGGATTCAGCAATGGCCTCATCATCGCCATCATCGTGATCTTCCTGCTTCTGTGCGCTAACTTTCAGTCCATTCGCCTGGCCGTCGTCGTGGTGTCCACCATGCCTGCTGTCATTGCGGGCGTGGTGCTGGCGCTGTTCTTCACAGGCACGACGGTCAACATCCAGTCCGCCATGGGGACCATCATGGCGGTGGGTGTGGCGGTGGCGAATGCCATCCTGCTGGTCACCTTTGCCGACCGCTCACGCATGGCCGCCGGTGGGGATCGTCGCCATGGCGCGGTGGATGGAGCTGTCAGCCGTCTGCGTCCGATTTTGATGACCAGCTTTGCCATGATCGCAGGCATGATACCGATGGCCCTGGGGCTTGGGGAAGGGGGTGCCCAGTCTGCGCCCCTGGGACGTGCCGTAGTCGGTGGACTGGCACTCGCTACCGTCGCCACATTGCTTGTTCTGCCGGCTGTCTTTGCCCTGTTTGCCAGCAAGAAATCCACCTCGGCCTCGCTTGATCCTGATGATGAGGCCGGGGCGCTTTTTGAAGCCAAGGTGCTGAGTTAAAGGAACTCATTCATTACTCAAATTTTGTTAATCCCTAAATCCTGTGAATCCTGTTTCTAAAATCATCGCCCTCCTGCTGACGCTGGTTTCCTCCAGCCTCATCGCTGAGGAACTCCCGGCCACCAAGCCGCAAAAGGGAACCATCCATCGCTGGATCAGCCTTCCGGCGAGCCTGGCTCCCTGGCAGCAGGTGGCCCTGAAGGCACGCGTTGCGGGATATGTCAAAAGCGTCTCCGTGGACAAAGGAGATACCGTCAACGCAGGGCAGACACTGATTGAAATCGAAGTGCCTGAACTCCAGGCGGACCTCATTAGCCATCGTGCCGAAGTCACCGCTGCTGAGGTTGAGGTGAAACGTTTGCATGAGGCACGCAAAAAATCACCGGACCTGATTTTGCCGCAGTCCGTGGATGATGCCGAGGCCAAGCTTGCCATTGCTAAGGCCGGAATGGATCGCGCACAAACGCTGCTAGATTTTGCCCAGATCAAGGCCCCGTTTGCCGCGACGGTCAGTGATCGCCGTGTTGACCCCGGTGCCTATGCTGCTGCGGGGGGCGACACGCTGCTGCATCTCGTGGATGCCAGCACCCTGCGTCTGCAAGTGCCGATCATTGAGATGGAAAGTGCCCTCATTAAGCCCGATCAGCAGGTCGAGGCCAAGCTGGAAGCTCTTGCAGGCAGTGTCGTGAAAGGCACCATCTCACGCACTTCCACTGTGCTGGATGCCGCCACCCGCACGCTTCTTGTGGAAGCCGATTTGAAAAACGAAGATGGCCGTCTGCGCCCTGGTATGTTTGTCACTGCCCGTCTCGCTGTGGAGCAGCACGACAATGCGACGATCATCCCCGTGACCGGACTGGTGAAGGAAAAGGCGAACAGCTTTGTCTTCAAGCATGTCAACGGCAAGGCCGTGAAGACGGCAGTGAAAACCGGCTTCAATGATGGTGTGAATGTCGAACTGCCTGAACTGAAACCGGATGACGTGATCCTACTGCCAGGAACGACTGTCCTGACGGACGGGCAGGATGTGACCGTGAAACCCTGACCTGGAAGCTGTCCCTTGTTGCCATGAAAAGTCTTCTGTTTTTGATTCTCGCCTCGGTCTCATCCGCCGCGCCCATGCACGTCAGCTTGTCCACTGTCATGCGGCTGGCAGGAGCGAACAATGACGAGATCGAGCAGGCCCGGGTGAAGCACATCGAGACGATTGCGGAGTCCAAGCAGGCCTGGCAGCGCTTCTGGCCCACGCTTTCGTTGAACGCCGGGTATCGGGGGCATGAGGGGAATGTGCAGGACATTGGCGGTGCCATCTTTGATGCGCGCAAGCAGCAATACACCGTGGGTGCCGCCGTCATGATCGACTGGTCGCCCGGGGACATCTATTACAGCGCGCTTGCCGCCAAACAGAAGACTTTGGCCGCCGAGCATCTGGCAGAGAAAGCCCGCCGCGACATCGTCCAGGAAGCCATTGAGCGTTATTTCGATCTCCTGGCCGCCGAGGCGGACATGGCGGTCATTGAGGACGATCTCCGCCTAACTGAAGATTATGCAGGCCAGCTCGATGGAGCCGTCACCGCAGGCACGGCCTTTCGCGCCGACTTGCTCCGCGTGAAGACCCAGGTCAGCCGTGCGAAGATCGCCGTTCGTCAGGGACAAGAGAAACGCGATTTAGCTGCGGCAGCTCTGGCTGAAACCCTGCGCCTGGCTCCCGAGACAGCGTTGCGTCCAGCCAAGGCTGACTTGGTCCCGGTTTCGCTGATGAGCGCGAAGGGTGTGGCCACGCTCATCTCTCAAGCGACTCAAAATCGCCCGGAACTACGCGCTGTCGGAGCAGCTCAAACGGCTGCTGCCCTTGAGAGCGACCGCACACGTATCGCCCCCCTGGTTCCTAGTGTGCAGGCGGGTTACAGTGTTGGCGGGCTCGGGGGTGGTTACGCAGGCGAGTTCGGTAACTTCGATGATCAGCAGGATTTCTTCGTCGGACTCGGCTGGAAGATCGGTCCAGGAGGACTGTTTGACCGTCAACGCCAGAAGGTTGCGGACGCGCGAGAGCAGGGAGTGGCCCTGCAAACGAACCAAGTGAAAGCGGCTATCGGCAGGGAAGTGGTCGAAGCCGTGCTCAAAACCCAGAGCGCTAAAGACCAATTGGCCATCCATGAAGAAGCCGTTTCCGCTGCGGAGGAAATGGTGAAACTGGCCAAAGATCGTCAGGCCAGCCAGCTTGGGGTCGTGTTGGAATATTTGTTAGCCCGTGAGGAACTTACTCGCGCCCGGCAGGGACGAGTGAAGTCCGTGACGGAGTTTAACAAGGCCCAGCATGAACTGAAGCGGGCTGTGGGAAGATGAATGGCCGTGTGTTTGTTTTAACAAAAAACCTGCGGACCCAAGATGATCCGCAGGTTCCTCGTGTTAGCCGAGATCGAAAAGTAAGGCCTCGGCATTCTCACCGAAGGAGGTGATGGTGAGCGTGCCGGTGTCTTCCGTGCTCAGGGCATCTCCAGGGTTGAGGGTTTGACCATTGATGGTGGCTTGGCCTTTGATGAGCTGAAACCAGACGCCACGGCCTGCTTTCACTTCGTGTGTCACGCTAGCGCTATCGGCCAATCGCACGCGATAGACATCGGCGTCCTGGTGGATCGTCGCAGAGTTATCCCGTCCATCGTGTGAGATGACCAGCACCTTGGGGTCTTTTTCTTTGGCAGGATCAGGGTGCCACTCGGTGTAGCTGGGGGGGAGCGCGCGCGCTTCAGGCTGAATCCAAATTTGCAGGAAATGAGCCGTCTCATTGGGTGAGGGGTTAAACTCACTGTGCAGCACGCCTTTGCCTGCGCTCATGAGTTGCACCTGACCGGGTTTGAGTTCACGACCATTTCCCAGGCTATCTTTATGGGCCAGAGTGCCCTCCAGCACATAGCTGAAGATCTCCATGTCCCGGTGAGGGTGAGTGGGGAAACCGCCGCCAGGGGCGACACGGTCTTGATTGATGACACGAAGACTGCGGAAGCCCATGTAGGCCGGATCGTAGTAATCGGCAAAGCTGAAAGTATGATGACTGTCGAGCCAACCATGATCAGCGTGGCCGCGTTCATTGGATTTGCGAATTTTGGTTTTCATAGCGAAATGATAGTGCAATAAAACACCCGAGCAGGCTAATGCAGCTACGTTTGCCTGAGACTGCGGATGGGGTATGCTAAACATCATCGATTCATGGAACTTCGTCCCCTGCGCTCATTCATTGCTGCTGCTGAAGATGGGAATATCAGCCGTGCGGCTACCCGCCTGCATCTCACACAGCCTGCGCTCAGCCGTCAAATCAAAGGGCTTGAGGATGAACTGGGGGTGATGTTGCTGGATCGTGGAGCGCATTCGTTTAGCCTGACTCCCGCAGGTGAGTTGTTGCTGCGTGAAGGGCGGGTTTTACTGGAGCGAGCAGATGCCCTGGAACAACGTGTGCGTGCAACGGCCAAGGCTCAGACACTCAGAGTGGGTTACTCGCCATCTTTGACTGCAAGCATTCTTTCCCCGGCCATTGAGGCCTTCACTCAGGTGCATCCCAAGGCTCGGGTGGATCTTTTTGATCTGACCAATCATGAAATGATGGAGGCGCTGCAAAAGGGCGTTTTGGATGTCATCGTGACGGTGCCTGGACTCAAAGAGATCCCTGACATTGTCTGGATCACAGTGCAGAAGCAGAACTGGCGTGTGGCCGTGCCACGGCAGCATCCGTTGTTAGCCAAAAAAAGCCTTGTTCCTCAGGATTTGAACGAGCAGCGCCTCGTGGTTTACAGCCAGAAAGATTATCCCGATTACTGGACTTACATCAGTGCTTGGTTCCGCCAACAGCGAATCAACGCACGTATTGCCAGTGAGTGTGATGGTGTTACCAGCCTGATCTCCGCCGTGGATGCAGGCTTAGGGATCGCTTTGGTTGTTGAGCATACGGCATGCCTGATTCCAGAGCGGGTGGTGCTAAAAGACCTGGACCCCCAGCCTGAGCCGCTGCTGATTTCCGCAGGGGTCCTGGAGAGACAGAAAGGAGATAAAGTCCTCGCTGTTTTTGTGGAAGAACTGAAGCGTGCGGGTGAGATCAAGCACCTGAGATGAAGAACAAAGCTGAGGCCGGGAGAAGTCCATCAGAGCAAGGTTTCTCTGTCATCCCTTGGTGGCAACACGCCCTTTATAAGCGAAAGCAAAGAACAGGCAGACCGAGGCGGTGAGGATAGTTTCGCCCAACCAAAAGCGTGACCAGTCAGTGACACCTTCCCTCTGACACATGGCGTGCCACCAGCCGCCGCCCAGATAGCCGATGAGGTTACCTACACCACCCATGAGGAGGGCCAATAAGGCCTGGGCGCGAACACGCCATTTGGGATCGATGCGTTCCTCCAGGTAAATCTGCGTGGTAATGAAATAAAGGGTGAAGGCAAGCCCATGAAGCGTGGTGCCGATCATGATCCAGCCCTGACTATCCAGAGCATTCAGTCCGTATCTGAGCACACAAATGCCAATGCCTGAGAGGAAGACCCATTTGAGTCTGTAGCGGGCCAGGACGCTTGCAAGGAAGAGCATGGCAATGATCTCTGTCGTTTGTGCCAGGGAGATGACGGCGGATATATTTTGCACGCCTAAATCACGCAAATGCCGCGCCGTATAAGGGTAAAAGGCGGCGAGAGGTATGCTATAAAGTGCTGCTGTGATGAAGACAACGCGGTGATCTCGGTTCTTTAAAAGATCCAGGGCATCAAGCCCTAGGATCTGCCGAAAACTGCGATGCTGCTGCATATCCCCCGGTGGAATGAGGGGTAGCGTCCACGAGAGGCTCATAACGACTAGCCAGAGCCCCGCAGCGGTAAAGCCAGCCATCAAAGAGGCATCGGCATGAAGCACAAAACTGACGATCCAGCATCCAGCCATCCAGCCAAAAGTCGCACAAGCACGCAAGGGACCGAATTGACGTTTTGAATCGTTAAGCTGGGAAAAAATGATGCTGTTGGTAATGCTCCATACCGGGGTGGCGACGAGAGCCTGGACCTGTGCGCAAAGCAGGATCAGCCCATCATTCCATTTCCAAGCCAGTGCAGCGCATGTCAGGGCCAGCGCCGCACCGGTCGCCAACGCCAGCCAACGCAGTAGGAGAGTCGGGGATACTTTCTGATCTGCCAAGGCACCGACAAAAAGAGGCGATATGAAGGCCGCGATGGCGGTGGTGGCCAGTACCCAGGGGACGAGATGCGCCCGATCATAAGCGGCGTAGATATTGGCCAGCGGCACATTCCACATCCCCATGGGCATGGCGGTGCAAAAGAAAAGAAGGGCGAGTTTGCTGCGGCTGGTCGGTGCGTCCACTGAGTTCGATGTAATATCGGGAATAGCGCAGGTCTTCGCAGACTCCAACAGGCAACCTCTGAAAAAGCACATCTTGCGCCGGGCCAGAGCCTCCCCACATTCGTTCTCTCTTTTATCTATTCACCCATGGAAAATGTCATCATCATCGGTACCGGCTGCGCGGGATACACCGCAGCCATCTACACAGGACGCGCCAATTTGAGCCCGCTCATTCTTTCCGGCAATCAACCCGGTGGACAGCTCACGACCACGACAGAGGTGGAAAACTTCCCTGGTTTTCCCGAAGGAATCATGGGGCCTGACCTGATGATGAACATGCAGACCCAGGCTGAAAAGTTTGGTGCGCGTATCGAATACACGCTTGTCAGCAGTGTAAAAAAGGCCCCCGAAGGTCATTTTGAAGTCAGCAGCGACGACGGCACCGTTCGACAAGCCCATTCAGTCATTGTGGCCACAGGGGCATCCCCCAAGCATCTGGGACTGCCCAATGAAAAGGGGCTGATCGGGCATGGCTTGACGAGCTGTGCCACCTGCGATGGTGCCTTTTACCGGAATGTCCCCGTCTGTGTGATTGGCGGCGGAGACAGCGCCTGTGAAGAAGCTGGTTTCCTGACCAAATTTGCCAGCAAAGTGTATCTGATTCATCGTCGCGATACCTTGCGCGCCTCTAAAATCATGGCGGATCGGGTCCTGGCCAATCCGAAGATCGAGCCAGTTTGGAATAGCACCGTTTGTGAGTATCTGACCGATGAAAAAGGCGAGATGCGCGCGGTGATGTTGGAAAATCTGGTAACGGGTAAGAAAACGGAACTGGAACTGAAATGTGTCTTTGTCGCAATCGGGCATGTGCCAAACGCGGGCTTCCTGGGAGATCTGGTGGATACCGATGAGGGTGGTTACATCCTTCAGACTCAGGGCACACGCACCAAGACGACGGGCCTCTTTGCCGCTGGAGATGTCGCGGACCATGTCTATCGTCAGGCGATCACGGCTGCCGGTCAGGGCTGTGCGGCGGCATTGGAGGCAGAGCGTTACCTGGCCGATCTAGGCGTGCATTAATCTTGAGGAAAACGAATCACAAAAAAGCCCCGTATCTCATTTGAGATACGGGGCTTTTTCGTGGAAGAAGACTATGCGTGAGGCTGAACGTCTGGAACGGCAGGCCCCATGGCTTGGGCAAAGCGTGTCTTGGCTCGCAGCATCAGAGTGCCCAGGCAAAGATCAGCCAAGGGAAAGACGACGTTGAAATTCTTGTGCATGTAGCGGTGATGCAAAAGATGATGGCCGTTCAGGCGACGGAAAAGCCAGGACTGTTCCAAGCGGCGCGCCTTGGGAAGATGCATGCACCAGTGAATGCGCTCATACATAATGTAATAGCTGGTCATCCCAATGGCCGCACCCGTGACGAGACCCCACTGTCCAAAAATCCAGGAAACGATAGCATAAGGGATAGAACTGAGCAGAATTAGAACGGGTCCATTCCACCATGCCATCGGGATCGTTTCTTTGTCGTGATCATGAATCAGGTGATAGGTATGATCAGCCTTGAAAACCTGATGGTGGATGACCGCATGGGCACGAAAGGCATATTGGAAGCTGCCAAACGGTCTGTGCATCAAGAACTTATGAACTGACCATTCAAAAAATGAACCGTAAATAATTGCTGTTGTGAAGCCAATGAGAGACCAAATCAAAAAATAATCCATACTAGTGGTTGGGAGCGCGGGCTTTCGTTGAAAAAGTCCAGCTAGTCAATACGAATCACGTGCCCTCCATTGCACAAAAAACCCGTCAGCCAAGCAGACTGACGGGCTTTGAATTCAAAGAGAGACGATTAGTCTTCGCTGTCGCGTTGATCACGGCTGTCGCCAGAGCCGATAGGCTTGGCTCCGCTGAGTTGGAGCGCGCGGTTCATAAAGTCTTTACCACCGAGCTCCTGAACGGCACGGCGGGCTTCATCCACACTGCCCATGGTGACGAAGGCAAATCCTTTGGACCGCTGAGTGCGGTTATTGACCACGACTTCGCAGTTACGCACACTGCCCAGGCCGCTGAAGAGTTCAAAAAGGTCGCTCTCCGTGGCATCATAGGAAAGATTGCCCACATAAAGGCGCTCTGTGGTGATATCAGAAGGGTTCACGGAAGCTGACTCACGGCGTGGCTTCGGCTCGCGTGGAGGGCGGCTGGATTCCGTACGGATGGTGCTGCTGCGTGGCTGTGACGGGGCCGGACGGGGCAGGGATTTTTGTTTTCCGAGCAATCCAAAGCTGATGGCACTGAGGAATTTCTGGAGGCCGCTGGGTTCTTTGTGTCCTGCACGAGGGGTGCTGCCTGGACGAGAGCTCTGGCCACTAGGTGAGCCAGGGCGATTGCGGCCACCGCGGTTGCGGCGCCGACGATTGTTTCCTTGGGTAGTATTGTCTGACATGGGTCGTTCGTTCTGGGGTGGGTTGGGTTCTGGGCACCGCGCCATGAGGCGTGCTTGGGGACGGCAGTGGGGATGGACGTCTGGTCACATCCACGAGGCCGGGCCGGATGACGGACCGCCGATGCGGGTCGTCGCAGCCCCATTGGGTGCCACAGTCAAAAAAGCCGGACCCCATGGGGTCCCGGTGCGTGTGACCACAAGTCACAATGAGGCCGCCCCGCGATACAATCGCTGGTCCATTCATAGCATTAGGCACGATCAGAGGTCTGGCGTGGCACATTCCGCAAATTGGGTGGGGGGAGGTGGCCTCAGAGCACCGATGCTCTGATTAACTGCGAAAAGAGCCTAACTGTCAGGATGAAGTCGGTCAACCTCGGATTCAGAGTCGGATGGGAAAGTCTTCATCGAAAGAAAATCAGCCTCGCCAACGATACAGGGAATCGCCATTTTTGCCGCCGTTATGAAAATCACCCTCGCACTTGTTCTTTTGCTCACCTCGGTGGCTTCCGCCAAAACTGATTGGAGCCGCTTTCGTGGGCCAAATGGCACCGGGGTGGCCGAAACCTCCGGTTTACCCACCGAAGTGACTGCGGACTCGACCCTATGGAAGGTTGAACTCGATAAAGGCTGGTCTTCCCCTGTTCTTTGGGAAGAGAAAGTCATCGTCACGGCGGAAACCGGGCCCGGGAAGCGGGGGGTGATCGCGCTGGATGTCAAGACCGGCAAAGAGATCTGGCGGCATGAAGAGTCCTTCACCGAGCACAAAAAGCATAATTTCAACAGCTTCGCCAGCAGTTCACCCTTTGTGGATGCGGAGCGCATTTATATCAACTGGAGTACCGGTACCACGATCCAAGCACTGGCTTTAGATCACTCTGGCAAGGTGGTTTGGAAAAACGAGCATGTAGCGAATTACATCCATGAGCATGGCACGGGTGTGTCACCTATAGTGGTGGATGGCATCATGATCGTGCGCAGTGAGTTCGACTGGCAGCGGGATGGCAAGGTTTACACGGAAGACCCGGAACAGCAAAAATGGAAAAGCTGCATCGTCGGTCTGGATGCCAAGACGGGTAAGGAAGTCTGGAAACTGGATATTCCCAATTGCCTCAACACCTATTCCACCCCAGTGGTCAATGTGCGCGGAGACGGTAAAAAGGAGATCATTTGCACCAACAATGCCAGTGGCGTCATGGGCATCGATCCCGTTACCGGAAAGCTGAACTGGCAGCACAATGATGGCTATAAACAGCGTAGCCTAGGCTCTGGAGTGCTTCACAATGGGGTGTATTTCTGCACCTTCGGGACGGGCGGCGGTGTGAAGGAATTTGCCGCGATTGATGTGTCCGCAGAGACGCCCAAACCTGTGAACTTCAGCTTTAGCAAAGGCCTGCCCTATGTGCCCTCGCCTCTCGTCATGGGAGACTCCATGTATCTCCTGGGGGACGGCGGTATTCTCAAGAACGTGAGTTTTAAAACCGGTGAGGTGAATTATGAAGAGCGTGTCAATGGCAGCGCAGGCAGTAGCAAATTTTTCAGCAGCCCTGTCGCCGGTGATGGGAAAATCTACTGTGGCAGTCAGCAGGGAGATTTGATCGTCCTCAAAGCCGGAGATAAGTTCGAACAGCTGTCAGCGAACAAGCTCGATAGCACCATCAATGCGACACCTGCGATCGGCGACGGGCGTATCTATGTTCGCACGGAAAAGATGCTTTGGTGCATTGGCTCCAAAGGCGCACCTTTGCCTTGAGCAGAAAGAAGATCATCGCCAACCGTTGACTCGTTTTTTGGAAAATTGGCACCTTTTGTCAGATGCTTGAAAAGAGGGCATTTTGCCTGATTATTCAGGAAATCCGGGCATTTTTCGTGCAGAATGGTCAAAATGAAAGGTGGACTGAACAAAAGCTTTCGGCTTTTCTTCAAACTCTGAGTATGAAACGCTTTTTAACATTTTCTCTACTGGCGTTTGCTCTCGGTTCTCATGCTGAGACAACTCAGAAAAAAGCCGTCAATCTTTCTCAAGAGACGATCAAGGAAGGACCATCGAAAGACGGGCTGCCTGTGGCGGCTGTTAGCACCATTGAGGTTGAGGATTTGGCTGGCTTTGGGCATTACGCGCCTCAGATTCAGGAACTCATTCGCAGTGCTTTGGCGCTAACCAAACTGAACCTGACCTATTCCTTCGGATCGGCCGATCCGAAAAAGGGTGGCATGGATTGCTCCGGCACGATTTACTACGTGCTGCACGAGTTTGGTTTCAAGGGCGTGCCTCGCCAATCCAATGAAATGGCCGGGTGGGTACGGGACAAGACGTTGCTGCATCGGGTCAATGAAGCGGAGGCACTTAGTCATGCGGAGTTTTCTTTTTTACAGCCTGGGAATTTGCTCTTTTGGACAGGAACTTATGAGACAGCCCCTCGCAAGATCCCGGTCACCCATGTGATGCTCTATTTGGGTAAACTGAAAAAGAATGGCAAGCATGTCGTCTTCGGTGCCAGCGATGGGCGTGCTTACCAAGGGCAACGGAGAACAGGAGTGAGCGTATTTGATTTCACCCTGCCAAAGTCAACCAGCACGGCCACCTTCTACGGCTATGGAATGATCCCGGGAGTGGGCAAGATCGAAGCCAAGCCCAAGCCTGAAAAGCCTGCTGTAATTGCCAAGGTAAAACCCACACCTGCGGAACCAATGGTGGCTGCTGTGAAAGCTCCCGATCCAGTTCCTCAAAAAGTAGTCATTGTGACCAAGAACGAGGAGGTAAGACCGGCCATCCCTGTGGCTAACAAGACGGATTTGGTGCCATCTCCAACGATGGCGAAAGCGAAAGAGCCGGTCGTCAAGACGGAGCCAGCAACCCCCGACACGCTGACTGAAGCCAAACCCGAACCGACCAAGGTCTCCAACACAACGGCCAAGCCCAAAACGGTGACACAGACAAAATCTTCGGCTCCGAAATCCAAACCCGTGGTGAGAAAGAGACCGCCACCTCCGCCACCAAGCACGATGGACAGAGTCAAGCAGGCGACGGCTTCCTTTCTGAACGATGTGCGCAGGAAACTGCCGAAATGACCGTAAACCCGCTCCCTCCTTGCAGGTGGGGCGAAAGGCTGAAAGAGGTGCGGAAGATAAGGTAACCCGGGAAGGCAAGCCAAGTAGCTCTTGCACTCTGGCATTTTCCTCCGAATTTCCGCGCCCCTTTCAGCCATGATCCCGAACGCCTACCGATCCCTTCACTGCAATGCCGTCCGCCCAGAGCACATCGGCCAGACCGTCACACTCTGTGGCTGGGTGAATTCGGCTCGTGACCACGGTGGCGTGATCTTCATCGACCTTCGTGATCGCGAAGGTCTAAGCCAGGTGGTTTTTCGCCCGGAAGAAAATGCAGACTTGGCTGCGCAAAGCCATGCCCTGCGGGATGAGGACGTCGTGCAAGTCATCGGCAAAGTCGCCGCCCGTCTCTCTGGCACGGAAAACGCCAAACTGCCAACAGGCGATGTCGAGATCGTGGCTCTGGAACTCAAGGTGTTGAACAAGGCCGATGTGCTGCCTTTCCACCTGGATCGCGAGCTGTCCAACGAGGATCTGCGCATGAAGTATCGTTACCTGGATCTGCGCCGCGAGCGCATGAACCGGAACATCCGCACGCGCCACAAGATCACCAACGCAGCCCGCAACTACCTGGACGGCAATGGCTTCGTCGAAGTGGAAACGCCCATTCTTTCCAACCCCACCCCGGAAGGTGCCCGAGACTTCCTCGTGCCTGCTCGTCTGAGTCCCAGCAAGTTTTTCGCCCTGCCTCAGGCACCTCAGCAGTACAAGCAGCTTCTCATGGTGGCCGGTCTGGAGCGTTATTTCCAGATCGCCCGTTGCTTCCGTGATGAAGACCTTCGTGCCGACCGTCAGCCTGAGTTCACCCAAATTGACATTGAGGCAAGTTTCATCGAGCAAAACGATATTGTGAACCTTGTCGAAGGGTTGCTCTCAAGCATGTTCAAGGCCGGTCAAGGCGTGGACATACCGCAGCCATTCCCGCGCATGACCTATCAGGAAGCGATGGATCGCTTCGGTTCCGACAAGCCTGATACCCGTTACGGCCTTGAGATCGTGGACATGGCAGATGTGTTCGCCAACAGCGGATTCAAGATCTTCCGAACGACATTGGAAACGGGCGGTGTCGTCCGTGCCATCAATGCCAAGGGTTTTGCAGGCATCACCACCGGCCAGATGATTCGTCTGAACGAACTTGCCATCCAGGCCGGCATGAAAGTGAAGCAACTCGCCTTCATCAAGGTGGAGCGCAACGAAGCCGGGGTACTCGAATACAAGAGCCCGCTATGGAAGTTCTTCGGTGAAGAGGAACAAAAGGCTCTGATTGCAAAGCTTAACGTCGAGGAGAATGACATCGTCTTCTTCTATGCGGGTGCTTGGGAAGATGCGTGCAACATCCTGGGGAAGGTCCGTTTGGAAATCGCCAGCATCATGGAACTGACGAAAGACAGCACCGCGCTGAATTTCCTCTGGGTCGTGGACTTCCCGCTTTTGGCCTTCAGCCCTGAAGATCAAAGCTGGGTAGCTGTTCACCATCCCTTCACTCGTCCGAAAGCGGAAGATGTTCCTCTCTTGGAAGCGGGTGAATATGGCAAAGTCCGTGCCGAAGCCTATGACGTCGTGCTTAACGGTTACGAACTGGGCGGCGGTTCGATCCGAATTCACGAGAGCGACCTCCAGGCCAAGATGTTCAGCGTTCTTGGGGTCACACCGGAGGAACAAGAACTGAAGTTCAGCCACATCCTCGAAGCCTTCAAATTTGGCGCCCCTCCACACGGCGGTCTCGCCCTTGGTTTGGACCGCATCGCCATGCTGGTTTGCAGGGAAGAAAGCATCCGTGAGGTGATTGCCTTTCCGAAAAACAACAAGGCCTGCGACCTGATGACCGACAGTCCCACCCATGTTGATTTCAAGGCCCTGCGCGAGCTTTACATCCAGAGCACCTGGAAGGAAAAGAAGAAGGAAGACACCGTTGCTGTCGAGGCCAAGTAAGCTAGGAAGGAGGCAACTGGACGAACCCTGCAAACGTTCTTCAGTTGCCTCATGTCTGAGCTTATTCTCTCCGCCACTGATCTTCGTCGCAGTTACGCTTTGGCGGACTCCGCAGTGCCTGCCCTGCGTGGGGTATCGCTGAGCCTCAACCGTGGTGCTTTTACCGCCATCATGGGGCCTTCAGGCTGTGGGAAATCCACACTGCTGCAACTCTGCGGTGCCATGGATAAGGCTGATTCGGGTTCGCTAAAACTGGATGGACGAGAGGTCACCTCCATGTCTGACGGTGACCTCACACGAATGCGTCGTGAACGCATCGGATTTGTTTTTCAGTTCTTTAATCTGCTGCCCACGCTTAGTGTCTTGGAGAACATCGCCATGCCCTTGTTGCTGGCACGGGTGAGTGACAAATGCGCTTTTGACAAAGCCCGAGTTTTGGCGGCACGTGTGGGCATCGATCATCGCCTGGATCATTTTCCAAACCAAATCTCCGGTGGTGAAGCGCAGCGCGCAGCCTTGGCCAGGGCGGTGATCCACGAGCCGGCTTTGCTCATCGCTGACGAACCCACTGGCAGTCTGGATAGCACGAACGGTCAACGTGTCTTGGAGCTCTTTCAAGAACTCAATCGAGACTTGGGTATCGCCATTCTCATGGCCACGCATGACAGCCAGGTGGCTGCGGTGGCCAAACAAACGATCCGTATGAGGGACGGATGCATCGTCGAATGATGAGTTCTGCCTCTGATGATTGCCTCATCCTTATTCTCTCATTTTATCCTGCGCCCCATGCGGGCAGAGCCTGTACGCTCCGGTTTGACCGCGCTGGGAGTTATGTTGGGAGTCGCCGTGATGTTGGCGATTCAGTTGGCCAATAGCGGTTCACTGCGTGGTTTCTCAGCGGCCCTTGATGCGGTTTCGGGAAAGGCTGCTCTGGAAATCACCTCTCCGCCGTTAGGTCTGGACGAAACACTTTTGCCGGGGATGTCCTGGCTGCGAGAGTATGGGATTGCCACACCGGTGATCGAGTCCGATGTCATGGCCGTTGCGGGTGAAAGTCGCGAGATGCTCCGTATCATCGGGGTAGATGCCATGCGTGATCCGGCGTTGCGAGATTATGCTTTGCCCGGAGAAGCAAAGGCCAACAAGACCGCCGCCACCGGAATGGAATTGATGGCCTTTCTAGGGAAGCCAAATTCACTGATATTAACGCAAACCTTCGCTCAACGGCATTCTTTGAAGGCTGGAGATTCATTGAGGTTACTTGTGGGAGATCGTGAGCGGGTTTGTGAAATATCTGCCGTTTTGGAAGCCGCAGGAAAGGGGATGTCGCAATCGGCATTGGCTGCCCAGTCATTGGCGATCATGGACATCGCAAACGCTCAGTTCGTTCTTGATAAGCCGGGGCGCATCGATCGCATCGAACTGCGCCTGCACGACGGTTTGCCGGTGGAAGATGCCGAACAAAAAGTCAAACAACGCTTGCCTGAGGGGCTGTCCGCTCAGCGTCCACAGAGACGTAGCGCAGCTGTGGAAAAGATGCTGGCGGCCTTTCATTTCAATCTCACCATGCTCTCGGGTATTGCTTTGGTAGTGGGGTTGTTTTTGATCTACAACACTGTTTCCGTTGCGGTGATGACGCGGCGGCGAGAGATCGGGATGTTGCGGACTTTGGGGGTGACTCGAGGTCAGGTTCTGCGTTTGTTTATGGGCGAGGCGATGATTTTAGGCTTTATCGGTGCCTTACTCGGCGTGCCTTTGGCCAAGCTGATGGCAGAAGTCGCCATTGCTCTCACCTCGACGACCGTGGATACGCTTTACGTAGCGACTGCAGCCCAAGTGCCTGCCTTAACATGGATTCATTGGGCCATGGCGTTTGGCATTGCTTTGCCACTGTCCTTGCTGGCGGCGGTTCAGCCTGCACGCGAAGCTGCACAGGTGACACCGGTGGAGGCGATGAGAACAGAGGCCGGTGCGGTTGGCGGTCTCGAAAAGATCTCCAAATGGAAGGGCTTGGTGTCTGCTTTGGTCTGTCTCATCGTCGGTTACTTGGCGACCCGACAACCGGCTGTTTCCGGTCTGCCTCTATGGGGTTACTTCGCCTGTCTTTGTGCCATTGTAGGCATGTCTTTGTTGGTCCCGATGGTTTTGCAGGGCACGGCTCACTTGCTGCGTGCTTTGCTGGGTAAGCTTTTTGGTATTGAGGGAAGGTTGGCCGCATCGCAGATACGTGCTTCCACTCATCGGCTGTCGGTTTCTGTTGCCGCCTTGGCTGTTAGTCTGGCTTTGACGGTCGCGATTGCGGTCATGGTGGGAAGCTTCAGGCAGACAGTTTTGTATTGGGTGGATCAAACGCTGGGTGCCGATCTCTATGTGCGTCCAGGTACTCCACCGCGAAGCCAGAGCCCCCCCACCTTTTCGAAGCCTACCCTGAAGACCTTGCGCGAACATTCGGCAGTTTTGGCCTTTGATGGGTATCGTTCCATGGATATGCCTTATCAGGGCCGTATCGTCAAATTGGGCACCGGTGACTTCGAGGTACAGATGCAGCATGGCCGTATTGCCTTGAAGACGCCAGGTGATGCCAAATCGATTTTGAGGCGGGCCAAGGATCTTGGAGAGGTCTTTGTTTCTGAAAGTTTTGCCCTGCGATTTCAGGTGAAAGAAGGCGACTTGATTCCTTTGCCAACCCCTCGCGGAGAGCAAGCCTTTCGCATTGCCGCCTTGTTTTATGATTACTCCAATGACAGCGGAACCATCACCATGGACAAATCTTTGTTTCAAAAGTGGTTCGGCGAAAGTCTGCCCACCCATGTCGCTATTTATTTGAAACCGGGTGTGGATGCGGAAGTCGTGAAGACGGAGTTGGTCAGATCACTGGATGGTCGCGGGTTTGTGGCGATCTTCACCAACGCAGGGCTTCGTGAAGAAGTGCTGCGTATTTTTGACAGCACCTTTGCGATTACTTGGGCCTTGGAGATCATCGCCATCGTGGTGGCCATGGCGGGTGTTGCGGCGACCATGATGACTTTGGTTCTGGAACGTAAGGATGAGATTCGGCTGCTGCGGATTGCCGGGGCTGAGGCGTCTCAAGTGAGGCGGACCATCGTGATCGAATCCGGGTTGTTGGGGGCTGTGAGCCAAGGGCTTGGGTTGATTGTCGGGTTGCTTCTCTCACTGGTTTTGATCCATGTGATCAACCCGCAGAGCTTTGGTTGGAGCATTCAGTTTTACACCCCTTGGGCATTTTTGGGTGCTTCGACGTTGCTTACCCTTTTGGGCACGATGATGGCGGGGCTTTGGCCGGCACGGCGCAGTGTCTCAACGACGTTTGTGGCCATGAACCTATGGTTCATCAGTGGACCTTTGTTGGCTCAAGACTCTTGGAAGCCTTCGCAGCCGGGTTATCAATACAGCTTCCCGAGAGATCATGGTCAGCATCCCGAGCATAAGATCGAGTGGTGGTATTTCACTGGGAATCTACAGACTCAGGAAGGCCGTCGTTTTGGCTATCAACTGACCTTTTTCCGAATCGGTGCTGTTGTTAAACCGGAGATTCAATCCCCCTGGGCTTTGCGGGATGTGTGGATGGCTCACTTGGCCATCAGTGATGTTGCCAGTGGTCAGTATCATCATGCGGATCGTCTGAATCGTGCCGGTCCTGGGATCGCTGGAGCTGGGGAGGAACGTGTCTGGAATGAGGATTGGGAATGCCAGATCTCACCGGAGGGAAAATTCAGTTTAACAGCGGCGGATCGTGATTTTGCCCTTCAACTCGAGTTGGATGACGGCAAGCCGATGGTCATTCATGGAGTCAATGGCATCAGTCAAAAAGGTGTTACTCCAGGCAATGCGAGCCATTATTACTCACTCACACGAATGCCCACCAAGGGGCAGATTCGGATCGGTCAGGAGACATTCAAAGTGACTGGTGAAAGCTGGATGGATCATGAATTCGGCACCAGCTTTTTGGAGAAAGGCACGGTCGGTTGGGATTGGTTCAGCGCGCAGTTAAGCGATGGTAGCGAACTGATGCTTTTCCAACTCCGGGGGGATTCCTCTGGCGATTCCAGTGCCGGAACCCTGATTAGGCCTGATGGTCGTGTGGTGAACTTACAGGCCAAAGATTTCAAACTGACAGCGGGGAAGGTCTGGAAATCACCCGGTGGGGCCGCTTACCCGATTGAATGGAAGTTGGATATTCCGGGGGAAGCCATTTCTTTGAAGAGTCGTGCAGTCATGCCTAACCAGGAGTTTCGTGCAGAGGCGACTCCGGGCTTGGGTTATTGGGAAGGTGCCGTGGATTACACGGGGGCCATTTGGGGCAAAGAAGTCTCGGGAAAAGGATATCTGGAAATGACCGGTTACTCGGGAAGGTCGATGAGTGCCTGGTTTGGTCAGAGCGAGTGAATCACTCGGGCTGATCCATGTCTGGCGTTCGTAATTCTACCGGATGAAGGTTTTCAGATTCGGCGGGCTGTGACAGCACTTTGTAAAGGCACCAGCCAAAAAGCACTGTCACCGTGCTTACGGAGACGATCATGATGAGGAGTCCGCTGGTGGTCATGGCTGTTCGGTGGAAGTGTTTTTATAAGTGGGGGAGATGGAAATCAGCAGTGCCAAGGCAATGCCCACGCCTGAGACGAGGACAACACAGAGCCAGGAGACGAGGTCCGGTTCAATGAAGAGAGCTTTCACATAACCGCTAACACCACCTGAACCCTTGGCGAAATCGAAGCCAAGGATATTTTTGGCCGTCCACATGGTGAAGATGATCAGAAGGAAGGCCGGGCATACGTATTTGAAGATGGGTTTAAAGAATCCGGGAATGCGAATGGCGGCTCCGTCATGCAATTCCTTCCAACCCTTTTCCAGGCCAAAGACCCAGCCAAACAGAATGATCTGAATGGTCGCGAGAACAAAGATGAGAAAGGTTCCCACCCAGAAGTCGAGCGTGTCCAAGGCCTTGAGATCCTTGGTGAAATAAGCGGCAAAACCGGTCCCGAATGCCGTCACCAGGGCCAGGATCGTGACGGAAGCACGGCGTTTGATGACAAGGGCCTCCTCCAGTAGGGCGATGCCGGGCTGCAACATGGATAACGAACTCGTGATCGCCGCCAGGAAGAGAACCAGGAAGAAGCAGGCACCGAAGAGACTGCCCAGGGGCATCTCACTAAAGACCAAGGGAAGGACGTTAAAGCCAAGGCCAAAGGTGCCTTTGCCCGCCACCCCCATGACTCCGAGATAGGCCACACCTGCCGGCAGTGTGATGAGGCCGCCGAGACCGACCTCACACAGTTCATTGGTGCTGCTCGCGGTCAGACCGCTCAAGGCTACATCCTGTTTTCGTCGCATGTAGCTCGCATAAACAAGGATCACACCAAAACCGACGGAGAGAGAAAAGAAGATCTGACTTGCCGCAGCCAACCACACGTCCGGGTTTTGCAACTGCTGCCACGCAGAAACTTCCACCACCGTTTGACCGGGTTTGTTTTCCACATCCTTGGAGGCCTGGGCAAAGGCATCAGGTCCGACATATTCTTTAACCAGCTTTTCCTGGCCTTCAGCGGTTTCGATCACTTTAACCTTGGATGGATTCCACATGTAGCCGAGGCCATTTTGCACACTGTTTTCCGGCTTGGCTGCATCCGGGGTGCCGAGTGTCAGGACGCGGATCAGCACGACAATCGACAGAACGATCAGCACCGGCATGCCAAACTGACAGGCTTTTTCAATGCCTTTGGATATGCCCCGATAAATCAGCCAAAGATTGAGTGCAAAGACGATGATGAGCCACGGTAGCAGCGTGTCCAGACTGAACACAAAAGCCGAGCCATCTGCGCCGAGTCCGACAAAAGTCTCGAAGTATTTACCTGAGGCCTCCACATCATGAAAACGAAGGGACGGATCAAAGATGGCGCGGATAAACCGCAAAGTATAGCCGAGGGTCCAGGCCTCGATAACCACATAATACATAAAGATCACCACAGGAATGATCGCGCCCAGCACACCGAGGTATTTGCTCCAAGACGGTTTGACCAGACAGTGGAAAACCCCGGCTGCGGAATTGAATCCGCGCTGGCCTGCGTATCGCCCCATGGCCCATTCCGCCCAGCCGATAGGGAGGCCGATGATCAAGAAACTGATCGCGTAGGCTAGCATGAAGGCCCCACCACCATACTGTGCTGCCTGCCCCGGAAAACGCAGAAAATTCCCAAGCCCCACCGCACTGCCGGCGACGGCCATGATGACTCCGAGACGTGATCCCCAGGCTTCTTTTTGCTGTGACATAGCTGCGAGGGTAGAAAGCACTGTGCCAGGAGACAAGCTTCAAATCTGCGTCATAATAACTTGAAACAAATCCGGCTTTCCGGGGTCTTACCTCCATCTCATGAATTCCTGGCTGAAAAGCATCCTCATCCTCAGCGCCCTCATCTGCGTGCTGTCTTTTAGCATCTTGGGGTGGCTGGCTATGCAGACAACCGCTACGCCGGAGGCGGCGGCCGGTAGAAAGATGCCTTCGTGGAATCAAATGTTCCCCTCCACACAGCCGAGCCAGGACTTTGTCAATGCGGCTCTCGACCAAGCTGCCGCTGCGGCGGCGAGGACGATCGATGAACTGGCGGAGAGACTTCGCCGCTTGAGTGAAGCTCCCGGTGTGAAGGCAAATGAACTGCTGCTGACCTTCAAATCCGAGGAAGCGATGAAGGCTTTCCGCGAGCGTGCCGCCCGTCAGGGTTTCCAGATTTTGCATGACGATCCTCGCCTGCTCACCACTCGTGTGCGCTATTCCGATGCGAGCGCCATGGCGCAGGAGCTGAGGGCCAATGCGGACAATCTAGACAATATCGGCCTTAACTACGTCGCCTGGGTTCCTGGGTTGCCCGATCTCAGCCAAGTCGATACAAACAATGCAGGTGGCACGGCACCTTTTGGCAGCAGTGGGCTGGATGCCATCGGTGCAAAGGGGGATCGCTCGGCTTGGGGGGCAGGCACGAAGGTTGCGGTATTGGATACAGGAGTCACGGCTCATTCGCTTTTGCGGGACTCCCAAGTCACTCACATTGATCTGGTCAATGATGGACAGGTGCCCAATGGTCATGGCACCGCCATGGCCTCTTTAATCGCAGGCGATGATGCCCAAGATGGCGGGGTCGCTCCGGCTTCGCAGATTCTCGATATCCGTGTGGCGGATACAAAAGGTGAGAGCAATACGGCGCTGGTGGCGCAGGGGATCATGCAAGCCGTGGATGAAGGAGCGGTGGTCATCAATATCAGCCTCGGTACCACGGGGGATTCCGCCGTTTTGCGCAAGGCTGTGGAGTATGCACAGGAGCGCGGAGTGATCGTGGTGGCAGCCGCCGGGAATGAGCAGCAAACGGCTTTGGCTTACCCGGCGGGTTATGAGGGCGTGATCAGTGTGGCCGCCGTGGATGCGAATGGTAACCAGGCCTTCTTTTCCAATTCAGGCGAGACCTTGACCTTGGCAGCTCCTGGTGTGGGCATTGTGTCCGGTTACAGCGACAATCGCATGGTGGTCAGCAGTGGCACTTCGCAGGCGACGGCCATCACCAGCGGCGTCATCTCCACGATGTTAAGCTGGGGCTATCCGGCGAAAAACATTCCCCAACTGCTGACCCGCAACGCCCGCCCGACAGGCGCACCGGCCAATCAAGTCGGTGCAGGCATTGTCCAATTGCCCCAACGCTGATTTTAACGACGAGCGTTCCGCCTCTGCAGGATGATGTAACCCAGGGCCAAGAGTACCATGGAGATGGAAAAGGCATCACCATGGCGGGCATAAAACGTCATCTCAGGTAGGGAAGGGATTTTCACCTCCCCTGGCAGACAGCCTTCGATAAAGGTGGACCCTGTCTCCGGGTTTGCGAGACGTGAGGTGACATAACCAAAAGTGTCGATGAAGCAACTGACCCCGGTATTGGCCGCCCTAACCATGGGGCGTCGAAGTTCAATGGCGCGGAATTTGGCGTTCGCCAGATGCACCTCCGTCTCCTCGCTTTTCAGGAACCAGCCGTCATTGGTGATGTTGACGATCATTTGCGGAGATTCTCTGACAAACCTCCGGGCCAGCCGACCAACGGTGTCTTCAAAGCAAATCAGCGGGATGATCTGCACCGCCGGTTTCGCCAAAACCAGTGGCTCCGCTTTTTCACCCGGATGGAAGTCGCCCGGTAGCACCCCTTTTAAAAGGGAGAAGGGCGGGATGTTTCGGAAAGGAAGGAATTCACCAAAAGGCACGAGGTGAATCTTGTGATATTCCTGACGCCGATGGTAGTCGCCCCGGAAAAGCACGGCGGAGACATGGCCGATTTTGCCGTCTGCGTGGATCTCCGTGCCGGTAAGCAGGCTGTAATCTCCCAGGCCTAACAATTCATTGAAGTAGGGTTCGTGATCGGGCAGGCCATGCAGATGCACCGGCAGCGCACTCTCCGGCCAAATGACCAGATCCGTATGAGTGACGCCTTCACGCGCCTCGGCATACAGACGGGTCAAGTCATGCAGCCGACGGTAAACCTGAGGGCCAAGCTCACCGGACCAGGCATCCACCTGCGCGACATTCGGCTGCACGAGAACGGTGCGGACTTGGATCGTCTCGCCTTCACCCCGGCCCAGCTTTTGCATCCCATACCCGGCCACCAGCAGCAGCAAAATCATGGCGAAAGTAAAGTCCAGGCGCGACCTGCATTGGCCCTGTCCACGATAGACCCAGACCACCCGGGTGAGCGTGTTCCAGGCCGTGCAGGCGATGAAGACCGGCAGGAAAGACAAGCCGGTGACGCCGATGATATCCACGATCTGGATCAGCACTTGGTTCCGATGCAGCGCCACCCCCAGGCCATCCCAGCCAAACCCGGTAAAGAGCATCCCTCGGGTCCATTCCAGGCCGACCCAGGTGGCAGCGGCCATGAAGGAACAGCGCAGGGAATGCCACGTGCTCGTCTGCCAGCTTCCGGTCGCCAATCGAGAGACATCCGGGCGAATGAAGCGGGCGACGATCCAGGCCCACACCCCGAAATAAAGGGCGCAATAAAGCGACAGCCCCACCACCGCCCCGGCCCCTAGCAACTCCGGTCCCCAGCCGATCCAGGCATCGTCCCGCGCACCACTGATGACCCGGGACGAATGGCGCAACCAGGCCACATTCGGAATCCAAAAGGCCAGTCCCGCCAGATACCCGGAAAGGAACGGCGATGTCTTGCTCCCGGTTGTGCTCATGGGCCAGAGCAGGAAAAGCAGCGGGAAAAGCCACAGCCAGGCAGCCGCTTCAAAATTCCAGTTGGGATAAGCAAACGACAACGTTGCACCGCTGAGCAACGGCAGGAGAAAACGGAGGAGGCGTGAAAAAGCGGACATGATGACTGCGTGCAGTCTGTGACATGAATGCCCGGAAAGCGAAAGCAACGATTGTGCGCGTCTAGCCCCTCGCCCCCGCATCACCCCCCGACACCTCCCAAACCAGCCGGGTAGTTCTGCGAACTTCATCGACCGAGTCAGCGACCTCCACCGCGCAGAACACACCCAGCCTACGGTCCGGCAGGTTGCCCAGTCGTAGGACGGGTTTGTCCGGCGCGAGAACACACCGCTAACAAAGCAAAGATAGCCGCCGGATAACCCGTCTCCTTCGAGGGGGGCATGACCCATCGCCCCTCCCTCAGTCCGAGGCCTCGCCTTTCCACTCGGCTAACGCTTGGCGCACCATCTCGGCATTGGGGTCTTCGATGGCTTCACGAATCTTTAGAGCCGCTTCCGCCCTCTGGATGGCTTCCTCTGTCTGGCCGAGGGAATGGCAAGCGAGGGCGGTATTCCAAAGGCCATGGCCTTCGCCGCGTCGGTCGCCTGTTTCGCGTGCGATGACGAGCCGTTGCTCATAGAATGCAAGGGCCTTGCGCGCATCGCCAAGGGCGGCATGGGCATTGCCCAGGTTGCCAAGAGCACTGCCCACGCCGCGTCGGTCGCCAATTTCGCGGGCGATGACGAGGCGTTGTTCAATAAACTCAATGGCCTTGTGGGCATCGCCCAGGTCTGCATGGGCAAGGCCCAGGTTGTTCAGGGTTTGGCCCTCGCCGCGTCGGTCGCCAGTTTCACGGGCGATAACGAGGTCTTGCTCATAGAAATCTATGGCTTTGCGCGCATCGCCGAGGGCGGCATGGGCAAGGCCCAGGTTGCCCAGGGTAGCCCCCTCACCTCGCCGGTCGCCGGTTTCGCGGGTGATGACGAGGGCTTGCTCATAGAATTCAATGGCCTTGCGGGCATCGCCAAGGTAGCGATGGGCATTGCCCAGGTTGCCGAGTGTTTGGCCCTCGCCGCGTCGGTCGCCAGTTTCGCGGGCGATGACAAGGTCTTGCTCATAGAATTCAATGGCCTTGCGGGCATCGCCAAGGTCGGCATGGGCAAGGCCCAGGTTGTTAAGGGCATTACCCTCACCTCGCCGGTCGCCGATCTGCCGTGCGAGGCGTAGCACTTCCTCAAAGTCCGAAAGAGCTAGTCTTGCCTGTCCTGAGTCAAGCCGGGCGATGCCAATGTCATTGAGGACGCGGATTTGATCTGGAATGGACCCGGTGGTGCGGTAGGCCGTGAGTTCTTCCTCCAGCTTGGCGAGTCGATCTTCAGGATGGAGGCGGTGGTCATCGCTTGACCACGGTTTACCCTCTGGACTGATCGGCGGTGTGGAGGGGCGAGTGCGTGTGCGGAGGTCAAACAAATGGCTGCGCCAGTGCCAAAGGTCGGTGGCCTGGGTGACGAAGGCACGTTCCAGGAGTTCGGTCATCCAGATGACGAGGGGGGCGGGGCAGGCCTGGGTGAAGAGGTCGCGGTGGAGGTTGGCGGTATTGAGGAAATCGGTGCCGGGGCTGCCGGGCAGATGCAACTCCGGCGTGTAGTCCACGCGGGTCTCCAGGTTGACGACCATGATGGCAGGTCGCTTGTCAGGGGCGGCCTGTTTTAGCAGCTCCTTCACACGGCCAAGGAGGGTGTGTTCCTGGGATGCGGTCAGCAGGTCCAGCACGAGGACCTGGATGTTGCGCGGGGCCAGAAGGTCGGCCAGGGTGCGGATGTATTGGTCCCGCTCGACAGGATCGTTGTGCAGGGCCAGGGCGAGCCGGAAGTCGTGTGTCTGCTGGAGAAAGATCTCCATGCCGCGCTGTTCATGGCGGAGTTGATCCTGGCTGGACAAGCCGGGAGTGGGATCAGGCTTTCGGCCTTCGTTTTTTTGCTTTGGCTTTGGCAAGGACATGCTGGAATGCCTCAATCTCGCACACGGTGGGGTGGACGTCATACCAGGAATCGTTTCCATTGTATTCCAAGATAATGCCGTTGCCGATAAGATCGGCGAAGAAGGCGCGGGTGGAATCCACGCGTTCCTTGGTGGCCTCAGCTTCTGTGAGCGTGAATTCCCGCTTGGTGCGGCGGACTTCGGCCAGGATCGGGTAGAAGACGCTGCCGGGTAGGAGCAGGCGGGTGAAGCCGATGGACATCTTTTTGACCGAAGCCTTGGCACTGGCCATATCCACCTTGGGTTCCTCTGAGACTTGGGCCTCAAGCTGTGCCTCGTCCACAAGCCGCAGGAGATCACGAACGCTACCGCCGCTTTTCTCGACGAGATATTGGATGACTTCCTTGGACTGAAAGATCGAATCCAAGTCGAGGCGTTTGCCAATGAGCTCGGTTAAGGCTTCGATACCGGGATCGTGAGGTTCACCGTTCTGCTGCCTCACCTTGACGTTAGGCATGGTGCATACATGAGGGAAGTGTTGGCGGATGTCCAGCGGCGCGATATTGATAACCTGGGGTGCAGTATAGATGATGTCCACCCGCAGGCTGGTTAGCATATCGCCGCCTGTATCGAAAAGGTACTGAGCCTTCTCCCTTGGTTTGAGGCGGTCCAGATTGTCCTGAATGATGAGCAGGCGGACGGGTTTTCCGGCTTCCTGCAAGACTTCCCGGGCGTGGTCCAGGAAGACATTCATGAGGTCGCGCAGCTCTGTGGCGTAGTTCTGGACCTTCTTGCGGATTTCTTTACGTGACTTCTCACTGCCCACGATCATGGACTTCAGGCGGGCAAGGAGCTTCAGGGAGAAGATGCCGGGGAAGCCTGTGTTGCTGGACGCTGCTGCTTCGGTAGTCAGGCCGATCTCTTTCTTCCACTCCGTTTCACTGATCTCTGATTTGTCTGCGAACCAGCAGACAATATCGGCGAGCGGCTTGTCATCGAGAGGGTGCTCTCTGTCCTGAAACTCATTGGCGATGCGATCCACCATCCAGAGGAAGAGGTCGCTGTAGTCGCAGTCGGTTTCGAGGCTGGGGTCCAGGTAAACATGCACCGGCGTGAAGAGCCCTTCTTTCTCCAGTTCCTGCTCCAGATGAAGGAGGTAGGTGCTTTTGCCTGAACCACGATTGCCCACGAAGGCGCATTTGGCGAAGGCGTTGGCGGTCTTGGAGGCATTACGCAGCGTGATCTCCAGCTTGGTCAGTTCGCGGGTGCCACGTCCTGCGGTGAGGGAGGTGTAACGAGGATCGTTGGCCGAGAGTGGATCTTGCCGTAACTGCTGAGCGGATTCACCGAGCGTTTGCGCGGGAGATGCGATGACAGTCTGCACCAGGGAGGAACTCATGGTTGAATATTCGAGGCGGAAGCATCAAGACGCAAGCTTGTGGATAAGCACTTGTACTCGCTGATTCCGCAGGGGCCTTGGCCGCTCGATGGCCACCGCAGGAAGTGGCGAGTCGATCCTCCTTCGTCGGACATACTCGCGCTCCGGTCGGGCGACTGCGCAGGCCGAGGGATGGGAGCGCGAGTATGGCGAAGCCTACTCGCCTCACTTTCCTGGGATGATGAAGGCCGGGGACGGGTGGGGTGATGAGTGATTCCGCAGGGGCCTTGGCCACTCGATGTCCGCCGCAGGAAGTGGCGAGTCGATCCTCCTTCATCGGACAGACTCGCGCTCCATGGGGCGGGATGCGGACGGGGGCGTCCGCGCTCCATGGGGTGGGGATCAGGACTTAGATTCGTTTTCCCATGAGGTAATCATCCATGACGAAACCGCTGCCGATGTCGCTGCAGACATCTTCGATGAAGCGGAATCCGGCGCGCTGATAGGCGCGGATGGCGGGTGCATTGTGTTTGTTGACCCGCAGGTGGACGGAGTGGCAGTCCAGCTCTTCAGCGCGCTCGTTGACCCATTGAAGGGCGATAGCACCGATGCCGCGTCCGTGCATTTCCGGCAGGAGGTAGAGCTTGTTGATGAAGAGGATGCCCTCGGGGTAACGCTCAAAGGAAAGGTAACCGACGGGGCCGTGACCTGCCGCCTCGATGAGGGCATACCAGACGCCTTTGGTCTGCATCTCGCGCGCCATGGCCGTCGGCTGATACCAGATGCTGAGCATGTAATCGATTTGTGCCTGCGGGATGATGCCGGGGTAGTATCGATGCCAGATTTCGTGACCGAGGCGCTGGATGATGGGCAGTTCCTGGTCGGTGATGCGGCGCACGCGGACGGGCAGGGGGGCGGGCTTGGTTTTGCCTAACTGTTGATGTGTCCAGGCGAGTGCGTCTTGCCAGCGGGGGAGGTCGTCGGCGGGGGAAAGGCGTGTCAGGTGCCGGATGATCTCCGCTTGGATGGGTTCGATGACGTCTTCCTCACGGATTTGTTCCGTATCGCCGGGGAAGTCGGCTTCCGGCAGGCTTTCTTTGGCCAGATACCAGCAGGCCCAGGCACGCCAGGTGCGCAGTTCTTTATGCGGCTCGACCATGCGTGTGGCGAGGTGCTGCCAGTGGCGGCGCGGGTTGCCGATGAATTGATCCTCGGGCCGATTTAGCAGCAGCCAGGCTATGGCCTGATACGGCAGGGGCAGCTCTTGCAGGATGGGCGCGGTGAGCGGCAGGGGGCAGGAAAGGGCGCGGTTCAGCAGGAGGATGCACTTGGCGGGAAAGCCGATCTGCCAGAGGCTCTGGGCATAAAGATGACAGGTGCGGTAAAAGTCCGCGCCGCGATCTTTGCCAAAGGCATTGATCTCCTCCGCCCGATGCACGCGATCAATCGGTGGCAGCAAGGGATGCGGGGCGTTCACAAAGGGCGGCTGTGGCATGAGCTAAGAAAGCCGCATTCGTTCTGCGGATGCAAGCCTGCTTCAATGATGGCGCGGCGATGGATGGCTGCAATAACGGTGGCTTTGACTCGTTCATCGAAGGCCATGAGACGGTTTGTTCTTCTTTGTTGTTTTCTCGGCTGCTGGGGGTTTGCCATTCACGGGCAGGCGGGGCCGGTGAATTTTGTCTGGATCATCGCGGATGATATGTCCCCGGACATCGCGGCCTATGGCGCGGCGGGTGTGGAAACGCCGAATCTGGACCGGCTGTCCAAGGCGGGCACACGTTACACGCGTGCCTATGCTTCAGCGCCGGTGTGCAGCTCTTCCCGTTCGGCTTTTATCTTGGGCTGTTATCAGACAACGACGGGACTGCATGCGCATGATGTGGAAAATCCGCAGCCTTTGGCCGCGCCGTATAGGCATCTCCCTGGGCTGTTGCGGGAGGCGGGCTGGTTTGTGACGAATGCGGTCGCGCCGGGCGGGGGCAAGAAGAAGCCAAAGGCCAAGACGCATTACAACTTTGCGCATGATCCGGCGGAGATGTTTGACGGGACGGACTGGCAAAAGCGGAAGCCCGGTCAGCCTTTCTTTGCGCAGTTCCAGATCTCTGAGCCGCATCGCCCTTTTCCGGTCCCGGAGGTCTATGATGAGGAGGCGATACGTCGGCTTCCATTGCCACCGAATTATCCCGACCATCCTCTGACTCGCCGTGATTGGTATGCTTATCTGCGGAGTGTGGAGACGGTGGACCGGCGGGTGGGCGCGGTGCTGGACGAATTGGAAAAGGCGGGTGTGCTGAAAGATACAGTCGTGATGTTCTTTGCCGACCACGGGCGTCCGATGCCCTGGGGCAAGCAATGGCTGAGTCAGGAGGGGTTGCAGGTGCCTTTGCTGATCCGTGGTCCGGGGATTCCTGCGGAGGCGGTGGAGGAACGGCCTGTGAGCTTGATCGATCTTGCCCCTTCCATGTTATCCCTGGCCGGTCTGCCCGTGCCTGGATGGATACAGGGGCAGGCGATTTTGCAGGGGGCATTCCCTGAGCGCACGGCCATTTTTGCGGCGCGAGATCGCTGTGGCGATGCGGAGGATCGGATTCGTGCGGTGATCACTCCGGGGCAGCTTTTGGTGAAACATTTCTCGCCGGAGCTGCCTTACCTGAACTGGTCCGGCTATAAGGAGGCGAGTTATCCCGGGATGCCTTTGCTGCGTGAATTGCACAAGAGGGGGGCGCTATCGCCGATGCAGGCCCGCTACATGCAAAATCAGCGGGAGCCGGTTGAGCTGTATGACCTGGAATCCGATCCCACGGGTCTGGTGAATGTGGCCAAGGACGCACCCCAGCAGCAGCGGCTGAAGGAACTGGAGACTGTGTTGGCAACCTGGATACAGGCAAGCAATGACAAGGGGGTGCAACCGGCAGCCGCGACGGAGCCTTCTTTGCCCCAAATCCAGGCGGCCAAAAAGCAGGACTATCTGCGCGCGTGGAAGGGGCGTGGTTTTACAGAAGCGCCCACGGATGCCGAGCGGTTGGCCTGGTGGATGAGGCTCTATGGTCTGCCTGAGACGGAGTCTGTGAACTGAAGCGGCCTCCTGGCTCGACAAATCCGGGGCCGCCATCTAGCATCCAGGATGCGGCTCATCTCTGGCAGTGCCGGGGGCATCCCCCTGGAAGTCCCCAAAAACGTTACCCGTCCGACTCAGGACCGGGTGAAGCAGGCGATTTTTAATATGTTGGGGGAGCTGGTGGGCGGTGCGCGTGTGCTGGATGTGTTTGCCGGGTCCGGGGCTCTCGGCCTGGAGTGTCTGAGTCGCGGGGCGGCGAGCGCTTTGCTGGTGGAAAATGATCGTGCGGCCTGTGAGGTGATCCGCAAGAACATCCAGAAAAGTCGATTGGAAGGGGCCTCCGTGAGACAGGGGGATGTCTTCAAGGTTTTGCCCCAATTGGCCGAACAGGGGGGCGGCGGTTTTGATCTTGTGTTTGCAGACCCCCCTTATGCACACAAAGTCGGGGAGGAGGATCTGAGTCTGAAGCTGGCCCTGGAGCCGTCTCTGCACAGCCTGGTGGCCCCCGGTGGCAGCCTCATCCTGGAATGCCGTGTCACCCGCAACGTCGTTGCGGATTGGGGGCCGTGGGAGATGGTGAGGGACCGTGAATATGGCGGGACACGCATCCTCTGGTTGAGAAAGCGGTAGCGTCCCCGCCGGGTGATGGCATGTGATGGATCACCGCCTATTTGGGGGGAGGAGTTCACCTCCCCCTGGCCCGATTCTCTTTTGCATGTCCAAGACCTTTAGCCTTTGTGTTTACAATCTGCTGCTCCCGCTGGGGCTGCTGCTCATGCTTCCTGGTGCTCTGCGCAAGATGCGGCAGCGCGGAGGTCATTGGCGCGATTTGCTGCCAAGGCTGGGCTTTTTGAACCCCCTGCAACGCCAAGCCATTGCAGCCCTTCCTGCGGGTGAAAATCGGATCTGGGTCCATGCGGTGAGCGTGGGGGAGGTGGGCATCGCCACGAAGCTGATCGCACTCCTGCTCAAGGAACGGCCGCAGACGGGAATCATCCTCACCACCACGACCCCGACGGGACATGCCCTGGCGGTGGAATTTGCGGAGAGGCAAAAAGGCAAGGTGCAGGTGCTGTATTCGCCCCTGGATCTGCCCGGTGTCGGTGCGAGGCTGCTGAACTTGTTGGCGCCGGCGCAATTGGTCCTCGTGGAGGCGGAAGTCTGGCCTAACCTCCTGGCGGCGGCGGTGCGGATGAAGATCCCTGTTTCACTGGTCAATGCCCGCCTGTCACCGCGTTCGGAGCGCCGGTTTCATCAGCTTGGTTTTTTGATCCGACCGATCTTCGCGATGCTGCATCAGGTCCTGGTGCAGGAGCCTGAGGATAAGCAGCGGTGGATAGGTCTGGGCGTCGCCGCGCCGCGTGTGCATCACACGGGCAGCATCAAGTTTGATCCCCAAGGCGGCTCTGTGGATGCCGTCCAGGTGGAGACTCTGCGCGGTGTCCTGCAAAAGGTGGGGATCAAACCCGACGGGCCGATCCTCCTCCTCGCCAGCACTCATCCTGGGGAGGAAATGCTGCTGGCCCAAATGACGCAAAAGCTGCGAGCTAAGCATCCCGAGCTGGCTCTTTTGATCGTGCCTCGTCACGTCGAACGTGCGACGGCGCTGATCCATGAACTGGCCGGTATCGGCCTCCAGGTGGAGCGGCGTAGTCAGGTGACGGGAACGTCTTTGAATTTGCTCATCGACACGACGGGCGAACTGAGGGCTTGGCAGGAACTGGCGACGATGGTCATCGTCGGGAAAAGCTTTTTGGCCATTGGCGGTCAAAATCCGGCCGAGGCGGTCATGGCGCGCAAGCCCGTGCTCTTTGGCCCGCACATGGAAAACTTTCAGGCTTTGATCGAGCTCTTGCTGGCCCGAAACGGGGCGGTGCAGGTGGCAGATGTCGTGGCTCTCGAAACGCAGATCGAGCTGTTATTGACGGACCCGGAACGACAGGAGGCCCTGGGAAACAACGGCCATGCGGCCTTATCCATTCACGAGGGGGCGACGATGCAGACCGTGAAACACCTGGTGGGATGCGCGCCGCCTTCCTGCTAAGTGGAACATCGGTCTTCATGCCGACGTTTGTTCGTATCTAAAATCAAGATTACCCATTCCCCACCATGAATCCTACCTGCCAATTGCTCGGTGCCCTGATTGCTCTTTCGCAGTTATTTGTCGCTCAAGCCCAGGTGGCGGGAGATTGGGTTCACTCACGCGGCAGTGAGGCGATGACAGGTGTGTCGCCAGTGGAGCTGCGTTTTCCCTTGGAACTGGCCTGGGAATTCAAGATGCAGGAGAAGCCTAAAGGGCAGGGGGAGATGCTGGTCAGCAGCGCGGTGGTGAGAGCGGGGAAGGTCTATGCCGGATGCAAGGACGGGAAGTTTTATGCCCTGGATCTGGCGACCGGAGCCAAGAAGTGGGAGGCGACGGCGAAGGGGGCCTTTGATGGAGCCGCCTCGTTCGCGGAGGATCTCGTCGTCGCGGGTTGTCAGGATGGTTTTGTCTATGCCTGGAATGCGGAGACTGGGGCCGAGGTGTGGAAGTTCGAAACGGAAGCGGAGATCCACGCGGCCTCCAACACCTGGACTGATCCCAAGACGGGTGTGCAAAAGATCCTGATCGGCAGCTATGACTACAATGTCTATTGCCTGGACGCCAAGACGGGCAAAAAGGAGTGGGCGGCGGAGACCGGCTACTATATCAATGGCGGGTCCGCTGTCGGTGATGGTATGGTGGTCTTTGGCGGCTGCGACAGTGTGCTGCATGTGCATGACGTGGCCACGGGTGAGGAAAAGCGGCAGATCGAAGTCGGCTCCTACATCGGCAACAATGTCGCCATCGCGGATGGCGTGGTCTATGTATCGCATTATGGCAACCGGGTGGGTGCCTACAGTCTGAGCGACGGAGCCAAGGTCTGGGAGTATGGCGAGCGTGAGTTTGAATTTTATGCAGGTCCAGCCATATGGGAAAAGGCGGTCTTTGTGGGAGGTCGAGACAAACGTTTCCATGCGATTGATCGCGTCACAGGTGCCAAGCTGTGGGAATACCGCTGCCGTGACCGCATTGACAGCAGCGCCGTGGTTTGTGCCGGGAAGACGGCTCTGTTCGGCAGTGACGACGGTTATGTGTATGCGCTCGATCTCAAGGATGGGAAAGAGTTGTGGCAGTATGAGATCGGCGCGCCGGTGAAGACTTCACCTGCTGTGGCTGGGGATTATGTTCTCTTTGGCGCGGATGATGGGGTGGTGTACTGCTTCAAAAATGGGGCAGCTAAGTGAGGTGGCAATCACTGGTCGGTAAACCTGACCAGAAAGGCGGGCGGTGTGGGGTTCGTGTTGTAATCCCCACCATGATTCGTCCAACCTTTCGATCTCCTGGAGCCGCCATTCTCGGCCTCCTTTTGTCTTTCACGTCGGCTTTGTCTGCGGATGTCATCGAAGCCGATGTCTGCGTTTATGGCGGCACCAGTGGTGGTGTCGCGGCAGCGGTGCAGGCAGCGCGAATGGGAAAGAGCGTGGTCATCGCGGAACCGGGGCGTCATTTGGGGGGCATGACCTCCGGCGGACTCAGCGCCCTGGATATCGGCGATCCTCGCAGTGTGGGCGGCATCTCACGGGAGTATTTCACCAAACTGGCCGCAACGGTCGGGGCGGTGTTGTCCTGGGACAAACCCTTTGAAGCGAAAGGTGGCGGACCAGCGACAGGTGGAGCCTATGCGATTGAACCGCACAAGGCGGAGGAGGTCTTCAACACGATGGCGAAGGAGGCCGGAGTCAAAGTTCACTTCAAGGCGCGTCTGGCCAAGGTGGTCAAGGACGGCGCACGCATCACGGAATTCGTGACCGAGGACGGCACCATCTTCCGGGCGAAGATGTTCCTGGACACCACCTATGAAGGAGACCTGATGGCCAAGGCGGGAGTGAGCTACACGCTGAGGCGCGAGGGCAATGCCAAGTACGGAGAAACCTACAATGGCATCTATTACGATGAAAAGTACATGCCTCGCACAGGTCATCTACAGCCTGGGGAAACCGGCCGGGTCAAAGGTGGGCAAGGCGTCTGGGATCGTGATTTTCCCCTCGATCCTTATGTGGTCAAAGGTGATCCCAAAAGCGGCCTGCTGCCCCTGATCCAGGAAGGCGATCCGGGCACTCCTGGGGAACCCGCACTAGGTGTGCAGGCCTACTGCTTCCGCCTGTGCCTGAGCGTGGACCCGGCCAACAGCATCGCCATCGCACCGCCGCCGGACTATGATCCGAAGCGGTATGAGATCGTCGCCCGATTCATCGAAGCCTGTCTGGCCAATGGCGATGACATGGACCTGCGCTGGTTTTCCAAACACGACGAGCTGCCTAACCAGAAGTGGGATTTCAATACGGCCACCTTCGGAGGAAATCTTCCGGGGGCCAGTCACGAATGGCCTGAAGCGAGTTACGCGCGCCGGGATGAAATCGCCAAAGAGCATGAGAACTATCATCGCGGTCTGCTGCACTTCTTGGCCACCGACCCAAGAGTTCCGGAAAAGGTGCGCAAGGACATGAAGCGTTTCGGTTTACCCAAGGATGAATTCACCGACAACGGCGGCTGGCCGCATCAGATTTATGTGCGCGAGGCGCGCCGCATGATCAGCGACCTGGTCTTAACCGAGCATCATACCTTTGGCCGTGAGATTGCCCCGAATTCTGTCAGCCTGGGCAGCTACGGCACCGACACTCATGAAATCCGGCGCATCGTCAAAAACGGCGTGGTGATTCGCGAAGGCAAGACCGCCGGTGGACGTGGTGGTTTCGGTCCTTACAACATCGGTTATGACTGCATCGTGCCGAAACAAGCCGAGTGCGAAAACCTCTTCGTCACCTTCGCCCTCAGTTGCAGCCATACGGCCTTCAGCAGTCTGCGCATGGAGCCTGTTTTCATGGTCACCAGTCAGAGTGCAGCTACGGCCGCCGTTATGGCGATTGAGGATCAGGTGCCCGTGCAAAAAGTGGACTATGCGAAGCTTCGTGCCCGTCTCGATCAAGACGGGCAGGTGCTGGAATGGAAGCACGGCAATAGCGGTGCTCATTGATGATCTCAGGTCCGCTCATTGTAACCAACCCAACTGCTTCCCCCCATGTTTCGTTTTCCAACTTCGTTGATTGCACTCGCTGCGCTTGGCTTGTCCCTGGCCCAAGGGGCCACGCCTCCGCCGGTGCTGGATCTGTCTGCGGACACTTCTCGCCAAGTGATCGTCGCCCAAGGTACGCCGGAGATTTACCAGGGGCATCCCACCACCGTTTTGCTGCCGGATGGCAAGACCATGTACTGTGTCTGGACCTATGGCCATGGTGGTGGCTGTGGACCGATGAAACGCAGCGATGACGGCGGCAAGACCTGGAGCGAACTGCTGCCCGTGCCAGAAAACTGGGCCACCACACGCAACTGCCCCGCACTTTATCACCTGACCGATCCGCAGGGCGTCTCGCGCTTGTTTGTCTATGCCGGGCAGGGGCCTGGAGGCACACGCCAGCCAGACAACGGGACCATGCAAATGTCCTACTCCATGGATAACGGCAAAACCTGGTCCCCCATGAAGAGTCTGGATCTGGAGTGTGTGATGCCCTTTTGCACCATCATGCCGGTGGACGGTGGCAAGCGATTGATCGGGCTCTCCAACATCCGTAGGCCCGGTGAAACGAAGGACCTAAAGTCAAACATCGTTACGCAGAGTGAATCCACCGATGGCGGCCTGAGCTGGAGCCCCTGGCGCGTGCTGGTGGACCTGGGCGATCTAAAGCCCTGCGAGCCAGAAGTGGTGCGTTCGCCAGATGGCAAACAACTGCTGTGCCTCATCCGAGAAAACATCCGCAGCGAGCCTGCGCATTTCATCACGAGCAATGACGAGGGCAAAACATGGTCGGAGGTCAAGGCGCTGCCTCCAGGCCTGCATGGCGACCGGCACAAGGCCAAGTATGCGGCCGATGGTCGTCTGGTGGTCACCTTTCGGGACATGGGGGCCAACAGCCCGACGCGGAATCATTTCGTCGCCTGGGTGGGACGTTATGAGGACATCGAGTCGGGCAAAGACGGCGAATACAAGATCAAACTTCTGCACAGCAACGCCCGTAGCGATTGCGGTTATCCAGGTCTGGAACTGCTGCCCGATGGCACCTTTGTCGCCACCACCTATGTTAAATATCGTCCAGGGCCGGACAAGCATTCGGTGGTGAGCACGCGCTTCAAGCTGACGGAGACGGACGCGATGGAAAAGAGAGTCGTCAACATAGCTGCGGGTAAGGAGGCTAAAGTGGCGGGCATCCTGCTTGACGATGAAGCCGCCCAATACACGGGCAAGTGGCTCGAACGTGGTGGGCAACTGGGTTATCTTGTGGGCCGGGGGTATCGCACCACCAATGAAGAGGGGACCGCCACTTTCACGCCGAATATCCCTGAAGCCGGGCGTTATGAACTGCGCCTTTTGTATATGGAATCTGGCAACCGCAGTGATGCCGTGGAAGTCATCATTCAAAGCGAGGATGGCGAGAAGAAGGTGAGTTTAAACCAGCAGGAACCCTGCTTGGAAGAAAGCATTCCGCGTTCTCTGGGCGTGTATGAGTTTGCCAAAGGAAAGGCTGGATTGGTGAAGATCATGGCCAAGGCCAAGGCGGGTTATGTGGTCGTGGACGGCTTGCAGATCGTGCCGGAAACGGATGCCAAGGTGGAGCGTAATACACGGGCGGATGCAGGCTTTCCGGTGAAGTCGGTGATGCCGACTCCGAAGGTCAAAATTCCCGCGCCGATGAAGCTCAAGTCCGCTGCCAAACCTGCGGATGTGAACGGCAAGGATTATGATCTGGTGGTGATCGGTGGCACCCCCGGTGGTATTGCCACGGCGGTGCGGGCGGCTCGTGAAGGTCTGAGCGTGCTGCTGGTGAACCACACGCAGCATCTGGGCGGATTCGTCACCAGCGGCGCAGGTGGTTGGGAGGCTCCATATGACGGGTTGCGTTCGCCTTTGTATGCAGAGATGCGCAACGGCGCGGCAGAGTATTACAAGAAGACTTATGGAGAAAACTCCCCCCAGCACCTGGCATCCATGCCGGATGAAGAGAGCCGGGCACACATTGACCGGCCCAAAGTCGAGCCGCGCATCGCCGAGATGCTTTTCAACGAGATGGTGGAGAAGGAAAAGACGCTGACGGTTTTGCTGGGCCACATCGTCAGCGGAGCTGAGCGTGACGGAGCATTGCTGAAAAGCGTGACACTGAAGCCCATGCATGGAGAGGGGAAAGTGAAGGTGACCGCCAAGATCTTCGCCGACGGCATGTATGAAGGCGACCTCATCGCCGCAGCGGGTGTGAAGTCCCAAATCGGACGAGAAGCACGCAGCCAATACAATGAGCCTCATGCAGGCGTCATTTATGCTACGGAACGTAAGAAGGAACCAGGGCAACGCGGGTTCCCCAAGGCCGCAGACGAGGGCACGTTGAACATCCGCTACAACAGCCATGCCACAGGTGAAATTCTCGACGGACCGCACAGCGGTGAAGCCGACGAGTCGGTGATGGCCTATAACTACCGCCTCGTGCTCACCCGTGATCCAGCCAATAGGATCATGGTGCAAAAGCCCGCGAACTACGATGTCGCCATCGCCAAAGAAGCCGGTGGCGGTGGGTTCGTGCCGAATCTGCCTAACAATAAGGTTGCCTGGAACGGTGGCCGCCTCATCGGTCCGCAGAATGACTATCCCGGCGCTGACTGGCCCACACGCGAGGCGATTTCAAAACGCTACCTCGACGGCATGTTGATGCGTCTCTGGTGGATGCAAAACGATCCTGAAGCCACAGAACGCGAACGCAAGCAGTTCGATGGTTACGGCCTCGCTGCCGATGAATTCCCCGACAAAAATCACGCCCCTTATGAGATCTACGTGCGCGAGGCACGGCGGCTGGTCGGGCGCTATGTCTTTAAAGAGCAGGATAACGTCATCGCCGAAGGCATTGGCCGCACACCTATCCACAACGACAGCATCGCCATCACCGACTGGCCGGTGGACTCCGTCGCCTGCCTGAAGCGCAAGGTTCCCGGCAGCCATGAGGACGGCATCTTTTTCCTGGGTGAAGAAACCCGGCCTGCTCAGGTGCCTTATCGCAGCCTGCTGGCGAAGGACGTGGATAACCTTTTGGTTAGCGTGGCCATCTCCGCCTCGCACGTTGGCTGGGGTGCCATTCGCCTGGAGCCGGTCTGGATGCAGATGGGCGAATCCGCTGGTTTTGCTGCGGCTTTGGCGGTCAAAAGCAAGACCACGCCTGGAAAACTGGATTCCGATTTGCTCCTCTGTGAGCTGGTCAAGAACCGGGTGATGATTAGCTTCTTCAATGATATGGACGTGGCCTCCGATGATCCCCGGGTGCCCGCCGCGCAATACTTCGGCGGCAAAGGTTTCTTCAGCGATTACAATGCGCGCCTGGATGAGCCGCTGAATGAAAGTGAACGAGCCGTATGGCAGGATGGGTTTGAGAGACTGCAAAAAGGCACCTTGGACTCCATGCAGCTCGCCAAGGCAGTCCATGCCGCCGCAACCAATACAATTCCGCAGTCGAAGGACAAACGCGGCTCGGTGCTGCTGGCCATGTGGAAACAACTTTCCCAACAATAAGTGATGTCAAAAATCCTCCTCCTCTTCACCGCCCTCCTCTCTTTCAATGCCAGCCTGGCATTCGCCGCAGGCCTGGCCGAGCGGGGCAAAATCCTGGTGGCTGCCCGTGGGTTTGAACTGCGAGTTCCCGCTCCCGGTCCTGATGTTATCGCCGACTCCATCCTTCAGGACGCCATTGACAAGGTTGCCTCAACGGGTGGCGGTGTGGTTTTGCTCGGGGCAGGGGATTTTAAACTTTCGCGCCATGCCGATGACGAAACTGTGGTCATCAAAAGCAACGTGACCCTGCGCGGCCAGGGGTATGCGACGCACATCTATCTGGACCCGAAAACACCACCGCATGAGCTGCGATACTTCCCCATGCGCATCGGCACGGCTGCGGTGCCTGCGCACAATGTGGTGATCGAGCATCTGCGCTATACCGGCCATGACAAAGCCATCGGCGGTGGTTCCATCATGGGCTTCAATGCACGTCTGGACGAGAAGGAATCGCTCCTTTTGTCATGCGACAACATCACCGTTCGTCACTGCTGGATCTATGATGCCAAGCAGGCGGTAGGTTGCACCAAGCCGGCCACAGCGATGTATCTTGTCAAGCATGTCATCCCGGCAGAGGAAGCCAAAGCAGCCGCAGCGGACCCTGAAAAAGTGAGCACGGGTTATTTTGATGCCGACCGAATGGCCACGCAGTTCAAAAACTGGCAGGTGTACAACAACTACATTGAAACCTGTGGCAACAAGGCCATCGAGCTCGCTGAGTGCAACGGCGGTCTCATCGCGGACAACCACATCGTCAATGTGGTGGATGGACCGCAGGTCATCTTTGGCAGTCGCAACGTACAGATCCGCGACAACGTCGTCCATTTCACCCGGACGGGCATCAACATCTCCGAAGGCTCACACCACATCCGTGTCAGCGGCAACCACGTGGAGCCAATGCCAGAGGTATCGAAAAAAGCGGTGCTGCCCTGCCTGATCTTCCGCACGGAGCCGCTGCCCTTGCACTCAAGAATCAACGATGTGGTGGTCACGGGGAATATTTTTCGCAACCAGCACACCGCCGGCAAATGCACCGTCCGCTTCGTGACCCGCCCGGAAGCGCTGTCCTGTGTGTATGAGGGCATCACCCTAACGGGCAATGTCTTCGATGGCGATGTTCAGTTTTACGACGTGCGCACCGCTGGCAGGACCATTGTCCAAGACATCATCTTTGCAGACAATGTCTGCGAAGGGGCTGTGCTCTCCGAACCCCAGGAGGCAATGACTTCAAGCCATATCGTGGTAAAAGGAAACATTCTTCGGCAAGCTGGAGCCATGACCTTGAACGCCAGCAACTGGATCTGGACCGGCAACACCCATGTGAACGGCACGCTCGAAATCGCTCCGGGTGCCAAGTCTAACATCATCCGTGACAACGTGACGGATTCCCCTGTCACCGACAAAGGTACGGATACTGTCCTGACCGGCAATGTCGTGATGAAGAAAACCGAAGCTCCATGAAACGAACGTCCATTTCCAAAAGCACTCAATCGAGGGCAGGCAAAGCGCACTGCCTTCCAAGACGGCGCGTTGGGGACAACGCGCCCTAACCACCTGTCTCAGCGCCTTAGCGCGGTGATCAGTTCATTGATCTTCACGCGCATCGATTCCATGTCCGGGTCGCTAAAGGCAAAGTCCAAAGTCGCCACCGCATTGCTATTGTTGGAGGTTTCGCCAATCGCCGCTGCCAAGGCTTGGCGGGTTTTTGCTCGTATTGGTGTCTCAGGTCTTTTGAATTGAATGCCGAGGTGCAGGCCCTTAGTAAAGCTCGGAAGTGATCACCCCTATGAAGGCGATAAGTGCAGCCCGACAAAGGTCGGCAGGCCCCAAAACGTTAAATAAATCAAACTGGTCAAACAGAGTCCCAACGCAAGCACCCCCACAAGGCAAACAATCCAAACCCGCTGGCGATGAATCACGCGAAGAATGGCGACTGCAGAGTAAAAGGCCAAGGCCGTAAAAAGAGCCCGTTCGACGAGCCAGAACGGAGCGAGGAGATCATAGCGTTCATTGAACATGTCTCAATAGAGCCTGCGAACCGCCCAGGCAGGATCAGCCACCACTAGCCCGCCCAGAAGGAAAAGCATTTCACTCACGATGCGTTTCGTTGTTGGTTTCATGGGGGTGAATTTAAAGGGAGGCGTGACGCCTCAGTTATTTTATGGTTGTCCGTTCTGTGGCCTTGGTTCCGCAGCAGGTATGACGGGGACGGCTTTGGAATCCACTGTCTTGTCCGCTTTCTTGGGCTTGGCAACGATGGGGCCTTTACCCCGGGTGATGAGGGCGATTCTTCCCGACTCTAAATGCATCATGCAAATCTGATCCTTGCCTAGCTGCGCCACCACATAGTCGCCTGAAATCTGGGTGGCATTGCGAACAGGCCATGCTGCAAATGGGAGCTCCAGGGAATAATACACCTGACTCCCTGTCTTCTCATTTTCTCCCCTGATCCCTTGGACCGGCCAAAAACCGGTGCGATATGTCCAATCAGACTTGGTTCCAATGGCAGGAACCGGTCCAAAGTTAAACCATGAACTTCGGGCCGTTTCGGAATATTTTTTGTCAATGACCCACTCAACAGGTGCCTGCTCTGAAAAATCCTCCAGGACCGGCGATTCTGTCGGGGTTCTCCGATCCCCTGACCTCAGGTAAATATAAAGATTGTAGCCTGAATCAGCCCGTGCGCGGACAAAGAGACGGTCATTTTGACTACGGGATGCCAATTCTGAAACTACCTCGGCGGGTCCAGGCGGACTGAGATCCATCTGAAGCAGCTTTTTCCCATCAAGAGACAAGTAGTAGAGCGAAAAAGGCTCTGAAATCTTCATCTCCGCCACGGAGACTACTTGAAGTCCAGTCATCATCGAGGTCCCGCTAGCCAGCCAATACCAGGCCAAAAGTAAAGCGTAGCTGATTCCATGAATCACCGGAGTCGCGACCAAGGCCCTCCGCAGAGAATGCTTTTGTGAACGCATGGCCAACCAGAAAAAGGGAAACTCAATCAGGAGGGTCAAGACAAAGGCCACGAGGACATAAACCAGAAACCAATACCGGATGTTCAGGATGGTGATGTCCGGCAGTGAGGCCAGGTGATCGAGCAAATAAACGCCGCCCGCCCAGGCGGATGCGTAATTTGCGGCAATGAGGATCAGGATGGATGGCAGCTTGGGGCATTTGAACATGCGCGCGAGCAACGAGCCTTCAATAATCCCAATGACCGCATTTCCAACGGCCAAGTGCAGCATGGATGCCCACATCAAGGGAGTGCCCACGTTCGCCATCGCGGTAGACGGGAAGAGGGCGACTGCGAGTAATAGAAACATGGAGTGTGATCTGTTCATAGCTTTGCCAGGAATGGGCTGTTCAGGACAGCCACATAGAATACTGCTGATAGAAAAGATCACAAAATCCATCTCCCCAGATATTCGTGAGCATCTCAGAAAGAGGGCTTTGGTCAGCGTGAGCTTCTGAAGGGCGATGCAAATCCACTCGTTCGATTTGCCAACGGTTTCCGTCGAGTCAGGCCCTCTGACTCGCGGGCAGGTCTTGGCAGAGTTGTTGTCGATTCTCTTTCACTGAGGGAAAGGGGGAACCGGGATCACTTCAGGGCCGCATAGACACGGTGTACATCGGCATGACCGTCGAGTCCTTGAAGGAAGGAAGCCACCTCTTCATGCTGAGCCTCCGTCAGCGCGGGGTAGTCCTTGGGGTGGTAGTGAAGTTCTGAGGTGGTGATTTGCCATCCGGCGGCCTTGAGAGCTTTGGTCACGGTGTCCAGGGATGTGGTGGGGCAGAAAAACCTGGCCCCGATGTGACCTGCGGCATCGTCTTCATCCAGGTCGAGCGGCTCGACATTGTCCGCCTCGGCCTCGAGGGCAGCGACTTCGATGTCCAGGCTTTTATCCGTGTGCTGACCTTCGATGAGGCCGCAGTGCTCGAACATCCAGGCGACAGACCCGGGGGTGCCCATGCTGCCTGCTTTGAAAAGCACGCGGACCTCGGAGGAAGTGCGGTTGTTGTTATCCGTGAGGCACTCGACCATAACCGGAACGCGATGCGGGGCAAAGCCCTCGAAGATGACGGTCTGATAGTTCACCTGCTCCCCGCCGATGCCTGCGCCTTTGGCGATGGCGCGCTCGATGGAGTCACGGGTGACGCTCTGTTTTCGGGCGGCGGTGATGGCGGCGTAGAGGCGGGCATTGAGGTCGGGGTCGGGACCGCCCAGGCGTGCGGCCACCTGGATTTCTCGCGTCAGTTTGCCGACGATTTTGCCCTTCTGATCGGCGGCCAGTTCCCGCCACTTTTGTTTCCATTGTGCGCCCATGATTCGATAAAAGAATGAATCTGCATCGAAGGGCAGGGCGCAGAAGAAAGCAAGGACGGTGAGAAAAGAGATGCTCGTTTTATAGAAAATATTGCCTAATCCACTAGAAATGTTAAAATTTCTATAATGCAAAGCACTTTGACTCCCAAGCGACTCCTGTTCGTTCTCGGCACCCGGCCGGAGATGATCAAGGTCGCGCCGTTGATCCTGGAGGCCCGGAGGCGCGGTGCGGAGGCGATTTTGGTAAACAGTGGTCAACATGCGGATCTGCTGACGCCGTTGTTTGATCTTTTCGATGTCCGCCCTGCCCATGACCTGGAGGCGATGGTGGCCGGGCAGTCGCTGAATCGTCTGCTTTCCCGGGTGATTGATCGCCTGGACCCGGTGCTGGAGCAGGTGCAGCCTGACTTTGTGTTGGTGCAGGGAGATACCGCGACGGCGCTCGGCGGTGCACAGGCGGCGTTTCATCGGAAGATTCCGGTCGGCCACATCGAGGCAGGATTGCGTTCGGGCAATGCGCTGAGTCCTTTTCCAGAGGAGATGAACCGGCGGTTGGTCTCTCAAATCGCCACACTGCACTTTGCGGCAACGGAGCGAAATCGGGCGGCTTTGCTGGCGGAAGGGATTGCAGATTCACAGATCCTCGTGACGGGCAACACCGTGGTGGATGCTCTACATCATACTTTGGCTCATGCCCGGCCGGGGGCCGAGATCGCTGCCCTGCGGGAAAAGATCAATGGACGCAAAGTGGTGCTTTTGACCACGCATCGGCGCGAGAACTTCGGCGATACGATGCGCACGCATTTGCGCCTGCTGCGTCGGTTTGCCGAGGCGCATCCCGAGCTTTGTGTCGTGTTCCCCGTACACCCGAATCCGGCGGTGAAAGAAGCGGCGGCGCAGGAACTGAGCGGTTGTGACCAGATCATCATCACCACGCCGATGGGTTACGCGGACTTTGTGCATTTGCTCTCGGATGCGTGGCTGATCGTCAGTGACTCCGGCGGGATTCAGGAGGAGGCGGCTTCACTGGGTAAACCGATCCTCGTGCTGCGGGAAAACACGGAGCGACCGGAGGGCGTGGATGTGGGCGTCGCTCGGCTGGTAGGCGAGCGGGCAGGCGACCTGGAAAATTTGCTCAACGAGGCTGTCGCAGATGTCGCTTGGTTCGACCATGCGGCCAAGGCTGAAAAAGTCTTTGGAGATGGCCAAGCCTCCCAACGAATCATCACGAAACTCCTGCAACCTTGAACTCCACACCCTCCAGCGTCTCTCTCGATCTCGATAACCAATGGGCTTACATGAAGACCCAGGGGCTTGATGGTTGGCAGGATTTCCCCAGCTATCTGGATCTCGTCACACCTCGCATCTTGGATACGATGAAGCGGGCGGGTTTGCGCATCACCGTGTTTGTCGTGGGGAAAGATGCTGCCCTGGAAAAAAACCAAGGCGCACTGCAAAGCATCGTCGAGGCCGGTCACGAAATCGCCAATCACAGCCACATGCATGAGCCATGGCTGCATCTCTACAGCCATGATCAATTGCAGGCCGATTTCGATCAGGCCGAGGCCGCGATTGAGAAGGCGACCGGTCAGCATCCGAAGGGATTTCGCGGCCCGGGTTTCAGCACCTCGGCAGCGGTGCGGGCCATGTTGATTCAGCGTGGTTACAGCTATGACACCAGCCTTTTTCCCACCGTGATGGGACCGGTGGCACGGGCTTATTTTTTTCTCACTTCGAAACTGCCGCCTGAAGAAAAGGCCAAACGGAAGGGGTTGTATGGAAACTTCTCCAGCGCCTTTTCACCGCTGACGCCTTATCAGATCCAGCCCGGTCTTTTGGAGATGCCGGTGACGACGATGCCCTTCCTGCGCACGCCGATTCATCTGAGTTACCTGCTGTTTCTGGCTCAGTACTCCTTACCGCTGGCCCGGGCTTACTGGGATACGGCGATGGAACTTTGCCGCCTGACCCAGGTATCCCCCACACTGCTGCTGCACCCCACGGACTTTTTGGATGCCACGGATGTGCCGGCGATGAGTTTCTTCCCGGCCATGCGGGTGCCTGCGGAGAAGAAGATCGAGCTTGTCCGCCATACCCTCAGCAGTCTGCGCAGCGGCTGGGGCACGGCGACGATGGGGCAGATCGCCCAAGAGCTTACACGGCCGATCATTCCTGATCGCCTTCAGTCGGACCTGCAATCCCTCAATCTCCAAACTACAAGACCATGAAACGCATCGAATCCGTGGCCGTCGTCCTGCCGGCTTTCAATGAAGAGAAGGACCTCCCGGCGCTTCTGGCGCGGATCAAAGAAACCCTCACGGGCCAAGCCTTTCGCTATGAGGTCATCGTGGTGGATGACGGCTCAAAAGATCGCACCGCTGAGATTGCCACCAAGGCGGCCAAAGACATGCCGCTGACGCTTATCCAACATGGGGTGAACAAAGGCCTGGGCATGGGCGTGCAAAACGGATTGGTGGCAGGGATGAAGGCGGCGGATGCGGTGGTGGTGATGGACGCGGATAACACGCATGATCCCATCTATGTCATGGACATGGTGAAGGAGTTGGAGAATCGCGATGTGCAACTCGTCATCGCTTCTCGTTATCAGCCCGGAAGTGTCATCGTCGGGCTTTCCGCATTTCGTAAGGGATTGAGCCTCGGTTGTTTTCTCCTGATGAAAGCACTGGTGCCTTTCAAAAATGTGCGGGATTACTCCACGGGTTTTCGTTGTTATGACAGCGATTTGCTGAAGCGCATGGCCATGGTGTATGGCGAGGACAAGCTGGTGGAAGAAAGTGGTTTCGTTTGCATGCTTGAGGTTATGCTGAAGCTGCGTGCCATCGGGGCCAAGGCGGTGGAGGTTCCTTACACCTTGCGTTATGACCTCAAAACCGGGGTCAGCAAGTTGCGCATCTGGAAGACGCTCAAGCGTTACCTCATCGTGGTGAATCGTTATCGCACCAAGCGGCCGGAAGCGGCGGCGGCTCTTCTGGCGGCACAGCAGGTGAAGGCTTGATGAGTTCCCTTTTATGCAAATGTCTCTGGCTGATTCCAAACATGTCGTTATTCTCGGTGGTGGTATCTCCGGCCTCACATGCGCCCTTCGCCTCGCGGAAAAAGGGCGGCGTGTGACCTTGATCGAGGGGGCGGATCAGTTGGGCGGGCTGGGTACTTTTTTTCAGCATGATGGCCGCACCTTTGAAAAGTTTTACCACTGCATGCTGCCCAGCGACGGGCCGTTGCTCGCGGTGTTGGAGTCGCTCGGCCTAACAAAAGACATTTACTGGCGGCCCAGCTCCTTCGCCTATGCACATGCGGGACATATTTACCCGCTGAACACACCGGTGGACCTGCTGAAGTTTGCGCCGCTGCCATTTGTGGATCGTATCCGCGTGGGTATCACGGGGGCTTGGGGTCGTGTGTGTTCGGACAAAGGTCTGGACGAGATCACCACCGCTCAGTGGCTACAGGGCCTGTCGGGAAAACGGGCCTTCAGTACCTTTTGGAAACCGATGTTGGAAGCCAAATTCGGTGACCGTTATCATGATGTCCCGGCACTCTGGTTTTGGACCCGGTTCAATCGTGAAAAGGGCGAGAGCAAAGGCGAGGTGAAGGGTTACATCCGAGGCGGTTACAAACGCATCACCGATACCTTTGCCAAGCGTCTGCGCGAGTTGGGTGTCACCCTGCGATTGAATGAAAAGATCGAGCGTGTGGACCTCGATGAAGCGGGCAATCCCGTGGTGCAAACCGCCACCGGAGAGATCCAAGCGGAGCGTCTGCTGATCACTTTGCCCTGGCCGACCTTGACTCAAGTGATCGGCGAAAGATTGAAAGCCCAGGCGGCGATCCCGAGTTGGGATATCGATTTCCAAGGCGTTATCAATCACGTGCTCTTCCTGAAACGACCACTGACAAAGCATTATTGGTTAGCCACACCGGATTCCCGCCATCCATTTGACGGTGTCGTGGAGACCTCCACCCTCACGGACGAGGCAGATCGTGGACAGGGTCGGCATGTGGTTTATCTCACGAAGTATGTTCATCGCACCGATCCGCGCTTTACGCAGCCGGAGGAGGAAATCAAAACGACTTGGTTTGCCGCATTGCAAAAGCTTTTCCCGGATCTAAGGGCAGAGGACCTGGAAGCGGATTACCTTTTCCGAGCGCCCTTTGTGGAGCCTGTTTACACTCGAGGCTTTCTGAAAAAACGACCGCCGGAAATGCTGGTGCCTAACCAAGTGTTGTTGGCAACGACTGCCCAGGTTTATCCGGTGGTGACCTCCTGGAACGGTAGTGTGATCCAGGCGGAGAAGACTCTCGCGAAGGCGGGATAGGTCCCATAGGGCCTATACGAGATCTACAGCGAAACCCCGCGCTTCCAGGGCAGGAAGTCATCCTGCCCCAGAGACACAGCTTTGGGCACGTAGTCACCGCTGGCGGTGGCGATGCACAGTTCCAGGAGGGCTTCACCCATCTCGGCCACGGTTTGTTCACCGCTCAGGATAGGTCCGGTATCAAAGTCCAGGATGTCGGCCATGCGTTTCATCAGCGTGCTGTTGGTCGCCACCTTCAGGGTGGGGCAAACGGGGTTGCCGGTGGGGGTGCCTAGACCGGTGGAGAAAAGCATGAGATTGCAGCCGCCCCCGGCCAGTGCGGTGGTGGACTCGACGTCATTCCCCGGAGTGCAATACAAGGTTAGGCCACCATGTTGGCGAATGGGTTCGCCGTAATCCAGAACGTCCACAATCGGCGCGGTGCCACCCTTTTTGGCAGCACCGGCGGATTTGATGGCATCGGTGATGAGGCCATCCCGAATGTTCCCGGGGGAGGGATTGGCATCAAAACCGGAGCCGCAGGCCTGGGCGGCACCTTCATAGGTGCGCATGAGATGAACGAAACGATCGGCCATCTCGGGCGTGGTGCAGCGATCACACAGACTTTGCTCTACACCACAGAGTTCAGGAAACTCGGAGAGCACGGGCGCACCGCCGAGAGCGGCCAGCAGGTCCGCCGTGTGACCGATGGCAGGATTCGCAGAGATGCCGGAGAAGCCATCCGAGCCGCCGCATTCCACCCCGACGATGAGATCTGAAAGAGGGCAGGGCACACGGGTTTGCTCGTTGGCCAGAGCGACGGCATCAAAGGTGGTGCGGATAGCCCTGGCCATCATGTCGCGCTCGGACGTGCTTTTTTGCTGCTCAAAGATGTGCAGGGGTTTGCTGAAATGCGGGTGCCATTTCGCCAGAGACTCTTGCAACAGACTGACCTGCGCATGCTGACAGCCGAGACTGAGGATGGTGGCCCCGGCGACGTTGGGGTGCGCAATGTATCCGGCCAGCAGGTGGCATAGGGCGATGGCGTCCTGCCGGGTACCTCCGCAGCCGAAGCCGTGCTCCAGGAACTTGATGCCGCTGACATTGGGGAACAGCGGAACAGGAGTGGGGAGTGAATCCAGGCTGAAGTTTTCCAAATCGGGTCCGGTATGCCCCTGGCGATACGCATCGGCCAAATGCCGGGCAAAGCGCTCATAAGGCGAACTCTGTGCGTAACCTAGAGCCCGGGTGAGCGCCTCGCGCATGAAAGCAAGATTGCGATTTTCACAAAAGACGAGGGGGATGACAAGCCAGTGATTGGCCGTGCCAGAGGGGCCGTCAGCACGCCGGTATCCCTGAAAGGTGCGGCCCTGCCAGCGGGACACATCCGGCGGTGTCCAGGTGTAAGGTTCGGTCTTGCCTGTGAAGGCGGCGGTTTCGTGCCTGAGATTGTGCGTATGCACCAGGCTGCCCGCCGGGATGGGCTGGATGGCACGGCCCACAGTGACTCCATACATCGTGGCGAGGTCGCCAACGGCAAAGTCACGGGCGGCGAATTTGTGTTTGGCGGAAATGGGTTCGCGCAAAACCCAAGTCCTGCCCTCCAGCGAGGCGGCCTGCCCGGCCTGAAGGTCATGAAGGGCGACGATGAGGTCATCAGCGGGATGGACGCGGAGCAGCATTTGAGGTAAAGTGAGACCGTTGTGAGTTTGGAGTCTGACGCACGTATGCTGTGTGTTCCAGATTTTAACACGAACCGTAGCTCTCTTTTTCTGACCCATGTCTCTGGATGATCGCGACTACATGCGTGCCGCACCTCCGCCTTTCGGTGAGTGGCTGCGGCGCTGGTCGGCCTTTCATTGGGTGTTTCTGCTGAACGTGGTGGTCTTCACCGTGCAGTGGATCTTTCAGGTCGGCTGGTTGCAGGATGTGCTGACGGGGGAACGTGTGCGTCCCATGGGCGGTGTCAGTGTGGATGAGCTGGCGGCGGGTCACTTTTGGGCACCTTTCAGCTACATGTTCGTGCATTCAGGTTGGGGGGCTTTCATCGGAAACATGCTGCTGCTCTGGTTCGCCGGGAAAAGGGTGTTGGATCTGTATGGCAGCCGGAATTTCGTGATGATCTATCTGCTGGCCGGATTGGTCGGTGCAGCTCTGGAAATGGCGCTTTCGGCTTATGTGTTAAAGAGCACCTCCGTCCCTCTCATGGGCGCTGCGGCACCTGTGCTGGGCCTCCTGCTGGCCTATGCCGTGGCCATGCCGGAGGAAGAGGTGCCGCTGCTGGCAATGAGCCTTTGGACCTTTGCAAAGATTCTCGTCGGGGTGAATGCAATCATGGCCGTGCTGACACTGACCGGGTATTTCCCCTCCTGGTTGCAGCTTGGTGATGTGGCCTATTTTGCTCACCTGGGCGGTGCCCTGGCCGGGTGGTATTATGCGCGCTCCCTGGGGTATGGCGGCGTGCCCGCTCATCTTTTGCAGACCCAGGTGCCGACCGGGTCCAGCCTGCGACGTCGCCCAGAAATGGCCCGTGCGCGGAGACCCCGTCGCCCTGTCGTGGACGTGGATCTGGAAGCCGTCCGCCGAGAAAACCCCCGCAACGATCCCCTCGTGGACCTGATGAAGGACGAGGTCGACCCCATCCTGGACAAGATCAATGACCACGGCATGGGCAGCCTGACCGATGACGAACGCCGGGCGCTGGAACGGGCGAGTCGGCGTTTTTCAAAGTAGCTGGACCTAAATCCAGGCGGAGTGAAACTGGCGGAATCCTGGGTTCGGCATCGCAATCACCTCAGGCAAGCATGCAAACCTTTGTCTGGTAGCCTCATAGGCATGTCTGAGGCTCGTTTCCTTCCTTCTATCGCCTGAATCTCTACCTCTGTTTGGCGATTCATCAGATCTATCCCCTGGGAATCCCTTTCTACCCACCCGGAAGCATTGTCTCGCCCCTGCCCAGATCTTTCTGGCCAGCGAAAAGCCACTTCTATTCACCAGCGAGATCTTGCTAAACATCGTTTAGCAAGACTGAAGGCCGTATTAGCAATGATATTCCATAATTTCTGAAATAAGGGCGGGGAATTCGTAGGGTTGAAATAAAGGAAAAAGAGTTTTGGTTCATTTTAAGCTTGCCAGAAAAAGCTAAATGTCTTAAAGCACTCATGTGAATTCTTAAACCGTCATGCCTCACTTTGACGATCCACTCGTCCGTTTTGATGATCCTCTGGTGTACTATGACGATCCAAGAAGCTATCAGGAAATTTTAAACCAGCAAAGTCCGCCCGCTATGTTCGATGTCGTCCTTGATTTGAGAAACCTCTCCGTTCCGGAGCTCATCTCCCGCATCCGGTCCATCCTCACCGCCACCGCCGGGCAGGCCACCTTCAGCAGCCTCGCAGCTAAGATCACCGCCCTTGGAACCAAGGTGGATACCCTCGAAGCCAAAGAATCCGCCCTGCGCGCCGCTGAAACTGCCGTCACCATCGCCTCCAGCACGCGGGATGCTGCAGAGACCGACGTCATCGATGACTCCTTCGCCCTGGCCGCTGAAGTCGGCAAACTAGCCACCACGGAGGAAGAAGTCGAGTCCACCCTCATGCGCGTCAAAGGCAAGCCCACGCCCAAACCCATCCCCGATCAACCCACCGGTCTCGAACTCAAAATGGGCGATGAAGATGGTGAACTCTCCGGTCAATGCAACGGCCAGCCCGGCATCGTGGACTATTACGAGATCGAATACACCACCAGCGATCCCCTCAGCGCCACGCCTAACTGGCAGCACGCCGACACCAGCAAAAAAAGCCGCTTCGAACTCACCGGCCTCCCCTCCGGCCAAAAAGTCTGGGTCCTCCTCCGCGCCCGCAACGCCCGCGGCAAAAGCCCCTGGAGCGACCCGGCGTGCAAGCGGGTGCCGTGAGGTAACATGAAAACCGATCACAAAGAGCACCGGGGCGAAAAATAAGTCTCCTGACAAACAGATCAAACAACATCCCGATAAATGAACAAGCATCAAATCATCATCACACTTGCTATCGCTTCCACAATACTTTCAACATCATGCCAGACTAAAAAAGTTACTGTTGGTGTTGAAAACGCTCGATTTCAACATGGTTACCTGAACTCAAAATTGTTGAAACAAGGAACACTTCTCATGTGGGATATGCAGGCTGCTGATGACCGGAAGCTTACCCCTAGCCCTAGTCCTGATATCTCGAACAACCAGACAGATCGTCATGCTGGAGGCACTGAACTAATTTCAAAAGCGTCCTCAGGTCTTTCCGTAGCTGGAGAAATTCCGATTCAACAAGTTTCAGTGGCTGCTAAAGCTGAAGTTGCACGCCAAACATCAATCACTGTCAAACAATTTGAATCTCGTCGATTCAACGATTCTGAATTTGTCCTCAATGAACAAGATTTTGCCCTTCAGCGAGCGCAGCTCGGACAGGCCAACGCTGACGATCCAAACATCAGGTTCATCTTTATTGGCGGTGCAACTTATGCCGATGAGACGGCCATCTCCATCGGAACCCCGACAGAAAAAGAAAATGTCTTTTCACTTACTGTCGCAGGAAAAGACTACAAGCTAACTTATTCAGGCACGAAAAGTCATCATTGGAGAGGCAAACAAGAGCCGGTTTTTGTTCATCCCCGCGTTTATAAATTAATTAAAGATTCAAGTGGCCAGACAGGTTATCGATTTGTTGAAGATCGCCGTGTAGTCGTTAGTAATTTGACCGGTATGCTCACGGATGCTTCAACATTTTAATTTATTGAGATATGTTGGCGTGGGGATATCAGAATTAAATCCTAGGTTATAATTTTTTAATGCCTCAGCTTACATTGAATTTTAACCTCATGATCTCGAGTTGCAAGGCTCTTTCACGCTGTGGGAGAATAAGTTATTCCGCTGAGTTTTCAACAGCCTGCGATCAAACGGAAATTATGTAAATGTCAATCCCTCTCCTGCAAGGTAACAAACAATAATACAACTATGTCTATCATAAATAAATTAGTTCAATCGGCTCTTAACGAATGGGAGTTTTTTGAGCGGTCAACTATCAAATCAAATGGATCAACTACCGTCGGATTGAGAGAATATGAGGACGGGGCATGGCAACGAATAGGCGATTACTGGAACTTTATAGGTGGAGGCTACGGAAATTTGACGGGCAAGGATCGAGGCGTCCCATGGTCTGCGGCATTTATCTCGTGGTGCTTCAATGAAGCAGGAGCCGGAACTAAATTTCCTTATTCCGCTGGGCATGCAAAGTACATTAATACAGCGATTCGTAATGCCAACGAAAACGATACAGAAGCCCCAATATACGGACACCGGATCAAGGGGTATAAGTTAAAAGTAGGCGACTTAATCGGCTATTGGAGAGGAAATAATCCAATTACTTTTGATAACGCTAGGAGCATTGGGAGTTACCAGAGTCATACCGACATCGTAGTGGAAGTATCTGGCAAGTTTGCGTATACCATTGGCGGTAATGTAATGCATTCAGTTACAAAGCGCGAAGTCAAGCTTGGTGAAAATGGAGATTTAATCGATAAATCCCAAAATTGGTTCGTCGTCATTCAGAATAACTTATGAAATAGCAAGTGGTGAAAACGCGTGACTGGAACAATATTCAATTTTTGTTTGTCTAAGTCCTCATGATTATCGCGCTTAGCCCGCATTCGGCGTGGCGTTTTCCGATAAGGGAGGCGCGGGATTCAACGTTAGGTTAAGAAAAACTCATGAGAGAGCAAACCTCATATAGCGAAGCAATGATTGACCCACCTCCAAGAAGTTAAAGCTCAGACAAAATCCAAGAGCACCTTGATCTCCTGAAGCAAACGATGGGGGCTTGGTCGATCTCGCCAGAAGCGGCATGAGCCTCGCTGCCTCAAGGCAGACGAGGAAACTTGCCGAAATCGGGCTTCCGTTTTTCAACAAAGGCGTTTTTACCTTCCTTGGCTTCTTCGCTCATGTAGTAGAGAAGTGTGGCATTGCCGGCGAGGTCGAGGAGGCCCATTTGGCCGTCGCAATCGGCATTGAGGGAGGCTTTAAGGCAGCGGAGGGCGAGGGGGCTGTGCTCCAGCATTTCGCGGCACCACTTGACGGTTTCTTCTTCGAGCTGGTCGAGCGGGACGACTGTGTTCACCAAGCCCATGTCCAACGCCTGTTGGGCATCGTATTGGCGACAGAGATACCAGATTTCGCGGGCCTTCTTTTGACCGACGATGCGTGCCAGATAGCTGGAGCCGAGGCCGCCATCGAAGGAGCCAACCTTGGGGCCGGTCTGGCCAAAGCGGGCGTTGTCGGCGGCGATGGTGAGATCGCACACGACATGCAGCACGTGTCCGCCGCCAATGGCGTATCCGGCGACCATGGCGACCACGGGTTTAGGAAGGGTACGGATCTTGCGCTGGACGTCCAGAATGTTCAGACGCGGCACGCCATCGTCGCCGATGTAACCAGCATCTCCACGAACTTTTTGATCGCCGCCCGAGCAGAAGGCGAGTGGGCCTTCACCGCAAAGGATGATCACCCCGACTTCCCGGTCTTCGTGCAGGATGTCTAGCGCGATCAGCATCTCTTTCACAGTCTGTGGGCGGAAGGCATTGCGCACTTCAGGCCGATTGATGGTGAGTTTGCCGATGCCGTCGGCGGTTTTCTCAAGCTTGATGTCCTGGAAGGTCTGGATGGTCTGCCACATAGGAAGGTTTGCAGTGGTTTACGCTTCGCGTGGTTGCTGTGGTTGGCAATCGTTTGAGCAATAGCAAATCCCGCGTGCGGGACCAACCCATCGCAAACAACCGTAAACTTCTGTTACGCTACGAAGTCGGTGTAACCCTTGAGCTGTGTCAGGCGGGCGGCCACATCTTCCTTGGTCACGGTCTGTAGCTTGTGGGTGCTGAAGGCTTCGCAGGTGTAGCTGGCGGTGACGCTGCCGTGGACGACGGCGGTCTTGAGGTCGGCAAAGGAAGGCTTGGTTTTGCCATTGGCGGAGAGCCAGCCGGAAAGGCCGCCGAGGAAGGAGTCACCGGCACCGGTGGGGTCAAAGACGGAGTCCAGCGGGTAAGCGGAGCAGGCAAAGAAGTCGTCGCTGTTTTCACCGAAGAGGAAGCTGCCGTGTTCACCACGCTTGACGATGACGAAGCGTGGGCCTTTGGCTTGAAGGCGACGTCCGGCTTCCACGAGGTTGGTGGTGCCTGCGAATTCTTTAGCCTCGCCATCATTGATGACCAGGAGGTCGATCTTTTTCAGGACTTCATGCAGGCGCTCATTGGCGATGCTGATCCACAGGTCCATGGTATCGGCGGTGATAAAATCAGCACCGCTGCATTGCTCCAGGGTCTGAAGCTGGTTGTCAGGGCTCATGTTGGCCAGGACGGCGATTTTGGCAGCCGCAGCAGCGGGGGGGAGATTGGGTGTCCAGGTTTCCAGCACGTTGATGGCCACGTTGTGGGTGGTCCGGCTGTTCATGTCGTCATGGTATTCGCCACTCCAGGTGAAGGAGGCACCGCTGCTGCGCTCCAGGCCATCGAGGGAGATACCTTTGCTGCTCAGCAGATCCAGATGAGCCTGCGGGAAGTCATGACCGATGATGCCCACGAGGTGTACATTGGGGGTGAAAATGCTGGCCGCCAAGGCTGCGTAAGAGGCGGAACCGCCGAGGAGATTCTCCTGCGCATCTTGAGGGGTTTTGACGTTGTCCAGGGCGACGGTTCCGGCGATGATGACTGACATGGGAATTATAAGACGTGTGGAATAGTTCTTGCAGCACTACGTCGGACATCCGTAAGTTGTCCGACGCAAGAAAGCGGCGGAGTATCCGTTGGCCGTTCCATGTGTCAATCGTTCATCCTTTTGCCTTTTTGACTCCATGCGGTTCCTGATCCTTTTCATCGCTCTGGCTTTGCTGCCAATGATGACGATCCTGCATGGCTGGCTTTTTACGGAAAGCCAATTGCCAGAGTTGCAGAGAGAGGCCTTGGCAAGACTGGAAAAAAATGGCATCCGTGGGGCTGAGGCGGATCTTCGTTTTCTGGATCTCAGGCTGGCCGGGAATGCGCCTGATTTGGTCTCCTTGGAAAAGGCCCGCGAGGCGGTGGCGGCACTCAAGCCGATCCGAGTTGTTAAAGATGAACTCGGGATCACGGCCGCTCTGGAATCGCGGCTGGAGGGTAAGATCCTGACTCTCAAAGGCTGGTTACCGAATGCCTCTAATATTCAAGCCATCCATCAACTGGTGGGCAAGCTGCGTCCAGATCTGACGGTTCAAACGGAAGCGCTGAAGGCTCATCCCAAGGTGCGCTGGTCAATGAGCGAAAAGGGGCCAATGACGGCGGATAATGGTCTGCTGAAACCTGTTCTGGAGCAACTACGTGTCTCGACCTGGCTGAAAATACAGCGTGATGAAAAGGGGATTCACATCAGTGGCCTTCTGCCTGCCAATGGTATGCGTTCCGTTCTTCTTTCCCAATTCAATCCCGCTGAGTCGAATGAGTTGCTGGAAAGCACGTATACGCTGGTCCCAAGCTTCGCCGAGCCTGACGTGTTGATGCCTTTTATTCAGTCGTTTTTTGCGCATTCATCCAAGCGTCTTTTTTCCATTCATCAGCAGGGTGAGATTGTGATTGAAGCCGATGCCACAAGCACGTTGGAAAAAGAATGGCTGGCGCTTTTACGCCCCATCAGCGGCGGGAGAAAGGTTAGCTCGAAATTAACTTTGTATCCTTCTCCGTTTCATTTCCCAAGCTATCGACCCACGACGCCCTTGGACGAGGCGCAACTGGAGGCTTTGCGCGATGCCTTATCAGGTCAGCGCATTACGTTTTCTCAGGGCAACTATTCTTTAGAAGCGACTGAACAGGCCAAGCTGGCCGCTTTGACCCCGGTTTTGCTGACGGCGGGGCCTGCCTTGCGGTTGGTCATTGGGGGGCACCCTGATCCTGAGGGGAGCCCCGAAACGGAGAAGCCCCTGGCCCTAAGCCGTGCCGAGCAGGTCCTGTCTTTCTTGATTGAGCAGGGGTTGCCGTCCACGGATGTGAAAGCGCTGGCTTTTGATCCTGCGCCAACTGGCACGCCTGGCGCTCCTACCCAAATTAACACTGTGGAAATTTTGCTGCGCTGAGACCTTGAAATGAAGATTGAACTCACATCCCTAGAGTCCGAGCCGCTCTTGTATTTTTTGACGCACAGCGGGGTTTTTATCGTGGGGCTGGGCTTCGTTTTTTTTCTGTTAGGTCTTTGGTTCGGAATGCTGACTGCCGCAGGTCGGCTCAAGAAAGCCAATCAGGCGCTTCGGGCTGAATCCGATGTGTTGCGCGGGGAGATCGCGAGTCTCAGGCTGAAGCCGCAGGTATCGCTTCCATTGGGGCCGGTGATCTTGCCAAAAGAAGAGGTTCTCAACCAATTCGAGGAGGCGAAAGAACCTGCCGAGTTTGGGTGGTTGTCCGCAGGGCCGGAGGTGGAGGAAATTTCGTTGATTCCTTCATTGCCGTTGGTCCCCGAGTCCCTGCTGCCTAACAAGGAACAGGGAGGCCTAGAGGTGAAGGCTAAACCACGGCTTCGTTCGGTCACGGTACCTCAGCCACAGCGCCGACCTGTCGAAGACATCCTGACTCCGTTTTCTTTCCTGCTGCCAGAGAATGATAAGAATGCCGAACAAGAAGCGGAAGAAGAGTCCGCGATTTGGAAGAGCGTGAGTTCAGCCCTGAGCGCGATTATCGCAACGGAGAATGCCGCCAAGGTGGCACAAGGGGCCGCCCCGCCTTCGATGATCCCTGAGGACGATGATTCCCTTGGTATGGTCTTCAAGGAATCCCCGCTCGACGTGGACGATCTGACCCGCATCCATGGCATCACCCCGGCTTTGCAAAACCGCCTTCAGGAACTGGGGGTCTATCGACTTCAGCAAATTGCCCAGTGGAATCAATCCCAGGTTCGGGAGTTTTCACGTCGGCTATCATTCACAGATCGAATCGACCGTGAACGCTGGGTGGAGCAAGCTCGGCGATTGATGGTCGCCGAGTCGATCTAATGCCAAGATTCCCCGCCTTCGATCTTAGCGCTCCTTGGAGGAAGGCGCGTTGAGGAATTTCTTCACTTCATTGAAGAAACCATCCGGTGCCACCTGCTGAGCGTGGTCACGCACACCTTCGAACCAACTGTGAGTGCTCGGGGTATGGCTGTGGGCCACCTTGAGGAGCAGTTCCATCGTGATGGGCACAGGCTGTCCGGTGTGAATAGCAGCAGACAGGGCCAGTTCTGCGGCACGGTCAAAGACCCAGCCCATATCGGCACCGGAGAATCCCGCCGTGGCTTCCACCAGGGCTTCGACGTTCAGGTTCGAGATGGGTTTGTCTTTGGCCAGCAGCGTGATGATCTGAGCACGTGCGCCTGCATCCGGCGGCTGCACAAAAATAGCTTGATCAAAACGGCCTGGGCGGCGGAAGGCCGGGTCCAGGGACCATGGCTGATTCGTCGCGCCGATAACCAACACGCGTTGATTTTCGCGCAGGCCGTCCAGTTCGTGCAGGAACTGATTCACCAGATTGCGAAGCTGGCTTTCGCGCACGTTTCGGCGGTCTTGGGCCAGGGAATCGAGATCGTCAAAAACCAACACGCATGGGGCATTGGCGCGGGCGGTTTCAAAGATCTGATGGAGATTGCGCTCCGTGCTGCCGAAGTAGGGATCAAAGATCTCGTGAAGGCCCACCGACAGATAATTGCACGGCACCTCTCCCGCCACTGCACGCAGAACCAAGGTCTTGCCACAGCCTGGGGGGCCATAAATGAGGATGCCACCGCCGGTGCGCCGACCGTAGGCCTTGTAGAGGTCTGGGTATTGCAGCGGGTAGATGATCTTCAGGCGGATCTCTTCCTTGAGTTCGTCCATCCCGCCGACATCGGCAAAGGTGGTCTCAAAGCGATTCGGATCGCCAGGCGTGAAGAAAGTCTCCGGACGCCAGTCGTACGGAGGTTCATCAAAGGGATCGTCGTAGAATTCCTGGGAGGAATCGCCGTCTTCCATGGATTCGCTGGAGGAGGTTGGCTCCGGGGCTGCCGGGGCAGGGGAGGTGCGGCGGGCATCGCGGGCAGTGCGGCCCAGCTCACGCTCCAGGGCGGGATCGCTCATCGTGCCGTCGATCTGGGCGGCGCGGTCGAAATGTTCAATGGCCTTGGAGCGATCGTTTTCGCTCAAAAAGACCCGGCTCAGCAGCAAATGGGCAGAGGCATTGTCTGGCTCCTGAAGCAATACCCGCTCCGCGCGCACGGCGGCACCGGAGGCATCGCCCTCCATGAAAAGAACTCGGGCAACGCCAAGTTGGGCATCCGTGTGGTCAGGATCGATGACAAGGACGCGTTCAAAAGCCTCCCGCGCATCTTCCAGATGCAAGAGCTCCATGCTGGCACGACCAAAGAGCAAAAGGAGGGAGACATTATCGGGCGACTGCTCGAGAGCGTCACGGATGGCCTGGAGTGATGACATAGCCTTTTAGGAAAGGGGTGACGGCACGTGGGTGCTTTCACGTTCCGTAGTTAAAAGCGGCTCAAGGAGGATGCGAGAGATTTCTTTGGCTTTCATGGGTTTGACGTTCGGGGTTGAAAAGCGCCTCGGTTTGTCTCTTGATGCCGTAACCTCTTTCCCTGAATCCCCGTTACCATGCTTTTTGATTGGATCGCCGCCGCCCGCCCGAAAACCCTGGGAGCTGCGATTGCGCCTGTCGTTGTAGGTTCTGTCCTGGGATGGAAAATCAGCGGTCAATGGAGCACTTGGCTGCTTCTCTGCACTTTGGGCAGCACGATTGCCCTTCAGGTGGCGACCAATTGGTTCAATGACGCGCTGGATTTCAAAAAGGGTGCGGATACGAAAGCGCGCATCGGTCCGCGCCGGATCACGGCCGCGGGGGTGGTCTCTCCGGGGGCGGTGATGACTGCGGCTTGGCTGATGTTGGGGGTGGCGGCTCTCCTGTCGCTGCCGCTGATCCAGGCGCGCGGGATGGCCATCGTCGCGATTGGCATTCCTTCGCTTTATTTTTGTTATGGCTACACCGGTGGTCCGGTGCCTCTGGCTTATCGCGGTCTGGGGGAGCTGTTTGTCATTCTCTTCTTTGGTTTTGTGGCGGTGTTGGGCTCTGCTTTCGTGCAATCGGGGGAGTGGTTGATCGGCGGGCTTGTGGCGGGTTTTCAGATCGGTTGTCTGTCCACCGTTCTCATTGCCATCAATAATCTGCGCGATCAAGCGGAGGATCGCACGACGGGTAAACGCACTTTGGCTGTTCGCTTCGGGGTGACCTTTGCCCGACTGGAGATCACGGCTTTGATCGTGTGCGCTCATTTGGCTGGGCTGTATTGGTGGCAGCATGATTTTCCTCGGGCCTTCACCATCCCGCTCGCCGTGGCACCCGTGGGGTTGTTTTTGATCCTGCGTGTTTGGGCACTGCCTCCCGGCCCTGCATACAATCGCTTGCTGGCTCTGAGCGGAATGCAGTTGCTCTTGTTCGCCGGATTGTTCTGCTGGGGCGTATCCAGGACCAACATCATTCCTCTGTGAGTCTGGACCCGCCCATTTACATCTATGACTATCTGTTGCGCAGTGGCGTGGCTTTGAATTCGGCCTCGCATCGCCGCATCTTTCCGGGGGCTTTGTTGCGTGTCGGTTCTGGCTACGGTTGCGTGCATCCATGGCCTGAGTTTGGCGATGCGCCCATTGAGGAGCAACTGCGCCTCCTGTCTCACGGCATCACCACACCTGTCACAGAAATGGCCCTGCGTTGCGCTGAGATCGACGGCCAGGCGCGTGAGGCCGGAGTCAGCCTCTTCGATGGACTGGACATTCCCCGCAGCCATTACTCGTGGAGCTTTGCTCAAGATACGATGCCGCAGTTCGAGCGCGTGCTGTCGGAGGGCTGGCTGGCTATCAAAGCCAAAGGTTATGCCAACTACGGCGAAACCACGCGCTTTTTGGAAAACTGCGCCCGTATGTCCGATGGGCATGACCTGCGTTTCCGCGTGGACTTCAATGGCTGCCTGGATGCGGATGCCTTTCATAAGTTCATCGAGTTCATGTCGGTGCGAGTTTATCGTCAGCTCGATTTCGTCGAAGACCCATTCCCTTACGATGCGGCGCAGTGGAGTGAATGTCAGGCCAAGTGGGGAGTGAAGCTGGCGCTCGACAAAGGCTGGCGCGACGGCTCCTCCGGTTACGATGCCGTGGTGGTGAAGCCCGCCCGTCGCGACTGGCGCATCGTGGCCGAAAGACATCCCGAAAAGCCCCTCGTGCTCACCTCTGCCATGGATCATGCCTTGGGACAAATGTTTGCCGCTTACGAGGCCGCAGTTGCACGGCAGGAAATCGGGGATCGTGTCGGGTTGTGCGGTCTCAGCACCCAGCACTTGTTTGAACCCGATGGCTTCTTCGAGCGCGTTCAGGTCACCGGAGGATGGATGACACCCGACCTCAGTGGCGGTGGTTTGGGCTTTGGCGATGTCTTGGAAAAGCTGCCCTGGAGACGCCTGGAATGATTGAGATGGACTGGCAGAGCGATGCCAACCACATCGCCGTGAATCCTTCGCAGCCTGAGGCAGCGGAAGGATTGAGTCGTTTTTTGGAATCACAGTCATTGAGCGGGTTGTGTCTTTTTCAAACTTCGGGCAGTGAAGGCACGCCCAAATGGGTTGGCCTAACCAAAAAAGCGTTCATGATCTCCGGCCGCGCCGTGAATGATCACTTCGAGGTCACTGCGCAGGATCACTGGCTCATCGCCCTGCCGCTGCATCATGTCGGCGGTTTCTCCATCCTGGCCCGCGCTCACCTTAGTGGCAGCCGGGTGACTCACACTTCGGAGAAATGGAACCCCGCCCACTTCGCCACGCTGTGTGACCGCCAGGGCATCACGCTCGTCTCCCTCGTGCCCACTCAGGTCCATGACCTCGTCCAGGCGCGCATCCCCTGTCCCGACACCCTGCGTGCCGCCATCATCGGTGGCGGCGGCATGTCCCAGTCCCTTGCCGATGGCGCCATGGAGCTCGGCTGGCGTGTTTTTCAAAGTTACGGCATGACCGAAGCCGCCTCCCAGATCGCCACCCAGCCCTACAACAGCTTCGGGGCCGTCTTCGATGTCAAGTCCCTGGAAGTCCTGCCCCACTGGCAGCTCCGCACCGCAGACGACGACACCCTCATCTTGCGCGGCCCCGCCCTGGCCCACGGCTACGCCGGGCGGACACCCGACGGCACCTGGACCTGGCAGGCCATCCCAGTGACTGGCCTGCACACTCGCGACAAAGTCCGCCTCTGGACGCACGGCACCCGCTCCTTCCTCCAGTTCACCGGTCGCGATGCCGGTTATGTGAAGATCCTCGGCGAACTCGTCCACCTCGCCCCGCTTCAGGAGCAGGTGGAAACCCTCGCTCGTCAGCTCGGCTGGACCTCCCTCCCCGTCCTCCTCGCCCAACCCGATCCCCGGGCCGAAACCCGCCTCATCCTGGCCTGGGAAACCGGCACCGGCGATCCCGCCCCCCTTATCGCCCAATTTCACGAAATCTCGCCCCCCTGGCTGCGCATCAGCGAAAGCCTCCCCTTGGACCGCATCCCCCGCAGCGACCTCGGCAAAGTCCGCCTCGAGGAACTGCGCCATCTTTTGGCCAGTCAATAGATCGGGCAGGGAAACTGGATGCGCCTCCCTGCCGCAAAGGCTACCAGCCACCTTTCTGTAAATCCTGAAAATCCTGTCACTCCTGTCAAAATTCAGTCCCACACCTATCAGGTGACCCTCGTGCGAGTTCATTGATTCCGCCGAAGGACTAGGTTTCGCTTGGATCAAATGAGCCTTTTGATGCCTTTTGTAGAGCGTTTGCATTTTCAGCCTCTTTCCGGTCAAAAAAGCGTCATAAACCGTTTTCGCTAAAGGGATTGCACCCGTTTCCCGATGGCTCATCCATGGCTCAAAACGGCTCATGTGCCTATGGAGCGCCGACGAGTCGTCGGCTTTGAAATCAGGGAATGCCGACGACTCGTCGGCGCTCCATAGACATCCCGGCGCAGCCATGCTCTGTAGCCGCCGTTGCAAAACGGTGGTCTCCCCGCCGGCGACATCCCCTCCCGGCCACGCTCTTGCGAGCGCGGCTACACCCTCCTTAAGGAGCGGGGGTGGCCCACCCCCAGCCTGCTCCCCCTTCGGCTCATCCCTCCCCATCTCCCCGTTGGAAACCTCCTCCGCCGCTGCCGCTTCCTCCGCCGCCTGCCGTGCCCGCATCATCTCCAC
>Ga0247831_1000097_pt1 | contig 173986 bp, 128 predicted proteins | sample LaCruzMarch2015__9_FD_192406 | JGI IMG/M metagenome (GOLD analysis project Ga0247831, IMG submission 192406) | Freshwater microbial communities from meromictic Lake La Cruz, Castile-La Mancha, Spain - LaCruzMarch2015_1m | ecosystem: Environmental > Aquatic > Freshwater > Lake | place: Spain... | reverse complement strand
GCCGCCGTCGACTTGCCTCAAGATCCTGATTTTATCTTCTGTGCTGTATTTCTTGCCTTTCATTATCTGGTTCCTTTCGGCCCCAGACTAACACATCTCCCGACTCAAAAAAACGCGGTCACGTCAATTCAGCAAATGCCAACCGCTGGCGCGATTTCGCATTCACCTGGCTTGATAGGGTCGAGAAATACAGTTGGTCTTGCCGGGATCTGAGAGAAGCCATGAAGGGGACTCAGAAAAAAGAGCGTGCCGAGCGGGACTTGGGCTTTACGCCAACGTCCGAAATTGGCTGGAGAATTCTGAGTTCCTTGGAACTGACTTTGATCAATGAAGTATTGAAACCGACAGAGGTTGAGTTCTTGCAGGACGTCCTCTTTGATTTGTCGGAAATCAAAAACATCGTTGAGAACAAGATCACTGGAGATCTATCCACTCCCTCGCACCCATCAGAGGAGTCAAAACCGGGATCAAGTTCCGAGGCATGTGCGGCTGCGCTGGATGAATATCTGGCCGGCGCCCGTGGGCAGCGCCAATTCAATTCCGTCGCGCGCAAACACAATGTGCGGGTCAAACAACTGGCCCACCACCGCCATCAGCGCGCAGCAGTGATGAAGAATGCAGGAGCCTCATATTCCGAGATCGAGCGCACTCTCGGAGTCAAGGCCGAGAAATTGAAAAAAATCATGGCCCGGCACTCGCAATCGGTTTCGTGAATTTCCAAGCCAGCCGCCCATCGGCTACGCTACCCGTTGTCGCCGACGCTAGATGACATGGAGCCGAGCAAATCGCGCGAATCGTGCGAAATTCTCGTGACTATGAAAACGACAATAAAACCAGATAGGTCTTTGGTGGAAACCAAGGAAGAACACATCATCAAGTTGGGACTCGATGTCCATAGCGAGCAAATCACCGCATGCCGCCAGGAAGACGCTCTCCTTCCACAGCCTTCACAGAAGATGAGTTGGGAGAAAGTGCTGAAATGGATCAAGGATCAGGTTTCCTGCGGCACGAAAGTGTTCAGCTGTTACGAAGCGGGTCCGTGTGGATACGGACTGCATCGCATGTTGACCGCGATGGGAGTCACGAACATCGTGGTTGCTCCACAGCGTTGGGACGATCAGGGCAAGCGCGTGAAAACAGACAAACGGGACGCCCGGGAACTGGTGGCTCGGCTGGACCGCTACGTGCGCGGAAACAAAAATGTCTTTTCCGTCGTGCGCGTGCCCACTGAAGAAGAGGAACAACGTCGCAGTATGGTTCGGCAGCGAGGCCGGGTCCTCAAGGAACTAAACCGCTGCATCCTGCGAGGGCGTGGCTTGCTGCTGGCTCAGGGGTTCCGTGCCCCGACCGGATGGTGGAAGCCGAATCCGTGGCTAAAGTTTGCAGTCAGCCTGCCGGATTGGCTACGGGAAGAAGTGGGCCTGTGGCAGTCCATGGCGTGCGGTTATGAAACGGAACTGGTGGCGTTGAGCCGGAAAGTGGAGGAACTCTCCAAGGGCCAGCCGATCCCCAAAGAAGTGGGCTTGCTGACAGCCTCGTTGCTGGAAAGTGAAATCCTAGACTGGCACCGTTTTAAGAATCGGCGGCAAGTGGCCAGTTACACCGGGCTGTGTCCGAGTGAAAACTCCTCCGGGGGCAAGCGCAAACAGGGCTCCATCAGCAAGCATGGGAATCCCCGTGTTCGATGCCATTTGGTGGAAGCTGTCTGGCGGTTGCAAATGTGGCAGCCGGCCTATCCTCCCATTCGAAAACTCAAGGAGGCCAGCGGAGGGCGTGTCCGCAAACGGATGGCAGTTGCCGCGGCACGGCGCCTGGCCATTGATCTTTGGCGGATAAAGACCGGGCAGTGTTCTGCTCAAGAACTCGGCCTCCAACTGGCTGGTTCTCAACCGAACTGAACATCTGCCAGGGACACTTTGCGGCGGGGACGGCACGTGTCCGACCCCGAACTTGGGCGGCACCACGCCGCCCGGCAGCTAGATGGGACCGTTTGTCTCCGCCGCTCTTTCCGCATAAGTCATCATAACTCGCTCCCACAAATGAGAGCACCTTGGATAGCAGGTTGGACCGCAGACTCGCTTCTGCGCGTACTGGCGGAGAACGTCCCTTACGCATTTTTGTTCAGCTTCTGTTCAGCCGAACCGGTTTGATGGGGGCTTTGCGCCCCCAAACCCCCGCACCGCTCGCCGCGGAGGCGTTCGGGGGGAGTGATGATAGCGGCTTCGGTGATGGCACCTGTTATGGCTCGATCGGTGCAAGGGCGTAATCCACCGGCAGATTGGAGCACCCTCCCGGGTGTCGTTCTGAAAGCCAATCGCGCGAAGTTCCGCTTCGAGCCGGTAAAAGTCCGCCAGCGTTGCGATCTCAACGGTGAAATCGATGTCCAGAGTGGGGCGAATCTCCAAGAGTTCGGGATGATCGACAAGAAGCGGGAGAACCGAGGCACCAAGAAACGTGTAGGGAATCCCGAGCCCATTGAAATGTCGTGCGACAATGCGTATGGATTCGAGCGTTGTCATCGAGAGGGGATGCGATCTCGTAGTTCTCTTTCGGCGAGTTCGCGTTCGCGGGGCCTGCCTTCACGCAAGACGTCGATCAATGCCAATATCTCGTAAAGCTGTGGGTCTGTGCGGGACGCTTTCGGTGCGGAGGGATGCAAGGGTTTGATCGCGTAGCCGAGCTTCGATCCCATGGCATCCGGCCAGACCGGTCCAATCTTGCTGTTCGATTCGATGAGAGCCAAGAGCGGCGCCGCGGCGCATTCTGTGGCCAGCCCGGGAGGCACAGAAGGGCAGAGCTTGATTGCTATCAAGGGCAACTAGCCCCCTTCTGAAAGGGATGAGGCGTGCGTCCAGTCGGACCACTGCGAGGGGGGGCTTGCCACGGGCTTTCTTGAATTCGAGGGAAAGATGGCTGGCCGAATGGTAGCCGAGCCTTCCGGCAATTTCCTTCACGCTGAGGTCGCCGCACGCCAACAAATCTTCGGCGCGGGCTAGCCGGATCGCCTTCGCGTATTCCTTCGGGGCAAGTCCGGTAGCTTGTTTGAATTTCCGGTAGAGTGTCAGGTAACTCACCCCAAGCGCCCGCGCGATGCTTTTGACATCGCGCCCCTGCATAAGAAGTTCGCGGGCCTGTCGCGCGAGATCCGGCAGGGCCGGCTTGTTTGTGCGTGCGGACACGAGGCTTTGCGAGACGACGGAAGCGAGCAGGGTCATCGCCAGGTCGGAGGCAATGGCCCGGTATCCCAACTGGTGAGCGATGCAGACACGGTGCAACTCGGCGAATCGCCCCCAAAATGCCGAGCGCCGATTCATATGCACGGGGGCCACGTCCAGAATGCCATGCCCGAGCCAGGCTGCGAGGGTGGGGCCGCCTAACTCCACCCAGTCCTCTGTCCAGCCTGTCTCCGGTTCGGGCCGATTACGGTGCCAGTAGCCGGGCGGGAGCAGAAAAACGGAGCCCGCAGAGAGGTGCGCGCTACCGCTTCTCGATTCCAGTATCCCGCGTCCTTGCGATATGGCGAGCAACTGGAAGGCCGAGAGGACCCTGCCTCGTTCCCAGGTGAACGCGCGCCCTTCCGGATGCCGGGGCGGAGGATGAGGCTTGCCGGGAAGGATGCAGGCATGACCGATCGCGGAGACGTGGAATGTCCAGACGGCCTCCTGCGGACCTGCGGGAAGATATTCAAAATAGGTTTTGATAGTTTTGTATGAAACGGAAATCTTCTTGCATGCAAGGCAACGTGACATCTTTCACGCGATGGGGAATCCTGCTGGCGATGGATCTCCCAGTTCTTTCCCTTCGCGCTGGCTTGTCTGGAATCGGACTTGGAGCCTGCTGGTCGCAGTTTCAAGGGCTGAAGGAACGGTTGGAAGGCTTTGTCCGGGCCTTTTCAAAAAAGCTCGGGCGCCCGGATGTCGAGATCATCAACCTTGGCCTCATCGATTCCCCGGAGCGTGACATGGAGGCTGGGCACCGGTTTCGACGGGAAGATGTGGACGTGATATTCCTGTATGCCACCACCAACGCGCTTTCGTCCACCGTCCTCTCGGTCGTCGAGGGCGAATCGGTTCCGGGCCCGATCCTGGAAATCGGCGATACGAACAGCAGCGACCTCTTTCCGATCGGGCATGTGACAGGGAAGATAAAAAAACTCGGTCAACTGCTCGGTATCCGCGTCGCGCGCGTGTGCTGATCGTCAAGCGAAGCCCCAACTTTCCCATCAAACCGCAAAATGCAACCAGCTCCCATGATTCGACACGCCTTCAAGATGCGCATCCCGCTCGAACACGCCGCGGAATACAAGCGGCGGCATGACGAAATCTGGCCGCTCCTTGTCGGCGAACTCAAAGCGGCGGGCATCTGCGATTACTCGATCTTCCTCGACGAGCAAACCGGTGATCTCTTTGGCACGATGAAGATCGCGGATCCCCGAAAGCTCGAACAACTGGCATCAAAGGACATCATGAAAAAATGGTGGGCTATGAACAAGGACATCCAGTTTTACGAGGGGGACCAGCCCTTCGTTCGACCATTGAAAGAGATGTTTCACTTGGATTAACCGGTGGGCTGTGGCATCTCGAAAATCTCCAAAAAACTAAAAACAACAAATCGCATGTCATACACGACCGGCCTCGAACAATACGCAACCCCTGGCGTTGACACCGAAGCCGCGTCAAAACTCTGGAGTCCGTTTCCATCTCCCTGCACTGCTGGCAGGGCGATGATGTCGGTGGATTTGAAAAAGCCGATGCCAGCCTCTCCGTGGGCGGGTTGCCGTCACCTCCACCGCTCTCCTGTCGCAAGAATTGTTCAAAATGACAACCTGTTCTGACATTATTGACAAAACAACTTGCGGAAACTCGGGAATCCGTCGAGGATTCGATATTGCGGTGGTTTGGGCAAGCTGGTGGCTTATGCACGGTGATCAGCCGACAAACCCGGATGGTTGGACTTCTCCACAATACCGGACAGAGATACAATCAAACGGACAGATAAAAAATCGATGTCGCAAAAACTTGGCTTGTTTTTTTCAATAACATTCGGCCTGATCACTGTGCAGCAGAGCGCGGACGGGGCCACGGAACCGTCCGCACGTCCGAATATCGTCTGGATTTTTTCGGACGACCACACCCAGCAAACCATCGGGGCCTACGGTGGGCGGTTGGAGTCGCTGAACCCGACGCCAAATATCGACCGGCTGGCCAAGGAGGGGATCCGGTTTGACCGATGCTACGTCGGCAATTCGATCTGCGCACCGAGCCGAGCCACGCTGTTGACCGGCAAGCACAGCCACATGAACGGGAAGCTGACCAATCGGGACGACTTCAACCACGACCAGCAGCAGTTCCAAAAAATCCTTCAGACGAACGGATACCAGACCGTCATGGTCGGCAAGATCCATCTGAACGGCCGGATGCAGGGGTTCGACTACTGGGATGTCCTGCCCGGCCAGGGGAAATACAACGACCCCGATTTCCTTTCCGAGAACGGGAAGAGCGTTAGCAAGGGCTATGTGACCGATATCATCACGGATAAGGCGTTGGACTGGCTGAAGAACAAGCGGAACCCGGAGAAGCCTTTCCTGCTGATGATTCATCACAAGGCACCGCACCGCGACTTCATGCCGGCGGAACGCGATATGGCGCGCTACGAAGATGTGGAAATCCCCGAACCGGCGAACCTTTTTGATGATTATGCCACCCGGACCACCGCTGCACGGGAGCAGGACATGTCGATCGAAAAAACCATGCGCTTGGCGGGCGATTTGAAAGTCGGTCCACAAACGCCCCCGCAATTTGCCAGCCGGAACAAGTTTTATGAGGAAAACAAACCGGAAGGCAAAGATCTGGTTCGCTGGAAATACCAGCAATACATGAAGGATTTCCTCCGCTGCGTCTGGGCGGTTGATGAGAACGTGGGCCGTGTCCTCGAGGCTTTGAAGGAGATGGGGTTGGAGGAGAACACCATCGTGATGTATTCTTCGGACCAGGGCTTCTATATGGGCGAGCATGGCTGGTTCGACAAGCGCTTCATGTATGAGGAGTCATTCCGCACGCCGCTGCTGGCCCGGTGGCCCGGCAAGATCAAACCGGGCTCGGTCAACGCGGACCTCGTCCAGAACACCGACTTCGCGGAAACCTTTCTTGATTTGGCCGGCATCCCCGCCCCCGACGACATGCAGGGCCGGAGCCTCGTCCCCTTGCTCAAGGGTGAGACGCTGCCGGATTGGCGCAAGTCGCTTTATTATCACTATTACGAGTATCCCGGCACGCACAGCGTGCGCCGCCACGAGGGTGCCTTCGACGGGCGTTACAAGCTCATCCGGTTTTACGGTTTGGATGTCCCGAACGGCGAAGAGTGGGAATTCTATGATCTCGAAAGCGATCCGTCCGAAATGAACAATGTCTATGGCAACCCGGAGCAGGCGGGCATGGTGCAGGAGATGAAGCAGGAACTGGCCCGCCTTCGGAAGCAATATCAGGTCCCGGACAAGGCTCCGGACCAACGCGCTCCGGCAAAAAAGAATGCCGCCCGCACGAGCTCGGCGGAAGACGATTCCTCCGATTGAGCGGCTTTCAATCACTACATTGAAAGGAATCCTCCAGCGTCCGCTGCTCGTCGCCGCCGACCCCGCCCAGGCCGTGAAACTCTACTCCCTCCTCTTTGCCTTGCTCGCGACCTTTTGCGGTCAAGCCCATGCTGCCGAGCCCGCAAAGCATCTCAATATCGTCTTCATCACCGCCGATGACCTGAACTTCGATTCGCTTGGCTGCTACGGCTGCCCCATCGCGGATATCACTCCGCATCTCGACCGGCTCGCGGGGGAGGGTATGCGTTTTGATCGCGCCTACTCGACCGTCGCCGTCTGCCAGCCGGTGCGGCAGACCATGCTCACCGGCCTCTACCCGCACCGCAGCGGCAGCATGGGCTTTTTCCCCATCAAGCCCGGTGTGCGCACACTCAACCAGCAGATGCGTGAGTCGGATTATCTCATGGCCATGCTCGGCAAAAGCAGCCACTACCAGCCGCGCAGCCAGTTCGTGCTGGATCTGGAGGTTTCCGGCATCAGCCGCGACCCCGCAAAGCTCGCCGAGGCCACGCGGCAGTTCATCGGCATGGCACGGGAGCAAAACAAACCGTTCCTGCACTTTGTCAACTGCACCGACCCGCACCGGCCCTTCATCACCGGTCCCGATGACCTCGCCGACGGTGCACCACCGAGCCGCTACATCCGCGAGGAGGAGGTCCGAAACGTCCCCGGCTTCCTCGAAGACCTGCCCGACATCCGTCGCGAGTTGGCGCAGTATTTCACCAATGTCCGCCGCCTCGATGACTGCGTCGGTGCGGTGCTGGGCGTGCTCGATGAGATGGGTTTGCGGGATGACACGCTCGTGCTCTTCTACGGCGGCGACCACGGCATGGCCTTTCCCTTTGCCAAAACGAACTGCTACGAGGACAGCTCGCGCGGATGCCTCATCGTGCGCTGGCCCGGTCGCGTCGCCGCCGGGAAAGTGGATGCGCGGCACTTTGTCAGCACGCTCGACTTCACACCCACGTTGATGGATGCCGCGCAGGTGCCCCCCATCCCCGGCATGGATGGCCGCAGCTTCCTCCCGTTGCTTGAAGGTGGTGGTCAGGATGGCCGCGACCACCTCGTCACTTTCTACAACTCATCCTCCGGGCGGAACTGGCTGCCCATGCGCTGCCTCCGCACGCCCACCCGCAGCTACATCTGGAACGCGTGGAGCGATGGTAAAATGAAATACTCCGCCGAGAACATGTCCGGCCTGACTTGGCAGGCCATGCTCGCCGCAGCCGCAACCGATCCGCAAATCCAAGCGCGCACCGATTTCTACCTCCACCGCGTGCCCGAGGAGTTTTACGACCTGACGGGCGACCGCTGCGAAAGGGTCAACCTCATCGCCGATCCCGTCCGCCAGACCGAGGTCGAGGCCGCCCGCGCCCAACTGCTTGCCGAGCTGCGGCGGATCGGTGACCCGATGGCTGAAGCCTTCGCCCGTCGCGACGACCCCGTCTTTGTCGCCGCCGAGAAGGCCAAACTCGCCGCCGAATACAACAACTCCAACCCGCCACGGAAGGGGGCGGATGCAGCAGCCGCCCACGAGGCCGCTCCGCCCTCCAGTGCTCCCCCCTCGCTCGCCTTCGAGCTGCCCGCTGCGCTTGTCGCCGGTCAGCCCGCGTTCCTGAAAATCCGCCACAAACTCCCCGGTACACAAAAAATCACCGTGACCCTCAAGTCGGGAAACCAACGCATCGACCGTCAGACCATCGATGCCGTGGGTGCCGGAACCGCCGAAGTCCGCTTCACCATCCCCGTTGGACAAAGCGGCCAGCGCATCACCTTCAACGCTTTCCTTGGCACCGACTTCCAGTCCACGGCTGAATTCATCACCAGTCAACCTCAGTCGGTGAAGTGATACCGTCGCGCGTCCCTTCTGACTCCTTCCATTCTAAAGATAAATCCAACCAAATACCGTCGATACGAAATGAAAAAACTCATCCTCCTCTGTGCTTTCTGCGTCCTCTGCGGCGCATCCCAAGCCGCCGACCGCCCCAACATCGTCATCTTCCTAGTGGACGACATGGGCTTGATGGACACCTCTGTGCCGATGCTGGCAGATGCCAAGGGTCAGCCGGAGCGCCACCCGCTCAACGATTGGTATCGCACGCCCAACATGGAGAAGCTGGCCGCGCAGGGCATCCGCTTCAGCAACTTCTACGCGCACAACATGTGCTCGCCGTCGCGCGTCTCGATCCTCACAGGGCAGAATTCCGCCCGCCACGGCACAACATGCTGGATCAGTCCCCAGGCCGACAACAAGGGCACCTACGGGCCTCCCGATTGGAACTGGACGGGGCTGAAAAAGGAGAGCGTCACCCTGCCGCGCCTACTTCAAACCGCCGGATACAAAACGATCCATGTCGGCAAGGCGCACTTCGGCCCCATAGGCAGCGAGGGCGAGGACCCGCGCAACCTCGGCTTCGATGTGAACATCGCCGGTGCCGCCATGGGCCAGCCGGACTCGTATTATGGTTCCAGCAATTACGTCCGTGCGGGGAACGAGGCCAACGCCCTTCCGGGCTTGGAGAAATATCACGGAACAGACACGTATCTGACCGAGGCGCTGACCCTAGAAGCCAACGACCAGATGGCTGGTGCCGTCGGGGAAAAGAAACCGTTCTTCCTCCATCTCTCACACTATGCGGTCCACAGCCCTTTCGAGGCCGATCCGCGCTTTCTCGCGCATTACCAGAGTTCCGGCAAACCGAAGAAAGCGCAGGCCTTCGCCACCATGATCGAGGGCATGGATAAATCCCTTGGCGACGTAATGGACAAGATTGCCTCGCTGGGGCAGGCGGAGAATACCTTGCTCATTCTTCTGGGCGACAACGGGTCGGATGCGCCTTTGGGCGACATGTTCGCCCATGCCAGCTCGGCGCCGTTGCGCGGCATGAAAGGCACCTGTTATGAAGGCGGAACGCGCGTGCCGTTCCTCGCCGCTTGGCTCAAGCCCGATCCGGCCAATCCCTGGCAGCAGAAGCTGCCCATCGCGGCGGGGGCGCTCCAGCAGCAGGTGGGCTCGATCATGGATTTATACCCGACCCTGCTGGCGCTCACCGGAACGCCCGATGCCCCCGGCCACGCCGTCGATGGCGTCGACCTCAAGCCGCAACTCGCCGGCAGTCGCAATGACACCCGCGCGGAATCTTTCCTCAACCACATGCCGCATATGCACCGCAGTAGCTATTTTTCCAATCTGGTCAGCGGCGATTGGAAGGTTGTTTATCACTATTTTTTCACTGGAGACACGGACGCCCCAAAGGAGGGCGGCAAGGGAACCGGGACAAAACAGAAGAATAGGGGATTCGTCTCCCCGGTGCGCTACGAGCTTTATGACCTGAAAAATGATCCCTTCGAGACCACGAATCTCGCGGACAAGAATCCGGAAAAACTACAGGCTATGATTAAGGAACTGGTCGGCGAACTCGAAGCCAAGGGCGCGCTCTATCCGGTCAAAGACGGCCGCGAACTGCGTCCCCAACTTCCTTGAAAGGTGCGCTCCCATCACGGTGGCTGGGCAGGAGCGCGGATTTCAATCCGAACATGAAATGCCTCCTCACCCTCTTCTTTTTCTGGCTTCACTCCGTCACCTTCGCCGCCACCCACGCGAAGCAGCCCAACGTCGTTTTCATCCTCGCCGACGACCTCGGCTGGGCGGACACCACGCTCTACGGGCACACCAAGCTCTACCAGACTCCGAATATCGAGCGGCTGGCCAAGCGGGGAATGACGTTCACGCGCGCATATTCCGCGAGCCCGCTTTGTTCGCCCACGCGCTCGGCCATCCTCACCAGCCTGAGCCCGGCCCGCACCGGCATCACCACGCCGTGCTGCCATCTGCCGCAGGTCGTGCTCGCTGCCACGCCGGGCACGAAGGCACCACCGAACAAGAAAGAGATCATGCCCAATCCGGTGACGCGGCTAAAAACCGATTATCGCACGCTGGCGGAATCGCTCAAAGACGCGGGCTATGCCACCGGGCATTTCGGCAAATGGCATCTGGGGCCGGAACCATATTCGCCACTGCAGCACGGGTTCGATGTGGACGTGCCGCATTGGCCGGGACCCGGGCCGGCGGGCAGCTATGTCGCGCCGTGGAAGTTCAAGGACTTCGATGCCGACCCCTCGGAGCCGAATCAGCACCTCGAAGATCGCATGGCCAGGGAGGCCGTCGCCTTCATGGAGAAACACAAGGACGAGCCGTTTTTCCTGAACTACTGGATGTTCAGCGTCCATGCGCCGTTTGATTCGAAGAAGGATCTCATCGAGAAGCACCGCGCCCGCGTGGATCCCGCCGATCCCCAGCGCAGCCCCACCTACGCGGCGATGGTCGAAAGCATGGACGATGCCGTGGGAACCCTGCTCGACACGCTCGACCGCCTGAAGATCGCGGACCAAACGATCATCGTCTTCACCTCCGACAACGGGGGGAATATGTATAACGAAGTGGACGGCACCACACCGACCAGCAACGCACCACTGCGCGGGGGCAAAGCCACCTTGTTCGAAGGTGGTACGCGCGTCCCCTGCGTCATCGGCTGGCCGGGCGTGACCGCCCCCGGCTCCCGCAGCGATGCGATCATCCAGAGCGAGGATTTCTATCCCACGATTCTCGCGGGCCTCGCGCTCAAGCCTGCTCCGGATCAAAAGTTCGACGGCATCAGCATCCTCCCCGCGCTGGAAGGGAAAGACCTTGCCCGCACGGCCAACTTCCAATACTTCCCGCACAACCCCGGCGTGCCGGACTGGCTTCCGGCCTCCGTCTCCGTCCATCGCGGCGACTGGAAGCTCATCCGCATCTTCCATGGCGGTGACGCCGGTGCGCACCGGTATCTCCTCTTCAACCTCCGCGACGACCTCAGGGAGAAGAACAACCTCGCGGCCCGGAATCCAGAGCTGGTTCAGGAGCTCGACGAGCTCATCACACAGTTCCTCACCGACACGCAGGCCGTCCTGCCGATCCCGAACCCGGCCTTCGACCCCGCCAAATACCGCCCCGAACTCGAAGGCGTGCAGACCCCAAAAAAGAAGGCCAAACCGACGCCGCCCGCGCCGCGATGACCTGTGGAAAAATACGGGCAGGAAAGCCGGTAAAAACAGGACGGACGCATCGACCAACCGGGGCATGCGCGCTTGCCATCGCACCTCGGCCCGCCGCAAGAAACAACACTTTCATGGCTCTGTCCTTGGAAAAACTGCACAATATGTCAATCGCATCAATCTTTGTTGACAAAACAACTTGCCGAGGTCAGGGAACCCGTGGATGGTAGTGCGAAAGAAACATCCCTTCCTCAACATCAACCCCCGAAAAAATTGAAAGAAACATCCCGCCGTACTTTTCTAAAAAAATCCGCCATCCTTGGCGCGGGAGCGTTTATGCTGCCGCGCTTTTCCATCGCCAAGTCTGGCGCGAGTGCGAACAGCAAACTCAACCTCGCGATCATCGGTACTGGGGGAATCGCCGGGGTGGCAGTGAAAGGTGCCGAGGGCGAAAACCTCGTCGCCATTTGCGATGTGAATGAACCCAATCTGAGCGTCCATGCCAGCCGCAACCCGCAGATGGCCACGGCTGCCAAATTCAAGGATTTTCGCGTGATGTTGGACAAAATGGATAAGGAGATCGACGCTGTTGCCATCTGCACGCCCGACCACACGCACTTTGCGACAACCATGGAGGCGATGCAGCGCGGCAAGCACGTGCATACGCAAAAACCGCTCACCCACAACGTTTGGCAGGCGCGAACCCTGCGCAGAGCGAAGCAAAAATATGGCGTGGTGACAAATATGGCAAATCAAGGCCACACCTGCGGGGGCATCCGCCAGATGCGGGAATGGTTCGAGGCGGGAGTCATGGGGTCGGTCGCCCAAGTGGACTCTTGGTATCCTGGCCCGAACTGGAAAGGCCCCGCCTTTAGAAAACCGGCCAGCTTTCCCCCGACACCCACGCCAGTCCCTCCCGAACTCGACTGGACGCTTTGGCTGGGTCCGGTGGCAGACCCCGGTTTTAACACCATTTATGAAAGCAAAAGCTGGCGCGGATTTCCCCAGTTTGGAACCGGTATGATCGGCGATTGGTTTTGCCACATCTGTGACGGTCCGGTCTGGACGCTCGATCTTTACGAACCCACCGTGATCGAGGCGGAGAAGATCGATGGCCCCAACCCCGGCATGTGCCCGGACGGCTCGATTCTTCGCTGGGATTTTGCTGCTCGCGGAGAGATGCCGCCCTGCAGCCTGCGCTGGTATGATGGGGGTAATCGTCCGTCCGTGCCGGAAGATTGGTCATGGGGTGCCCAACCGAGATTTGGCTCTTTCTTCCGTGGCTCAAAAAAAACAGTCTTCCTCGACGAACTCTCGGACAACCCCCGCCTCGTCAACCGCGAGGAAATGCGGGCATTCAAAGAGGCGGGATTTCCTCCGGAGAAGTATCCCCGCGTAAAAAACGGCCCGATGGCGGAGTGGATCCTGGCGATCAAAGGCGAAGGCCCGGAGCCTGGATCAAATTTCGATTACTCGGCCCGCCTCACTGAAGTTGCCTGCCTCGGTGCGCTGGCGCAGTTCCACGGCGGACGCATCGAGTGGGATTCCGCCAACATGAAAATCACCAACCGGCCCGAACTCAACGTTTTTATTAAGGAGCCAACGCCCAAAGGCTGGGACTACGGCGAGGATCTTTGGAAGGTCTAACCTTTCGCGGGGAAACCGGATAACCTCTGTTTGCCATCGGGTGACTGCCAAACGGGCCGCCCCAGTCGTTTTGATCGTCGATCACAATCATCAACACGTTGGTTGGTTCAGCGTCGCGTGCGGCCACCCCGCCCAGGAGAGACATCAACAACAGTGATGATTTCGTTTTCATAAACAGTCCGAGCGCTCCGGTTTATTGTTTGCCACCGGGCTCGCTGGGATGCAGGTGCTCCATGACCGCTTGCAGGCGCGCACGCGCCGCCTTTGCCTCATCCGTGGCCGCGTCTGCCAAAGTTTCGGAATGGGGGGAATCGCTCACATCGTAGAGCGCGCCGTCTTCACGAAGCTTCCAGCGGGCATCCCGCACAAAATACTCATCGTGTCTGAGGGAATGGACCCAGGCCCTGGGCGTGCCCGGCAAGCCCTGCAACTGCGGGGCGAAGCTCATGCCGTCGATCCCTTCGGGCACCGGAACTCCAGCCAGGGCAAGGCAGGTGGGGAAAAGATCGGTGAAATCGACCAAGCCTCCATAGACGCTGCCCGCAGGAACCACGCCGGGCCAGTTGGCCAGCAGCGGCACCCAGGACCCGGTGTCCAACATCGTGCCCTTGCCGCCGCGAACCACGCGGCCATCGGCCATTTCCGTCGAGATGCTGCGATGCGTCCCATTGTCGCCGGCAAAGAGAACTAGGGTGCTGTCGCGTAGCCCTGTTTCGTCGAGCTTGGCCAGGATTTCCCCGACCTGCCGGTCAAGGTATTCGATTAGGAAGGGAAAATTCTTATTGTCGCCCTTTTGCGCGGAGCCGTATCCACCGGCCTGGCCCTTCGCATCGCCTGCATTCAACGGCGTGGGAAAGAGCGGGACGTGCGGAATGGGGGGCGCGTAATAGAGGAAAAATGGTTCGCGTTTGCCCTCCCGGCTTTCGATGAACCGCAAGGCCCAGTCCTGCAGGAGGGCGGGGGTATAGGCTGACTCGGGCTCGGGTTTGCCATACAGCCGCAGGTGCGCGCCCGCGATCAGACACTGGCGGTCGAATCCGCATTCGCGCGGATGCGGATAGGCCGTGTCCTCCTCCGCCGACCGGGGAATCTCCGCCATGCTTTCCGGCGGGCCGACATGCCATTTGCCGACCACCGCCGTGGCGTAACCCGCCTCTTTCAAGAGCATGGCAACGGTGGGATGCACCTTGGCATCCAGGCTGGTGGTTGCGCCGTTCCGCCCGAGGATGTCGGTAAAGCCGCTGCGGAAATTGTATTGGCCGGTAAGAAACTGCGCCCGCGTCGGCGAGCAATTTGGTGTGGAAAAGAACTGCTGGAACCGCATCCCACCCCCGGCCAGCGCATCGAGGTTGGGTGTCCGCACTGAACCCAGCCCCTTGTAGTTTTTTCCGCCGTAGCAGCCCAACGCCTCGGCCCCGAGATCATCAGCGAGGATGAAGACGATGTTGGGCCGTGCTGTTTTGGCGGACTCCGCGTTTGCAATCAGGGGCAGACAAATTACACTCAAGCTGAGGCCCGCCAGCTTCCAAAAAGTGTTTCGCTTGTTCATGCTTTTGCTTTCTTATCTTTGCAAAGGTGCACCAAACGCCACGTCAGTGCTCCCCTTATTTCAGTGAAGGATGGGATGTCTTGATCAGCTTTTTATAGGTATTTCTGTCAATCCCGTCGTGCGCCAGCCGGTCGATGTTCGGCGTGCGGATCGTCGGATTCCCGTAGGGGCCTGAGTCGTCCCATCCCATGTCGTCGGCGATGAGGATGACGAAGTTCGGTTTCGGCGATGGCGGCGGATCGGCGGCCAGGACGGCTCCGGTGCCCAGCGACAGGATGGCCATGGCCAATGCATGCGGCTTCGGTGTTTTCATCTGCTCCTATTCTTTGTCAGCCGTGGTGTAATCAATCTTGAGCGGTTGGTCAGCCGGATGCTGCAGAACCGAGCCCCGCCGGAATCAAAGATGCAACTCGATTCGAGTCAGTCATACTTTCCTCTGTTCAATGCGGACCGGCATCGGTGACGACGGTTGTTACTTATTTCAGCGTCCATGATCACCTATCCTTGGTGCCGAGTTGACCCCATTTTGATGCGTCGAAGTTTGGATTCTTTTCCGGGAACTTTGCGCCGGTGTCTTTCCACCAGGCTTCAAGTTCTGCGGAGAGTGCTTTCACCCGCTCAGGTTGTTCTGCAGCAAGGTCGCGTGTCTCGGAACTGTCGTCGTCGAGATGATAAAGCTCGGTGCGAGGGCCGAGCACCAGCTTGCCGAACGGGACGTTCTTGTCTGGCGGCGTCGCGCCGGTCACATCGAGATAATCACCAAAATAGTGGATCAGCTTCCAGCCGTCCTTGATCATGAAACTGCATGGCGTCCGACCGTAATTGACCGTGTAACTCGGAGCGTGCCAGTAAAGCGCATCGCGGTTGAGTGCGCCGGATTCCGTCAGCAGTGAAAGAATGCTCAGCCCGTCGAGCTTGTGTCCTTCGGGGGCAGCACCGCCGGTGATAGAGGCGAACGTCGGATACCAGTCAACGGTATGCGTCGGCGTGTCACACACGCTTCCGGCTTTCACCTGGCCGGGCCAGCGCACCACGAGGGGAACGCTGACGCCCCCTTCATAGGACGATCCCTTGGCCATGCGCTTGGGTGCCATGTTGGCAACACGGTCCAGCCCGCCGTTATCACTCGTAAAGATAACAATGGTTTTGTCCGCTATGCCGAGTTCATCCAGCTTGTCCAGCAGGAGTCCGACGCCCGCATCGAGGTGTTCGATCATCGCAAGGTAGTCGGCCGTCGGGATTTCGCTGAATGTTCCGCGGGGTGTGTGCTGCTCTTCTTGAATCCCTTGGCCACATATTTTTCGATGAGCGCCTTGGGAGCTTCCAGCGGCGCGTGCGGCGAAAGATGCGAGACGTAGGCGAAGAACGGCCGGTTCTTGTTCGTCTCGATAAACGTTAGGATGTCGCCCGTGATTGCGTTCACCATTTTGTCCGGTTCCGCCGCCGACTTCCGGGAATCACCGATGTAATCAAAACCGTAGGAGTCGAAATAGCCGGGGCGTTTCTTCAAATTCGCGGCGAAGCCACTGTCAGCGACATGCCATTTGCCGCTTATGCCGGTGGTGTATCCGGCCTTCCGGATCATGACTGCGAGGTTGCCGGTGTCCGGCGGGAGTTCGCTTGCCGGTGCCGGTATGAGTGGGGCAAATGGCGGGTCTTTTTCACCAATGACTTTGTGGACGCCGGTCCGCGCGCCCCATTGGCCGCTCAGGAGAGCGGCGCGGGTCGGTGAACATTGCGGATCCGCGTAAGCACGGGTAAACCGCATGCCTTCCGCCGCCAAACGGTCGATATTCGGGGTGGAGACATCTTGATTCCCCTGACATCCGACGCCGTTCCAGCCGAGGTCGTCGGCCATAATGAAGATGATGTTCGGCGGACGCGCAGGCTCGGAACTCACGCCGAGGGACGCGGACGCATTGAGGGCGCAAAGAATGGCCGCAATGTGGAAGCGGGTGGGGCGCATGAGACAATAAGTATAGGGAAGTGTAAATTATTGTCAATTCTATTGTTGTAGATTTTGGCTGATCAGCTGACGAGCGTCTGGACCACGAGAAGACAAAATATGCGTGAAAGGTTTGACAATTAACATTTCTTTCTTACCCTTAAAGCTGTCATGTTGAGATTTTTTGGCAAAGCGGTTCCGGGGATGATGTTGGTGCCGGTCCTTTCGTGCCCGGCTTTTGCGCAGAGTTACACGGTCTGTCCGGGGATGGTGCTGAGCGAGATCAGCGCGTTCCTTGTTTACACGCCGGACAGCAAGTGCCCGTCGGAGCCACCGGCTCCTCCGGGGCCAGCGGCGTAATCGCCTTGTGAAATCCACCTCAAAAGAAACGTCTCGATGAAATATACTCAAAACCCCTCCCATCACTTCCCCATGCTTTCGCTACTCCTTCGCCGGTTCCATTTTGCTCATCTTGTCATTCTGCTCGCTCTGACCTGGGGTTTGCCGTCGCGAGCCGCCGCGCCTGTTGGCGGTTCCGAGGACTGGCAAAACCCCGCAGTGACCGGGGTCAACAATCTTCCCCCTCATGCGACGATGGTCATCTGCCCGGATGCCGCCACGGCGAAGAGCATCGGGCCGGTCTCGAACGCCGAGCGGATCAAGTCGCCGTTCTACCGTTCCCTCAATGGCGATTGGAAATACCACTACGCGCCGAACCATGCCGGGCGCGTGGCGGATTTCTGGAAGCCGGCATTTGACGACTCCGGCTGGGCAACGATCCCGGTTCCCTCGAACGTGGAGATGCATGGTTACGGGATTCCGATCTACGTCAACGTCAAGTATCCATGGACGTGGCAAGGCGTGGAGCCGGATCCGCCGTTTGTTCCGGGAGAGGACCCGAACAATACCGTCAACTCCTACCGCAGGACATTTGAGCTGCCGAAGGATTGGGACGGCCGCCGGGTCCTTCTGACGTTTGACGGCGTCAATTCCTTCTTCACCCTCTGGGTCAACGGCGAAAAGGTCGGGGTCGGAAAGGACAGCCGCACACCGGTCGAATTCGACATCACGAAATTCCTCAAGCCCGGACAAAATCTCCTCGCCGTGGAAAATTTCCGCTGGTGTGACGGATCGTACCTCGAGGACCAAGACTTCTGGCGCATGAGCGGGATTTTTCGCGACGTGTATCTCTGGTCGCCGCCGGATGTCCATATTCGCGACTTCGAGGTGAAGACGGATCTCGACGCAAAGTATGCCGATGCAACGCTGAAGCTGGACGTTCAAGTCGAGAACACGGGCAAGGTCGACGCCGTCGCGACCGTCGAGGCGCAGTTGCTCGATGCGGACGGGCGGACGGTTGCTTCGCCCAGCGCGGAGCTGAAGCTGTCCGCTGGCAGTGAGGGCAAGGCTCTGTTGAGCGCCGACATTGCAAACCCGCTGAAATGGACTGCGGAAACGCCGAACCTCTACAAGCTTCTGCTCACGTTGAAGGATGCCAAAGGCGCGACGCTCGAAGTCATTCCGGCAAATGTCGGATTCCGGGAAATCGAGATCAAGGACGGCAACCTGCTCTTCAACGGGCAGCGGCCGCTCATCAAGGGGGTGAACCGCCAGGAGTCCGACCCCGACCTCGGCCAGGTTTGCCCGCCCGGGCGGATGTTGCAGGACATCCTTCTGATGAAGCAAAACAACATCAACACGGTGCGCAACAGCCATTACCCGAATGCCCCTGCTTGGTATGACCTCTGCGATCAATACGGCATCTACCTCATTGACGAGGCAAACGTCGAGAGCCACGGCCTGATGCGGACCCCAAAGGATATTGCCAGCAATCCCGCATGGCTCGACGCCCACATGAACCGCACCGTCCGCATGGTCGAGCGCAGCAAAAACCATCCTTCCGTCATCATCTGGTCGCTCGGCAACGAAGCCGGTGACGGTTCAAACTTCGAGGCGACCTACGCGTGGATCAAGCAACGCGACCCCGGCCGCCCGGTCCAATACGAAAAGGCAAAGGAAAAAGCCCATACAGATATCGTCTGCCCGATGTATGCGACACCCAGCGACATGGTGGAATACTGTGCCACGCCGCAAAAGCGGCCGTTCATCCTCTGCGAATACGCCCACGCGATGGGCAACAGCAGCGGCAACATGTGGGCCTACTGGGATCTGATCTACAACAAGCCATTCCTCCAAGGCGGCTGTATCTGGGACTGGGCGGACCAGAGCCTTCGCCAAAAGCAGGGAAAGCTGCCGCTCTCGAAATTTGAAAAAGTGCAGCCCGGCGACAAAACCTTTTGGGCCTACGGCGGCGACTTCGGCCCGAAAGGCACGCCGAGCGACGACAACTCCGGCTGCGACGGCCTCGTATCGCCCGACCGCGAACCCCATCCCGGCCTGCTCGAGGTCAAGCACATCTACCAATACATCCACAGCAAGCCCGCCGACCTCGCCGCCCGCAGCGTCGAGGTGAAGAACTGGTTCGACTTCATCAATCCCAAAGACATCGCCGTGCTGAACTGGCGGCTTACCGGCGATGGGAAAGAAATCCTATCCGGCGAGATGCCCGCGCCCGATCTCGCTCCCCGCGCATCGGGTCTGGTTTCCATCCCGGTCAAACCCTTCACCGCCGAGCCGGGCGTGGAATATTTTCTGGAGTTGAGTTTCCGCCTGAAATCAGACCAGCCATGGGCAAAGGCCGGGCACGAGATCGCATGGGATCAGTTCAAGCTCCCCGACTCCGCGCCAGCTACCGTCGCAAATGCCGCCTCCTTTTCCAAACTGGAGTTGAAGGAAACCGACTCGCAAGCCGTCGTGAGCGGAAAGGGCTTCTCCGCCACTTTTGACAAAAAGTCCGGCGCGATGACATCACTCAAATTCGAGGGCAGCGAGCTGATCGAGTCCCCGCTGCGCCCGGATTTCTGGGTCGCACCCACCGATAATGGGCGCGGTCGCAAGATGGGAAAGCTCCACACCGATGAGGATCGCGGCAAACCCCAGAAAGACCGCGAAGGCCAGGTTCGCAAAACGCAGGGCATCTGGCGCAACGCCCACAAAAATGCGGTGGTGAAAAGCTTTGTCGCAACGCCGAGATCCGACGGGAGCGCGGTGGAAATCGCCGTGACTCTCGATCTGCCCAAAGTTGGCGCGCATTGGACGACCCGATACACGGTTCTTGGCAACGGCGAAGTGACGGTGAACGCCGCTTTCGCGCCGCAAAACACGGATCAGCCCGACCTCCCGCGTCTCGGGATGCAGATGATTTTGCCCGCCGGATTTGACCGCATCGAGTGGTTCGGACCCGGACCGCAGGAGACCTACATCGACCGCAAGGACGCGAGGGTCGGCATATATAGCGGCACCGTTCGCGAACAGTTTTTTGCGGATTACAGCGAGCCGGGAGAAAGCGGCAACAAAGTGGACACCCGATGGGCAGCGATCACAAACGACAGAGGCATCGGACTACTCGTTGTGGGTGACCCGCTCTTGAGCGTGAACGCGCTGCACCACACCGCTGCCGATCTGGAAAGTGTGAAGCATCCTTTCGAGTTGCCGCACCGCGACTTCACCGCGCTGAACATCGACTGGAAGCAGCAGGGACTGGGCGGCGACACCAGCTGGGGCGCCTGGCCGCACGATGAATATCTGATCCCGTGCAAGGAGCAGGGCTACACCTTCCGGCTCCGCCCGATCGGCCCCGCGGATGATCTCGCCAAACTTGCGCGAATCGCCCCGCTTCCGTAGGAACAAAGGTGCTCTGATGAACTTTGCCGACATTTACAGGTTGTGCTTCGGGGGATCAGACCCAATGGGAATGCAATCCATCCGGTGACTGGCTCGCGCATTTTTCCGGATTCAGGATGTTTTCAAGGATAGACATCCCAGCAGGAAGGGTGACTATACTCGGCACCACTGAGATGGGTGCGAAATGCGCAGCGTGATGGGTGGAATATCTCGGCGGCTTCCGAAACCGCCCTACCACGGATCGGTAGGGATGGCTCGCTGGCCCGTCCGTCGGTTTCGCCCGTTTCGATGTCGAAATGGTATCACAACAAAAGACTATTATGATGACCCCCTGCCGATTCCTGACCCCGATTACCGCCCTTGCAGCCATTGCCCTTGCGGCTGCCGGCACAACTCTGGCGGCAGACCGTCCCAACATCCTCTGGATCAACATGGACGACATCGGCGCTGAGCTTCCCTGCTATGGGGAGAAGGCGATTCAGACGCCCAATATCGACCGCCTGGTCCGCGAGGGCACGAAGTTCGATCAAGCCTTTCTGACCGCATCCGTCTGCTCGCCGTCCCGCTCGGCGATGATCACCGGAATGTATCAGACCAGCATCGGAGCTCACCACCACCGGAGCAGCCGCGGTCCGGGCGTGGATAAAATCCCGTTGCCGCCCGGAATCGAACCGGTGCCCGCGCTGTTCCAACGCGCCGGATACTACACCTGCAACGTCGACGAGCCGCCGAAGGAAAAAGGTCCTGGGAAATCCGATTACAACTTCGAGTGGGACGAGAAAATGTATGACGGCGGGGACTGGTCGGGACGCAAGCCGGAGCAGCCGTTCTTCGCCCAGATCCAGCTCTGGGGGGGGAAGAACCGCCACAGCCCCAACTGGCATCGCGACGTGGCGACCAAAGAACTCGGGACGCTGACTTCTCCGGAGAGCGTGACGCTGCCTCCATACTATCCGCGCGATCCCGTGCTGCTGAAGGATTGGGCGGAATACCTCGACTGCATCCGGTATTGCGACCTGCAGCTCGGCCGGATCCTGAAGCGCCTAGAGGATGAGGGGATACTCGATCAGACATATATCATCTTTTTCGGTGACAACGGGATCAGCCACGCGCGCGGCAAGCAGTTCCTCTATGACGAGGGGATCCGCATGACATTCATCGTGCGCGGTCCGGGCATCCCTCGCGGCGCGGTGCGGGACGACCTGGTCACCCAGATCGATATGGCACCGACGTCGCTCGCGTGGGCTCACCTTCCCGTGCAGAAGTGGATGCAGGGCTGCGATATTTTTGCTCCCGGCTACGTGAAGCGCGATGCCGTGTTCGCCGCGCGGGACAGGACCGACGAGACGATCGACCGCATCCGCAGCGTCCGCACCGGGCAGTTCAAGTATATCCGGAATTTTTTCCCGCAGAGGCCGATGCTCCAGCCGAACGCCTACAAGGATAACAAGGAAATTATCCTGCGGCTGCGGGAGCTCCACGCGCAGGGCAAGCTCGATGCGCTTCAGGAGTCTCTGCTGTTCTCGCAGGCCAGATCCCCCGAAGAGCTCTACGACGTAAAGGCCGATCCGTTTGAAACCGTGAATCTCGCCGCGGATCCGAAACATGCGGAAACACTCAAGACCCTCCGGGCCCGGCTTGATAGCTGGATGAAGGAGACGAACGATCGCGGGTTCGAGACGGATCAGGTGTATGACACCAACATGGCTGCCTATACGAAAAAAATGAAGCCGGACTCGGCGCTGCGCAAAGAGATCGAGGCGAACATCGCACTCATGAAAGAGTGGGCTGCGGAGGGCAAGTGATGCTGCCGAATGGGAACTTTACAACCTCACCACCGACCGCGCCGAACTAAACAACCTCGCGGCCGCGCAGCCGATCCGCACGCGCAACATGGGCACCCGCTGGCGGCAATCGGAAAGCAGATTTGCCAAAGACGCAGGCCCCCCGACCACCAAAAAAAAGAGTGAACGGGGTCACTCGCCCATGCAAAGGAGCCACCATGAACTCCCCGAACGGGTCGTGTTCCCCGGCCTTGAACCCGGGAATCCGGCGATGCCTCGTTGAGAACGAAAAGAGTAAAATGCAATTGCGATACAATTGATTAACAAAAAAGAGCGACCAATGTCCCTCCTGATCCCAGCCCTTCTCCCGCGCCGCGTCGTGCGCCTTTTCGCCACCACCTGCTGCTTCTTGCCGCTCTCGAGCGCCGCGATCAGCGTCCCCGGCGTGCTGGATTTATCGGGAACGTGGCAGTTCCAGTTGGACAAGTAGGACAGCGGCATCAAGGAGGCATGGTTTACCCGTCCCTTGACGGACACCATCTCACTTCCGAACACCACCGATGCCGCCGGGAAAGGGAAGAAAAACCCGCCACCACTTGGGTAGACCGGACGTCTGATCCGCGATTTCGAATACGTCGGCCCCGCATGGTATCAGAGGGAGATCGACATCCCCGCCAGTTGGGAAGGGAAGCAAATCCGCTTGTTCCTGGAACGTGTCAAATGGGAAACCCGTCTGTGGATAGACGGAGAAGAGATCGGCATGCAGGAGAGCCTAAGCGTGCCGCACGAGTTCGACCTGACGGGGCCTTCCCGATGGATGGGAAGGCTGGGAGCGGGTGATCCGGGCCATGCAGGCACACGGAGTCAACCACCTGCGGTTCCACTCAGTCCGGGAGAGGGCGACGCGTTGGTGGGGTTCTTGGACGCGCATTGGGATAACAAGGGCATCGTTCCCGCGGAGGAATTCCGCAGGGTGAACAACCAGACCGTTCCGCGGGCGCGGATGAAGAACTTTGCCTGGAAAAACGACCAAACGTTCGAGGCGCGGATCGACGTGGCCGATTACGGACCGGAAACTCTCGGCGCGCTGGCATTGAATGGAAGCTGTCCGACGCGGCCGGGAAATGTTCGCTCAGTGGGGAACTGGCACCCGCCGATCTCAAGCAGGGAGCGGTTACGCGCGCCGGGAACATTCAAGTTCCCCTCGCCAGCTTGGATTGGGCGACGCAACTCAAACTGGAAGTCGTGGTGAAAGACACACCTTTCCGTAACCAATGGCCGGTCTGGGGGTATCCGCACAAGGTTTCCACGGACGTCCCGGATGGAATCCTCGTCGCCGACCGTTACGATGATGCGGTGCGCGAGCGCCTGGCTGCCGGCGGCACCGTGCTTCTGACATTGCCCCCCGACGCAAAGACCGACGGGATGCACGGGGTGTTGAGCACCCGCTTTCAGCCGATATTCTGGAGCTATCTTTGGCGGAACACCCGCCACGGTTCGACGATGGGCCTCCTCTGCGACCCGGGACATCCCGCGCTGGAAGGAGATCGACAGAATGACTAAATCCACCGGTGCGGTAAAGGGGGCTGCCGCCGCCTTCGATTTGAACTGGCTAAGCACATGGAACCTTGCCGGCAAGCCACTTCCGCAGGAGTTGCAGACCGATTTCGGCATTACCCGCACGGTCTCCGGCATCCTTTATGTGCCGCCAAAAGGCGAAGGAATCCGGGCTTCGCAGTTCGATTTCCGCAGGAGCCTTCCCATGGGAGATCCCCGCGCCTTCGGCGTCCTCGAGCGGGGCGACCCAGATATTCCGGAATTGCACGGGATTACCGTGGTCTTGAAGTATGATGGGACCGGTCGGAGGAGGAGGCACCTGGTTACCCCTGGTGGGTCTGGAGATCTCCTCATTGTGATGGATCAAGACACCGTTGTGACGAACAGTCACGCGCGGGAGATCCGCGACCGAGCCATCCGGCTTGAACCGTGCGGCGCGAAAGAGAATATCGTAGGTCTGCCATTCTTCGGGAGGCAGAGAGGCATTTACCTTCGGGGGGGCCAGTTGGTAGAGGGCGCCGCAATCGTTCCAAAGTCCGCTCGAACCAAAGCTGTCCAAAATCTGCACCTCATAAAGCCCCTGAAGGAAGACGCCGCTGTTAGACCGGCCTTGCCCGGAACGCCCGGACTGATAGGGGAGGCGAAACTCCAGGTGAAGCCGGATGTCGCCAAAATTCTCCTTTGTCGTGATCGTGCCTGCTCCCCCCTGACCGGAGACAACCTCCGCGACTCCGCCGGGGAGAATCTTCCATTCAGGCGTGCCTCCCTTCTTGCTCTCCCATGCCTCGAGGGTTTTTCCATCAAAAAGAACCGTGGCCCCGGCTGGCGGCGCGAGAGCAAGTGTGGGGGAACGGAAAGCCGACTTGGTGAGCGAAAACCGGATTGGCGGCTTGTCCTTGCGCGTGATCTCGCCTGTGAACGCGCCGGGTGTGATTTCACCGCTCCAGCCATCATGATCGAATGCGATTTTCTCATCCTTGGCGGTGACGGTGAATTCGTTGAGGACATGCGCCCGCTTGAAGAATTCCTGGAAGAATTGCACGCGATAGGACTCGCCACCCATGCTGATGACTTCCGCGCAAATGTTCGCCTCCGGCGCAGCGTCGGGCGGACTCTGCCAGCGTCCCATGATGGGCGAGGGAACTTCCGAACCCAGAACTGGGAGGGTGCAGGCAATCAGGGTGGCGATGAGAAGCAAGTGTGGTTTCATGTGGGGCGTTTTGTGATAAGGAGGGGAACGGTATCGTGGTCCGGACGGCAAGTCTGAGCCAAGGTGGTGAACAGATTTCTAGGTTTCGTCATAATGTGATCCAGTGGGTTGGGAATCAGCATTTTCCGGCAAATCTGTGGCCTTGGTTAAGGGTTTTCTGGTCCTAAACGCGGCCCTCAGGCTCGTTGGGCGACCAGAGATCTTCCCCGTAGGCCCAGCCGGCGGGCATGGGTTGCTTGATGAAGGCATTGAGTTCCGGGCGGTTGGTGATTTTCATGTTGGCGGAGTCCCATTCGATGCGCCCACCATGGAACTGGGCGATGGCCCCAAGGCAGGCGACCTCGGTGAGGCGGGCAGCATAGTCGAAATTTGAACCGGGTTCCGGCCCCGTGCCCTTGATAGCGCTCAGCCATTCGTTGATTGGCCCTCCTTTGGGCACCCGGGGAAACCTCTCCGGCGGAAAGCCCGCTTCTTTGAAGGCCTGCATTTCCTCCTTGCTGACCAATCGAGGGTTGTTGGAGTATTGGTCAAGGAAGCCGCAGTTTTTCGATCCCCGGAAGAAGGAGCCGGATTGCGGCAAAGGGCCCCATGACCATTCGGCTGGCGACGACGGTATGTTACCGCCATCATACCAGCGCAGCGTGCAAGGCGGCTTGTCTCCGCGCGCGCCGAAATCCCAGCGGATAATTGATCCGTCCGGACACATACCGGGATTCGGGCCATCGATTTTTTCCGCCTCAATGACCGTCGGTTCGTAGAGGTCGAGGGCCCAGACTGCGCCATCGCAGATGTGGCAGAACCAGTCGCCGAGCATGCCGGTGCCGAATTGGGAAAACCCTCGCCATGATCTCGGCGCATAAACCCAGTTGTATCCAGGATCGGGCACCGGACCCAGCCAGAGCGGCCAGTCCAGATCTGCTGGAATGGGCATGACCCCCGGTGGGAAGCTGTCGGGCTTTCTCCAAATGGCAGGTTTCGTTGACTCCGGAGGCGCCCACTTCGGTCCGGGATACCACGAGTCCACCTCGTGAACTGTCCCCAACACGCCGGCCTCCACCCATTCCCTCATCTGCCGGATGCCAACCTTGGTGTGGCCTTGGTTGCCCATGTTGGTGATCACTCCGTATTTCTCCTTCGCCTTGCGCAGTGTGCGTGCCTGCCAAACATTGTGCGTGAGTGGTTTCTGCGTGAGTACATGTTTGCCGCGCTGCATGGCCTCCATGGTCGCTGCAAAATGCGTGTGGTCAGGTGTCGTGATCACCACTGCATCGATCTCGTCTCCCATCTTGTCGAGCATCACGCGGAAATCACGGAATTTCGCGGCCGTGGCGATCTGCGGGTTGACCTCGGCATGGAAGGTCAGATTTGTCTCGTTCACATCGCAGAGCGCGACGAGGTTTTCCTCCTTTGCGGCAATGAGGTCTCCTTTGACGATATTGCCCCCGCAACCAATGAAGGCGAGATTAACCTTGCTGTTCGCTGCGGCTCCAGATTTGGCGATACTGAAACGGGGGAGGATGAATGTTGAGGCCCCGAGAAGAGCAGAAGTCTTCAAGAAGCCGCGGCGGGTGAGTTTTTTCATTTTTTTTAGGGGGTCTCTTTGATTTCGATGTTCTTGTAGCGCTGCATGCCATTCTGCCTGCGGCCAGAGGCGAAAGCAGGATCAGGGGGAGGCAGAGGGAGGTGGGGGGCCTATTTTTGTTTTTGATCAAGAATCTTTTCCTGCCGATACCCGCCCGTGCGCAGGTCACGCAGGAAGAGGAATCCGAAGATGGCCACGAGGATTAACGAGAACGGCGCGACATAGCGGAAGGCCATTCTACCGCCGAGGTTGTCGGCGTGTCCGATCAAGGGCTTGATCGCGGCCACCAGCGGTTCCGCGCCGGGCGGCATGTTCACGAGGGCGGCGCGCAGGGCTGCGGCCGTGGTGCCCTCGGGCAGATTTCCCGTTGAGGCATGGTCGCTCAACACCTGGCCGGCCAGTTTGGCCGCTCCGGCGACTTCCTGCTGGCGGACCGCGGGAAGGTCGGCGGCGAGCTTCGGGTATTCGACGGAAACGGGACCGAGAGCGGCGAGGGTTTCCGCGGCCGACAGGGCTTGATGAAGGTGGCCATCGGCGACTTTTCCGATCATGGGCGATGTCAGCAGTCCGACTGCCAGCATCCCCATGCCACCCATCATCGAGAGTCCAAGAGCCCCGCTGCGGGGGATCCTCTCGCTCGTGACGCCGAGCATGGTGGGCCAGAAATAGCAGACGCCCACGGCAAAGACGGTCGCGGAAAGAAAAGCGACCACGAGGGTTTCCGCAAAGCTGAACCAATAGAGCCCGACGCCGGAAAGGATGGCCGAAATCAACAAAAGGCCGGTCGGGGAAAACCGCTCGACCACCGGCCCGGCAAAATACCGCAGCACGGCCATGAGTCCGCTGATGTAGGCCAGCACAAGGATACCCGGGATTCCACCGGCTTCAAGCACGGCCGGGATCCACCGGTTCGGCCCGAGCTCGATCGAGGCGGTGAGGGCCATGCAGAAGAGGAGAACCCAAAAGAGCGGCCGGCCGAAAGCGCCCTGCAACATGCCGCCAAAGCTGATGCCCGAGGCCTTGCGCTCCGTCTCGGGAAAGACCTGCCCGCTCATCAGATAGCCATAGACAAGGGTCGGCACCATGATCAGCCCGATCTTCAGCCGCCAGTCGGTCAGCCCAATCCCATCGAGAAAATACGAGGCCAGTGCCCCGATCACGATGCCCCCGGGAAACCAGACATGGAATTGATTGAGCTTCTCGGTTTTTTTATCCGGGTAAATCGTGGCAACAAGCGGATTGCAGACCGCCTCGACCGTTCCGTTGCCCAGCGAGAGCACGAGAGCCCCGAGGAACAGGAAGGTGAAATTCTGTGCGAAGATCATGATGAGCGCGCCGGCCAGATGGCAGGCGAAGGCGAACCACATTTGGTTCCGCATGCCCATCGAGTCCACCAAGGGGCCGAGGACGAAGATCGAAATGGTGAAGCCCCAGAGGGCCGCCCCGCCGATCCATCCCACCATTTCGTTGCTCAGCAGGAACTCTTGCTTCAAGCCCCCCATCGAGGCTCCGATGACCCCGAAACAAACGGAGGTCGCAATCAACGCGAAGCAACTGGCGTTAAAGAGGCGGCGTGGATGGACCGAAGGGCGCGAGTCGGGAGAGGATGTGGTCATGGGGGTGGCGTGGGCTGGGGGAACTTAGGAGGCGCGGCGCAACTTCCGCCCGTTTTTCTGAAAACGCATCCGGTAGCGGGCCGGGGTCAGGTTGAGTTCGCTGCGAAAATCACGGGTCATGCTCGTCTGATCCGCAAACCCGCAGTCGGTTGCGATCTGCGCAATCGCTCGTTCCGTCGTCCGCAGGGCCTGGCACGCGGCGTGGAGTCGCGTCCGGCGCAGGTATTTGTTGGGGCTGACCCCGAAAGTTTTTTTGAACAGTCGCTCGACCGAGCTGACCGAGATCTCCACCAGTTCGGCGAGATCTGCCGCGACGATTTTCCGCCGAAAGTGTGCCCGGATGTGGTCAACGATCCTGTGCATTTCCGGATGGTCGCGGTAGAGGGCCTCACTGTCTCGAGTGATTCGCGTCAATCCCGCCAATCCGGTCACTGCGCCCTTGCGGTCAAACAATGGAATTTTTGTCGTTGTCAGCCAGTCAAGGGAATCTTCCGTGGGCACGAGTTCGATCTTGTTCAGCAGTGGCTTCCTCGTGCGGATCACCTCGCGGTCGTCGGCCAGAAAACCATCGGCCAAAAAATCGGCGCTGAAATCATGGTCGGTCTTCCCGATGATCTCTTTCACGTCGTCAACTCCCAATTGCCGCACAAAACTTTTCCCGGCAGCCATAAACTTCGACTCGCGATCTTTGACGAAAAAGTAGACGCCCGGCACGGCGTCAAAAAGCTCCGCCATAACTTGGCCGGGCCGGAGGGAATCCAGGAAGCGAAGACTGATTTCCGTTGGCGACATTGAATAGGGATATCTCAGCGTCGGATGAAGTGCAATACAAAATGACGATATTTGACAATAATCCTGGAAGAATGGAGGGCATCGTATTGTGGAGTGGTCCGGAGACATGGGCCTGAACGTCCATTGGAAAAGTCCTGCAGATCGTCTGGTGAAGAAGAGCTCAGAAGAAAGTGGCCTGCCGACCGTATGGGCATTCCATTTTAATCAGCAGAAAAGTCCGTGCTAAAATGAATTGACTGTGTGATGGAAATTGCTTATTTGTCCAAGGGTCAACATCTCAGCAATTTCTCCCAATGAATACCGCTTCCACAAGTTCATCTCCGTCCACAGATTTGGGTCCCGCCCTCGGGCTTCTGGCCATCCGGATCTGGCTCGGAGTACGCGCCATTTTAACCGGGGTGGAAAAATTCGCCGGCACAAGGTCTTCCGATGCCGCAGTCATTATTGACGGAGAAGCCAACAGCTACGGATTGACCGATGCGGCCGCGACAAAGTTTTACGCCCTCTCGAACTACCAGGGGATTCCCGCCGCCCTACAAAAGTCCTTCGAGGCCGAGCCACTGCTGCCGGGGTGGGCGTTGCACATTTACGGTCTCGTGCTGGGTCCCGCCCTCCTCGCTCTCGGGGTGACCGTGCTTCTCGGAATCGCCCCGCGCGTCTCGCTTTTCCTCATGGCTTTGGTTTACACCAGCCTGACCGTCGGGCTCATCCTCATCAAGCAGGATGGCGGCGTCGCGTGGCTCGCCGCGCATCTCACCCTTGTGGCGCTTGCCCTGCTCTTTTCCGACCGTGATAAGTTTTTGCTTTGGGGCAAAAAGTGGTAGCTTCTGATATGAATCCCGACCTCCCCACTCCCGGTGGCACCTCCCGCCGCGACTTTATCAGAGCCGGTGGCCTCGCCGCCGCCGGGTTGGTGCTTGGGGCCCCCGCGATCCTGCGGGCCACCACAGCCCCGTCGGACGCGATCAAAGTTGGTTTCATCGGGCTGGGCAAGCAGCACGAAGTGCTCTTCAACGCGATGAAGAACATTCCCGGGATCGAGTATTCCGCCGTCTGCGACATCATGAAAAACCGGGTGGGCAGCGCCTTTTCCCGGATCAAGAACACTTTTGGTAACGAGCCCGCCCGCTATATCGACGCGCAAGAGATGCTCGAGAAGGAGCCGGATCTGGATGCGGTCATCGTGTCCACGCCGGATTTCTGGCACTCGCGCCACACGGTCTGGTCGCTGCAGGCGGGCAAGGCGGTTTACTGCGAGAAGATGATGTCGGACACCATCGGAGGTGCCCGGGCGATGGTTGCGGCCATGGATCAAACCGGGAAACTCTGCCAGATCGGCCACCAGCGCCGCAGCAACCCGCGATACATTTTCACCCTCAATGAGCTTCTGAGAAAACAAAACATTTGCGGCCAGATCGTCAACGCAAATGCCCAGTGGAACCGCGCAGTCGGCTCATCTCAGGACATCCAGGTCAAGCCCTCGATCCTGCCCGACAAGGAAACGCTGCTCAAATACGGCTACGGGCGCCCCGGGCAGGACCTCTCGCTCGAGCAATTGCAGCATCGGTTTTTGAATTGGCGCTTTTACAAGGATCTTTCCGGCGGCCCGATCTCCGACCTTGGCGCCCACCAAATCGATATCTTCAACTGGTTCTTCGGTATGCCTCCTTCGCGGGTCATGGCCTCCGGAGGACGCAATTACTTTAAGGACCGCGAGCACTTCGACAACGTGATGTGCATTTTTGACTACGACACGCCGGATGGCGGGGCGCGGGCGTTCTACCAAGTGCTGACCACCACCAGTGCCGGTGGCGGGTATTTTGAATCCTTCATGGGCATCCACGGCACGATCAATATTTCCGAGCGGGCGGCCTACACACGCATCTACCGCGAGGCCGGCACCGCCCCCGAGTGGGACAGTCTGGTTCAGAGAGGCTACCTGAAAAAAGCCAGTGCTCCCGCCCCGGTCACCGATTCCTCGGATGTGATTGCCTCCTATGAGTCCGCCGCGCCTGAGGCCTACGAACTGCCCGGCGGACTGAGTAAACCTCCCCACCAGCCGCACCTCGAAAATTTCTTTGCCGCCATGCGCGGAACCGAAAAACTGACTTGTGACGCCCGCCACGCGCTTGAGTCGGAGGCCCCGATTTACTGGGTCAATCCGGCCGCCGAGAGCGGCCAAACCATCATCTTCACCCCAGGCCATCTCCACACATGAAAACTGCAACCATCCCAGTCCTGCTCCTAACCCTTACGCTTTCCACAGTTAATGCCTTCGGCCAGATGCCCTTGACCACGGAGATTCCACCGGAAGTCATCGAGGGGACTCCGATGCCGATTGATGTGCCCAATCTTGTCCCGGCGCCCAAAGAAGCGGCCAAGATGATGGTGCCCGATGGGACCGCCCTGCTTTCCAAGGGAAAGACGGTGACGTCGAGCGACACATTTCCCGTCATCGGCGAGGTCTCGCTCATCACTGACGGAGACAAGGAGGGTGGCGAGGGCTACTTTGTCGAACTCATGGACGGCCCGCAATGGGTCCAGATCGATCTGGAAGAATCAGCCTCGATTGCCGCCCTTTGGGTCTGGCATTACCACAGCCAACTGCGCGCCTACCACGACGTGGTGGTTCAAATCTCCGACGATCCAGAATTCCAAACCGGCGTGACCACGGTTTATAACAACGACTATGACAATTCGTTGGAAAAGGGCAAAGGCGGCGACAAGCCTTATGTCGAGACGCGCTTCGGCCTCCTTGTAGATGCGAAAGGGGCCAAGGGGCGCTATGTTCGGCTGTGGAGCCAGGGTAATACGTCCACCGACTCCAACAATTACATCGAGGTCGAGGTCTACGGGACACCGGCGACCTGAGCCGCATCGACGATGCGTGCGGCCCATCTTGCCTGCGTGGTCGCTATTCTTGTGCTGGCCGGTTGGTTGCGTTTTGCCGACTTGGGGTGTCCAGCCTTTCATTTTGACGAATCGACCGGAGCCCGCATGGTCGGAGCCTTGCTCGACCAGGGGGAATACCGGTTCGATCCCCGGCATTTTCATGGGCCCGCGCTGGCCCACGCGGGCGCTGCGCTTGCATCGCTGCACGGTGAGAGCGGTTGGCATGAGTTGACGGCGGCGAGTCTGCGCGCGGTGTCGGCTCTCTCCGGTCTGCTGGTTGTGTTTCTTGCGCTGATGGCTGTGCCTCTTGTCGGGCGGGCGGCCTCGCTCTTCGCGGCGGCCCTGCTAGCCGTTTCCCCTTTTCTTGTTCACACCAGCCGTTTGTATATTCATGAGCCCCTCTTCGCACTGGGCTTGGCTGGAACCGGCCTGGCGGTTGCGTTCTGGTGGCAGCGTCCCTCGTTCGGGCTGGCAGCGGCAGTCGGTGTTTTGGTTGGGCTGGCGGCAGCCACGCGGGAGACGTTTTTCATCGCGCTTTTCGGGTGGGTTGTAGCCGCCGGCCTTTTGCGGATGCCGCCGCCGATGGGCTGGCGGGCCACCCTGCGCCAAGCCGGATTGGCCGCTGGTGTGGCTGCGGGTGTGGCCTTCGTGTTTTACTCGGAGTTCCTCGGGCGCCCCTCGGGGGCGTGGGATTTTATTTCCACCTATTGGAGCTACGCGACGACGCCGGGCCACGAAAAGCCAGCGGGCTACTATGCGGAGCTGTTCCTATGGCCGGAGCACTACGGCCGACTCTTCTGGTGGTCCGGCGGGGTCGTGATCCTCGGCGCGCTTTCCTTCCTCCTGCCCGGGAGCAAGGCCGCAAGCGCCGCACGCTTTCTCTTTGTGGCCGCGTTGGCACAGGCCGCTGTCTATTCGCTTATTCCCTACAAGGTCCCCTGGCTCATGGTGGTTCCGTGGATCCAATTTGGTTTTGCTGCCGGATTTTCGGCTGCGGGATGGGTGGTGCTTCCGCGCTGGCGTCTTCTTGCCATCGCGGCCACTCTGGCCTTGTTCATTTTCGATCTCCGACAATCGGTGACTCTGGTCTTTCGGTATCCTTCCGACCCGCGGAATCCCTTCGCCTATGTGCCAACGGCACCCGGCGTTGAGCTCTGGACCACCCGCTGCATCGAATGGCTGCGGGCGTCCGGAGTTGCCCGCGAAAACGTGGCCGTGGTCGGCCCGCGCTACTGGCCGCTCCCGTGGTATCTGCGTACGCTCGAGCGGGTGGGTTATTGGAACACGCTTCCGCCGGATGCGGCCTCGATGCCCCTTGTGATCGCACTGCCCGAGGCGGCGGAGGCCGCAACGACGGCTCTGGCCAAGACCCACGAATCCGTGCTCGAGGGTCTGCGAACCGACACTCCCGTTCTGGTTTTTTTTCGCAATGATGTCTGGGAGGCCCAAACGCGCGGAGGCCGGGAGTGACCACCGGGGCCTCCAGGAATCCTGAGTTCGTCTCGTTCGAGCATGAGGCGATGAAGACGCTTTTCCACCTCCGCCTCCCGCCCGGGGCTCATGGTGCCGTGGCCGCCAGCGCATGTTTCCTTGAGTTGGAGCGCCTCGAGGGTTTGCTCAGCCGCTATCGGCCCGACAGCGACATTGCACGGATCAATCTCCTTTCCTCTGGGGAGTCAATTTTTATCGACGAGGCCACGCACGCCGTTCTTCAGACCGCCCTCACGCTCCACGTTCAGACCGGCGGAGTGTTTGACATCACGATGGGGCGGCAAACCCTGCACCGGAACAACGCGCAGGGGGGAGAAATTCCTCCGCTCACCGGCAGCCTCGCCCTTGATCCCACTCGCCCGATGGTGACCTGCCTCGAAGTCGGAAGGCATCTGGATCTCGGCGCGATCGGCAAAGGGTATGCCCTCGACCGCCTGGCCCAGGTGCTCGCGGATCACGGGATGCTTTCCGCATTGCTCTCCGCCGGGGCGAGCACCCACCTGGCCATCGGGCCCGACCCATGGACCCTTGCGCTTACCGGCGACGAGATGTCCCTTCCCTTGGTCCTGCGGGACGCCGCCCTCTCGGCCTCGGGCACGGGCATGCAGGGAAATCACGTCCTCGGACCGGGAGGGATTCCGCCCACGAGCTACCCGCACCGGCGGGCCTGGACCGTGGCCACGATCGCAGCCCAGGCCGACGCCCTCTCCACCGCCTGCCTCCTGCTGGAACATTCCCAACTCCGCCAACTCCACCCGCCCGGGCTGATCTCCGTCTTTGTTGAAGCCCACGAAGGCGCGATCCAAAAGATCGAAAATAATGACTAACCCGGACGAATCTCAACCAAAGTTCTGCCAAGCCGGGCTCCGCAACCTGGGGAACAATGATTGCTGATGCTTGGCTAATGCCCGGTCGGGCTGTTGCCGAGGAAATTGCCGTAGCCGACGATCACGGTTGATCCGACAAGCACGGCCAACCCGATGACAACAAGGACGAGTGTGCGGCGGCTGGACCCGCGCCATTCATGGAGAACGATGCCCCAGAGTGTGCTGAAGATGATGATGCTGGCCATGTGCAATGTCCAACTCGAGAAATCGTAAGCACCCATCTTGGTCGATCCCATGCTGTAAAAGAAAAACTGCAGATACCAGGTGACGCCGGCGAGGGCGCAGAGAAGGTAATTGCGCAGCAGTGGAGCCCGGTGCGGCTGGACTCCAGCAGGAACGGGACAGCCGGGTGACACCGGATCCTGGTTGATTGCCTCGCCTGCGGCCCCCGACATCATAACCCCTTCCACCGCGCTCATTTCGCCCACGCTATCCCCCCGCATATTCAAGTATTCGTGGCTTGAACGGTTGCGGATGTTGAGGATGACGCACCAGATGAAGTTGGTGGTGAACCCGCCCCAAAGCACGAGGACAAGCACGGGGAGGTTTTGCCAAAGGTCGCTGCCCCCCCGCGCGAGCAGGGCTTCACGGGTCAGGTCACCCAGCGGCTTGCCCGCAGCGAGCCCGTAGGCAAAGCATGAACTCATCACCCCGGCGAAAATCGCCACGAGCATGCCCTTCTTGAAATCAAATTCCTTGACGGTGGCAGTCTTCTGCTCGGTCGAAAGCTCGCGCTCTTTCGACATGCCGGCTGCCCCGCTGATGGCGATACCGACAAGGCAGGCAAACACCCCGAAGAGGATGATCTGACCGGACGTGGTGCCAATGATTTCTCCAAACTCACCGGCGAAGACCGGCGGAACAAGTGTCCCGAAGGCTGCGCAGAATCCCAGCGCTACCGCCATGCCCAGGGCAATGCCAAGGTAACGCATGGTCAGACCAAAGGTCAGCCCGCCCATGCCCCACATGATTCCAAAAATGTATGACCACCAGAGGGAACTGCGGGGGGCTGAGGAGATCAAAGACCAGAGGTCCGGGACGAGCAAGTGGGCAAATACGAGCGGTGCGATTATCCAACTAAAGAACCCGCCAACCAGCCAGTATGTTTCCCAGGACCACCGCCGGACACCTCGGTAAGGGATGTAGAAACTGGCGGAAGCGAGGCCACCGAGCCAGTGATAGAGAACGCCGAGGAGGGGGTTGGTCATTATAAAGTAAGGAGGTATGGATGATAAGAGCAAATGCTAAGGATTGCTTTACGAAAATTCCAAAGCTCCCGGCAAGCAAATTTGTTCCCAAGGGCGTTGCCAGCAGGAAACGAGCTTTCACTGCGGGGTGCCACCCACCCAGTCGTGGAGGAACTGGGCTAGCGCTTGTTAACGCTACTGACCGTTCCGCCAGCATAGAACCGCTCGAAGCGAAGCCCGCTCGCCGCCATTGCGTCGAGGTTGTGGCGTCCTTAGCACCGGATGCCCGCGAGTCCCGGTCTGTCTCCAACCCATGTCGTCGGCCACTACGAAGATGATGTTGGGCTGTTTCCTCGGAGCATCGTCGGCCTGCAGCAGGGCCAGCGGGGTCGGCAGCAGGGCGGTGAGGGGAAGGAAGGATCGGTCGTAGAAATGAAGCCGGGCGTGGTCGCGCCGCTTCATCATTGAGGGAGTGGTGGCGCTGCTGCGTCATCGCGGGCCCAGCACGCTGCCGAGGGCTTGGATTCGCGAGTCATCCGGCTCGCCATTGGCGCCGAGGGTGGGGATGAGCCAGCCTCCTTCGTCGTTTTCGTTCCAGCCGTAAATGATGATGCATTGGGTGGGGTTGAGGTCACGATGCGTCTTTGTCCAAACGACAGCCTCGCGAAGGTGCTGCGCTATCTGGTCGGGCGTTGCAGTGGCGTCATCGCGCAAGGGCTTTTGCTGCGCAGGCGGTGTCAGATCGGGCGTGGCCTCTACCCACGTGACCCATGGTGGCGGGCGTTCCTGACGTGGACGAGTATCCCAGCCTGCAGTGGCAAAGGTGATGCAGGGCGTGCGCTCAAGCGCCCATTTGTCCCAAAGTTTCTCTTTAACATGATGCGAGGTGAGTTGCTCGTAGGACTCCGGATCGTTCGTGTAGCCCGTGCCTGCGCAGGCATACTCGGATATGGCATCGAAGCCGAACGCCGTGCGGTGTTCACCCGCGTTCCAGCCCATGAGCACGAGATACGGCTCCTTCATGCCTGCAGCGACGGTTAGCCGTCGGAGTTCATCAAAAATTTCCCGGCCATGCTTCTTCGGTTGCTCAAAGATATAAAGCAGCGGTCGGCCATCCAGCACCTTGAGGTAGTGCGGGCTCTTGAAGTGCCCTATCACACGAGCCCAGTCACTGGCACCCCTTGAGTCAATCTGTTTTCCTTCTTCGATAAAGCAGTAACTCAGCCCCCGCTTGTCGTCGGCTGCGAGATAACGATCCAGAGCACGCGTCATCGGAGAACCGGGACCGTAGTCGAGAAAGGCCCAGTAATCGAGTCCTGCGGAATCGGCGTAGTTCAGTTCCGCACGCATGATGGCCTCGGAATCGCCGTTGATGTCCACCGCGATGCCATCCTCCACACGGGCAAACCACGGCAGGCGAAAGTGATACTTCGGCTGTCCGAGCGTGTGCTCGACATTTTCCACGGGACCGGTTTCGCCATACCAGGCATCCCAGCGGATGGCTCCGACGCGCACTGGTTCTTCCACGGCTAGGGTTGCGCCGGCGAACCCCAGCGCGGTGAGAATGTGAAGAAGAAGCCTCATTCCAGCGCGTCAATACCGGGTCCAAGGTGCAGGGCGTGAAGTCTTATGGCCCAAACGATGCGGTGCATCTCCTGCCGGGGATATCTCCATGGGCACGGATTTAAGGATCAGTGATTTCTGCTTTCTCATGGGCATATTTTTCCCAGAGTTGATCTAGACTCTTGATGATCTCCTCCTCTGTGCCAACGACCAGCCAATAGCGGTATCGGTATGTGCTGCGGGGGCCGAGGTGGACGCGATCAATCGGGGCCACGTGCACGCAGGGTCCGGCTGACGAATCTTCGGTGGCACCGGCCCCGTGGGGTCCGAAATTCCAGGGTTGTGTGGCGGAAGGGCTGAAAACGGCAATCCCTTGACCGCTCTTGGCAAAGCAGGCCATGATATTGCGTGGGGGCTTGGTCTTGCCCCAAGGGGGACCGGGAGGCTGGGTTTCGTCCCGCCATTGACCGTCGCCCAAATAGCTGCGAAAGCGATGAAAGTTTCGGGTGAAGTAACAAGCCGGCACCTCTTGCGGAGTGAGTCGGGCCGGACCCCATCGGTCCCCTTCATCCCGCAGCGCCACAAACTCGCAGCGTACCATGATGACGTTCGGCATATCGGGCTCGAACGAAGTCCATTGGTGCATGACGGCGGCGGCATCTTCATCAGGCATATCCCAGAGTTTGGGAATGGTTTCACCAACAAGCGTATTGTCGTCCTGACGCTCCAGCTTGGTCACCCGCGCCCAAGAACCAACGCCTCCGCCTTGGATGGGATTCCATGACCAGGGGCTCCACGACGGGCTTTGGCCTTCGGCTTTGCGATCAAGCCTTTGGCCGGCGTAGTAGGACTGCTGGACAAGACGGCCGGGGTCTGAGTGGTTTACCGTGTTCTTGGGATGCGCCGCCCATGAAAGCCAGGTAATCGAGGCGCCTTTGGTGCGGTTTAATCCGACTTTCACGGTGCCGTTATCCAGAAACAGGTGATCTTCAGACCGGCTCTCGCTTGTGATGTTGGGTGAGCTTTGGGCCACCCCTGCAAGAACCAGGCAGAGATATGCAGAGAATGCAAAAACGGCTGCTTTCATGAATGAATTTCAAGGAGTTTGTGTGGAGTTCCCTACCGGCCAGCCTTGGGTTTGGTCTTCATCGGCATCTGGCTTCACGGGGTGTGGCGTGGCATCAGGGATGTATTCCTCAAAGAATTTGCGATCTGCCTCGTGCAAAGGCTCTTGCCTGCCCGGTTGATGAAGTGTGGCCTGCCAAGCGAGAAGTTTTTTTTCCAGCCGCTCGGCAATCTCAGGATGTTCCGCAATCAGATTGGTCAATTCCCCGTCGGGTTGGGTGACATCAAAAAGAAAACGTTGATGCTCGCCCAAGTGAATCAATTTCCAAGGCTGTTCGAGCACTGCCGCCTGTGAGCGCCAACGCCAGAAGAGGGCGTCGTGAGGAGGTTGTTTCGTTTCACCCAACAGATGAGGCATGAGGTTTACCCCATCGAGCTCATCATCATGGGGCAGACCCGCTAGGGCAACCGCCGTAGCGGCCACATCTAGGGAACTCACCGGATGATCAAAGACCTGACCGGCTGGAAGTTTTCCTGGCCACGCCATAACAAATGGCACCCGCACCCCTCCATCTGTGAGCATTCCCTTCTCTCCCACCATGGGCAGATTCAAAGACCCATTCCATGCCCGCTCTTTAAGCGGTGCCCCGTTGTCACTGAGGTAGATAATCAGGGTTCTGTCTTCCTGTTTCATCTCCTTGAGTTTGGCCCGGATGGCGGCCAATCCGTCATCCATCGCGGCGATCATAGCCAGCGCCTGGCGACGCTCCAAGGGAAGGTGCGCGGGGGTTTTGGAGAACCATGGCTCCGGCGACTCCAGCGGGGTGTGCGGTGCAAACCAAGGAAGATAGAGAAACCAAGGTTGCTCTGGATTTTCACTGCGGCGGTCCAGAAAGCCCAATGCCGCTTCCGTCTGCACGCTGATACGGAAGCGCGCATCCTCGATCAACTGCGGTGCATCCTTGAGCACCTTCCCATTCAGACTATGAGACGCAAAATAGCTCCGGTTGCTTCCGCACCAATATTCGTCGAAACCATGCGCATGGGGAAGGAACAGCGGATCCACCCGCTGGGTCCTATTATTTCCTTTGGTTTCGCGCTTCAGATCGAGGTGCCACTTTCCGCTCATGCCGGTCACGTAGCCAACCTTTTTGAGACGCTCGGGAAGGGTGCTTACCTCAAGAGGCAGGGGTCCTTTGTTGTTGTCATCCACGCCGAAACGATTTTGGTGCGTGCCGGAAATCAACCCTGCCCGCGAGGGAACACACTGAGGGCCTGTCACATACCCCCGGCTGAAGCGAACCCCATCCCTCGCTAAACGATCGATGTGCGGGGTCTGAATGTTTTTGTCCACCCCCTGGACCCCAAGATCGGCCCAACCTTGATCGTCGGTGAAAATGACGATCACATTGGGTTTGTCCGCCGCGTGGGTCAGAGCGCCGAACAAGCAGCAGTGGCAGAAGAGAAGCATTGCCAATTTCATAGGCTCGGGGAAATGCCGCAGGCGGGAGTCTGCAATCGCCGGCTTTGGTGTTGCTGTCTGCTGGCAGCTTTCCGGTTTGCGGCATCGGTTGGGATATTGCCGCGACGGGCCTGACGGCCCGGCGCAAAGCCGGTTGACGAGGAGGCGGAAGTTCATGGGGCTTTCTGATGTTTTGGTTTGTTCGACACTTCGTCCGACGAGATCTCGTAGTGGGGTTGCGGGGTGGCGCCCTCGGCGACATCCGCGCTCCATTTCTCCAATTCGCGAAAGAGCCGGGCGGCGATTTCCGGTTGGCTCGCGGCGAGGTCGTTGGTTTCGCCGGCGTCGGCTTCGAGGTCGTAGAGCTCGCGGGCGTGGATATTTTTTTTCCGGTCGTTGATGTCCACCAGCTTCCACTTGCCGTCGCGCACGGCCTTCTCTCGGGCATTATCCCAGAAGAGGATGCGTTCGGGGAGCGGTTTGCCGGAGAGAAGGGTCTCTTTGAGGGAGAGTCCATCGAGCGGGCGTTCGGAGGGCATGGGCAGGCCGGCAAGGTCGAGGAATGTTGGGAAGAGGTCGGCCGTCATCGCGGTTTGACTCGAAATCGTTCCGGGGGCGATCGAACCGGGCCACCATGCGAGGAACGGAACGCGGTGACCGCCTTCATACATGTCGCCCTTGCCTCCGCGATAGGGTCCGGCCGATGCGACCGGTGCCAGATCCGCGACTTGCCCGTTGTCGGAGGTGAAGATGACCAGCGTCTTTTTGTCGATCCGGAGTTCCCGCAGCTTGTTGGCGATCTCGCCGATGCCGTTGTCCATTTCGGTGATCATCGGCACATACTTTTCCGGTTGCTCGTTCTCGGCTTTGCCCTTGGCATCGCTGCCGTAGACAGGCGGATCGCCCGGTAGCATGTGGGGGGTGTGCGGGCACGCGTGGGCCAGATAAACAAAAAACGGGCGATCCTTGTTCGCCTCGATGAAGTCGATGGTGTGGCGGGTGAGCAGGTGGGGGAGGTAGCCGTCCTCGGTGAACTTCTCGTAGCCGCGGTTCCAGTCCGGCCACATTCTGTTCCATTTGTTGGTGTAATCCACGTGGCCCTCAAGGAAGCCGATAAACTCGTCGAAGCCCTGCTGCATCGGATGCGCCCCGGGTTGGCTGCCCAAATGCCATTTTCCCATCAGGGCCGACTTGTAGCCCGCCTCGCGCAGCCTCTCTGGAATCAGGACCTCATGCGGTGCCATGCCCGTTCCCTTCTGCGATTCTCTGCCGACAAACAGCACATTGCTCAGGCCCGAGCGCTGCTGGTAGCGTCCGGTCATCATCGCCGCGCGTGTCGGGGTGCAGGCCACCCCGTTGGTGTGGAAATCGGAGAGCACGAGGCCTTCGGCGGCGAGTTTGTCCAACTCGGGCGTGCGGGCCGCTTTGCCGCCAGTGAAGCCGACGTCGCCATATCCGAGATCGTCGGCGAGGATGAGGATGATGTTGGGCTTCTCCGGCGTTGCGGCGTTGAGCGTAAGTGCGCCCGCCATGAGCAAGAGGATGGGCAGGGTATTTTTCATGAGATGATCTTTCAGGGTTCCCCGAGGTGAACCTTCCGGTATTGACATGTCTATTCCGGCACGTGGCACGGGAAGGCTGGATGTGTCGAAGCTTTTAAACTCCCGCAGCAGGCGGGAGAAGGAGCCCAGCACATGGGAGGGATCTTCGGGTGCTTGAATACGGCGTGTATCCATTCCAAGTCGCAGTCCTCGCCCGAAAACACCGCCCGTAACGCCAAGACAAGCAGAAAAAAAGGGGCGTCTTCTAAAAAATGCATTGCTAAGAAACTATTACAGTTTTAATTTCTCGTCCATGAAATTTGAACCAAATTGTCCGGCAATTGGTTCCACGGTTGATATTTGGCGGTTTACCTCATGCGGGGCCGTTGTTTACCCGCCAAGAAGCAACCAGACGATCCTTGACCCTCAACATTGGCAGCAGGGCACATCCCGCTAATTTGTTAAAATGAGCATTCTCGATCTGATTCTTTATATTGTGGCCGTCGTTGGCGTCATCGCCCTCGGCATCTGGACAAGCAGGGATGCGGTGGGTGAGGTTCAGCACGGTGAAAAATCAACGGCAGGCTACTTTCTGGCTGGCTGGTCCCTCTCGTGGGGCCTCGTCGTCGTCGCCGTCACCCTCCTGATGCATATCATCTTCTGGTGACCGTTGCGATCCGTTTCCCTCCCGCCTAAGCGCTCTCCAACGAAACATACAACTATGAAACCCCCGACGAAACTGCCAACAATGAAACTGACGGCCGCCATCGGCCTGCTTGCCCTGTCCACAAATCTGAACGCGTTGGAAGAGCCCGTGCAAAGACCCAACATCCTCTGGCTGATTGCGGAGGACATGGGGCCCGCCCTTGGCTGCTATGGCCAAGAGAACGTTTCGACGCCGAATCTGGACAAGCTGGCGTCCGAGGGCGTGCGCTACACGCACTTCTACACCACGTCACCTGTTTGTTCGCCGTCGCGCTCAGCCTTCATGACCGGCATGTATGCGACCACAATCGGAGCACACATGCACCGCACGCCCGGGCCGGATAAAAAGCCCTTGCCTGAGGGTGTTCGATTTCTGCCCGCGTGGTTCAGGGATGCCGGATATTTCACCGCGAATCTGCGGAATTTTCCGGAGGCCTTCGGCTTCACTTTCAAAGGCAAGCAAGATTGGAACTTTACCCACACCGACAGAGGATTCGACTCGGCGGAGTGGGCGGATTTGAAGGCGCACCAGCCCTTCATGGCACAGATCAATTTCTTTGAAACGCATCGTGGTTTTCCCACTTCCGGCGCGGCAGATCCAAGCAAAATCGACCTGCCTCCTTATTATCCCGATCATCCCATTGCCCGGCAGGATTACGCCAGTTACCTCGATTCCGCGACGGAGCTTGACCGCAAGATCGGCCTCGTTCTCGATCAACTCGAGAAGGACGGTCTCGCGTCCAATACCGTCGTCATCTTCATGGCCGACAATGGAGAAGCTCATGTCCGGGGTAAGCAATTTTGTTACGAGGAAGGCCTGCATGTCCCGCTCCTCATCCGTTGGCCGACAGCCTTCCCTCCGCCGAAGCATTTCTCCCCGGGTTCGGTGGATGACCGATTGCTCGAGGCCATCGATCTGGCTCCGACCCTTCTCGAAATCGTCGGCGCTCCCGTCCCGCCGAAAATGCAGGGCGTGGCATTTCTTGGAGATCGGGTCGGGCAACCGAAGCAATATGTTTTTGGAGCACGTGACCGGTGTGACGATACAACCATGCGCCTGCGCACCGTGCGCGACGCCCGCTACCGTTACATCCGCAACTTCACGCCGGAAGTGCCATTCCTTGCTCCCAATGCCTATAAGGAGCGTCAATACCCCGTCTGGAACCTGCTCAAGGAGTTGTACGCGGAAGGAAAGCTTACTCCCCCGCAGGCCGCACTCTGCGCACCCCGTCAACCGGAAGAGGAGTTGTATGATCTGGACAACGACCCTCACCAGATTCTGAACCTCGTATCCTCCGACAACCCGGAGCATCGCACCACCATCGAGCGATTGCGCAAAGTGATGCTGGAATGGATCGAGAACACAAACGACCAAGGAAGATTCTCCGTGCAGTAGGCGCGGGTGAAGGTGACGGCTCCCCGCTTGAGACCGGCGGGTGCCATCTCCCCGCCGTCGCCGAATTTGCTGGCTTGCGTTGGCCGCGCTCTTCATCCCGAGCTGTTCGCGGGCTTTGATTGCGCGATTTTGGTTTATTTATTGGAACGCTGCGATGGGGACTTGAGTCTCTCGATGAGATACTCTCTCGCCGTGGCATGCTGGACGCCGGGCGCGCCGGGATAGGCCAGCCCGCACTCGACTCCCTCAAAATGGCATTTTTCCTGCAATTTCACCCCGAAGTTGGCCGTGTGTGTCGGGTCTTTTTGCTTTTGGCCCAGGGCGGGCGCATTGGAATAAACCAGATAGATGGGCGGGTCGTCCGCCGTGACCAGTGCATAGGGAGAGTATTCCGCGATCCAAGGCAGGATTTTGTCGCGGCCTGCGAGAAACTGCTGAAATTCCGTTAGATTCTTTTCGGGGTCAGCCTCGAATCCGAACGCATGGCCACCGTATCTGCTGTTCGGTGTCCATTCCTTCATCTGCTGCGGGTCGAGTGTGGTTTGAGCATCGAGCACCGCAGCACACCAGAGGCGAGTCGATTCGCGAGCCACAGGGTCAGGGCTATCGAGGTCGGCCATGTCGGGATGGAAAGCGAGCCAAAGGCTGGAACAAGCGCCCGCCGATCCACCCGTGGCTCCGATCCGTTCTTTGTCGATTCCCCACTCAGCCGCCTTGCTGCGCACAAACTGCAGCGCACGGGCTGCGTCGCTGAGAGGTCCTTTGACCGGAGGCACCTCGTTGTCGGCGGTCGCCTCTGGGATATGGCGGTAGTCGATCGAAACCACTGAGATACCGGCATCAAGGATCTCCTCCAGTGGGTTCAAAATGCCGATTCTCGTGCGATCTCCGTTCCTCCAGCCACCGCCGTGGATGTAAAGGAGAACCGGAGTGGGTTGATCGGATTTTCCCTTCCAAAAATCCAGCGCCTGTTTCGGGTGACTGCCGTAGGCGACGCCGGCCAGTGTCGGTTCCGGGCTTCCCGCAGCCGAAGCGAACCTCCCTCCGCTAAAAACAGCGAGGGAGCAAATCACGACAAGCGCACGTTTCATGGGAGCTTGGACTCCGCCCTGAAGGAGCCGAAGCGCAGGCCAAGAGAATAGCCCATGAAACGAGGAGCATTTGAATAGCAGGGGAGCAATACCTGAAGCGTAGCACCCGGCTTTCGACGAGGTCAAGCCGATAACTTGGTGCCCATTCGCGGGCCAAGAGAGTTCGTCGGGTTTTCCCTGGTCGTCGGGATCACGACCTGACAACACGATTTTTAAAAGAGAGTTGCGAGGACTGGTTGCAGGGAGTATTAAATCCACCTGCAAGCAATTCCTACTGCCCTGGAATACACGTCGGGCGTGCGCTTTGATGAAAATCCAAACATCCCAATTTTCGGCTGCGGCGTTCATCGCCGCGGGTTTGTTCTGCATTGCACCCCTTGGCTCCGCTGCCGAAGACTGGCAGGTGCTCTTTGACGGCAAGACACTCGACGGCTGGACCGTCCGAAACGGCAACGCCACGTTCACCATTGAGGATGCTGCCATCGTCGGACGCACGGCCATTGGTAGCCCCAACTCCTTCCTCTGCAACAACGGCGAATACGGTGACTTCGAACTCGAGTTCGACGTCAAAGTGGATGAAGGCCTCAATAGCGGGGTTCAAATTCGCTCCCGCGAAGCCACGCAGGCGGACGTCGATGGCGCCGGACAAGCGGCCCCTGAGGCAACAACCGCTCCCGCTCCAACCAACAAGAAGAATGGCCTTCCCCTGGGCAGATTATTCGGACCTCAAGTCGAAATTGAAACCTCGCCAGGCCAATCCGGCTACATCTACGGTGAAGCCACAGGGCGCGGGTGGATTTCTGAAGAACCCCGCTCCAAGGATATCGCAGTCAGCCATCACAGCCATTTCAAGAACGGCGAATGGAACAGCTATCGCATCGTCGCCAAGGGGCCCCGCATTCAGACATGGATCAATGGCCAGCCCGTAGCCGACCTAATCGATGAAACCGGTTACGCCACGCATCCCAAGGGATTCATCGGCCTCCAAGTCCACTCAATCCCCAAGGATAAGGGACCCTTTCAGGTCGCTTGGCGCAATATCCGCATCCGCCCGCTCGATCAATAGGCCGTGAGGCCACACATGGCATTTAGCCGCCTTACCCAAAAACACGGCGGTTCACTCGCCGACATGAAGAGTTGCATTTACCGGGTATGTGCGAGGGAAGACCATGGCGTATAGGATGAGCTTCACCGCACTGGCTGCGTATCTCAGGGCTAAGACGTTGAGGTAAGCGAAGCAAGAAGAGTTATCGTGCTTCCGATAAACCCTGCACCTAAGTAGGCAGCGCGGATGGCAAGCAAAAGGCAGGCTGACGGGACGCATAGAGTAGTGCGTGTGGAGTTTCTTCACAGAATGTCCTTGACCAATGGCCAGAACCGGATTATGATTTTTTAAAATCTATGAAATCCAACCCCCATTCGATCCGCCTGCTCATTCCAACCACTGCGGCACTGGCCCTGCTCTGGTCCACCCCGGCTCACGCCAAACCTGCAAGCATGGACACCGACGGCGACGGCTTTGTGAGCTCAGAGGAGTTCACCGCAGCGAAGAAAAAACTTCCGCCCAAAAAGGCCGCAAAGCAATTCAAGGCCGCCGACACGGATGGCGACGGCAAACTCTCGCCTGCAGAGGTCAAGGCGCTGAAAGCCAAGAAAGGCGACGCAAAACCAAAGCAGGACGGCGTGAAACCCGCGACGGAAGAATGATCACCAAACATCGGCACCGGTCTGACTCTTTGATCCTTCTGCCAACAGACTCGCTCTCCTCGATATGAAAAAGTGCCATCCCTGCCTCACTGCGTGTTTCCTCGGGATTTTGCTTGCGATCACCGCCGTCTCCGATGCGGCCGAACCGGCCTTGGAGAAACTTTTGGGAACGTGGGTCCGTCCCGATGGCGGCTACCAACTTGTGATCGAGTCAGTGGCCGCCGACGGCGATGTCAAGGCGAGTTACCTCAATCCGTCTCCCATCCATGTGGCCGAGGCGAAGGCGGTGGTGAAGGAAGGCGTCACGACGCTGTTTGTCAAGCTGCAGGACGACGGATATCCCGGCAGCACTTACACACTTTCCTTGAACGCCGAGGGGACCCGCCTGTCGGGCGACTATTTCCAAGCTTCGCAGAAGCAGACCTACAGTATTCACTTCGAGAAAGAAGGCAGCCCATAAGCATTGGCTGGCAGATGGAAACAACATCGGGGAGGTGAGATCCTCGACCCTCTGCATGCGGACGGAGTGGACCATGGCGATCCAGGACCCCCATCAAGGCCGGAACACCGGCACGGCCCATTGGCCGAAGGAGACGGATTCGCCGGCGACGACCTCTTTCTGGTAAAGCGTGGCCCAGTTACGGGGATTGCCGGGGGCGAACAATGCAATCTCCGCCATCGCGACTTTCTGGAATCCCTTGGCTTCGAGTTGCTCTGCTTGACTGTCCTTGTTGCGGTCCAGTTGGGGAGTGAGAAGAAAGAGCATGCCCGGGCGACGGCAAACGAGTTGCTTTTCACCCTCGAGCGGCACACGCAGAAACATGGCATCGTCCAGCGCATCTGGGTCTTCGGCCACCGTGTAGGCGCGGTCGGTGAAGAGCCGTTCGCCGATAGAAAACGGTGCAGCCTCATAACCACCGGGCTCGAAAGTTCCGGACGGCTCCTTGATCAAGCGGGCACCATCGGCATTGTCGCGCGGTTGTCCCTTCCGTTTGGGCTCGGGCGGTTGGCCTCCTGAGCCCTTGCTGACCAGTTGGCGCAACCGCACGGCGTCGGTCACTGCCGCCCCGGCCCGCGCATCCTCCTCGCGGAAGGTGGCAAAAAAGATCTGCCGCTCACCGGTCCGGTCGAAATCATAAGTGACGTGGATGCTTCCATCTCCGGTCTGCTGGCCGTCGGGATAGGAAATGCCGGCGCGCTCGTCGAGCAACAGACCTCCCTCCCACGAATGTCCGTCATCGGTCGAGATGAACGCCATCAAGTGGGAACGCCCGGTCCGCTGGTCCATCGACCCATGCTTGAGGAGCAGAAGGTTTCCCGATTGCAGACGGGAGATGAAGAAGCGGGAGTTCGTGTGGGGAATTTGCGAAGGCACCACCTCGGTCCACGTCCGGCCACCATCCTTGGAAATGCTCTCGCCGATCCCGTAATTGGTGCGCACCAGCATCCAGAGGGTGCCGTCGTGGCGCTCGATGAGCATGTGCTCATCGTATTCGCGGAACTCGACCGGCACATGGGCCGCCCCCCGCCGGCTGAACGTCTTGCCCTTGTCCTCCGATACCCAGAATCCGGCGGTGGCGGCTCCCGGCGTTTTCAATCGCCGCCCCTCCCAGTCGGAGATGGGAAAGGCCCATGTTCCATCGCTGAGGACGATAGGTTTGCACATCATGACCCCGGGGGCGAGCAGGCGCGGCGCGCTCCATTCGGGATTCTCCGCCCCGGGGTTTCCGTTGACCATCGCCCAGGTTCCGGCGTCCTTGTTGCCCCCGCCCGCCTGAGCCCAAAACAGCCAGAGCCGCCCCTCCGGGTCGAGCCAGACCTCCGGATCAAAGGCGCGGACAGGTCCCGTGCCATCGGGATCGATCACCAGCGTTTCCGTCCATGTCCGACCGGCGTCTCCGCTCGTGGCCAAAACCACGTAGTTGTTTTTGTCTTCGCCCGGGGTGGGTCCCGCATACCATGTTGACCAGAGTCGGCCGTTCGGCACGGCGGCCAGACTGGGCGCCACCGTCACAGTGCGATTGGTCGCCGCACGTCCGCCGGTGGCCGGGCCGAAGTAGTCCGGAGGATCCGAAGGTGCTGGTCCGGCATGCGCCGAGGCGGCTGCACAGGCCAGGAGAGCGATGGCCAGCAGGAGCGCGTGGGATTGTTTCACGGGGTTGGTTCATGAGTGCTTGGGTGTATTTATCGGTGGGTTTGAAACAGCGGGGACACCTCGCCCACGTCCGCTAGTGCACGCCCCTCGCCACATCGCCGGGGTCTTGCCCCGAACGTAGCGGACGGAGCGAGAAGCTGTAGGCGTTCTCCCCGGCGAAAACGAGCTCGTGCTGCGGGAGCGGGCCCGGGCCGCAGGCACCGTTGCCGACGCCGGTGACCATCGTCGCCAGCCTGACTGCCGTGGCTGCCGGAGCGGGCAACTCATAAGGCCGCGTGGCTGCGAGAAGCTGTTCCGTCGTCCATGGCAGCGCGGACATGGAGAGCAGCTTTTCGCCCGACACGATCAACCCCCGGCCTTCTTTGTCCGCTAGAGCCATCCACCGGACTTGCTCCCGGTTGCCGCAGTCCTGGACCTTGGGATACGGCGTGAAGTTGTCTGCGACCCGTGAGGCATATCGTCCAACTTGAGCACCGGCCGAGCGATCAATGTAGTTCTCGTGCGGTCCGCGCCCCAGATACTCGCAATGCCCGAATTGCGGCGGCATCTCGAAAGCGGTACCGAGCCGGGCGATGACAAGATCCTTTGGAAGTTCGCCTACCGCCCGGACGCGAACGTCGGCGCGGATCGCACCGTTGGCGGATACGGTGAACAGGACGGTTTCCTCGAAGCCGTTGCCATCTTTCGCGAGGAAAGTCCGAGCGCACTCGACCCTAGCGAGTCCCTCCTCCCGGCTTGCAAGCTTCGCGGAGGCCGGGCCTGCCGCCAAGCGGTTGAGACCAAGGGTCTCATAAACCAATTTCATCTTGTCCGTTTTCAGTTGGTCGCGGTTGTCGATCCACGCCTCGCTGATATCGAAGCGGAGGGGTGAGGCCAGCACTGCCTGGCCGTCATACTTGAGCGATTCGAGCGTCCCTGATTGCTTGCCGAACACCGCCTCGAAACCCTTCCCCGCGATCCGGATCGCCTCGTCGGTTTCCGTCACCTCCGCGAGCTTGCTGTCAACGCGAGGAGCCGCGCCGCCCTTGCCCACCCCAAGTGGGAACTGCGCGGTCGCAGCCACGTGGGCTTCCTCGGCCCATGCGGGCGTCTGCCGATACCGGAATTGGAGGTCGACGAAAAGCTCTCTGCCCGGTTTGGCCGCAGGCACCTTGAGGGGAATCTCCATCGTCCCTTTGCCGCCCGGCGGAACGGCTGGAACTGGCAATTCGCCGGAAGCCACCGTCTCGCCGTCCTCCGTGATCTGCCAGAAACAAACAAAGGCGTCGAGCGAGGTGGAAAGGAACTCGTTGCCGAGTTCGAAGCGGCCCGTGGCCGGGTCGGAGGAGGCGACCCGGATGTCTTGGTAAACATGTTTCACCTCGGGGATCTTCGGGGTGATGCCCCGGTCTGCAAACACCAGTCCGTTCATCGAGAACGGCCCTTGCGTGAATGGTGCGCCGAAGTCGCTGCCCCAAGAGAAAAAGGTCTCGCCCGCGCGGCCCGGCACCGGCTTGCGGATCGCCTGATCCACCCAGTCCCAGATATACCCGCCGTTGAGTCCGTCGTGGGATCGGACCATCTGCCACATCTCATCGAGGGCACCGACAGCGTTGCCCATCGCATGACTGTATTCGCACATGAGGAACGGTCGGGTCTCGTCCTTCCAGTCGTTGATGTAGCGGCCCATCCGCTCAATCGCGTGATACATCGGCCCGACGAAATCCGAGGTGTCCTCCGGCTGCCGCTGCCCTTTCCTCACCCGCGGTCGTGCGGGGGGTTCCGAAAAGATGGGCCGGGTCGGGTCCATCGCCCGAGCCGCATCGGCCATCGCGCTGAGGGTCCGGTTAAAATATTGGCCGTTTTCGTTGCCGGTTGACCAGATCAGGACGCTCGGGTGGTTCCGGGCACGGGCGACCATGTTGCGCATCCGATCCACGCCCGACGGGATCCAGTTCTCGTAGTCGGTCGGGATGACTTTGTTAAACCCGTGGGTCTCGTGATTCGCCTCGTCCATCAACGCCAGCCCGAGCCGGTTGCAGAGCAGATACCAGCGGAAGTCGTTCGGGTAATGGGCGGTGCGCACGCTGTTGATGTTCGCCTGCTTCATGAGCAGCGCGTCGCGGAGCATCCACTCAGGCGAGACGGTTCTGCCATTGTCCGGGTCGATGTCGTGCCGGTTGACGCCTTTCACGTAATATCGCACGCCGTTGAGCATGAGGTTCCGGTTGACGATCTCGAGCTTCCGGAAGCCGAGGTCGGCCTTGACGACTTCGAGGGTGCGGCCTGAGCCGTCCTTGAGTTCCAACAGGATCTGGTAGAGATCCGGGCGGTCGGGAGACCAGAGTTTCGGGTGGGAAATTTTGGCGGCCAATTTTGCGGTCTCAGTCCCCCCTGCGGCCAAGGGCGCCAGTCCGGCGGAGGCGGCAAGCTCGGGCACGTCTTCGCCGCCGGGCCCCACCACCCGCATCGCCACAGTCTGACCGGAGGCAGCCTTCTCGCTGCGGTTGACGAACTCGGCGTTGACCTCCAACTCCGCCGAGGTGAAGTCCGGAGCGAGTGTGGTGATGGCTTGGAAGTCGCGGAGGTGGAGCGGTGGGCGCGCAACGAGCCAGACATCGCGGAAAATCCCGCTGAACTGGAGCATGTCCTGAAGTTCCATGTAGGTCCCGGTGGAGTAGCGGTAAACCTCGACAGCCAAGGTGTTTTCCCCCGGACGCAAGTAGGGGGTGATATCGAACTCCGCGGGAGTGAAGCTGTCCTCGCTGTAGCCGACCTTCTGGCCGTTCACCCAGACGTAGAAGGCCGAGAGAACCCCGTCAAACCGCAGGAACACGTTCATGTCGCGCCATCCCTCGGGCACCTCAAAAGTCCGTCGATAAGAACCGACCGAGTTGTTGTCCCTCGGCACCACCGGGTTGGTTGCGAGCTGCTCCTGGTCGCGGAACTCGGGGCGGACCTTCCCTTTCTCGTCGAACATGAAACCGGGCTGTGTGTTGGTATACCAGATTTTCCCGTTGCCCTTGATTTCGAGGCAGGACGGGACGTCGATGGTCCCCCAGTCGGCGACGTCGTATTCCGGCTTGAAAAAATCGACGGGGCGCGCGTCCACACCCTCAGTCCAGCGGAGCTTCCATTTTCCGTTGAGCGAGAGGTAAAAGCTCGAGCCGGCGTAGGGGGCGAGCGGGTCGATGGTCGTCTCGGCAGATTTTTGGTCGGGGTAGGCCACGAAATCGGCGTGCGGTTCTTCCTTGTTGATCCGGAACACGAGCTCGTCTTCCCAAGCCTCCCGGGAATTGGGGGTCTGCCCGGAATTGGGCGGCTCGGGCGCTTTCCCGGCTTCGATCCGCTCGAGTTGGTAGGCGAGGCCTTCGACGATCTCCGGGAGCTTGTCGGCGAGGTTGTTCGTTTCCTTCGGGTCTTCCTTCAAGTTAAAAAGCTGGGGTGCTTTGGACAATCCGCGCGCGAGTTCGTGTTTCGAAAGGGTTGTGTCCCCCGCGACAGGGGCCACATATTTCCAGTCCCTAGTGACGAGGCTCAGCGACTTGCCATTGGTGACGAGCGAATCCCGGCCCTTGGCGGAGTCCCCCAAAAGCGCTCCAATCTGGTTCTGGCTGTCCGGGCTCGCCGCGCGATCGACCTCCGCCCTCATAGACACTGTATTTGGTGCCGCGCAGGGGTCCTGCAGGCTTGTGTTTGCCGAGCCTCTCGCCTGCCTCATCGCGGTAGCCGTCTCCGAGCACCGGCCCGTTGTCGCTGGAGAAAATCACGAGGGTTTTTTCCTTCAAGCCGTTCTTCTCGAGAGCGTCCAGGAGCTGCCCGACGCAATCGTCGAGCTGCAAGATCGCATCTCCGCGTGTGCCCATGCCGCTCTTTTCCGCGAAGCGCGGGTGAGGCAACCGGGGGACATGTGGGTCGTGGGGGCCGAAGTAGAGGAAGAACGGCTGCTCCCGGTTCGCCTCGATGAACTTGGCCGCCCGTGCCGCCAGCGTGTCGGACATCTCCTCGTCGTTCCAGCGGGCAGCTTGCCCTCCCTCCATGAACCCGATCCGGCTGACGCCGTTGACGATCGTGCCGTCGTGCCCATGGCTTAATTTGAGCCTGAGGAGATCCGGACGATCTTTCCCGGTTGGTTCGTCTCCCACCTTCTCACCGTAGGAGACCTGGAGCGGGTCAGCCGGGTCGAGGCCGCGCACGCGGTGGTTTTCGACATAAACGCATGGGACGCGGTCGCCGGTCGCCGGGAGGATAAAAGCGTCGTCGAACCCGATCTCGAGCGGGCCGGGTTTGATGTCGGCGTTCCAATCCAGTGTGCCGTCGCCGAGCCCGAGATGCCATTTTCCAATCACGCTTGTCCGGTATCCCGCCGCCTGCAGGACTGCGGCGAGGGTGCGCCGGCCCGGCTCAATGAGCATCCGGGCGTCTCCCGGCAGGACAGTCGCGCCGGCCTGCCGCCATGGATATTCGCCGGTGAGCAGGCCGAATCGCGAGGGGGTGCAAGTGGCAGATGTCGCATAGCCCCGGGTGAACCGGAGGCCATCCGCGGCCAGGCGGTCGATGTTCGGCGTCTGGATTTCGGTCGCCCCGTAGCAACTCAGGTCGCCGTATCCGAGGTCGTCAGCGAGGATCACGAGGATGTTCGGGCGTTCGCTTTTCTGAGGAGGAGCGGCAGAACACGGTGCCGGGCTCAGAAGGGTTGCACACCCAAAAATGGACAGCGCGGCGGCATGGAGGGGTAGCCGAGCGAGGCACTTCATTTTGTGATGTTTCATTTTGTGGTGGGTAATTCACTTGGGCTCAAAACCGGGGCGAATGGTTCCATCGGCACCGATGAGAGGTTGCGAATTGGTCACCTGTCCGAGTGGACGGACGCCGGGGCCGCTTCCCTTGGTGCCGAGGTCGGCGTCCATCGGGCCGACAAATGCTTGAAGTCGGCTCACCTCGTCGGGGTTGGCCGCGGCCGCGTCCAAAGATTCGCCGGGATCGTCGGCGAGGTTGTAAAGTTCATTGTTCGCGAGGTGCAGTTTCCACGCGCCGCTACGGACGGCCTGGAGGTCGAGGCCACGGAAATAATAAAACACTTCATGGGGAGATTTCGCACCGGGCTTGCCGGTGACCACCGGCCAGATGTCTCCGCCGTCGATCTTGCGGTCGGCCGGCACTTTCCCGCCTGCGAGTTTCACGAAAGTGGGCAGGATATCGAACATGCCGGTGATGGCATCGGTCTCGGTGCCGGCGGGGATTTTCCCCGGGCACCACACAATCGTGGGCACGCGGATGCCACCCTCCCAGGTGCTTCCTTTGTGGCCGCGTAGCGGAGTATTCAGCCCGCGCTTGGTTCCGCCGTTGTCGGAGGTGAAGACCACAATCGTCCTGCCCTCCAGCTTCAGTTCGCGCACGGTGTCCAGCACCCTCCCCACGCTCCAATCCACTTCCTCCACCCAGTCGCCATAGATGCCGTTGGCCGATTGCTTATGAAACTTCTTGCCGGGGTAGGACGGGAAGTGGATGGCATTGTGCGGCATGTAAAGAAAGAACGGCTTGCCCCGGTTTTCCGTGATAAACTTCACGGCTGCGTCGGTGTAGCGTTCCACGATGCCCTGCTGCTCGTCCGGCCCCACACGGGCGATAACGGTTTCGTTTTCCACCAGCGGCAGCGGAGGCTGGAAGGCGCCTCCCAGGCCGATATTCACGGCGGGCGTGCCGCCGCCGCTATTGCTCTTCGCTTCTTTTGGTTTGCGCAGGGGATCGCCGAGATTGCTCTTAGCCCCGTCCTCCGCCGGCCCCATGTCGTTGGAATATGGCGTGCCGAGGAAGTAATCAAACCCGTGGCGTCGCGGCAAAAACTCCGGCTGGTCGCCGAGGTGCCACTTGCCGATGCATGCGGTCGCATAGCCGGCTTGCTTCAACAGTTCCGCCACCGTGTGTTCCTTTGGATTCAAGCCGACGGCGGCGCTGGGAAACAGCACCCCCTTGAGCGGCAGGACGCGTTTGGGATAACAGCCGGTCATCAGCGCCGCTCGCGACGGCGAGCACACCGGTGCCGCATAAAAACTGGTCAGCTTGCGTCCCTCGCCGGCCATGCGATCAAGATTGGGCGTGCGGTTCAGCTTGGATCCAAACGGCCCGATGTCGCCATAGCCGAGGTCGTCGATGTTGATGACGATGAAGTTCGGCTTCTCGGAGGCATCGGGCTTGTCGGCCGCAAGGCACGGAAATCCGCAGAGCAAGGCAGCGAGTGGGATCAGGGCAGGTTTCATCATTTTGGCAAGGTTACGTGAGGTGGTATCATGGTCATTGCGTGGGTGGAAATGCGGCGAAGCGCAGCAAAGTCGATCCGATGGGGCGAAGCAGTACCGCCTCGCCGGGGGTTGATTTGTCGGGGCGGGTATACATTGCTCCCGCCAGGAGGATTCGCGGCTCCGACCACGGGAAGTGCAGGTTGAATTTCGGATTCAGCACCGGGCGGAAGCCGCCTCCGGGTTGCGCGAGGTCAATGAAGTAGCCGGGGGATTCGGCGGGATTGACCGGCACCACGTCCCACTCGATGAACGAAGGAACACCACCGCGCGATTTCTCCAAGATGGTTTTTGTGGAAGGCCACAGCAACGAGTAAAGCAGTGGTCCGCGATAGATGGCAAACTCTCCGTTCACGCATTTCTCTGTCACGACGGGGTGTTCAAAGCGGACTGTCACCACTTCACCTCCCCGCCAAACCTTCTCGATGACTCTCAGACCCTTGGTCTTCTCGACAGTCGCTCCCTCCGCCTTGATCGAGGTTCTGCCTGCCCATGACGGGACACGAATGAGCAGAGAGAAGCGGACCGGCTTCGCTACCTGCACCTGGAAGTCGATGGTGTCGGCGAATGGATAGTCTGTTTTCTCTTCGATGGACACCGGAACTCCTGCGATTTCGGTGCGTACCCGGGAGGGGCCGAGCAGCAGCGCCGCAAGGCCCTTGCCGTCCCCCGTTTTCATCCACATCGACGAGACGTAGGCGGGCATCAGCTTCACGGCGTTGGCGGAACAGCACGACCCTCCCACTTGGTGCGCGGGCGAATATTGCCAGCGGCCAGAGGAGTTGTGGGGCCGGGGGAGATTCATCTTCTCGAGCGCGCGAGGGAGCGTCGATGAAGAGACGTAGCCTATCATCCGGCCGTCGGGGGTCCGCGCCCCCTGGCCTGCGTTGAAAACGAGGCGCTCGACCATGTCGGCGAACTGCATCGCCCCGGTCTTCTGCATGGCCGACGCGAGGCTCGCCGCGAGTTCCGTCGTGGCACAGTATTCGTATCCTTGGAACGGCAGCGGCGGCAGGTCGTGGACGCCTTCGCCGCTGACGAGCGCGCCGCTTGGGACGATGTAGCGTTTCAGCCTGTCGAACGCGTTCCGCGCGACGCGCGGGTAGGGGTCTCGGTTGTCGGCGACCGCGAGGAACATTGGGACGCGCAGTTGCTCGGCGACGTGGGCGCCGTGCCCGGTGAAAGGGGCATCGGGATCGAGAAGGGTGCGGAGCTTGATGTCGTCGGGGGCGACGTCGTCCGAGTTCGAGTAGTCGTCGTAGAGAAAAGCGGCAAAGGAGACATATCTTGCGTCGCTGGTGATGCGGTAAAGCCACTCGCAGACGTCGACATACATCAGGCCGTGGCCATTAATCATCGGACGCTTCTGCTTCGGTCCGGCGGGCTCCAGCTCGTCCACGAGCTCGTCCGCGTCGCCGGGCATTTTTCCGGAGGCTCCCGTGAATTCTGGATCTCCAGGCATGAACGCGAATGGCCTGTTCTCCCGGTTGTAATGCTTCATCAGAAGTTCCGCCCCGGCGATGACCGCGTCGAGAGCCCGGCGGTCGCCCGAGAGTTCGTAATAGGTGAGCAGCGCTACCCCGGTCCGTGCCTCGTTGAACATCTCGCGGCTGCGCCGCTTGTAGCGCATGTCGGCCGGCATGTTGCCTATGTAGCCGTTGGGTTCTTGCGCCCCGAGGATGTCGCGCACGAAGCCGACGGCCTTCTCTTTCGCGCTCGGATTCCCGGTGAAATAGGCCATGCGCAGATAGCCTTCCAGCCAGTTGCCGACCAACTCGGCCGCGCCGGCGGAGCCGTCCTTCTTGACCCAGGTGGCTGAAGTGTATTGCGGACGGTATTTCTGGAAGTTCCCGGCGATGCCATGCGTTGCGTCGTTGGCGATTTGCTCCAAAATCCAGCCCCCGGGCTTCACGGCACCGAGCGGGAGGGGCTCGTAAGCGGGGCGTACCGGACGCGGCTCTGGACGCTCCGCGAGGATCGAAGAAGCGGGCGCACAAACGCAAGCCAAGAGGATGGCGGGGAGTGTGAGTGGGCCTCTCATCCTGCGGTGCGATGAACAGCGTGCGCGGGAGGCGCGTCAGCGGGGGAAGTATTCATCGACTTTCGGGGTCGCGTAATGAAGCTGCTTTCTGTGGCCATGACATGAGGGTTTTTCCTCCGGCGTCTTTTAGACCCAGCTCGTCGATCCGCACCTCACCGGGGCCAGCGCACGGATCGAGGCGCAGGGCGTGGATGGGTTGTGTTTCTGCGATTTTTAATGTCACAGTCTGCCATTGGCCGTCGTGGTTCACGGGGAAGGTGAGATGCCCGCCCTTGGGTAACTTGGTCGCGGCGTCAGTCGTCCAGTAAAGCTCGCCCTCGCCGCTGGCGCCGCTTTGGACGCGAAACTCCAGCGTATAAGGGCCGGTGGCTGCCAGCCCGGAGAGGTCGTCGAAGGCAAGGCCGGGGTCATCGCCATCGCAATCGAGCACAAGTTGGCCGCCTTCAACGGTGAGTTTCGTACCAGCGCGCGCGCGCATGCCTGCTGGGGCGGAGGTGGGTGCCTGCGGCTTTCCATCCGCCGGTTCGTCCACAGCCTCATCCTCTGCATCACGAGCGGAGGAATTCTTCTGCCGTTTTGCCTCCTTTGCTGCATCTTGGCGCGCCGCGCTGGCATCCGGCGAGGAGAAATCCGTCCACTGGGAATTCCAGTGTGGCTCGTTGGTGGTGGCCACCGGCCTATACTCCTTCGCCGGAGCCTGGAGGACATCCCTTGCCATGTCCGTCCATTGCTTCTCCATGCGGCTGACGATTTCGGGATATTGCGCGGCGAGATTGTGCAGCTCGGCGCGATCCCCGGCGATGTTGTAAAGCTCCCACGGCTGGCTTTGAAAACTCACCAGCTTCCAGTCCCCATCGCGCAGCCCGCGGTCGCCGGAGAACAGCAGATGAATCGGCGGGCGGCTCTTGATTTCCTGCCCCGCGAGAATCGGCGCTAGGGAAATGCCCGCCAGCGGCGAGAGGTCGCGGCCCGCGAAGCTTTGGGGGATCTTCGCGCCGCCGAGTTCGGCCAGCGTGGGCAGCACATCCACGAGGTGCGCGGGGAAATCCACGACCGAGCCGGGCTTCGCCTTCAACCCGGCAGGCCAATGCACGATGGCAGGCGTGGCGATGCCGCCCTCGAACTGGTTCTGCTTGTAGAAGCGGAAGGGCGAGTTCCGCGCCCATGCCCAGCCGGTGCTGTCGCTCCAGAGCGATTCGGGATTGTAGGGTTCGAGGTCGCGTCCGGTGGTACGGCGGTCGTAGGGGCAGGCACCGTTGTCGGACAAAAAGATGATGATTGTGTTGTCGAACTCGCCGCGGGCTTTCAGGTCGGCGATGAGCCGCCCGATTTCCTGATCCAAGCGGTCGATCAGGCCGGCGTAAGCTGCCATGCGCCGCTCCTCCCATGTCCGCATTTCCGGCGACATCGAATCCCATGAGGGAATGTGATCAGGGCGCGGACCGGCCTCGACGTCTGCGCCGAAGAGACCGAGTTCCTTTTGCTTTGCGAGGCGCGCGGCGCGCATCTCGTCCCAGCCAACATTGTATTTCCCCAGGTATTTTTTGTAATCGGCCTCGAGCGGCTGGAGCGGCCCGTGCGGAGCGTTGAAGGCGAGGTAGAGAAACCACGGTTTCTTTGCCTCCCGCGCTTCGTCCAGAAATTTCAACGCGTAATCCATTTTCGCCACTGTGGTGTAGAAGCCCGTGTCCGGCACAGTCCACGGCTGGCCGTTAAGCCGGAAGGTTTTGTCGCCTTTGTAATAGCTGGTCGCGCCGGAGAGATGCCCAAAAAAGCGCTGAAACCCGAAGTCGGTCGGCTCCTTGTCCAGGTGCCATTTGCCGGACATGGCGGTGAAGTAGCCAGCGGGCGCAAGCACTTCCGGGATGACCACCGCGCGGGTCAGCGCCTCATCCCCCGCCTGTCGGCACCAGCGACCGGAGAGCAGGCTGACGCGCGAGGAGTGGCACTTGGCGGTGTTGTAAAATTGCGTGAAGCGAACCCCGTTCGCCGCGAGATTGTCGAGGTTTGGCGTGGCAATTTCGCTGCCGTAACAGCCGAGGTCGGAAAAGCCAAGGTCGTCGGTCAGGATGAGGACGATGTTGGGCTGTTCCGGCGCGGCCAGCATGGACGGTCCGCTGACCAACAGCAGGCCGGCGACCAGCCAGCAAACCGCAAAGGTTTTTTTCATGGTTTTTCCAATTGCTGTTTTTCAATCGCGATCAGGTTTCGATGATGGCGCGTCCGTTTCTGGAGTGCCGGCGGGTTCCGGCTTCAGAATCGGAGGAACCGCTTCCTGCGCGAAAACATCCAGCTTTGCGGTCAGTTCAGCGACCTTGTCATGCTCGGCGGAGGCGAGATTGTTGGTTTCCGACTCATCGCTGACGAGATTGAACAGCTCATATGTATCAGGGGCATTTTCCCGTTCCTGGCGTTTCTCAGAGCGGTTCTTTTTACCCGCATCAGCCTGCTCATTTTCCTCATCACCGGACTCGCCGTTGCGGACCAGCTTCCAGTTGCCGGAGCGAACCGCGCCTTCACGGCCAACGGAGTTGATGAGAATCACGTCGTGCGGGGAAGGCTTGCCCTGCGCGATGGTCGGCCAGGCGTCGAGACCGTCGAGGGGAAGAGGTTGGTCCGGTGATGCGCCCGCGAGCCCGAGGAACGTGGGATACCAGTCCACCATATGCAACGGCTCTTTGACGGTCGAACCGGCAGGGATGTGTCCTTCCCAAGCGGCGCAGGACACCACGCGGACACCTCCATCGTAGAGGCTGCCCTTTCCGGCCCGGAACGGGGTGTTGCGCGCAATGTCGCCCTTCAGGGTGAGACCGCCATTATCGCTGGCGAAAACGAAAAGCGTGTTTTTCCACATACCTGCTTTGACCACGGCGTCGAGGATGCGCCCGATGCCCTCGTCCATCTGGGTGATCATGCCCGCATAGGTGCCACGGGTCTCCCCCAGGTGCGCATAGGGTTCTGAGTATTGCGGTGGACATTCCAGTGGAGTGTGCGGGGAATAATAGGCTAGGTAGAGAAAGAGCGGTTTGGACGGATCGCGTTGCTCGATCAGCTGCACGGCCTCCTGCGTGTAAAGATCCGCCAGCCAGCCCGCATCGTCGCTAGGTTTTCCGTTTCGCTGTAAGTCACCGCTCACCACCTGATGGGAGTTTTTTTTGTTGTTGGGGACCAATCCGTAGGAATGGTCGAAGCCGCGCTGCGCGGGCCAGTAAGCGGGATCAAATTCCCCCAGATGCCACTTACCGACGTGTGCGGTGGCATAGCCAGCCTCGCGCAGGGCCTGCGGCAAGAGGCGTTCTTTCAACGACAGGCCCACCTTGGAATTGGGACGCAGCACGTTGAACTGGCGTCCGTAACGAATCGGATACCGCCCCGTCATGAGCGCGCTGCGCGACGGCGTGCAGACCGGCAGCGTGTACAACGCCTCCAGCTTCGCGCCCGCAGCCCGCAGCTTGTCGAGATTGGGCGTCTTGATGTCAGGGCCGGTGAATCCCACGTCCGCATAGCCCAAGTCGTCGGCGAGGATAAAAACGATGTTGGGCCGCACTTGCTCCGCCCCAGCCGACAACGGCGAGACGAGTGACAAAATAAGGGGAAGCAGTTTGAATTTTTTCATCTTTTAAAGGAAGGACGTTTGATTGTTCTATAAAACTATACTACGGGCTTTCCGCCTTGTTGGTGCTTTCGACGGGATTTGCGGGCTTTTTTTTGCTTTTCCCGTGCCGACCGTCGCCTTTCACCTTGGGACCGATGAAAGGTATCGCGAGTTCGGCGGGGCGGGCGTCCTTATACTGGTCGAGCACGCCTTGCAGGACTTTTGCCGTTGCGGCGGCCTCGCCCGTCAGATCCGTCACTTGAAGCGGGTTCTTTTCTTCGATGTCGGTACGCAGATCGAAGAAGGCCCCGGTGCGGGAGAGCTTGAAATCTCGGGTGGCGGCAAATTCGGCGATGATCCCGACGTCTGTCCTGGGGGCATACCAGCAGTAATACCAGTCACGCGGGTTCCCCATTTCGCCGAGGATCTGGGGAAGAAAACTGCGTCCGTCGATTTTTAATTCTGCCGGAACCGTCACCCCGGCGGCGGCGCAGATCGTCGGCAGGATGTCAGAGCAGTCAACAAGGTCGGCGGAGACTTTCCCCGTTGCCGCCTTGCCTGGCCAGTTCACGATGAGGGGGACATGCATCCCAGCCTTCTTCGGGGCACCCTTGCCGCCGATAACTTTCCTGTCGCCCATCATGGTCACCATGCCGCCCTGTGTGCCGTTGTCGCCGAGGAAAATGATGAGGGTGTTGTCGCGGATGCCGAACTCCTCCAGTTTGGAGACGAGTTTGCCGGTGAGCTTGTCCGTGTAGGCCACCATGTCGGCAAAATTCCTGTTGATGCCGTCAGCCTGAATAACTCCTTTCTCACCTTCTTTTCCATAACCGGGGCTGTCTGGCGTCGGCTGGAATGGCCCGTGCGTGAGTATCATCGGGTAGTAGAGGAAAAAGGGCTGATCTTTTTTGCGTTGGATAAAATCGAGGGCGTAATCGTTGACAATATCCGGGCCGTATTCCTTGTTAGTGTAGTCCTTGGCGACGCCGTTGATTTCGAGGCCAGGGTTCATGTAGCGTCCGGGTGCCTTTCCGGCACCCGCCCGCATGTGCTGCCAAAGGCAATGTTCGTCGAAGCCGAATGTTTTTGGCAGTTCGGGGTCTGTGCCGAGCTGCCATTTTCCGACCACGCAGGTCGCGTAACCCGCATTTTTGAGGATGTTGGCAAAGGTGGTGTCTTTGGGATCCATCTCGCCGAAAGCAATGTAGTTGCGGACATTGTAGATCCCGGTCATCAACTGCACGCGAGTGGGGGTGCAAAGCGGCTGCACGTAGCAATGTTCGAAGCGCACGCCGGTGGTGGCGAGTTTGTCGATCACGGGTGTCTGGTAGGAGGTGCCACCGTTGGCGCCGATGCATTCGTAGCCCATGTCGTCAACGAGGATGACGATGATATTTGGTTTGGCGGGTTCTGCTGCATGGCAGAAATTACAAAGAAGGAAGAGAGCGCAAAGGTTGGAGAGGAGGTGTTTCATCGGATGGTCTCGTGCTCTAATTTCAAGGAGTGCTTCATCGGCTTGCGGATGTTTGGATCAGGAACGGTTCGGCCGGGAGACTCGCGGAATTCTGCAGCGTCACGGGCGGCTCGATCCAACCGCTCCATGCATAGCGGACAGCCGACGGCTCCTTGACCGCCTCGCAGGAAATCGCGATCGCATCGTTCGCGACAATCTTGGCACTCGCCTTGTGAAAGACCTTGTCGCTTCCCGCCACCTCGAACGCCGGGACATCCGGCTGGCCGTCGGAGGATTTCAAGCCCGTGCCGACGTGATCAAAGTGCACGCGCCATTGGCCCTCCGCGTTTTCGAATCGGCTTGCCTTGGGGCCCCGCGCGAGAAGGTCCTTTCCATAAACTTGGTTGAGGGCAAGCAGTGCGAGGCGGTCTCCGACCGTTTTCTTGTCGGGCGGATGGATGTTTCCTTCTGCGCCGCAATCAATGGCCAATGCCATCCCGGTGTGCGGCAATGAGTCCCGGGTGAATGACTGTGCGGCCCGCAGATCGGGCCAGCCCTGATTCCTTGTCTCATTGAAGGCTGCGAGTTGGACGAAGAGAAACGGCCAGTCCGGGAGGTTCCAGGCCGATCTCCACGCGGTGATCATGGCCGGGAACAGAACGCGGTATTCCTCTGGCGCTATTGCATTTGCCTCGCCTTGATACCAAATGACGCCGCGCGCGGTGTAGGGAATGATCGGGCGGATCATGTTGTCGAAAAGCACGGTAGGCAATTTGGCCGCCTCTCGTTGATCTTGGCGCTTGGCTTGCCCTGGCCCGTCGGCGTTGGACGTGTTGTCGCCGGGCGCATCCGGCTCTGCCCTCGTCTGCGCGGCGGGGGGAGTCGAGGCCGCTTTCCTGACCTCCTCGGCGTAATGGCTTAATTCCGGGGCAGCCTCCAACGCGGCGAGCGGGGTCCAGGCTTGCGCAGGCGTTCCGCCGACGGCGCTTTGAACTATTCCGACCTTGCGGCCGGTCTCCGCCTGGAGACGGTCGGCGAAATGAAATGCCACGGCTGAAAAATTCGCGGACGTGGCGGGCGCAAACGACGACCATTGCAAATCCCGCAAAGTGGGCGGCTTCTGGGAATGATTGCGCCGGGGCACGATCACAAAGCGGATTCCCGGCTCCGTCCGCTGCAGGGCCTCCGGGCCACCAGCAGTCTTATCGAGGGCCCATTTCATGTTCGACTGACCGGAGGCGATCCATACCTCGCCGAACCAGACGTCGGCGAGCTTCGCGGATTCCGTGTCGGACTTCACCTCTATCCCGTGGGGGCCGCCGGGCTCGCGGGGATCGAGGACGGCCTGCCAGACGCCTGCCGCATCGGCTGTGGTCGAGGCCGCTGCGGCTCCGTCCACCGTTATGTCTACCCGCGCTCCGGGTGCGGCCACGCCCCAGAGGTTGCATTTCATTTGACATTGCAGCACCGCGCCATCGTTAAAAATCGGCGCAAAGCTGAGTGCTGCCCAGCCGCTCAGCGGCAGCAGGGCGTGGGCGAGCAGAAGCAGGAGGTATCTTTTCATAAGTTATCGTCCGACAATGTTGAGGTGAAAAATGAGGTGGTGATCTGCGGCGTTATTCGTGTTCGTTCCCGGAGCCGGTGGCTTGGTTGACGCGCAGGTCGGTGATTGAGCCGGGCGAGACGATCTTGCCGGCAAATCTAAGGTGCCGCCATCCTGCGTCATCAAGCAGAAGCACAACAAAATTCCATAGCCTGCCGGAAGGCGCGGGAGGACTCTCCGTCCGCGTGACGCCGGGTGTCAGGCAGGCCAGAACATTGGCCAGGATGGCGGAGCCGCTTCTCATGGCATGCTAGTATTCCCCCTTGTGGAATGCCTGCATGGTCTCCCAGGCGGTGCGCTGCAGCAGCGTGCGCTCGGCGTCGGTGAAGACGCGCTTGATGGGGTTGCCATCCGGGTCGCTGGTCGGCTTCTCCGGATCCACGATAATGGTCTCGACCACTTCGGAGAGGCCGAGCCCCTCGGGGTTCTTGTTGAAGACAGCCGCGTAGAGCAGGCAGGCGGTCAGGTAGGCACCGACTTGGTTCGGGTGGCCGTCGTTCTTGTAGCGGAGCGTCAGGTCGGTCCCTTTTGTTTGCAGGCGATAGACGGCGAGCGGCACGGGGACGACCAGAGCCCCGATCTTTTCGGCCAACCCGGCAGCCAGGCGCACCTCCATGAGAGCCCGCTCCTTCTCGATTGGCTCGGTTACTGGAGTCCCGTTCTGGGAATAGGGGGCGGTGACATAGAGAACGACCTTCGTGTTCTGGGACTTAGCGATCTCGGCGAATTTCGCCGCGTATTTCAGGTAGCCGGTTTCAGGGTCGGCCTTCATGTCCTGCCAGCTTTGGAGGACAAGGTAATTCCATGCCTTGGGAAAGTTGCCGCGATTGGCAATCCAATCTTCCTGGTTTCCGATGGCCAGGCGAATGAGTTGGCGGTCTGTCGTCCACTGCTTGAGTCTGCCCCTCGGTTTCTTTTCCTTTGGTTTCCCGCTGTTCGCCTCGTATTCCTCCCACGGCCTCAGGGCGGAGGAATCCACGGATTTCCAATAATCGGAGTAGAAGCCGGGTTCGTCGTCGGATAGGGCGAGCTGATCCATCTCCGCGATGGACTTCTTGATCTCCTCATCGGAGAGCGCCGACAGGCGCAGTAGATTCTGGCTGCGGCAGAGTTCAAAGTGGCGGAAGAGATCCCGCCCTCCGTAGGTGACGCGCTCGGTGACGAAGTCCACCCCGGGGTTGCCTTCCATCGCGAGTGCCTTGAAAATGTCCTTCAGCTCATGACGGAACGTGAAGCTGTTGCCGATGAACAGGAAGCTTTGCGTTTCTGGCCTGTCAGTTTCGGCGGCGTGGCTGCAGGTGAGGGCGGCGAGCAGGCACGCTGCGGCGGCGAGATGCGGGTGGAACGGATTATTCAAGGGTTGTTTGGTTGGCTTGTCTGGATTTCTTACCGCCTTTTCTTCCACGCGGCGCGACGGCCTAGGGAACGTCGCAGAGGGGAAGGAGAAGCGGGCAGAGTACGGTTGGGGAAGGTGCATGTTCCGAGCCTAGCGGGCGTTCTCTTTCTTGAAGACAAAGCTGAGCGGGATGTCCCCCTCGACCGGCTTGCCATCAATGAAGGCTTCTCCGTCGGCATAGGAATCCGCCTTGTAGTGCCAGAGGCCGATCTCGCGGCGGCGCGGTTTTCCGTCGGGCGCGATTTCGACGTAGTAGGTGCGCCCGGGTGTGACGGCGGTGTCGAAGGCGGCGCGGGCGAGGTTGAGGTTGTAGAGGGCATCCCCGGGGATGGAAGCGGAGGCCAGAACTTTGCCATCCGCACCATCCTCGCGCAGGGTGGCGATCACGCCGGTCTTTGGCTTGTGCATCATGAAAAACGGCCAGCGCCACTCGACAGCGGCGAGGTGGGTGGATTTGGCGCGGAACGTCTGCCCGACCGAACCCACAGAACCGAAGGCGATCTCGCCATCGGGAAAATCTGCCCCGATACCGACCACGTCGTATTGGTCGGCGTATTCCTGGAAGTCGGGTTTGACGTCGGGCAGGGACTTCCGGTAGTCGTCAAGTCGCCCGCGGAGGCGGTCCAGCGTCCCGGTATGGGCGGGGTCGTCGGCGAGGTTGACGAGTTCCAGTGGGTCACTCTCTAGGTCGAAGAGTTGCTCGAACTGCGGGCGCGGCGCGGTGTAGCGGACGTATTTCCAGCGCGCATCGCGGACGCCGATGCTCTTCGGAATGTCGCCCGGGAACATCTCGAAGATGTACTCATAAAAAATGTCGGTGCGCCAGTCGGCAGGCGTTTTCCCCTCGATGAGCGGCACCAGCGAGCGCCCCTGCATGCGGGAGGGAATATCAGCGCCGGCCCATTGGATCATCGTCGGCGCGTAGTCGATGCTCAGCGTCAGCGCCTCCGAGCGGCGACCGCGCAGATCCTGCGGCAGCCGCGGGTCCACCGCGATGAGTGGGACGCGGATGCTGGGTTCGTACATGAGCCATTTGCCGTAGAATCCCCATTCGTGCAAAAAGTGCCCGTTGTCGCTGGAGAAGAGAATGACGGTGTTGTCGGCCAGTCCGCGCGCTTCGAGATCGGCCCGGATGCGTCCGACCGCCTCGTCAATACCCGCGATGAGCCGTTGGTAGGCGCGGGTGAATTCTGCATGGGCCTTGCTGACCTGCTGGAGCGAACGTCCGTTGAGCATGAGCCGGTAGGTGCGAAGGAAGGGCGGGAGTTTGGCAACTTCCTCCTCGGTGAGGGTGGGTGGAGGCGGTATGCGGGTGTCGGCAAGCAACTCGCTGAAGCGTCGGTCGAATTGATCCCACGGGCCGTGGGGGGCTTTGAAACTCACCGAGAGGCACCACGGCTGGCCTGGCTTTTCTTTCGCCGTGAAATCAAGGAACTCGCCGACCTGGTCGGCCATCACCTGCGTGAGGTGCCGGTCCTGGCGTTCCTTGGTGTAATAATCGCCCTGACCGGTGAATCCGCGCCAGAAGTCAAACTGCTTCGCGTAGGGTTCGATGGTGGAGTCAATGGTCGCTGCGACCCCCCACTTGCCGATAAACCCGATCGTGTAGCCCGCGCGGCGGATCACAAACGGGTAGAGATCTCCTGCGACCTCGGGCGGGAAGTCCGCGCTGAAATCGCGCACGCCCATGCTCCGGTTGAACATGCCGCTGAGGATGGCGGCACGATTCGGCGCACACGCCGAGCTAACGACAAACGATTTGTCGAAGAGGATACCATCCGCCGCGAGACGGTCGAGCTGCGTGGTCGGCAGGAGCGTGTTGCCGGTCACGCCGAGGGTGTCGTAGCGCTGGTCGTCGGTGAGCAGGAACAGGATGTTCGGGCGCCCGGGTTTCGTTTCCCCGGCCCGTGCGGAGAGTCCGGTGGCCAGACAGGTGGCGATGAGGAGTGAGGTGAGGAGGCGGTTGGCGTTCATGAGGGGTAATCTTAGGGTGTTTGACGGCTATTGCTCAGGTGTCGGTGCTTCCACGGGCGTGTAGCGGACGCCGCTGCCGTGGTCGCCCATGCGCAGTTTGGCATTGGTGCGCTCTTCGGTGGCGAAAGGCTTTTGCGAGAACGACTGCCAGTCCGCCTCCCACGCCGCTTCCAGCTCGGCCGCTTTCGCCGGGGCTTCTGCGGCGAGATCTTTTGTCTCGGTCCGGTCCTTCGAGAGGTCGAAGAGTTCCCACGGTTCGCCATCCACGGAGACCAGCTTCCAGTCGCCTTTCCGGATGTAGCGGTGATCCACAAGGTAATCCACGGCTCGGAAGTCCGCCCGTGTTTGCTCCCCGGCGGCAAAGGCTTTGGAGAGGTCGTCGCCCTCGGCCTGCGGCGGGATTTCCTTCGCTCCGGCCCATCCGAGGAAGGTGGGCATGAAGTCGAGGATATGGACCGGCAGGGACGAGAGACATCCCGCCGGGTAGCCGAGGCCCGGCCCGCGCAGGATGAGCGGCGTGCAGATGCCGCCCTCGTGCTTGTTGCGTTTATACATGCGGAACGGCGTGTTCGAGACATGGGCCCAGGCGGGGCCGGTGCTCCAATTCGAGTCGGGGCCTCCCGGCAGGATGCCGGCCTTGACCATTTTGTCCACCCCGCGATCGAAGGGGTTGGCCCCGTTGTCGCTCAGCAAAAGAACCATCGTGTTGTCCGCCTCGCCCGCCTGGTCCAAGTGCGCGAGCAAACGTCCGATGTTCTGATCCATGCGGTCCACCATCGCCGCATAGGTTTCCATCCGCAGCTCCTCCATCTTTTTCTGGCCGGGGGTCAATTCGTCCCAGCGCGGAAGGTTCTCGGGCCAGTCGGGTTGGTTCGCCTCCTGCGGCAGGAGGCCCAGCTCCTTGAGCCGCCCGAAACGCCGCCGCTGGATCTCCTCCCATCCGGCCGCATACTTCCCCCGGTATTTTGCGATATCCTCCTCGGGTGCCTGCAACGGATCGTGCGGAGCCGTGTAGGCCAGAAATAGAAAAAATGGCTTCTTCTCCGCCCGGGCCTCATCGACAAAGCGGATGGCGAAATCCGTGAAGCTGTCGGTCGAATAGAACCCCTCCGGGACCGCGTACTTCTCGCGTCCGAGCTGGATCACGTCCGAACCGGTGAAGTAGTTCGAGCCGCCTTCCGCGTGGCCGAAAAATTTTGCGAACCCCCGGTCCAACGGATGCCGGGAGACATGCCATTTGCCGGCGAGAATCGTCGAGTAGCCTAGATCGGCGAGAAGCTCTGGCAGCCAGATCTCGGATTTCTCAACATAAAAGCCGATGCGCGGTGTGTTGCGTTGCCCTGCAATCAGGCTGTTCCGCGTGGGCTCGCATTTCGCCATGTTGTAGGCCTGGGTGAATCGCACGCCCTCGGCGGCCAGGCGGTCCATATTCGGCGTCGCGATCTCCCCCCCATAGCAGCCCATGTCCGAATACCCCATGTCGTCCGCCATGATCAGAACGATGTTGGGCGGAGCTGCGTCGGTGCCGCCAGCGGCGGTCGACGTGTCCGCGCCCACGAGCGAAAGGGCCAGCAGCAAGAACGGGAGTAAGTTTCGGTTGCGCACGGGTAAAAGAAACACGAAACATGGCGTTAACACAATTTATATCTTTATCCATAAAATCTCCAGCCGTGTGAAACGGTGGACACTTTCGTATCGAAAGTTAAGCTTGTATAATTTGCTGTTCAAAATGTCTTGCCGAATTTACCCGCCGATGCCAAGTTTGGTGATGTTCGGCAGGTTTCCTGTCCAGACCACCCACCACTATGAATACATCGCTCCTTCTCCCCCGTCATTTTTTCGTTGTGCTGCTGGCCGGCCTCGGCCTGGGCTTGGGCCTCTCTGCCGCTGGTGCCGGGACGGTGATTTCCGAGTCTTTCCAATTTGGCCCGGAAGTTGCGCATCGTGCGGAGGTCAAGGTCGGCGACGGCTTTGAGTCCGGGCCGGCTCAGGAGGGTGAAGGCGAGTGGGAAGTTTCGAGCATTGGAAAGGCTAAGGGGAAGTCGTTCGAGTATTTGGAGGGAGGAGGCATCCGCTTCGTTCAGCATCAGGATCGTGGCAACGCATCCTTTCGCACCACGCTGCCTTCGGAGGCGGACGGCAAGGCATTGGAAGCGGTCGTGGAATTTATTCCCGGCACGCTTTGGGGGAAGGAGGACCGGAGCGGCATCAAGGGGCTGTGGATCGGTTTTGTGGACAAGGACGATGCGAGAGGGCTCCTAGCCAACATCGACCGGGCGAACCTTGTCTACGTGCGGTTGTCCGTCTTCGGCACCGACGGCCGCGCTCGCCTGGTGTTGAGCCCCGATTTACATCGCGCCACGAAGCCGGCGAAGAGCAAGGTGTTTCAGATCGATCCCACCGCGTTGCACCGGCTGGTTCTGCGGGTGGATCCTGCCGCGGGCACGGCCGGGGCGACCCTTGAGGATGCGGAGGGTGGTCCCATTGCGGAGCTCGCGGACGACGCACCCCAGGTTAGCGGATTCAGCTCCTTCAGAGTCGATCTGACCTCCCTGGTTAACGATGAACATGGGATGCCGCCGATGCTGAAGAAGGTCGTGATCACAGCCGATTGAGCCTCGCCTTCCCCCCAAGAATTAAACGCCTGTTCGTGGCCACCATGAAGAAACATCTCTCCCTCCTTGTCGGCGTGGCCCTTTGTTCGGCAGCCCAGGCGGCTTCCCCGCTGGCCAAGCCAAACCTCGTATTGGTCATCGCCGACGATCTTGGAACCCAGCTCGGGTGTTACGGAGACAAGATGGCGCTCACTCCACGGCTGGACCGGCTGGCCGAGGAGGGAGTGCGCTTCGCCAATGCGCATGTCACAGCGGCATCGTGTTCACCATCACGCGGCAGCATGTTCACCGGGCTTTATCCCCATCAGCACGGGATGTTCAGCCTCGCCCAACAGAACTGGGCTGAAATGCATCCCGATGTGCCCATCCTGCCCAACGCGCTCAAGGCGCTCGGCTACAGCACGGGCATCATTGGCAAGACGCACTACGGGGAGAAAAGCGACTTTCAATGGGACTTCAGCGAGTTGAACGGTCAGAAGACCTCCAAGGATCGTGATGTGCGGTGGATGAATAAACGCGCGGCGGATTTCCTCGACTCGGTTGGCAAGGATCAGCCGGTTTTTCTGGTGATGAGCTATGTCGATCCCCATCGCGGGGGCGGCGACAGCGGACGTTACGGGCCGGACAGGAATTTGAAATTCCCGCGCGTGAAGCTCGGGCTGCCGGAAAATCCTCCCGGGCCGGAAGCCACAATCCCGGTGGATTTTCTGGCCATGGATGGCGAGCGTGTGCGGTTCGAAAATTCGGATTATTATTCTGCCGTGAGCCGGTTGGACACGGGGGTGGGGGAATTCCTCGACATGCTGGCTGCGCGCGGGTTGGCCGAGAACACGCTGGTTATTGTTATCGGCGACCATGGGCCGGATCTCACTCGGGGCAAAATCTCCTCCTACGCGTCCGCGACTCATATCCCGATGCTGGTGCGGTGGCCCGGGCGGGCCGAGCCGGGGTTGGTGCGCGATGAATTGGTTTCGACGATTGACCTCTTCCCGACTTTCCTTGCGGCGGCGGGCTCGCCGGATCCGACGCCTGACCCGCGGCAGACCGGCTTTTCAATGTTGCCATTGCTCAAACCGGGCAAGGTCGAGTGGCGCGGGATGCTCTTCACCGAGTTCATCGCACATGTTCCCTGGTTTTACTATCCGCGTTACACCGTATTCGACGGGCGTTACCACCTCATCGAAAACGTCTTTGGCGGCGAACGCGAAAACCCGCTCAAAGGCGTCAATTTTTGCGAAGCGTGGTGGGAAGTGCAGGATCCCCGTTATGACGGGACCCCGATCCGAGCCGTTTACGAAAGGGTCTCGAAGCCGGTGCGTTTGGAATTGTTCGACCTGTCGGTGGATCCCTTTGAGCTCAAGAATCTGGCCGATGACCCGGCCCGTGCGGAGGATCTCCGCCGTCTCTCGTCGGCCATCTCCCAATGGCGCGAATCCACGAAGGATCCCTTTCTCGATCCTGCCTTCGGCAAACGCTACGAGGATTTGGTTGCCGGTTTTAAGGATGCGAACGAGGGGCGTGAGCGCAATCCGCCGGGAAAAACGAAGAAAAAATCGGAAGCCGGGGAATGAATTGGCCAGCCCCAGATATGAACATGCCTGCGACTGAAGAGGACTTTGACCGGCGGACGGGGTGCGTTTCTGCGTGGAGCCTGTGGGGTTCGATGAGGGGGCTCTTTGCCCTGCTTATGACCCTCGTCCTGATTGGCCTTTCCGCGCCGTGTTTGCTGGCCTCCCCAAAACCGGGCATGGCAACGCTCACGGCGAGTGAAGCCACCCGCAAGGAGATGGTCTATTACGTTTGGAACACCGGGGACGGGCGGCTTGTCCCGACCGCACAGGGGTTTGCAGAAGCCAGCGCAAAGATCGAAATTCCGTGGTTTGAGAAGGGCCGCTTTTCGCCCGCATGGCGGTCCGTCGGGCTCTCCGGATTCACATCGGATTCGCAGCCGGTCCGCGCTGTCACTATCGCCGAAACCTCCGCCCGGCCTCCCGCTTTACCCGTCACACTCACTGCGTCGGCCGGCGGGAAATCCCAATCTCTCAGTGCCAATCCCGGGGAAACCATCGTCTGGGATGGCCTGCGCCCGGGCGGGGAGTGGGAGCCATCTTTCCTTGTGGTGGATCTCGGTAAACCGCAGACCGTCGAGTGGCTGGTGCTCCGGCCTGCCACGGATGGCCTGCCTTTCCCCCGGCATTTTCTCATCGAGTCTGCCGTTGCACCCACCGGCCCGTGGTATCCGGTCGTGAGTGCCAACTTCCCGTTTTTTCCTGATCCCGCAGGCCTTGATGTCTGGATTCCTTTGCGCGGGCTGGTGGCGGGGGCATTGCGCGTGGTGGTGCCGTGGGTGGACGCGCCTGCGGCAGGATGGACTTTGGCGGGTGTGGATGTGTTGGGGAGCGGCGAGCCGCTGCTTCAGCCCGGGGGAACTGCCGCTGGCGACCTCGCGACATGGAACAACCTCTGGCTGAATTTCGGGGTTGCCGCCAATGAGGTGCATCAAAAATTTGATCCATGGTGGGAGACCGACCGCCCGCTTGATGGCGGGATGGTCTGCATCGGGAGCTGCGAGTGGTTTGCATGGGGTGCCCTGAAGGTGAGCTGGCTTGAGGCCGAAGCCAACCCGGACCGGCTCGAGGAACTCATCGCCCGCAACCCGGTGGATGCCGAGGGGTTTGCGTGGGCGTCCGGCGGTTCGGACAAGCACCTCGGACATTCCCGTCACTTCACCACCAATGCCCTCTATGCCACGGCAGTCGCCCACCATTACCTCGTTCGGCGCGACCGTGCGTTCCTCGACGCGAAGGACCCGAAGACCGGCGAAACCATCCTCTCCAAGGCGCGGCGGGCTATGGATTACCAACTGGGGACCCTTGGCGGACGGTCCGGGCTGCTCACACTCCCGGGCAAAGAACATGATGGCACACCCGAAAGCGCTGGCACCAACTATTGGGATTTCTGGCTTTTCGGCTACGAGTGCGCCTACACCAATGCGTTCTTCTACGAGTCTCTCCGCGTCATGGCTGAACTCGAAGAGGCGCTCGGCGACACCGCGCGCGCAGAGGAACTCCGCGCCCTCCGCCCGAAAGTCCGCGCCGCCTTCAACGACAAATTCTGGAATCCAGCCACCGGGCGTTACACCGGCTGGATTGATGCTGCGGGGGTCTCGCACGATTTCGGGTTCACTTTCGTTAATGCCATGGCCCTCGCCTTCGGTCTGCCCGATGAGGCGCAGGCCGCAGAAGTTCTCGCGTGGCTTGACGGCACCCGCACGGTCGAGGGCGACGACTCGACCGGTGCCGACATCTACGCCTTCGGGTTCGCTCCGCGCGCCAACACCCGAGACGCCCGCCATGGCACACCTCCGCCGGTCAACACATGGAATGGCGCTCTCAAGATCGAGCCCGGCGGCAATTCCGCGTTTGGCAAGATGATCCAGAACGGCGGGGCGATCTTCTACGTCTCGTATTACGATCTGCACGGAAGGCGTCGCTACGCGGGGGCTGACAATGCCGCCCGCCGGTTCGATGGCATCCAGGAGGAATTTGCCAAGGACCAACTCCGCCGCGACCCGGCCAACGCCAACGGCAACTCGGATGTTGTCGGCATCCTTCGCGAGTTTCCGGAATCCGGGCTGGTCCCGTATTATTTTGTGGACGGTTTGCTTGGGCTTCGCCCCGCAGCACGCGGGATGCTCATCGCCCCGGCCTTGCCGACGGACATGCCATCCGCCACTGTGAGCGACTTTTATTTTTCCGGGAAGTCGTGGGAGATCACCGCCGACCGCACCGCCAAACAGCCCCATGTCGAAGGACGCGATGTCACCGTGCCCGCCTCCGGCACATGGCTGCTTACCCCGGAGGGACAAGTTGTCGAAAGCCATGACTAGCCGCCACCCGTTCCGCTCTCTGCGTATAACCCCGCTCGGGGCTGTCTTCTCCGTTTTGCTGGTGGCGGAAGCGCCCATGGCGCGCGGCGAAGACGGTGACTCCGCGCGCGTAGCCTACCGAGAGACCTTCCCCGCATTTCACAACCCCCACCGTTTTATCCGGACCGCCGCCGCAGCGGATGGCTGGGAAGTGCTCGAGGAACCCGGCGGCGGACGGTTTCTTCGTGTGACCCTCACCCCGCAGGCCGACAGGCTGCGCGCGTTGGTGATCTGGGATCTGGCTCCTCTGCAGTTCAATCGGCTGGCGGTGCGCATGCGGTCCGATGCCCCCATCTTCCTCTCGGGCGTCGGCAACGACCGGTTTGGCAATGCATATTTTTTCAAACCCTACGGCGAGGCGGGCGAGGGTGGGGGCAAGCGCGTGCCGCTGCCGGCGAACGGCCAATGGACCGACTACCGGATCGAGTTTCCCCGGGACCTTGTCAAGATCACCGGACGTGGACGCGAGGTTTCCCCGTTCGTTTTTGGGAGCGGCGAGGCACTGGCCGATTGGGAGGGTGTGGATTTCACCAATCTGGGAATCAAAGCGATCTTTTTTCACCTCGACACGCCTGCCAAATCTCCGTCCCTCGGGCGTCCGATGCACGTGGACTTTCAGTTCCTCGAACTCTCCAGCGCTGCGGCGTTGGCCTCTCCATGAACCCCGAAGGTTTGGCTTGCCGCAGAAGGAACACAGGACGCATCTACCAAGGCGAAGGCCAGTGGAGCGAACCGGAAAAGAAGCGCCGCAGCAGCGGACAAAACGACTAGGAATAACCCCATGAGCCACCCTCCCCACCAAACCCCGCCCGACCAGAGAGTCCCGCTGCACAAGCGGATTGCCTACGGCTTCGGCGCGCTGGCCGACAACTTCATCATGAACGGCTTCGGGACCCTCGTGACCCCGATCTACAACATCGGTCTCAAACTCGACCCGGTTCTCCTCGGCCTGGCCGTCGCTATCCCGCGAGTTTTTGATGCGATCTCGGATCCAATCATGGGTAACATCTCGGACAACACGCGCTCGCGCTGGGGACGCCGCCGTCCTTACATCGTTGCAGGCGCCGTGCTCAGCGCGATCCTTCTCCCTCTCATCTGGATGCCGCCCGTGATCAGCCAAAACGGGATGTTCCTTTACCTTGCGATGATGGGCACCATTTACTTCACCACCTACACGGTGTTCACCATCCCGTATGCCGCGCTCGGCTTTGAACTCACCGGCGACTACGATGAGCGCACGCGCCTGCTCGCATGGCCGAACTACATCGGCCTCATCGGTTCCATCTCGATGCCGTGGCTCTACAGCATCGCCCTCCTTTCCTTTTTCGGTAGCGAGGTCGTCGGCGCGCGCTGGGTGAGTGTTATCCTTGCCGTCCTTATCATTATCTGCGCCCTCATCCCGGCCGTTTTGCTCCGCGAACCCGCGCGCGCCCAGATGCAGGAGAAGGTCAAACTCTGGGATGCGATCAAAGCCACCCTCAGCAACCGACCCTACTTCATCGTCCTTTCGGTCAATGTGATCGTCCTGCTCGGCCTCGCCACGATGTTTGCCCTTGGCCTTTACATCAACATCTACCACGTCTTTGACGGCGACAAGGCGGCCGCCGCCAAGATGAGCGGCATCTCGGGCAGCCTAACCGCCGCGCTTTCCTACGTGAGCGTCTTCATGGCCACCATGATCTCAACCCGCTTCGGCAAACGCCGCGCGGTCGAGGTCGGCCTTGTCCTCTCTCTGATCGGCTCGGTCTCACTCTGGTGGACACTCACCCCCGCGGCTCCGTACCTCCAACTCATCTCCGCCGCCTTCATCGGCCTTGGCCTCCAAGGGTGCTGGATGCTTTTCATTTCCATGATCGGCGACGTCTGCGAGGAGGACGAACTCCGCACCGGCCTCCGCCGTGAGGGCATTTACAGTGCCGTGGGCGGGTTCTCCCGCAAACTCGCCGTGGCCGCTGCCGCCATCGGCACGGGAGTCGTCCTCAAAGCCGCCGGGTTCGACGCCGAGATCGCCGAGACCACCGGCGCACCACAGGAAGTCATTGACCGCATCCGTATCTACTTTGTTGTCGGCCAGGTCGTCGTCCTCCTCCTCGGTCTCTTTCTCCTCCAGTTTTACCCAATCACCCGGGAACGTGCCCAGGAAACCCAGCGTATCCTCCGGGCCCGCCGCGGCACCGGCACCGACCCCGCCCAGTCACCGTGAACCATCCGTTCCTCCACGCGGTCCGACATCTTGCCTGCGGCACCTGCGCCGCGGTCTCACTCTACCCCGCCCACGCGGCGGACGACGCCCCCGACCGTCCGAATTTCCTCGTCATCATGGCCGACGACCTCGGCTACGGCGACGTCGCCAGCCAGGGCGCGGAATTTCCGACCCCGCACCTTGATTCCATCGCTGCGCAAGGCACCCGCTTCACCGACGCCTATGTGACCTCCGCAGTCTGCGCCCCGTCGCGTGCCGGATTTCTCACCGGACGCTACCAGGATCGCTTCGGTTTCCGTGGCAGCAACCCGGAACCAAATTCCCAATGGGGCCTGCCCGCCTCGGAAGTCACCCTTGCCACGCTCCTTCGCGACGCGGGCTATCGCACCGCCCTCTTCGGCAAGTGGCACCTCGGCAAGACCGATGGCATCCGCCCCGCCGACCACGGATTCGAACGCTTCTACGGGTTCCTCTCCGGCAAACATTCCTACTGGAACGCCGACGACCCCGAGTGGGGCCCCATCGTCCGCGAGGACAATCAGCCCGCCGCCCTCAACCAATACCTCACCTTCGCCCTCGCCGATGAAGCCATCGGGTTCATCAAAGAATCAAAAAAGGATCCGTTCTTTGTCTTTTTGTCCTTCAGTGCCCCGCATGGCCCGATGGAGGCACCTGATGATTACCTGGCCAAAGCCGCCCACATCAAGCCCCGCGTTCGCGCCCTCTGCGCCGCGATGATCATGGCGATGGACGACGCCACCGGCCGTGTCCTCGCGGCACTCCGTTCAGCCGGCGTCGCCGACCGGACAGTGATTCTTTTCCTTAGCGACAATGGCGCGGCCATCCTCCCTGGCTCCGATCCCAACGGCGGCTCGAACGCCCCGCTCCGCGGCTCGAAGGCCGAACTCTGGGAGGGCGGCATCCGCGTCCCGCTCTTTGCTGCATGGCCCGGACGGTGGCCGGCCGGTCAGGTGATCGCCGATCCGATCTCGACCCTCGATGTCTTCCCCACGTTCGCTTCGCTCGCCGGCATCGCCCTTCCCCCCAGCCTCGACGGGCGCAGCCTCCTCCCTATCCTCGGTGGCACCACCGATTCCCTCCCGCCCCGCGACCTCTTCTGGCGCTTCTATCCCACCCAGTCTGCCGTCCGCTCGGGCGACCTCAAATGGACCCGCGTCGCACCCGATGCCGGCCTTTTCGATCTGCGCAGCGATCTGACCGAATCTCGCGACCTCTCCAGCGAACGCCCCGAGGACCTCGAACGCCTCCAAAAACTCTGGCGCTCATGGCACTCCCACAACAGTCCTGGCTCCCTCTCGGGAAGAAACGATTAACCCTCAACACTCTTTCCTTTCGGAACATATGCTCATTCTTCCAACATTTCGCCTGGTCGCTGGAGGCCAAGAGCCGTCTTGCAAACAATGAATTCTAAGACAAAAAAAATCGGGCTGTTGCCCATCATCCTTTTGGGTATCTTTGGGCTGATTTCCAGTCCGCTGGTGGGTGCCGAAACGAAGCCGAACATTCTCATCGTTCTTGTTGACGACATGGGATTTTCCGATCTGGGCTGCTACGGTTCCGAAATCAGCACGCCCAATCTGGATGCGCTTGCTGCGAACGGGCTCCGCTTCACCCAGTTCTACAATGGCGCGCGTTGTAGTCCGACGCGGGCATCGCTTTTGACCGGACTCTATGCGCACCAAACCGGGTTGGGGCAAACCATCTCCCGCGACAACAACGTGCCGGGGTATCGCGGGTATCTCAATGAGGAGTGCGTGACGATTGCGGACGTCCTGCGCGGTGCGGGATATTTTACCGCCATGGCAGGCAAGTGGCACGTGGGCGACCATGCCGGCGTGTTCCCTTGGACCCGTGGGTTCGACCGCAGCCTCACCATCGGCGGCCCGGTGGGATTCTATTACCAAGCCGGACCAAAATCACGATTGTTCCTCAACGGGAAACCGCTGGCCAACGACGATCCGTTGCTGCCGAAGGGCTGGTACACAACCGATCTCTTCACGGACTTTGGCCTGAAATGGATTCATGAGGCTCTCGACGAGAAAAAGCCGTTCTTCCTCTATCTGGCCTACAACGCACCGCATTTCCCGATCCAGGCACCGGCGGAGGATATCGCGAGGTATCGGGGAAAATACATTGCCGGTTGGGACAAACTGCGCGAGCAGCGACATGCCAAACAAATCAGCCTCGGCATCGTGGACAAGGCATGGCCGCTTTCCCCGCGTCCGGATGATATCGAAGCGTGGGACAGCCTGACCGCGGAAGAACAGGATCGCTTTGACCACATCATGGCCATCTATGCCGCGTGTGTGGACCGCATGGATCACGCCGTGGGACGAATCGTTAATGATTTGCGCCAGCGAGGGGTTCTTGACAACACCCTGATCATTTTTCTCTCGGATAACGGCGCCGAACCCTCGAGCCACAGCAACAAGAAACAGGATCCGAACGGAACATTGGAGGGGGATTCTCCCGGCGATGCGAATTCTGTCGTGTATCAAGGAGCCGCTTGGGCGAACCTTTCGAATACGCCGTTCCGCCTCTACAAGCGGTTCGGTCATGAAGGAGGCATTGCCACGCCTTTCATCGTGCATTGGCCTGCCGGGTTTTCCGCGAAGGGGGAGCTGCGTCAACAGGCGGGGCACCTCGTGGATTTGATGACGACCTGCGTGGATGTGGCGGGAGCAACATACCCCGAGGAATTCAACGGCCATCCCATCCTTCCGATGGAAGGGAAAAGTCTGGTGCCTGCGTTCGCGAACCAACCTCTCCTCCGCGAGGGCATCTTCTCGGAGCACGAGGGCAACGCCGCCGCGAGGGTAGGGGATTGGAAGCTGGTCCGGGCTGGCCGCGACGGCGCCTGGGAGCTCTACGACCTAAAGGCCGACCGTTCCGAGATGAACGATCTCTCAGCGAAAAATCCGGAGCTTGCGAAGGAGCTTTCGCAAAAATGGGAGGAGTGGGCGCTGCGGGTGCATGCCAATCCCTATCCCAACGAGGGGACGAAAAAGAAACCCCGCGAAGAGAAGTAGAATCGAAAATCAACATAGCAACATCATGAAACCCATCCTTTCGCTGCCTTCTTTGCCCTGCCTGCGGGCAAAATGCCTTTTGCCCTCATCAAGCGTCTGGCTCGCCCCGTTCATGGCGGCGGCCATGGTGGCGTCAGCAGACCCTCCCGCGCACCATTTGGGCATGGACGCGGAGGCGCACGCGAGTCCGCTCTCGCCAATCCCTATCACAACCCTGGACCGAACCGCAGATCGCCTCGCCAATCTTCCATCTATCGAGGCAATCTTTCATAGGAACCCTCAAAAACGAAATGGTCCAAGGCGGCAACTTCATCGACTCTAACGACGCTCGCACTGAAATCTTCGGCTACATCGATTTCTACTACAACCATCACCGCAAACACTCCGTCCTCAAATGATCAAACCAGCCCTTATGAAACTCCTTCCTGCTGCTCTCCTGTGTTTCGCGTTATCTGCGCTTCGTGCCGCCGATGCTCCGGCGAAGCAACCCAATTTTGTCATCATCGTCAGCGACGATCACACGTATCGCGCCATCGGCTACAACAACCCGGACGTGAAAACGCCGCACATGGACAAGCTGGCGGCGGAGGGAATCCGGTTCGACCGGGCATTCGTTGCCTCGCCGATCTGCGCGGCCAGCCGGGCGAGCCTCTTCAGCGGTGTGTTTCCCCAGCAGCACGGAACCGTGGGATTGTTTCGATCTCCTTTCTTGAACAGTGTGGTCAAAGAAAAGCGTTTCGTCACGCTGCCGGCTGTTCTCGAAAAAGCCGGATATCACACCGCCCTCTACGGGAAATCCCACCTCGGCGATCCGACGGAATTCGGTTTTGCGGAAGGCCGCGAAATCGAGGACCGCAGCGATGTCGAGACGTTTGCCGAGGCGGCAAAATTTCTGGCGCGTGAGGCGAAATCAGGTCGTCCGTTCCTCCTCTGGATCACTCCCCGCAGCCCGCATCTGCCACTCACCCCGCCCGATGCATTCATGGACATCTACAAAGACGCCGACATCAAGCTCGATCCCAATTGGCGCGAGGAGCCTTTGGTACAGAGTTTCTTCAACCAGGCCCCGGCGGGGGAAGCCATATCATTTCGGGATAACAAAAGTCTGGTTTATCCACAGGCTCCCGCCGGATGCACCGGCGGTCCGCCGCGAAACGAATCCCAGATGAAGGAAGTCATCAAAGCCTACTATGCGGAGGTGAGTTTCCTCGACAGCCAGATCGGCACTCTGGTCGAGCAGCTCAAGGCCGACGGCCTCTACGACAACACCATCATCATTTACCTCTCCGACAACGGCTATTTCCTCGGCAACCACGGCCTCGGCAACAAGATCACGATGCACGAGGAATCGGTGCGCGTTCCGATGTTCATTCATTCGCCGCTTCTGCCGGTCAGGAACTCCAGAAGCGATGCGCTGGTTTCCTCGCTTGATGTCTATCCGACAATTCTCGATCTGGCCGGTGTTCCAGCCCCTTCCCAGCTTATGGGAAAATCTTTTCGCCCGGCTCTCAATGATCCGTCCGCGGTCGTGCATGATTATGTGGTCAGCGAGTGTGTTGGTATTCCGGAAAGGCGCCTCGGCGTTGGCCACCGCATGGTGCGCTCGGATCATTTTAAATATATGCTGTCCAGCTCGGATGAAGAGGCCTTCTTCGACCTGCGAACCGATCCCTACGAGATGAACAACCTGATCGCCGATCCCAAGCTGAAGGACGAGATCGACCGCCACCGGAAGATGCTCGGGGATTGGTCTGCCGGCGTCGGCGAAAAGAGAATGTCCCAGGAAGAGGTGGAAGCAACGAAACCCGAAAGTAAAAGCAGAGACTCCTCCTCTGCCTCTGAAAATTAGCTTTCCCGTGAGCCAAGTGAACATCCCCATGCGTCATCCCGGATTCGGTCGCCTGTTCAGGAAGCACTTTCTGTTCTGCCTCCTCGCCGCATCTCTCATCATCCACCTTCCCGCCGCGGAGGATCTCGAATCACGGTTCCAAAATGTGCCGTCCGAAGACCGTCTCGCGGTGTTCTGGTTCTGGACGAATGCCACCGACGAAGCGGCCATCACCCGTGATCTCGAAGCAATGTCGGAGGCCGGCGTGGGACGCGCGGTGCTTTCGATGACACTTGCCCACAGCGCGACCGTCACCGACGGAGGCGGGATGGTTTTCCTTTCCCCGCAATTTCTCCAACGCTTCCGGTTTGCGCTGGATGAAGCCTCCCGGTTGGGAATCAAAATCACCGGGATTCCGTCCAACGGCTGGTATCAGGGCGGCCCGTGGGTGACTCCCGAAATGGGGGCGCAGATGCTGGTCTGGTCGGAAAAGGAAGTGAGCGGACCCGGGCGGGTTTCGGAGAATCTCCCGCCCCCGGACAAGTTCCGACCCATGCCACGCGCGAGCATCGCCAAAACGGCACTCGACCATTTGAAGCCGGTCGCCACGCTGGCATACCGGAAAGATGCCGAGGGCAGGCTTTTGGCCGCCTCGATGGTGGATTTGAGCAGGACAGTGAAGGATGACGGAACATTGGACTGGGATGCCCCTGCAGGAAGCTGGGTCATCTACCGCTTCGGCCACGTGCCGAACATGGTGCGTATGAAGCAGGATTCCCCCGGCTACGGCGGACTTCAGATCGACCACCTGAGCCGCGCGGCGATGGAGCGGTTTTTGAAGGAGATCGCCGATCCGATGCTCGAAGCCGCCGGGCCGCATGTCGGCAAGACGCTCGACCGGTTGCACGAGGACAGCATCGAACTGGGCCACTACGATTGGACGCCCGGCTTGCCGGAATTCTTCAAACGCAAAACCGGCTACGACCTGATCCCGCTGCTTCCCGCGCTGGCCGACGCCAAGTTTTCTCCGGAGGTGGACACCAACAAAGTGGACCGGGATTTCGAAACGGTGCTCGAAGACCTCCTGATCGAGGAACACTTCGGCCCCTTCCGTGATTACTGCCACAAAAACGGTCTCGAACTGGTCGCTGAATCCGGCGAGACGCGCAGCGGGATCGCCACCAAGGGCGCCACCGTGGATCATGTGATGGATGAGTTCTGGACGCACTACGGACTCGATAGCGACCACCCAGTCTGCTTCAACCGCAACGCGATCTTCGCCGCCCATGTTTACGGGCAGAACCGCAACACGTTCGAAGCATTCACCTCCCACCAGCAATGGCGGGAGACCCCCGCCCAGCTCAAGGCGCTGGCCGGCGAAGCCTATGCCATGGGGGTGAACCATTTAACCATCCATGGTTTTTCCAGCTCTCAGACAAAAACTCCACCGCTGGGCGATGTCTATTTCGCAGGCACCCATTTCAATCCCGGAGTCACCTGGTGGAATAGCTATGCACAGTCTTTGACGTCATTTTTCAACCGCAGCCAGACGATGCTCACCGCCGGGCTTCCCGTGATCGATCTGCTCTACCTCGACGGTCCGGCGCTGCAGGAAATGATCAAATCAAACGAGATGCTCCGCGAAAGCGACCGGAGGTTTTGGAAGTTCGACGGGATCCCGTCCGCACTGCTGGCCAAAACAGCCACCGTGAATGCGGATGGGCGGGTCGCCTTGCCGGACGGACTGACGTATGCCGTGCTAGTCGTGGCCGACAAAGCGATTCCGCTGGATGCCATGCGGGCGGTCGAGCAGCTCGCGGATGCGGGTGCGACGGTCTGGTTCCAGACGGTCCCAGAAAGCTCCCCGAGCCATGCCGACGGTCCCGGGGCCGACAAGGAAATCCAGGCCATTGCCCAACGCATGGGTGCGGACAGCGCACCGGGAGTTCACACTTTTGGCAATGGACGGATTTTGACAGGAGCCGACCGCTCCCGACCAAAAAAACTCGGAGAAGGCCTGCGCGCATGGACGTTTTACGACGGCCTGCACGCCGACGCGATGGACCGGCTCGGGATCGCAGCGGCCTTCGCCTGCCAAACAAAAAATCCCGACGACCGCCTGTTCTTTTTCCAGAGGAATGTCGATGGAGCCGATGTGTATTTTGTCGCCAACGCCCTTCGAGCTAATGTCCATGCCGATTGCACCTTCCGTGTGTCCGGAAAACAGCCGGAGATCTGGGATCCGGTCAGCGGAAAAATCTCGGAGATCCAAGATTTTTCCATCGGCAAGTCAGGCACCGTGATTCCGTTGCAGCTCGCCCCGCACGAGTCGTTCTTTGTCGTGTTTCGCAAGTCCGTCACCGTTGCGACAAAAGGCGAAAAAGGGGAGACAGAGAAGGTTCCGGTCAGCGGTCCGTGGGACATCACGTTCGAACCCGCCCGCAACGGGATCGAGCCGTTCTCCATCAGCTCCGATTCCCTCTTCCGATGGGATCAGAGCCAGAACAAGCGCATCGCGGAATTCAGCGGCACGGCCGCGTATCGAACAAACTTCGATATCTCCGATGCCCTCGTGAAATCCGGCAAACGCCTCCTGCTGGATCTCGGGCAGTCGCCGGGGATTTCGAAACTCACGGGAGCCGGGGGAGGAAAACCGCCTACCTCCACAGAGGATGCCTATGACGCGCTTTGTGCGGAAGTTATCGTCAATGGCAAGCCCGCCGGCATCTTATGGTGCTCTCCCTATCGCATCGACATCTCCACACTGATCAAGGCTGGGACGAATATGCTGGAGGTTCGAGTAACCAACACCTGGCACAACTGGCGGATCGCGAACAAATTCACCGCGGGGGCGCACCCGTGGGAGAAGCTTGGATTATCGCTCCCTCTTTGTCCCTCAGGACTCCCCGGCCCGGTGACACTGGATTTGGTTCCGCCTCAATAAGCAGTCTGTTCATGAAGGAGGCATATCCACACCGTCATCAGGCGTTGGCCCGCCGATTTTCCCGCCAAGGGGGGAACTGCGCCCCCTCGTGGAATTGATGACGACCTGCGCGGATGTGGCGAGTGCACGCCATGCCTTGTACACCCAAGAGGAAAGAAAGCCAGCGAGGAATACTGGAAGTCCGCCGCTTCCGATGGCTGCGCCCGAGCGAGATGCCGTCGGAATAAATCGTTAAGTGTCTGGCATATGACTTGCGAATAATGCGAAATATGTCATTTTTAGGAATCCACTAAATTCGCAAAGCCAACATGAAGCACCGAGCATTCCCCCCTCTCTTTTTGTCCGAATTCCAAACGCAAGGCCCCTTGCGCCGATCGATTATTTGGCTCGCCCCGTTCATGGCGGCGGCCATGGTGGCGTCAGCAGACCCTCCCGCGCACCATTTGGGCATGGACGCGGAGGCGCAGGCGAGTTCGGTCTCGCGCGGTCAGGTTGCTGCCGGCGCCGTGGACGGGCTCGCAGGCGGTTTCCCGGATGATCCCAAGCAGGAGTGGGCCAGCGACCGCGAAGCAGCGGGGGCATGGATCGAATTGCGCTGGCCGCAGCCGGTCACCTTCAACCAGATCCACCTCTACGACCGTCCGACCCGACTCGACCGCGTCCTGCTGGCGCGCGCCGTCTTTGCCGATGGCCGTTCGGTCGAGATTGCAATGGCACCCGGCGATGATGGCGAGCCGGCCCGCGTGGGTTTTGAGGAGGTGACCTCGGATGTGCTGCGCATTGAAATCCTCGAAGCCTCCAAGTCCACCCGCAATGTCGGGCTTTCAGAAATTGTTGTTCTCAACGAAGCCTTCGATTACTCTCCGACTCCGATCGAGGCATCCGACCAGGCGGCCTCGGCCCCGGCCCGCGAGGAATCCAAACCGGACCTCACGCTGGGCGTCAGCGACACGCTGCTCAACGGACTGAAAAACCCGACGCATGTCATTGATGTGGCGCCGGTTTTTTCGTGGAAACTTCCGGCCGGGCGCAGCCAAGCCGCTTTTCAGATCCGCATGGCCACCACCGAGAACGGCACCGGGGGGGGAGGAGGACTTTCTGGTCACCGACTGGATCGAGTCCACTAACCCCTCGTGGGAATACTGGCCCCCCGACACGGCGCGCCGGCTCACGCGGGTTTATGCACCCTACCAATGGTCGGTTCGCGTGCGCGACGGTAAGGGGCAGATCGGACCATGGGCGGCGGACAATACTTTCACCCTCGGCATCGGCCTGCCGCCGCTCTGGGCCTTCGGGATCGGGTGGTCGCGCTACCATTACGAGACGAGCGCGGAAGTCCGGGAGGTCATGGACATCTCGCGCCGCGAGGGTATTCCGGGCGACTGGGTGCATCCGGATTTCGCCTGGGGCGGGCACTACGACACGATGAAGTGGTCCGAGGGGTTTGCCGACGCCCGCAAGCTCATGGAGGAAATGCGGGGGCGCGGTTTCCGGCTCATGCCGATTGACCACCACGGGATTTCCGCCGAACACGACCCCGAGCGCGCCGCCTTCCTTCTCTCCAAAGGGTGGCTGGACCAATCCCAGCCGGGTCCCGGCGACCGGAAGGCGATTGATTTTCGCAACGCGGAAGCCCGGGCATGGTATGTCGACAATTATCTGCGGCCGCTCTACGAGGACGGGGTCGGCGGATGGAAGCTCGACGGCACCTGCGGGTGGGGGTCGCTCTGGCGGAACCGCGACGACCGGCTTTGGGATCTCTACCACAAGATGTTTTTCGACGCGCAGCAGCTCCTGACCGAGGGCGGCAACGGGCGCGGCTTCATCACGGCCCGCACGATGAGCAAGCCCTACCCGGGCGTCTGGACCGACGACATCCCGGGCACGTGGGGGACGTTCGCCTCGCAAATCCAGGTGCTCGGGGCCCTCGCCCGCGAGGATGTGCCTTACGTGATGGCCGATGCAGGGGGGTTCAATTCCCGCATGACCCCCGAAGGTTTTGTGCGCTGGAGCCAGCAGGCGCTGCTCTCGCCCTTGATCTGGACCCATGACGGCAACGAGCCGTGGAGGTTTTACGGGGAGGATGCGATGCGTGTTTTCCGCGACTTCGCCATCCTGCGCTACCGCATGCTACCCTACCTTTATTCCCTCTCAGCGCGCAACTACGCCGACGGCACACCGATCTCGCGGCCCATGGAGATGGAATTCCCGGAGGCGGAAGTGCCGGACGAAATGCGGCGCGACCTCGGCCCCCTCCAACTGGGATTCTTCCACCACTACGCCTCCCCGAACGTGAAGGGTGATGGCCGGGTGCGCCTCATCGAGACCCAGGTGATGCTCGGGCCGAACCTCCTCATCGCGCCGGTCATCGACCCCGCCCCATGGGAACACCCAGACTTCCGCAATCTCACGGAGGGAGACGGACGATACCTTGCCACCTACATCACGCCCGAGGCAGCGGCCTTCGACGAAGCGCTACAGACCGTCGAAATTGCCTCGGAACTCGCCTACCGCATCCGCCTGCTCGACCTTCCCAACCCCACGATCACCCTCGGGTTCTGTGCTCTGCCACGCTGGAAACGCGGCGCCTCCGGCATGCCGCCCATGGACATCATAGTCGAGGGAAAAACCGTGGCCAGCATCGACCCGCTCGATCATCCCGGTGAGAGAAAGCCGCTCCCGGTTTCCTTCCCCGCCGTCGATGCCGATGGCGACGGCTGGGTCGATGTGCGCATCCGCGCATCGGCCGAACCGCCCGCGCGAAAGGGTATCTCCGCCGACGAGTGGGAACAGGAGTTGGCTGGCAAAGCCTGGTTCCGCAATGTCTTTGCCAACGCCATCTGGCAGCACGATGGCAAGGCGGTCGCACCAGACGACCTCCTCGCCGGCCGCGCGTCCGCCCCCTTCCGCATGAACCTCGGCGTCTTCAATCAGGAACTAGAGGGCCTCACCGCGAATCGCACGCTCTGGATTCCGCCGGGACAGTGGGCCGACTGGTTCACCGGCGAAATTTTCGACGGACCGCGCCTCGCGACCATGGAGGTTCCCATCGAGCGCATGCCCCTGTTCATCCGGGCCGGCGGCATCATTCCGCTCGGGCCGGAAATCGATCATACCGGACAAAAACCCCTCGACCCCGTGACGCTCGTCGTTTTCCCGGGTGCTCAACCATCCTCCTTCACGCTCTACGAGGACGACGGGGTGACCCGCGACCACCAGCGGGGGATCTTTGCCGAGTCGCGCATCTCCGTGTCCGCCCGTCCGGAGGGCGGCATCCTCCTCCGGGTCCCGCCACCGGAGGGCCCCTACGCCGGCAAACTCCCCGTCGACCGCAAGTGGATCATCGAACTCATCGGCTCGCGCCCCGCTTCGGTCACACTCCAGCCACCCGACGGTCCCGTGACCGAGCCAGAATGGAAATACGACGACACCTCGCGCCGCACGGTCATCCAAGCAGGCACCCACCCGCGCGGTTTCGAAGTGGTCATCACGCCCCCGGCCGCCGCCGCTGGCGCCAGGCCACCCATGCGCCTCGCCGGGCCCCGCTCCGCGAATCCCTCCCGGACATGTTTTCCCGCCACCCCACACCTCTTGCCCTCAACTCCAGAAAACCACTCTCCAGCGAAAAACCGAGAGAGGCTCTCCACTTAACAAATAAACTTTTCGATAATTCGATAAAAAAAGTTTGACTTCGCAGTTTAGATTGCATACACCTCTCTTACAGTTATCCATTCACCCTGCATCCCCCAATTAACATTTCCCGAGAACCTATCCATCCGCCATCTCCGTTAATCCCATGAAAATGAAATGCCTCCTCCGACCGCTGCTCGCCTCCGCGACCGCACTCGCCCTGTTCGTCGCGCCTTCCGCTTTTGCGGATACCGCATACTGGAACCTCAATGGCACCGGCAATTTTACGGATACCGCCAACTGGACGTTGAATTCTAATGGAACGGGTGGTGCCCCTGGCACCGCTCCTGTCGGCTTAACACAGAATGCTAACTTCAATACCTCCGTAAACAACAACAACATCACCGCGAATTTTAGCGTAGCCCAACAACTCCAGGGATTTGTGTTCAACAACACTGGCACCACGACGATAGCCAATACCTCCGGTAGCCCAAAGATTTTAACCTTGGGGGGCGGAGGCATTCTCATCAACTCGGGGGCTGGTGTCGTTAACATTGGTGCAGCCACTTCGGCCACTGCGATCCGTTATATTCTCAATACCTCCCAGACATGGACCAATAACTCGTCGAACACATTCACCCTCGTCACACAAAGCAATATTAACTTGCTCTCGTCAGTTCTGACGACCACGGGTTCGGGAGATATTGCGTTGAACGGTGCACTCAACTCGACTGGTGGAGTTATCAAGAATGGGGCGAACACACTCACATTAGGTGGCGTTAACAGTTTCAGCGGAGGGATCGTTCTGAACTCTGGCACGCTCAGTCTCGGTAGCAATACGACACTCGGTGCTGCAGCCAGTGCTTTGACGATCAACGGTGGCACGGTGGACGTTACCGCAGCCCGGACCACGACGAACAACAACGCCCAGAACTGGAACGGAAACTTCGCGTTCGGGGGGACGAATACTTGGAACACCGGCACGGGCGCGGTGACCATGAATGGCAGCCGAACAGTGACTGTCACCGCCAGCACGATGACGGTTGGGGGAAACATTGCCGGAGTCGGCTTTGGTCTGACCAAAGCGGGCGCGGGCACGCTCACGCTGAATGGAACCAACACATATAACGGCGGGACAACAGTCAACGCGGGCACGTTGAGAGCAAACCGCGCGGCCGCGCTGCCAAACGTCGCCACTGGCACTATCTCGGTCAACAATGCGGGAAGTGTTCTATCCCTCAGCACCGGCAATGCTACCTTGGACAACTGGACCTCGGCGCAAGTGGACAGCCTCTTGGCCAATGGAAATGTGACCTTTGGCACCGGCACAAGCCTGGGCTTCGACACCAACGAAGTCAACTTCTCTTACAATACCAATATCACGAAAGCGAATATGGGCTTGGTGAAGAGCGGTAGCACACGATTGATTCTTGGAGGCAACAACACCTACAGCGGCAACACGACTGTAACTGGCGGTATTATACAGGCGAATTCTGACAGTGCCTATGGTACGGGCACGGTGATATTCAACGGCGGACTGTGGGGAGGTTTAGGGAACCGCACCATTTCGAACAATATCATCTATGCCGTTAACTCGAGTCCCAATAATTTCGCGGGAACCAACGTCACTAACTTTACCGGCCAGACGAGCGGCGCAGGCAACGCGAGTGTGAACGGATTTGAGGGCGGCATCGTCCGGTTCTCTGGGAATAATTCGGGATGGACCGGAAATTGGAAGTTTAACGGACCGATCACCCTGCAACTCAACCACATCGACGCGATGGGATCGGGAACAACCATCACCTTCAACACTAATGACGCTGAGAATGCCGCTCGCGGAACCCTGGGATCGCAGGTTGCTTTGACGGGCGTGAACGCGATCACTCAAGACATTGATCTTGGCGGCACGCTCGCCTTCACCGGCAACTCGACGATCAGGACAACGGCAGACATGGAAGTAACCGGCGACGTAACGGGCGGTCTTAATGGTGCCCTCGTCAAGGATGGGGCGGGCACGCTGACTCTCGGCGGAACAAACAATTATAGTGGCACTACCACGGTGAGTGCGGGGACTCTGCTTATTAATGGTGACAGCACACTAGCCACGGGAACTGTCACCGTCTCCACTGGCGCAACACTCGGCGGTAGCGGCACGATCGGTGGAGCGCTGAGCGTCTCGGGCACGTTGGCCCCGGGCAACTCGCCAGCTAACCTCACAGTGAACAATAACATCACGCTCGAGGACACCAGCACGGTTGCCTTCGAGTTGAACGGAACCACAGTCGGAACCCAGTATGACCGGATTACGATGACTGGTGCGAGTTCGGTGTTGGCACTGACAGGAATCAACAACCTGACCTTGAGCCTCGGGTTCACACCTGCGATCAACAACATGTTCTTCCTTGTCGACAACCAAGGAAGCAGCGCGATCAGCGGCGTGTTTGAGCAGTTGAATGGGGTCACAACCACCCTAACCCAAGGCTCACAGTTCAATGTTGGCGGTAGCTTCTTCGAGATCAGCTACATCGGTGACCTTGGAACCAACAGCTTCACGGGCGGTAACGACTTGGTCATCCTGACCGTGGTGCCGGAGCCATCGACGATTGCGGTGCTCGCGCTGTTGGTTGTGTGCTTGGGCCTGCATCGCTTCCGCAAGACTCGCTCGGCGTAGAAAATTTGGGGGAGCTGGGGAGGATGCGATCTAGTCGCATTCCTCCCCTAGCAGCCAGTATCGCTTTAAACGTCTCCGCTTGAGTAATATCAGGCGGAGACGTTTTTCGGCTACTCTCGACAATGCATTCCTCCAACTTGTGTGAAGCCATACTGAGGAATTGTCCTACCAAGAACATAGACGCTAGAAATAGGCTTCGCCGGGCTTGATGCGGTGTATCCGGCCAAGGGCAGGGCACACACGGATTGAAAGCGAGTTCGTGGAGGGAGTGAATGACCGTGCAATAGCCGAGCTCGACTTGCGGTTGCTCGCCGAGCCAGCTGTGGATCTTGCGCTTGCGTCCACGGGCAGTGCGGTGATCAGCGCACCAATGCCCCCAATTCCGATGGAACTCCGCTTATTGGGTTGAAGCAGCAGTGGGCAAGTAGAATTCCTCAATTGAGGCGCTCTTCTGCAAAGATATTATAGTGCGCCACGTTCTTGCCGTCTGCGTAGCGTGTAGACAGAGCGAGCCGCTTTGTCGTTGAGCGTGATTTCGTGGCTCTTTACCTCGGCTGGCCTCGCTGTCGCCACACTCATTGCGTGAATCACTCGAACGCGGTAGTCAATTTCTAACGCACTTGTTTCCAGAATGTTATCTGTGTCTGTCCGTAAATCCATGGTTCCAAGTCGGATTTTAGGCTTCTGCATCACGGGGAAACCGGATGATCCACTTTTGCCCCGGAAACTGCGGGCATTCAAAGATCACAGATAGAATAATGAGATAAGGGGATTTACAATATGACCAAATTTGCCTAGACTTAACAATATGAGTAAACCCCCGTCCCGAAAGCGTGTTCTGATGGCATTCGACTGGTATGACCCGAAGCTTCACGAGGGGGTTGCAGGATATGCGCTCGAGCACGGGTGGATTTTGAACACGCATATGACCCGCACCCAGCAGTGCCCCGTCGGGTGGCGCGGCGATGGTGTGCTTGGCTTGATCAACAACGATGCGACCCGGGACTTTGTGAAAAGCCTCGATTTGCCAACGGTGGACATGGGGGGGCATTACCCGGAATTTCCGCAGATTCTCTGCGACAACTATCGGGTCGGTCAACTGGCGGCAGAACATTTTTTGGAGCGGAACCACAAGAACTTTGCCTTTTTTCACATCCAATCCAGCCGCTTGGAGCGGGAGATTTTTGGGGGCTTTTCGAGCACGCTGGAAATCACGGGGAACACCTGCGAGTCAAGATACTGGCATGACAAACAGGGCGATCAAGAAAATGTGATCGATTACCAGGCTGTCCAGACATGGGTCAAGCAGCAGGTCAAGGATTTGCCGCGCCCGCTGGCGGTTTTCTGTCAGAATGATGACACAGCGGCCCTGATCCTGAGCGCCATTGTCGAGGAGGGGTATCACGTGCCCGAGGAGGTCGCCATCCTCGGTGCCGGCAACTCCGACCTCGTGTGCAATTTTCAGCCGATTCAACTCTCGAGTATCGGGAGCAACCTCCGCGGGTTGGCCAACCGCCTGTGCGTCGAACTGGACCGCATTTTGAAGGGACACGCCCCACGGAAGACCCCGGTGCGTGTGCAGCCCGGGCGTATTCACGCCCGGCAGTCGACCAACTTTTTGGCGGTCTCGAATCCTCATGTCCGACGGGTACTCCGCGAGATTTGGGAAAAGTTCGACCAGCCGCTGAATGTTGAGAAGCTGACCGAATTGGTTCCGATTTCGCGCTCGGCGCTTTACGGGTTGTTCATCCAAGAGGTCGGGCGCCCGATGGCTCGCGAATTGATGCGCATCCGCATCATCAAGGCTAAAGAAATGCTGGCTGGAACCCGTTTGCAGGTTTCCGAAATCGGGCGGCGCTGTGGGTTCACCAGCCCGATCAGCTTCAGCCGCGCCTTCTCGACCAATGCCGGAATGAGCGCAGTCGAGTATCGCAAGAGCGTGCTGGCCTACCTGAAAAAGGAGAATGTTTCGAAGGATGGCGATGTGGCCAACCCCGGTGGTCTAGCCGCCGGAACTCAATGATAGTGGCCATCCCGCCTGCTCTCCCGCCCCCCGGCTGCCTTATTCCCCAGTCACGGAGGCTTTGGATATGTTTCGTCGTTCCAGCAGAAATAGGGAGCGGTTATCGAGAGAATCAGTCCAGGATTTCATGCAAGCTTTTGCATTATTACTAGCCGCATATTCCAAATCGGGATGCATGGCAGAGATTGAGTGTAGAAGAATTACCTTTCTATTGACAATTCGTATCAATCGAATACGTTCAATCTGATTCAGGAAACCTCCCCTATGCAACGAAATCATCACCGCTTGAAGCTGCGGCAACGCGCCTCGGCCTTGGTTGTGGTGCTGTTGTTCTTGGTGTTGTTGACGGGTGTGACGGTTGTGCTGCTGTTGCGCGGCGGGCAGGCGGTGCGAGCGGCAAACACCGACGCCGGGGGGAATGCTGCCGGGCATTTGGCGTTTGCGGCCTTCGGGAGGGTGCTCGGCGAGTTGCAGGCGGAGGTTGAGACTGCGCGCGAGCAGAATCTCGACCGGGTCTTGCCGGTGCGCTTCGGGGAGATCGATGCAGACCCCCGCGTTTCGACCCTGGTGCGGCGAAGTCTCGGGGATGACGCCGAGCTTGCGACCTCCTTCTCAGCAGCGGGGTTTTCGGGTGTGCCATTCACCAACCATGCCTACGGGCAGGCTGCGTCGGTGGCGCCGCATTCGGGTCCGCGCTTTGTGAAGCCGCGCTGGAACGCGCCGCGCCTGATGAGTGCAGATAAAGAATTCGATGGATTTGGCGAGCCGCAGTGGATTTACCTGACCGGAGAGGGGCCAAAGAAATCGCCAGCCGATGCGGAGGCGGTCGAGGGCCGTTTCTCCTACATTCTCTATGATGTGGGTGGGTTGGCGGATGTGAACGAGCTGGGGTATTCGGACAATGTGGCGGAACTTGCGGACAAGGGCTCAATGGTTTTTGCAGATGTCGGGGCCTTGATGACGGCTCTGGGAGCTGGAACGTCCGGGGATTTTCTTTCGTGGAAGAATCCCTCAGCCCCGGTCCGCGAGGGCGTGAGGGAGAGCTACTACGGCGGAGCGGGGGGTGGCGACGAGGCCGGATGGATCGAGCGGGGTGATGGGGCAATCCCACCCGGCGGCAACCGTATGTTCAGCCGCGCCGAGTTGATTGCCGCTGCCGCAGGTGGCGAAGGCGGTATGGCACCGGCGTTGCTTCCCTCCCTGCGTGTCGGGTCGAAAGTCGGCAACCGGGTCGGCACACAGGACCTCTTTGCCGGCGGCACCGCCACGCCGGTCGATCTGGCCGATCCCAGTCTGGCTGCCACGGATGACACCGACATAACCATTTACCGGCTGGATGGAACCGAGGAAACCTACACGGTGGCAAAGGACTCCCCGCTCCCGCAGTCCCGCTTCCCTTTGTCGCGGCTCCGCTGGTTTGGCGAACGCGACACCGATGGCACCCCGCTGAGGCAGGACGAAATCAAACGCCACTTCGGGCTCAAATGGGATGCTCCCACCAAGATGTTTGTCTACACGTCGCCGGACTCGAATACTGCCGCCACCTCAATCAAGACGCTCGTTCAGCTTGCCACGCAGATCAATGGCGGGGGCCCGCTGCCCGCGCGCGAGCCAGACTTTTTTGAGTGGCTGAGGTCCGCGATCAACCCGAACTCACTCGGCCAGACCGGAGGCCAAACTTATCGGGACAATGCTGACTGGGAAACCTCGAAAGACCTCCACCTCCTGCGCATCGGACTGAACATCATTGACCAGGCGGACCCCGACAGCATCCCCACCGGGGCACGCTCGGAGTTCGCTGGCGTTACACCCGCGCCGTTTGATTCCTTCGGCCAGGAAAATCTTCCCTATTTGAACGAAGTGATTGCCACTGCCTCGCGAAACGGCTCCCGGCTTGAGGGATACCTTCAATTCGAAATGTGGAATCCAAACCGCAACGCGCCTTCCCATGTTCCGCGTGACTTTGCGGGCAATCCGCTCCGCAACCTCCGCGTGGGAACCGCCAAGGGAAGCATTTTTATGGAGCCCTACACGGTCTGCAGGAGGAGGGCAGCACTCGAAACGCCGAATAACGCCAGCTGGCAGTCGTACAACAAAATCGCAGAAGAATCGCTGGATGGATTGGGCGCCTCCGACTTTGTGGTGCAACCCCTTGCCGAGAATTTCCTCTCCGCGCCGGTTTCCGCCGGGGATTTTTCGGAGCCATACCTCTTCTCAGCGTCAGGTCCGGCTACCAACAATCCTCTATCGGACCCGAAACGACCTGAGCGTCCGGCGCTGCGGATTGGGGATACGCCGGCGGATGGTGTGAATGCCATCCTGGTCGCCACATCTCCTTCGGATCCTCCCACACTGAGCGGAAAGAGCCTAGCTGATATCTACCCGGAATACATAACTTACGACGCAAATGGAACTATCACCGGTGCCAAATGGGGCCCCACTACGGTCTCTCCGACCCACAATTTTTTCAAGCCCGGAGGCGCCAAAGCCTTCAACGGATTGACCTTCTATTCCGATGGCTCAACGCTTTTAGGCGTTGCCACCGACCCGGTCGACTTTCTGGTCGAGGTGGAGGACAGTGCTGGCAATCGGTTCCCCGCCCACCGTTATCACAACCTAGCGTTTGGCCAGCATTCCGATGCCAACTTTCCCCATATGATCGTAAGCGACGAGGATGAAACATTCGAAGCGGGAGGTGGAGCAGGGAATAACATGTTCAGTCGCTGGGTGAGCGATCCAACCTACGATCCGGGCAGCTGTTTTGCCAACTGGCAGGAATACACCATTCGCCGGGGCTATTTCATGGTGGATGCGCGCACTGAGCGGTTCGGGCTCAACGAACAAATGATCGCCACTCCGGGGGTCGGAATCACAAATGTGGCGGCAGCCTACTCCGCATTGGCGCTCTGGCAGACCCCCTTCAACATGGTCTACAGCTTGTTTGGCACCGCGGGAAAGGCCGACCCCGAAGAGGTCAACAGCGGACCCATCCTGCACTGGTCGCTGCAAACAGCGGCCCAGGGAATAGGCGTCCCCGCCGCCCTAGCGATGAATTATTCCGGCAATCCGTATGCCTCCGACTATTACTACACCGACTTCGACAACGTGCCGCGGCGCGCGGACGCTGGCTGGGTGGATAATGCCGCCCATCCCGCGCTGCCGTTGGCGTCGTTTCCAAATGCGGCCAAAGCCCGACCGGTCATTCTTGACCGGCCCTTCCGCAATGTGGGAGAGCTGGGGGTGGTTTTCCGGGACGTGCCATGGAAGTCGCTGGATTTGTTCAGCCCGGACAGCGGCGACCGGCGTTTGCTTGATGTTTTTTCCATCGAGGACGCGGAGATGGTGGCGGGCCGGTTGCATCCCGCGAGTGCGCGCGAGGAGGTGGTGGCGGCGCTGCTTGGCGGGGTTGGGATTGATCCCTCCGGAATGAACGCGGCGTCGGTTCTCGCGGCGGAATCAAACTCGGTGGCCGGAGAGTTTATGACGGCCGCCAACGTCGGCCAAGCCGAACAATGGATGGACCATCTGGCCGAGAACACCGGGGCCAATCCGGCCACAGGAAGTTCGCGTTTCAAGCATGAGAAGGAGAGTTTCGCCCGCGCCCTCTCCGGCGTGCTTGACTCCCGGCACTGGCAATTGATGCTCGATTTGGTCGTGCAATCCGGACGCCAGCCGGGGGGAGATGTGGCCTTTGACCCCGCCCGCTTCCTTGTTGAAGGCCAACGGCGGTACTGGATCACCTTTGCCATCGACCGCTTCACCGGCGAGGTGGTGTCACAACACTGGGAGCCCGTTTATGAATAAAACCACCATCGCAGGCGTCGTTCTCGCCACTCTCCTGCTGGCCTCTGCAGTCAGAAGCGAAAACGCCGTGCAGGAGGAATCCGGCCCCGACGAGGAGAGCTTTCCGGTCCAGCGTCATCCGGCCCAGATCGATCCCTTTAGCGAAGCCCTGCCGCCCGAAGTCTATAAATTCCGGATGCGCGCACCGGTCGGCACCGACATGACGATCCGAACGAGTCGGGTGGGTTCAGAAAAAAAGACGGGGGAGGCCAACTCCGGCGACGACGGTGAACCCGATGTGCTCGCCAGTGAGATCATCCGGCGGGTGCGCGAGCAACTTGTGATGGAAATCACAACCCCGGAGGGTGGTTCCGGAACCACGCGATATTACCTGCGCGGTTGGACTGCGTTTGACCATCCCCGCCAGGGCATCAACGTCCGCCGCACATCCCTCGATGGCAGCTACTGCCCGCTGGATATTTACACGTTCCCCGAGCTGTTTTGGGCATGGCCCGAGCGGCGTATTGCCACCCCCGAAACTGCTGAGGGAGAGAAGCCGATTTACATCTATGAAGACGGTATCCGCCGCCTCGAAGTCGATGCGGAATCCGGGTTGCCCCGGCGATTTGTCGAGGGCTCCATGGAATATCTTTACAGTTATAAACAAAGCCAATCGCCAATCCTTCTGCCCGAGTCCCTCAAAGATCCGGTCCGCAGGGTGATGGTGAAAGCGAAAGGGAAGCCATGATGTTGCCGGCCTGCCGTGCTGCTGCCGGAGGGGGAAGCGGCTTGGTTCGGGCGTTCAGCCTGATCGAGTTACTGGTCGTGATTGCCATCGTGGCCGTGCTGGCGGGGCTGGCGTCGATGTCGATCAGCGGGATGGCATCGAGTAGCGCCATGGCCGAGGCCGCCGCGCAGGTGCGTGGTGCCATCGAATCGGCCCGCCAGTCCGCGGTGGCCACCGGCACCTATCATTATGTGGGCCTGCACAGCACCGACGATCCTCCCGCGTTTGATATTGCTTCGTTCCGGTCGCTTAACGGACCGCTGCCGGTTGGAACCCATGCCCTTGCCAACTCGACGGATGTTGAGTGGGTGGGCAAGCGGATTAGCGTCGATGGTGCTGCCATCCGGGATGTGCCGACTGACCTCTCGCGGTTTGAGGCGCTCCCCACCGACCAGCAACTCGACGATGCCGGAAAAACCAGCGATAGCAATCTCAAATTCTCGGTGACTTCCGGCGGCCAAACGATCCTCTTCGATCGTGTGATCGAGATCACCCCGCGAGGGCAAACCCGGGTGCCTGGCGGCGCGGCCGCATCGGCGATTAAAGTCTTCCTGTCCCCCCGGAGTTCCGCCCCTTCACTTGTCTGGGTGCATGCGGATACCGGATTTGTTGAGGAATTCCGATGAACGCTTCCCATCCCATCCCCGGCTCCCACCGCATGTCCCATCGCGGCTTCAGCCTCATCGAGGTTACCATCGCCCTGGGAGTTGTGGCTTTTGCGCTGGTTGCCATCATTGGTGTTTTGCCGATGGGGCTGAATTCCGTCCGGCATTCCGGAAGTATTCTCCAGGCCGACGTGATGGCCCGTGACCTCATCTCCACGCTGCGCACTCGTCCTGATTATCAGACACTCCTGTCCGAATTCCCGCTGCCAGATCTGACCTCCGACAGCCTCGTCCTACCCAATACGAATCGTGTGTTCATCACGGAGAACGGGCTGGTGTCCGCCAATCCGGAAAATGCCGCGTTTGCCGCAGAATACACCATCACCCGCGACGTGGACAGTGACCGCATCCTCTATGTGCATTTGCAGCTTGCCTGGCCGCCGCAGGGCGCAACGAATTCCAGGCAATCCACCGAGATCACATCCGCCGTCCTTCTGCCATGAGCCCGTTCAGATCCCGGCGCAACGCCCCATCCACAACCCGCGCTGGTTCCCTCAACGCGGGGCGACGGGCATTCAGCCTTCTTGAGGTGCTGGTTGCGATGGCCATCCTCGCGGTGCTTGTCGTGATGATGAGCAACCTTGCTGCCAACGCGCTTTCCACCATGGGCCGGGGCAAACAAAAGATCGAGGCCGCAGCATCCGTCCGCCCGCTCAGCCAGACTGTCCTCATGGACCTCGAACAGATGGTGACTGCCAACGGGGCGCTCGCGCCGTTTCCCGACACCGCCGACGGAGCGCGCTCGAAACTTGCCTTCCATACGGCGGCAGCGTCCCCGGCCGCGAGTGGTGACCGCCCGCTCCTCTTTGTTGAATACGTCTGGGATGCAGACAAAGCGAGGATGGTCCGCGCGAGCCAGAGCTACCGCTGGAGGGACTCTCCGCCATTTGGTCAACCCCCTCCCGACCTCTCCGGCTCCGGCTCCACGGACGCCCCTCCGATCGATGGGGTCCTCGCGTTCTTCCTCACCTTTCAGGACGATTCCGGCGCGGTGCAGCACAAGTTCGACCCGGCCACTTCCCGCTATGTCCGCCTCGGCTGGGTGCAATGCTCCCCGGAAACGCTGCGCGCCTTGACCGATCGCGGGAAACTCGCAGCCGTGGTCGCCGGTTTGAAACCCCCGCCCGCCAGCGAGATCCCGTTCTTTACTTTCTGGAACACCAAAATCGATGCGCTGGCCGCGGCCGGCACCCTTCCCGCCGACCTGAGCGGCAGCCTCCAAATTGTCCAGATCATCCGCCCATTCCAGGCAACCCGCTGAAGCCTCATCGATAACACCTCTCCTGCGACCGGGCATGAGGGGCTGTTATGGTTTTGGAATCCATGGTTTCTCTGAGATGCAAAGACGATATGATTAGATAAACTTTGACAGTTCACATTTCTGACTTAGAATTTTGATTATCATGCTAAGAAATTTTTATAAGGTTCTGGTTGTGCTGGCGATGCCGGTGCTTTCGTGTCCGGCTTTCGCGCAGAGCTACGCGGCCTGTCCGGGGGTGATTCTGAGCGAGATCGACTCGTGGCTTGTTTACACATCGGATCCCTGCATTCTGGTGCTTTCCAACGGCGACTACCTCGCCTCGCACGCTCAGTTTGGAACTTTATCCGGGTCGGACACCAGCGGTCGGACAAAAATTTTTCGTTCGAGCGACAAGGGGGTGACCTGGACGAAGGTGAACGGGGGGAACGACATCACGGGCATTTTGCGCGGGAGTCTGTTTGAGCACGGGGGGGCGGTTTACATGCTGGGATCGAACCATGACGAAGCGGGCTCGACCGCCGTAATGCTCAAGTCGGTGAACAACGGAAACAGTTGGTCGAAGGTGTCGTTCAGCCCGATGGGCGGGTTCTCCACGCCAGACAACGTGCTGGATTTCAACGGACGGCTTTGGCTCACCGCAGGACGGTCGAGCGTCTCCGCTCCCTCCACCGGATCCGATCTCTATTCCGCCTCCTCTTGGACGGTGACCGGTGGGTTCCCGGCTCCGCAGGACTCGTGGTTGCCCGGCACGGGATTCAACGTGGCCGACAACTTCATCGGCGAAGGGCAGACAGCGGTGTCCGGCGCCGGCGTATTCTCGTTGGCCAAAGTCCGCATGCTCCCGTATTTCACCGTGTCGAGCGTGAACCCGGTCACCGGGACGGTACACTTCGATCCCGACCGCGATTTCGTTCCGATGCCAGGTGGGGAGAAGAAGTTCGGGGTGCGTTACGACGAGGTCTCGGGCAAGTATTTCATGTTGGCTAACCCGATTCTGGCCGCGCACCTGGGCTCGGGGATCGCTGTCGATCTTGTCCGCAATACGGCGGCTGTCTATTCCTCGAAGGATCTGCGCAACTGGCGGGTCGAGAAGATTTTCCTCTACTCGCCGAACGTCAGCTACGAGGGGTTCCAATATTTCAATTTTGATTTTGATGGCGACGACATCGTTGTGGCGTCGCGCACGGCGTTTGATGTGGGCAACGGAAAGCCGCCGCGCGGCCATGACACAAACCTGCTCACGTTCCATCGCATCCCGGATTTCCGGAACCTGACGCGCGACCATGTGCTCAAGCTGGAGAGCGGCGTCGCCAAGCGCCACGAGAAGACGCAGCACAGGGACGCCCCCCTTGGCAATTTTGCGCTGGGCACATCGTTTGCAGGGGCTGCTCTCACCGGCCTGAACGGGTTTGCCCAATCGAGTGGCGAGGTCTATCTGCGCGAAACCGGCGGGCGCATCCTGAAGTTCGACCTCGCAGGGAATTTTCTTGAGGTTGTGGGCTCCTCGCCGACACCGTTTCAGACCACCGAAATGGCCCTGCCGCAGCCTCCCGCCCGGCACACCACCTGGGCGGCGGTTGGCAACGGCACATGGGATGAACCGCGTAACTGGCACGATCTCAACCGCCCCGGAACAGGCGAGGACACGGCCGTCTTCGGCAGCTCGGTCACAGCCGCCAACGCCACCATCACCATCCCGAGCATCACCCGCCGATGGGATTTTAACACCCCAGGCAATTTCGAGAACTGGACCGTCGGCGCCGGGGGCGAAAACATGCAGGTCAGCGGCGGCGTCCTCCAAGGCAATCTTTCCGCCAACGGCACCGGGGTCACCCTTAACCGCTACAATCTGAATTTCCCCGGCAACGAGGTGCGCCAAGTGCGCGTGCGCCTCAAAATCGACTCCCCCGACAGCATTCAGGTCCGATTTTATTGGGGGACAATCACGAACAATTCTTTCGCCTTCGAGCGCCGCGTGGATCTCAACTACACCGGCAACGGGCAGTTTCAGGAGTTGGTCTTCGAGCCAACCGGCCACGCGCAATGGGACGGGAACACCATCACACGTATCCGCGTGGACCCGCTCAGCAGTGCGACCTATCAAGGGGTTGCCTTCGAAGTGGATTACGTTTCGGTGCCGGCAGATTCGGATGGTCGGAGCCTGGCCGGCTTGTCTTTCCTCGGACCGGCCAACTACACCCTGGGCGGCGCGGGGGCATTGCGGCTGAGCCCGGCAACCGGAGACGGTTTGGTGGGCATCCGAACCGGCAACCACACGGTCGCCGTGCCGATCGAGATTGACGCTGACACCCAACTCGAAGCGGCCACCGGCACATCGCTCACGTTCTCCGGGGTCATCGGCGGCGCGGACTCAGCAGCGCTGGTCAAGTCCGGTCAAGGAACCATGACACTCTCGGCCGACAATACCTTTGCGGGGACAGTGGAAGCCCGCCAAGGCACCCTTGTGCTCAACCGTGCGGGCGGAACCCTCGCCAACACCGCGACGCTGGCTCTCAACGGGGGCACGGTGCAGGTAAACCAGAGCGACACCATCGGCACCTTCCGCCGGATCCTCGCAGGCACAATCACCGGCGCAGGGCAAATCACTTCCGGCGCTTATGATTTTGCGCATCCCTCCGGCACAGCGACCCTCGGACAGGGAGGTATCGGCACCGAGGTCACCTGGAGTGGGCCCCTGATCAAGTCCGGCGCCAGCTCGCTGGTGATCGCCGATTCCCCTTCCTATTCCGGTGGCACGGAAATCCGCGGTGGCACCCTGCAGGTCGGGAAGGGTTCGACGACCGGCCTGATTCCCGGCAATGTTGTTAATGACGGGGAACTTCATTTCAACCGCTCGGATTCGTTCACCTTCTCTGGAGCGATCTCGGGAAATGGCAGTCTGCGGAAGTCGGGGGCCGGCACGCTGATTCTGACAGGCACGAATTCTCACACCGGCGGCACGACCATCGAGGGAGGCACGCTCCAAGCCGGGAATGGCACCGAGGGCTGGCTCGCCGGGCCCGTGGTCAACAACGGGGCACTCGTTTTCGGACGCAGCGACTCGTCCGCTTTTGCCGACGAAATCTCCGGGAGTGGCGGAGTGACCAAGGCCAATGCAGCAGGCACTCTCACCCTCAGCGGCAACAGCACCTTTGCCGGACCGGTGGCTGTCCTCTTCGGCTCTCTCTCGGTCGCCTCGTTGAACAGCGTGGCCGGCGGCACAACCTCGAGCAATCTTGGTGCTCCCTCCACCACGGCCAACGGCACGATTTCGTTGGGCACAGGCGTCCGGCTCGCTAGCCTTGTTTATACGGGAACGGGGGAGACCACCGATCGCACCATCCGCTTGGTTGGGGTGAACGACACGGGAAACACACTCACCCAAAGCGGCTCCGGCCTGCTCAAGTTCACCTCCGACCTCGCCTTCAACAGCAATAGCCAAAGCTACATCCTGCGCCTTAATGGCTCGACTGCTGGCACGGGAGAATTTGCGGGAGCCATCACCAATGGCACGGGCGGGCTCAAATCGATTAGGAAGGAGGGGACCGGCGTTTGGACCCTCTCCGGCAATCTTTCCTACGCTGGAAACACAACCGTGAGCGCAGGGCGCCTGATCGTCAAAAACCATGGCCTTGCCGACACGGCTTCAGTGTCTATCGCGTCCGGAGCTGTTATCCAATTGGATCACGGAAGCATCGACGCCATCGGCGAACTGTGGATCGGCGGGGTGCAGCAATGGCGGGGTGTCTGGGGAGCGCCCGCATCGTCCGCCCGATTCCAAAGTGCGTCGCTGGCAGGCACCGGACTTCTGGAAGTTACCAGCGGGCCCGGTGTGCCATTTGCCGGTTGGGCGATGGCATCGGGCCTCACCGGCGAGCCCGGGCGGGAGAATGATGTCGGCGACGATCCCGAGGCCGATGGCCTGCCCAATGGTATCGAATGGGTGCTCGATGGCGATCCGCTCGCCCCCGACAACACATCGGTCGCCCCCCGCTTCGATGAACACAACGCCGCAAATTTTGTGTTTACCTTCCAGCGGACCGACGAGTCTGAAAGCGCCACGACGGTCTTTGTGGAATACTCGACCACACTTGCCACCTCCGGGTGGACCCAGGTATTGATCGGAGCATCCAGTTCCTCCTCGCCTGGCGGCGTCGAGGTCACGGTCACCGAAAACTCCGGCGCACCGGACACCATCAGCATAATCCTCCCGAAATCGCTTGCCCCCACCGGTCGGCTGTTTACTCGTTTGAAGGTCGTTGTCTCTTCGTCCCCGTGACTCCATGCCCACTCCGGTTGCCTTTAACCGCTGCCGCCCTGGTTTCCATGATTCCTCTCATGGCTGGCGGATCTTTTCGACCACACTCCTGAACAAGAGGCCCATCGCACCATGAAACCGATTATCTGCCTGATCTGTGGGCTTGCCAGTCTCGGCGGCGCCGCGGTTGCCGCGCCGCCCGCCAAGCCCAATATCCTTGTCATTCTCGCCGACGACCTAGGCTTTTCCGATCTGGGCTGCTACGGATCGGAAATCCGGACCCCGAACCTCGATTCGTTGGCAACACACGGGCTGCGATTCACCCAGTTTTATAACACCGCCCGATGCTGGCCCACCCGCGGCGCGTTGCTCACCGGCTACTATCCCCAGCAGATGAATATGGACCCGCCCAAGGGGGACATTTCGGGATGGACCCGCTTCCTCCCGCAGTTGCTCGAGCCGCTCGGCTACCACAGCTACCATTCGGGAAAATGGCACATCCGGGGCGCCAATAATGCCGTGGCGGCAGCAGGATTCAACCGCTCCTACCACCTCGAAGATACCAACCGTTACTTCCATCCGAAAAAGCGATTGCAAGACGGGCAACCTTTGCCGCCGGTTCCGGAGAATAGTGGATATTACTCCACGACCGCTTTGGCCGACTCCATGATCGGCTTTCTCAACGAACACCAGGATCTCCATCCGGACCAGCCGTTCTTTGGCTATCTGGCATTCACCGCGCCGCACTTTCCCCTGCAGGCCCCCCCGGAAGACATTGCCCGCTACCGCGACAACTATTTGCGGGGTTGGGATGAAGTGCGCGCGGAGCGTTGGAAAAAGTTACAGGAATCGGGGATGCTGATCGGTGGTCTCTCAGAGATGGAACCCCAACTGAAGTCGATTGGTCTCCCGCCGAATACCATGGACAACCTCGGCGCAGGCGAAATCGCATTTGCCGTTCCGTGGTTGCAACTGACAGAAGAACAGAAACGGTTTCAGGCAACCAAGATGGCCATCCACGCTGCCATGATTGACCGCATGGATCAGGAAATCGGGCGGGTATTGGATCAGATTCGGGCGATGGGCGCGTGGGATAACACCGTCATTCTTTTCCTCTCGGACAATGGCGCAAGTTCGGAAATCCTTGTGCGCGGTGACGGTCATGACCAGTCAGCCGAGCCCGGCTCTGCAGGGTCTTTCCTCTGCCTGGGGCCCGGGTGGTCGAGCGCCGCCAATTGCCCGTTCCGAAGGCACAAAGTATGGGTTCACGAAGGAGGAATCTCCACCCCGCTGATCGTGCATTGGCCAAAGGGCATTGCCGCGCAGGGGGAACTCCGCCACGACGTGGGCCATGTGGTGGATATGGTTCCCACCTTGCTTGAACTCGCCGGTGGTCAGCCGGAGAGTCGGGGATCGGACAGGCCTCCGTTTCCGGGAATCAGCTTGGTGCCGGCGCTGGCCACAGATGGTGCCATCATCCGCAAGGATGTGTTCTTCAACCATTCGGGCAACCGTGCCCTGCGAATGGGCGACTACAAAATTGTCTCAAGCAAAACCGACGGCGACGATTGGGAGCTTTACAATGTGGCCACCGACCGAGCCGAACAAATCAACCTTGCTACCGCGCAACCCACCCGCGTTCGCGACATGGCAAACCGCTGGCAACAATTGGAAAGCGACTTTGCCCGCGATGCCGGTTCATCAGTCTTCCTTCATCCAGAGCAGACCGGCGGCAAACCTTAACCTAACTTCCGGGGATGAGGATGCCGCGGGGCTGCTCCGGCGTTGCTGCGTGGAGTGTGACGGCACCCCCCGGAGCAGGAGGATGGATAGGCCTGGTTGTTAGGGGGATCAGGTCGGTGGGGGGTGGCCCGGTCAGTGGTTCGGCCCAATGATGGCTGGAGCTTGCCAGTCTGCCGGGGCGCGTCCGTCGCCCGGCCGCCAAAGGGCTGGGGGCGCGGTGGCGTTGAGTGCATCCAAACGCTGACTGAGGCGCTCGGTCACTTCGGGCATGGAATGCGCCATCCCGGTCCCGTCGGTCTCCTCCAGAGGATCTTTGGCAAGTTGAAACAGTTCGTACTGCCATGGTCCGTCCGGCTTTGCCTTGCGCAGCAGCTTCCATGGCCAATCGATCAATGCCCCGCGCCGTTCGCGCTCGCTGTCTTCGAGGAGGAAAACAATTTCCCTGCGGCCGCTGGTTGCCGCGCCATCAAACAAAACCGGTGCCAAATCGAAGCCGTCCAGCGGCTTCTCCGGCAACCTGGCGCCGGCAAGGGCAGCAAACGTGGGAAACAGATCGGCCACGTAAATAAGGGCGTCGCTGGAGGTTCCTGCCTTGATCCGGCCCGGCCAGTAAGCAAAGGCGGGCACACGGAGTCCCCCATCATAGTAAGTGCCCTTGCCCTCGCGCAGAGGGGAATTCACCGCCTGGCTTCTCACCGGCCCGCCATTGTCGGAGAGAAAAATGAAGAGTGTGTTATCCAGTTGCCCGGCCTTCTTCATCGCTTCGACGGTGCGGGCAAACGCGCTGTCCATGGCCGCCAGCAAACCGAGTAACCCTCGCCGCTCAGCGTTTTTCACATGGCCAAATGGCTCTTGGTATTCCTCGGTCGATTGCATGTGCGCATGGGGAGCAAACATCGCGTGATAAAGGAACAGAGGCTTTTTCCCGAAATCATGCGCAGCAATGATCCGCTCGCAGTCCGCAGCCAGAAGGTCCGTGGCGTATCCCTCTTCCCGCACCGGTTCGCGGTTGCGGTGCCAGTCCAAGCCCCCCTGCCAGTGTCTTGTGAAGTGATCGATCGCCGTGTAGAGTCCGTAGTGATAATCGAAACCCCGGGCGGTCGGCAGTTGCTCCGGGCTCGTGTGCCCCAAATGCCACTTGCCCACAATGGAGGTCGCATAACCTGCGTCGCGCAGCACCTCGGCCATGGTTGTTTCATCCAAAGGCAGCCCGTATTCCAGATGATTCAAAACCACGCCGGAGGCCATGCCCATCCGCCACGGATACCGCCCGGTCAGCAGCGCCGTGCGGGTGGGCGTGCAAATCGCCTGGGTGTAAAAGCGGTTGAAGCGCAAACCCTCCGCGCTGATCCGGTCAATTTGTGGCGTCAAGGACAGGTCGTCACGGGCCGCTTTCAGATCCTCCGTCTGGTTGTAGCCCACATCCGCCCAACCCAAATCATCAGCCATCATCAACACGATGTTCGGCCGGTCTGCGGCAATTGCCGGGAATGCCGAAGCAAGGAAAAGGATTGGATATAAAAGTTTTTTCACGGGAATCGGTCGACTCCTAATCTAATCACGACGGAATGCCTTGCGCAAAAGACATAATGGGAAGAAAATATTTGCAACTTTATAAAAGATCCTCCATTTTGGCAAGCTCATCCGCGCACTTTGTCAATTTCGATCTTGACGAGAAATCCTGAGCCCATTACGGCGAATTCTAATCAAAGGCCTCAAAAACCGGAAGCATTGAATAGAAAACAAACAATCATTGACCAAGCGTCCTTGACGGTTGATCGGATTCCTTTTATGAAGTTTTTAATAACATGACGAAGCGCCCCTCGCCTCCGGTCAGGTTGCCTCATCCTGGCGTGGCAACTCTGTCCATCTTCGCGGAGGCCCCGGCTAATGCCAAACCTTCCACCATGGATACGCGGCACTTCGTGGTGGATCCACTCCAACCCGATGAATTCATTCGTCCGTAACATCCTTCTGTCCGCCGTGTCGGTGGCTCTCGTCGCAAATATTCTCTGGCAGATTCCATGGGAGAACTTCCGGCGCCCCACGCAGACGGAAATTGAGAGGGCCCAGACATGGGATTCGAAGAACATCCTGCCAACCCCTTCGAATATCCTCGCCATGGAGCGGCAGTGGCGGGAGCGCATCTCAACCATGCCTCCCGACCAGCGCAAGGTGTCCGAGGCCCGTCTTCGGGAAGAATCCAAATTTTTTATGGAGGTCCAGTTGCTGCCCGCCGCTGAGCGGAAAATTGCCGTCAAGGAAAGGATTCAAGCCCTGATGAATGATCCAGGCATTCAGGCTGACTGGGCGGGGGAGAGGATGAAAATCCTTGCGGGAACATCCCCGGAACGGCGACGGGAGCTTCTCAAAAAATATGTGGAATCGAAAATGCGAAGGAGCCAGACTGAATAGGGCCTTCACACTTCTGGAGACTCTTCTGGTTGTGGCGTTGCTGGCCTTGCTGGTCGGCCTGATTTTGCCGGTTCTCGACACGGTCCGCCAGCATGCGGAGTCCGCCGTATGCGGCTCGAACCTCCGCCAGATCGGGATTGCCGTGATGCAGAGGGTTCAGGACAACAATGGTGTTTATCCGTATGTCGAGGGATACCCGGACAATCCGGTTTACACGCCGGAAGCCGGAGCCCTCAGTTTGAAAGAAACCCTTGCACCTTATGGTATTGGCGATCGGACCCTGAAGTGCCCGACTGATGCCAAGGGCAAAAGCCGTTTCAGCACGAATGGAAGCAGCTATGACTGGTTTTCATTTATTGCCGGGGAACGTTTTATCGAACCCAAAATCTACCTTCCGGCGGGAAACCTCATCCTTCCACTCTCGCGTTTCCCTCTGGCCGGAGACTATGAACTCATCCATGGAGGGCGACGGATGAACATTCTTTTCGCGGATGGCCATGTGGATTCCTACACGGGCCCCGGTGTCCGCGAGGATATCAAAAAAGCGGTGGAAAGCGCCGGGCCCTAGCCGCCCGGATGCAAATATCAATCGTTGCCGTCGCCCTCGACGCGGCCCGACCACCCGCGTTGGGTGCTCAAGGACTCTAGCTCTTTCCGCAGCGCCGCTTTGGTGGCCGCGTGGGTTTTGTCGGTGGCCAGGTTGGTGGTTTCGATCCCGTCGGGGCGGTAGTCGTAAAGCTCCTCGGCAATGACCTTGCCCGATGTGGGATGTGTCCAGAGGTTGTAGCGGAAGTCTCCCTTCCGCAGGCTGTGCCCCATGGCACGCCCGAATCTCAGGAGCTGGGTGAGGGCAGGGCGCTGGAGGCTCTCAGGCGTGTCGCCGCCTCGCATCAATGCAGTCAGATCCCGGCCAGGCAGGTCTTTCGGGGCCGCAAGTCCGGCCATGGCTGCAAGGGTCGGGTAAATGTCGATGAACTCCACCGGAGATTCCACGCGGCGCGGTGCGACCCCGATGGTTTTGATCATCAATGGGGCGCGGGACGCCAGTTCAGTGTTGACGTATTTGACCCACTGACCGAGTTCTCCCAAGTGGTAGCCATGGTCTCCAAGAAGAACGACGATCGTGTTGTCTTCCATCCCGTCGCTTTTCAGCTGGGCGAGAATCGTTCCGATCAGCGAATCAACGAAACTTGTGGACGCGAGGTAGCCATGAATCAGTTCGCGGGCCATTGCCTCCTCAAGGGGACCCTCTTGGGGAATGGGTTCGTAAGCACGCAGCTCAAGCCACGGCCAGAAAGCGACGTCCGGAAGCCCATCCGGAGGCGCATCAAACGTTGGCAGCTCAATTTGGGAACGGTCGTAGAGATCCCAGAACGCCTTCGGTGCGGCGAATGGCAGGTGGGGAAGGTGCAACCCCACAGCGAGGAAGAATGGTTTCCCGGATTTGCTCAGGCGGTCGAGTTCCTCGCAGGCGGTTTCTGCGATCTTCTCATCGAAGTATTGGCCACGCCCCTCGCCTCCGATTTCCGTGACCGGGCCGGCCTTCCATGGCCGGGAGGCGGTCCGGAATTTCGCGGTGGCGTTTTCCTCGTGCCGTTGCTGATTCTCCGGATGCGCGTAAAGCTTCTCACTGTTATCCACAAGCAACTCGGCATCCCAGCCCCTGTCATCCCGCACGCGCTTGTCGTAAACTTTCCCGATGCTCACCGTTTCGTATCCGGCCTGCTGGAAAAGCTGGGGCATCGAAACAAAATCGGCAACCCGTCCGCGAATTTTTGCCCGGTTGTTCCCATAGACTGTGATCTGATCGGGGGCGAGGCCACTGAGCAAACTCGCACGGGAGGGGCCGCAGACCGGATACTGGCAGTAGGCTCGGGTAAAGACGCTCGATTTTTTTCCCAGATGATCAATCGCCGGGGTCAGCGCCCGTGGCACGCCGTAAGCACCAATCTCGGGGCGGAGATCATCCACAAAAAGCATCAGGATATTCGGCTTGCCGGAGTCATTCTGACCGGCGGGAGCCGCCATCGCAGTAAGCCCAAGTGCCAGGTGGGAGGAAAACACCAGAAGAACGCAACGTGAACTAATCATCATTGTAGTGCATGTTCTGGATCATCCCAAGATTGAAGGGCCAAAAGCCAAGGATATCGTATTAATGCGGGGGATAGAGATTCTATGCATATTTTTGTAGCAGTGGTTGTTTATTTATGCAATACCATTTGGTGTGTCTCAACCAAATAATATTCACTCAATCGACGAGTTGCCCATCGTTGAGAGTGCGGCCGGGGAGTGCTGCTTTGGACCGGGCGTCCCCGTGAGCAAGGTGGGTCCCTTCGAAACTTGTCTGCCTATCTGGCTCCCGGCCCAAGAATCGAATCCGGTCGTTGATCGGATCGATGTGCATGCTGCATTTCGTGGGCGTTTTCGGGTGCACCAGGGTGGAACTGTTGAAGTCCGATTGTGTGGATACAGTTGGTTTGTGGCATGGGTGGACGGATCGTTTATTGCGGATGGACCACCTCGCTTTGCCTCTGGCCAACTGGAATTTGAAGCCCTCCATCTGCCGCTGGAGGGCGGCGAGCATGTGATTGCCATCCACCTGCATGCGCTTGGCGTCACGACCCGCCTTGTCGAAGAAGCGGTGTCTCCCTTTCTTGCGGTGAAAATTCTTCGCGATGGGAAGGAGGTGCCTGTCGAATGGCGCTGTGCAAGGCTTGGGGGATACCAGAAAACCGGCCGTCGTCTGGGCTGCGTGCTCGGGTGGGCGGAATGGAGCGACACGCGTGCCATTCCCGAAGGATGGGAATTGCCGGGGTTCGACGACCGGGGGTGGGATCACCCCGCAGTCTTGCCGGCGGCCTGCGACATGACTCCTTCACCCACCGGATGGAAGGCGGCCAAGCTAGGGACACTTCGACGCCCCCGCTGGACACTCCAAAGCACAGAGGGCGGGTTGCTCGTCAACATGAGCATCGTCCATCACGACCCCCCGATGAATTTTATCACCCGACAACTTGTCCCGGCCGACCTACCGCCCGACGGCCGGTGGTGGCGATTTGTGCTGGATCGAATCCGGCTGGGCCGTCCGGAAATCCATTTGGATCTTCCTGCGGGCGCGCTGGTGCAGCTTGCCTATGCGGAGGACCTCACCCATGGGCGGGTGAGCCCGTATTTGAAGAGTGGCGGCGGGGACACTTCCTGCATGATGGATACATGGATAGCCCGCGGCGGCCCGCAGACATTCACCCCTCTCCACCCCAAGGGAGGGCGATTCATCGAGCTCCATATCCTTGCAGATCCCGGCAAAATCCGTTTGTTGGGCGCTTCGTTCTGCGAGCGTTGCTACTACCCGGAGGAGCCGGAAGGCCGATTTGACTGCGGCGACGAGTTATTGGACCGCATCTGGAAAGTGGGCGTCCAGACCCTCCAGAGCTGCGCCGAGGATGCGATCACAGACAACCCGAGCCGGGAGCGCGGCCAGTGGCTCGGGGATGCCGTGGGTCCGGGGATGGACATTCTGGCGGTGGCTTATTCTGATTGGAGGCCACTCGTTCGGGGCCTGCGCCAGGCGGCTCAGTGTGCCGCGCCGGATGGACTCATTCCGGCAATCTTCCCAGGAACACGCGAATTTTTGCCGTCTTTTTCCATTCAATGGGTTTCGGCAATCCTCCGGTTTCACCGGTTATCCGGGGACAGTGGGTTGCTCGCCGAACTCTATCCTGCCGCCGTGCGCAACATCCGGGCACTTGCGGGCGATCGGGCACCGGGAGGATTGAAGCGCAACCGGAGGTATTGGAATTTTGTGGACTGGGGCTATACGGGAGCTTCCACGGTTTTCCATGATGGGATGGCAGACGAGGAAATGGTTGATCCGGCTCTCAGCTTGTTCTATTTGGGAGCGTTGGAATCCCTCGAAGCTTGGGCGTCCGGGCTCGGACTGGCGGAGGATGCCATGGTCTGGAGAAAGGCGGCCTTGGCACTGCGCGGGGAACTCCGGCTGCCCGGCGATGGTTTCATCGATACTGTCGGCTTCCATGAAGCCGTACTGCGGCTGAAGCATGGGCTTTACCACGGGGTCGGGGTACAAAATGCCTTGGATTCTGTCTGCCGCCATATTCTTTCCTGCTTCCCCAACGACGCTGACGCCCCGCGTTTGGCGGGCACAAGTGTCGAGGATGCTAGGCTGATCACGCCGTTCTTTTTGCACTTCGCTCTGCCGGTTTTGGTTGAATACGGGCGGATGGACTTCGTGCTCGGGCAGATGCGGACTTGCTGGGGCTGGATGCTCGGGCGCGGGGCGACAACATGGTATGAAGTCTTTGATCCCCGCTGGAGCCACTGCCACCAATGGTCCGGCTGCCCGACCTGGATTCTCAGCCGCTATTTGCTGGGGCTTCACAACCGGTTTGATATCGCTGCCCGTACGTTTGACCTCCGCGTTTTCCCCGGGTCGCTCACACAGGTTTCCGGACGGATCCCGTGCCCCGATGGTGTTCCCGTGGATGTCCGATGGAAGAGGGCGGGAGACACACTCGAATTCGAAGCCGAATCCGCAGTGCCTTTCAGCCTGCGTTTGGCCGGCGGGGAGGTCTTGCCACCGCATCTCAGCCACCGTCTGGTAGCCGCACCGGCCACACCGCTCACCTAATTTTTTCCTGCTCCGATCTGAACTTTATGGACCACCGACTCATCCGTGCATTTCTCTTCGACCTCGACGGGGTCGTCGTTTTCACCGACCGCTTCCACCATCTGGGTTGGCAAACGCTGGCCAGAGAGCAGGGCTGGGATTTTCCCGATGAACTTGCGCACAGCCTCCGCGGCATTTCCCGCATGGAGTCGCTCGATCTCATCCTCGCCCACAACCGGGTTGAAAAATCCATGGGTGAACGCCATGCGCTTGCCGACCGGAAAAACAAGATCTACGTGGATGCCATCGTCGGGATCTCGCTCGATGACACGGTGCCGGGCGCACTTGACTTTATTCGCCGTGCGCGGGAGGCCGGGGTGCAGACTGCCCTCTGCTCAGCAAGCAAGAATGCCCCGGCCGTGCTTGGCACACTTGGCATCGCGCCGCTCTTCGATGTGGTGGTGTGCGGTCTGGATTTTGAGCGATCAAAGCCGGATCCCCAGGTTTTCACCATGGCCGCCGAGCGCCTCGGTGTGCCGCCGTTTCATTGCATGGTGTTCGAGGACGCGGTCTCCGGGATCGAGGCCGCAAGGCGCGGCGGAATGAAGGCCATTGGCATCGGTACTCCGGAAGCTCTTCCCAATGCGGCGGAGGTGTTAAGGGATTTCTGCGACGCCGAGCTCGATGCCATCCTCTCGACAGGGAGGCTCCACCGCATCAGCCCGGAACCATGGACAGTCACACAGACATCCTTCCGCAAAGCCCGTGCAAACTACTGGGAATCGATCTTCGCACTCAGCAATGGGCGCATTGGTGTGCGCGGATCGCTCGAGGAATCCATGTGGCCCGACACGGAATACCCCGCGACATTCCACAATGGGGTGTTCGCACGCAAACCGTATGAGCATCTCTGGAAACTGCCCGGCTTCGCAGAAGGGCTTGAAATGATGATTGGACTGGTCAACTGGACATGTGTCGGGCTGGAAGTGAATGGCGAAGCGCTGCACGCCGACAAAACCGTTCCCGGCACCCATCACAGGCGTCTTGACATGGCAGATGGCACGCTTGTCCGTGAGGGCGAATTCCGTCCCTCTGCCGGGGAGGGGGTTCGTTTCCGCACCACCCGTATGGTGAGCATGGACCGCCGCAACACGGCGGCTCTCCGCTACGAGGTGGAGGCGCTGGCCTCGTGCCGTGTTGCCCTCACCACGGAGACGTCCATCCCGGATTCCCACTGGCATCTGCCAGGCGCACCGGTCGTCGTGGCGGACGCATCATGCCCGCTGGACGACGAGGAAACATTCCTTCTGGACTCGGCCGACGGACCTTATTCCGCGGCTGCGGTTACGGTCAGCAGATTTTTGCTCGGCAACACGCATCTGCCCGCAGAAGTTCGCAAGTCTGCACGGTCGGTGAGCCGCCGGATTGAAGTGGAACTCAGGGCGGGAGATGTCCTGGTGCTGGAAAAGAATTTGTTTCTTCTCACCACCATCGACACTCCGCGCGAAGACGTGGCGGAGCAGGCCTCGGCGGGTGCCCGGCGCGATGCGGCAGACGGCTTTGGCGTGCTTCTTGAGGAGCAGCGCCAGTGGTGGCGTGCATGGTGGCCGATGTCCGACATCGCCATCGATGGTTGCCCGGTCGACCAGCAGGCCGTCCGGTTCAACCTGTTCCAGCTCCGGCAGAGCTTTCCCGAGCATCCCTCGCTCAGCATCGGTGCCAACTTCCTCACCGGCGACAAGTATTGCGGGCATGTCTTCTGGGATACCGAAATGTATATCTCCCAGCCCGCATTGTACAGCGACCCGCAGATCGTCAAGCCGCTGCTCATCTACCGCCACGGACTCCTTGAGAAAGCCCGCAAGCGGGCCCGTGAGGTCGGAAACACTGGAGCTCTCTTCTCATGGAATTCCATCAGCGGGGAGGAATGTGCCACGGTATTCGAAGCCTCGACCGCGGAATATCACCTCGTCTCCGCCGTCGCATGGGCAATCCATCGTTATGTGGATCTCACCGGCGACGAAACTTTTCTTTGGGACTTCGGCGCGGAAATCTTGTTTGAAACAGCCCGCTTCCTCGAAGACCTCGGCGGTTACGTCCCGCTCCGCGGCGGCAAATTCTGCATCAATGCCGTCTGCGGCCCCGATGAATACAACTGCGGCGTCAACAACAACACCTACACCAACGTGATGGCCCAATGGCATCTCGACTTCGCCGCAAAAGTTTACGACCGCATGCGATCCGGGGCACCGGAAAAGTTTGCCGCGCTGGTCGGCCGCTGCGGTTTTTCCGAGAAGGAACGGGACGGCTGGCAGCGAGCCGCCGGAGCCATGTTCATCCCATGGAACGAGGAACTCGGCATCCATCCTCAGGATGACAATTTCCTGAATCTCGAGCCGGTGGACATGACCCGCATTCCGATGCACACGGACATTCGCGAAAAATTCCATCCGCTCAAACTCTGGCGCACCCAAGTCTGCAAGCAGGCCGATATTGTCCTACTGCTGCTGGTCCAGAGCCATCTGTTCACCCGCGAGGTGAAGGAGGCCGATTACGAATTCTATGAGGCGCGGACCAACCACGGATCATCCCTCTCGGCCTGCATCCATGCTGTGATCGCTGCCGAACTCGGTCGGGTTGAAGAGGCGTATCGGTTCTTTCTCCTCAGCGCGCACATGGACCTCCACGACTTCAAGTCCAACGTCGCCGGCGGACTTCACTCAGCATGTATGGGTGGAACGTGGATGGCCATCGTTAATGGATTTGGCGGTATGCGCGACGAACCCGATGGCCTCCACTTTGCCCCCCGTCTGCCAGCCGCCTGGGAACGATGCGAATTTCGTGTGCTCTGGCGGGGCTCCCGCATCGAGGTGGTCATGACACATGACCGTACCCGCTACCTCCTTCTCGACGGACCGGAGGTGCACGCCACACACCACGGGACAACCATCCCAATAACCTCCACGCCGATCGAATGCCCACATTGCTGACAGCTTGCCCGCGCTCGATTTAACGCAATGCCCGCCTGAATCCGGCCCGATGCAATCATTTGCGTCCCCGAACGCGCAAAATCAACAGCGGGTGAAGGGAATCGAATCCACAAGGGTTGCTGACCGGCATCCCTGCGGTGTTGGCGGCTGCCTCATCCTTGCGGCCTATGCTTTTGCGCACTCCAGACCGATGACGGTCGAGACACCGGTGACAAAGAGGGTTTTGTCTTTTAGTAGGATGGCGAGGTCAGCACACCTGAATCGTTTGCAGACCCAGCAATTGACCTAGCTTCGTGATTTTATTGGCGATGTGGCCGACGCCGACCGCGCAGTGGTGGGCAGGGCCGTTGGCGTTCCAGCGGTTGACGAAGTCGCGGGCACCGCAGGGGAAGCGGTATCGGCTGTTGGTGTTGCCGATTTCGAGAATCGGGCCGGGCACGGATTCGGCCTCGGCGCAGAGCAGCGCGAGCTTGCCGGCGGGACCTTCGATCACCGAGAGGAGGGTGACCGGGCCGTGTTTCACCGCCATCTCGACCGAGACACCGCGGCCGACTTTGCCATGATACACCTTGAGCGGACGCACCTTGGTTTTGCCTTCCGCGATGGCAAGATGCCCAGGGCCGTCGTGGCCCATGAGCACGACATCGTCCGCAAAATCCATTGCATAGTATTCGGTGAACGACCCGCCAGCGCCGAAGAGGTCCATGATTTTCATGGCCTGCACATTTTTCACTTCGTACTCGCCGGCGACCGGCACGCCGCGACCGGTTAATTGTGAGGTGCCAAGGATGATTGAAGCCAGCGTGGTTTCATTCTCTGCGACTCCCGTGCCCTTGTAAAAATAGGCCATCGAGCCAAGGCGATAATCGGCCACAAGCCGGTCCAAGGCAACGGCCGTGCGCGCGGCTTCTTCCAAATCTGCAGCCGGGCAGTCGGGTTGGATCGCAAAGACGTCGTGGAACTCCCCCACCCTCTCCTGCACATCAGAATCAGTCACCTCGCGGCGGCGCGCGGCTAATTCATCCACTTCGAGAATCTCAACATGTGTGCCGAAGGTGGCGCATTGCAGGGTCACATCAGAATAGATGTCGAGCATGCCACCATAATAATGCCCCATGAGCCCGAGCCGGTTGTTGGCCATGCCATGGGCAACCCGCGCGGCCTCGACCCAGGCGTCCACCTCGTTCCAGCAGACCGGGTCGTCATCGAGCACGCCGGTGATCTGATGGAAGGGAATGCCGGACCGCTGAAACACGTTGGCAATCTCCGGCACCGGACAGGCGGAACAATAGGCGAGCCAGTCGCCGGTCATCTTCGTCCGGTCCTCCAGCGCATTAAAGGTGGCGTAGTCGATGGATGGCTCGGGAGCAAGGTTCAGCACGATCACCGGGACCTTCGCCCGGCGCACGACAGGCAGGACAGTGGATGACAGCGCGTAGGTGGTGACATGCAGGAAAATCAAATCGACATCCGCGCAGCGGAATTCCCGTCCGGCGGCATAGGCCCGGTCGGCATTGTCCACGAGCCCGAGGTTCACCACCTCAATGCCCGGTCGCCCCAGCTTTTTGGCGACGCGTTCGAGGTAGCCTTCGAGGCGTTCCTTGAGCCCGCCAAACTGCGGCCAATATGCGTCAAGCCCGATGCCAAAAAGTCCGATGCGGAGGGGAGGAGTCATTTAGTTGGAGGATGTTCTATCTTTTTATAACAGCAAATGGGAAAGGCCTACAATGGCGAAGACGGATTCTCCTTTGGAAAGCATGTCCGGTGGCCTCGGCGAGTCCAAGGTTATACGAAGCCCGAGCGAAGCCAACTGCGCCTCCTGCAGAGCGGTCAAGAAGTTTCCTGACGGAAGGGTGCTGTCACGTCCGTTGAGCATTAGCAGAAGAGATGACCGACACGCCTCATTTGGCTCCCTGTCAAAAAAAGCCACCAACCGTTCCGTTACCTAAGAGTCTCCGTTTCTGGCGGCCATGATGAGCCGGGACCGTTTGGAGCATGATGGCTGTGCGCAGCGGTGTCAGGAATCGGGGCTGCCCCTTGAGTTCCTAGGGGGCAGTGGCAGGACATGCACATCGCATTGTTTTCCACCGGAAGCCGGAGTTTTGCCGAATGTGCGTGGTGGCAATCTAGGCATTGCACACGTGCGTGGCCCGTCTTGCTGCCCAGATACGAAGCCACCTCAAAATTCTCATCCCGGACCTGCCCATGCCTTTTCATGCTGAGGCATAGGCATCCAGGATGGGGTCGTAGTTTTTCTCGAAGGACGTCATGTGACAGGCAGCGCACTGCGAATTCCACTTCATCCCCTGATTTTTCCAGAATCCCCATTCGTGGGGTTGGCGATCCTCACCCGAGAATACGGCAAACCAATCTTTGTGCGCGGGATCGCAGGCAGGATTGAAGACCTGAAGACGTCCCCCGGGGGAGGGTGTCAGGTACTGAATAAGCGGCTCGACGCCGATGACCGCCACCGCTTGGTGAATGGTCGGGGGGGCGTCAAGGATTGAGGGTGGGACAGTGATTTTTATCCGGCCAAGGATCACAAAACGGGGGTCCTCCGGGAAAGCCGGAATTTGAACCACGCAGGAATGTTGACGCGGTGCCGGTTCATCCACTTCATTTCTGCATTGATTCAATCATTGTGATCGCATTTTTCGGGGGGGTGCGTTTCATTGCGACCCATCTCCGCATCCGTGGAATCCCCCCGGCTGCAGAGGCTCTGTTTCCCCCACAGGATTGTGGAACCAGGGGACAAAGAAAGCTTGTCGTTTGAGGATTTCTGGAGAGATGGTTAAATATTGACGTCACATTAGATATTTTGCTCTCAACGCCGAAATCAACTCCAACAGCTATGATAAAAAAATCCTGCAAGATTTTCCCCGTAGTGGCTTTTCTGGTTATGGGTGGCCTGACCTCCCTGTCGGCGCAGAGGATCATTTACTCCGATGACTTTGGCGGATCCCGTGAGGCAAGCCTCAACGGGTGTGGCCCGGCGACCCGTCCGGGCACGGAAGAATGGGCTGCGAGGTTAATGAATCCAATAAGTATCCGTGATCCGCGGGCCGACGGGTCGATAAGCGGAGGGGCCAGCGGCCTTGTGAGCGGTGTGCTGCCGTTTAGTCTCGAATCCGGCAAAGTCTATACATTTACTGTCAATGCCACCATAATCAACCCGCTCAACGATGGGAGTACGCCGGCAACACACTGGGCAGGGATTGCGTTCCGTAGCACGTCATCGGTTGATGGGACTTTGGCAGGCGATGCCGATTTCGCGTCACTGATCATACGGCGAAACGGCGGTGCGCAACTGACCACCAGAGGTGGCAGTGGACCGATAAACATGGGGGCTGGCACCTTTGAAGAGGCCGCCAGTTGGGGGATTGAGATCGACACGACCCAAATCCCATGGACGGCCGACTTTTTAATCGACGGCGATCCGGTGGAATCCGTTCGGGAACTGAACCCGTCGCTTGTGGCAGGCACCGCCTACATCAGCATCGGGCAGTTTGCCTCGGCCAGCGTGAGATTTCATGAGCTGTCGCTGAAAGTGACTCCATAGAGTCCGATTGCCGGTGTTCTTGTCGTCATACACGAGCTTGGTCGCTCGGGTTGTTGCGCTCATTAGAGAAGCATTGGAAGCCACTCGCAAATCCGTCAGAAAACGATCCGAAGCGCACATAATGGTAAAGAAATGAGAAACTATGCGCATATTCTCTTGCTCGCCCTGAAAACTGGCACTATTTATCACATCCCCCCCTATGATCACCTCCAATTTCCGAAGCCATGGTATTCCGTCAGCCATCCGAACGAGCGGAGATGGGGATGTCGCCCTTGGAAAACGTGCTGCCCCGCTCAGTCGCCCGTTTCCTCTCCTCTCCGGGATTCTGGGAAAACGGAAAACCATCCTCCGGGAATATGGCAGGGATTGGAGAATCAGCGCAGCGGTTCTTGGTTTTGCGTTTTGCACGTTCGCGGTAGAATCCGCTGAGCCCCCTTCTGAGCCCCCGGTGGCGGCGGGAGGTTTGGCCGCCTCGTTTTTGCAGCCACCCCTTGCTGCACGGCCGATGGTTTACTGGATGTGGGTGAGTGGAAACATCAGTCGCGAGGGTATCACCCGAGATTTGGAACATATGAAGGCGGTGGGGATCGGCGGCGGATTGGTCTTTGATGTTCCTGCCCTGCACGGCGAGAACTACGCCGTCTCGGCACCGGCCGGGCCGGTCGCCTTTATGAGCGACGAATGGCTTGCTCTCGTCAATTTTGCCGCGGAAGAATCTCACCGGCTTGGTCTGGATCTTGGCGTTGTCTTGTGCAGTGCATGGAACACGGGAGGCCCATGGATCACGGCCAAGGACAACAACCAACGGACGGCCTCGAGTTTGCTTCGTGTGACGGGGCCGATCAAGGGGCCGGTGGATGTGCCGGTCCCCTCGACAGACCCCGGATACAAGGATGTGGCCGTGTTGGCGTTCCCTTCACCAGCAAATGAATCCCACCTCATGCAGGAGAAGATGGCGGAGATCCATGTCAACGGCAAGGCCCTCAATCCCGACGGGGCCGGAGTTTTGATGGACAGCACCCGGCAAAGCCCCCTCTCCTTGCCAAACCCGACCAAGGAAGTGCCGACAGTCATCGAGTTTCTCTTCCGTGAGCCAGTGACGATTGACCGGTTCTATGCGCAGGAGGACCAGCGCTTCGGATTAAAAGCGGGGGAGTTGGAGGCACAGGTTGATGGAGGATGGCGCAAATTGGGAAACTTCGACAGCGACGGAACCACCCCGGTCATCATGGAGTTTGAGCCGGTGACCACCGGGGCTTTCCGGCTCACGGTCAGGGAGGCTCAGCGACACTCCGCGCGCTCGGGCAAGATGCGTCTTGGCAAACTGGTGTTTCTCGAGCCGGGCCGCTGGGCCGCCGGATTTCCGGCGATCAAAAACCTTGGTGCCAAAAGCATCACAAGCAACGTCCTTGTGAAAAGACGGGGGGAGAGCTCCCTGTCGATGGATCATCTGATTCCCACGGGCAACGACCCATTCCTGCCGGTGATTGACCGGTCCAAAATTCTTCTATTGACCGACCGGCTGCAACCCGGAGGTGGTTTGGCATGGGATGTTCCGGAGGGGGACTGGGTCATCCAGCGCTTCGGGATGGTACCCACCGGATCGAGCACCTACAATGCGGAGGGCCGCGAGGGGAATGAGGGGGCACTGGAATCCGACAAGATGAGTGCGGCGGCCAGCATCCTGCATTACGAAGGGATGGCCCGGAAAATCCTTGATCGCCTCAGTCCGGAAGGACGCAAAGGTCTTGGGTTTTTCCACATCGACAGTTGGGAAGTGGAAACCCATCTTTGGACCGGGACTTTCGTGGAGGATTTCACCCGCTTGCGCGGATACGACCCCCGGCCCTACCTGCCGGTGCTCGAGGGGCTGATCGTGGGGGATGCGGAAACGTCGGACCGATTTCTATGGGACTATCGCCGAACGATCGGAGACCTCGACATTCGGAACCATTTTCAAAAACTCGCCGACCTTTGCCATGCCGATGGCGTCAAGCTCTCTGCTCAGGCGGCTCATGGTTTCCAGGCCAATATGGACGCGATCGCCTGCCTCTCCGGTGTTGACTACCCCAGCGGGGAATTCTGGTTTCTCGGGCGGGGTTCTCCGATGCGCGATGTGCGCAATTCGGTCAAGGATGCCTCCTCAACCGTCAATCTTTACGGTAAACCATACGGCCTCTTCGAATCCTTCACCTCGGGGCGTTTTCCCAATTTCTGGCCCGCGCCTTACGACATGAAAAAAGTGGGAGACATGGGGTTTGCGGAAGGCGTCAGCCGGATGTTTATGCATGGGTTATGGCACCAGCCAGATCCCAGCGACAAGCCGCCGGGGCTCATGTGGAGCGCGGGCATTCATGTCGGCCCATCCATCACGTGGATGCCGGATGGACGGGCCTTCTTCGACTACATCAGCCGCTGCCAATACCTTTTACAGACCGGGGTGGCGGCCAAGGATGTCCTCTATTTTTACGGTGACGGTATGCCCAACATCACGCCGAAGCGGGATGAGTTGGTGGCGTCACTTCCCCTCGGGCGTGATTACGATGCGACCGACGCACGGACTTTGCGCGAACTTGTGGGAGTGAAGGACGGAATACTCACCGTACCCCACGGCTCGACGTATCAATTGCTCGTGCTTCCGCCGGTGGGCTCGATGCTGCCGGAAACCCTCGAAGTCATCGCCCGCCTTGTGCGGGAGGGTGCCACGGTGGTTGGCTCCAAACCACTTCGTTCGCCCAGCCTGGCCGGACAGCCTGAGGCGGATCGAAAGGTGCAAGAACTGGCCGACGAACTCTGGGGAGAAAATCCTGGGGCGGACGGCTCGAAAATGACCGGTCAGGGCACGGTCCATTGGGGCCGCGATCTGGCCACCGTCTTCGGCAAATTGGGCATTCCCCCGCAAGTGGAAGTCCTGCCGGCCAACGAGTCCCTCAAGTCGCTCCATCGCCGAACGACCGACGGCCGCGATATCTATTTCCTTGCCAACCAAAGCGACAACATCTTCGACGCGGATATTCTTTTCCGCTCACCGGAGGGCCAGGCTCAACTCTGGCAGCCCGATGACGGCAGCATAGCCGCCCTGCCTGACACGCCGCGGGAGAACGGTCGCGCGAGAGTGAGGCTCAAGCTCCCGCCATGGGGGTCGTCCTTCGTGGTCTTCGGCCAGCAGGATTCCGCACTGCCACCGGCTGCGGAGATGGGCGGAGGCGGGGAGGTTCGCACGATCCCGCTGGATGGCCCATGGGAGGTGTCCTTCGAGGAGAATCGCGGCGCGCCCAGGCAGGTCACCTTCGACACGTTGCGCTCTTGGACCAGCCATGATCAGCCCGGGATAAAATTCTTTTCCGGCTACGGAACTTACCGGAAGACGTTTTTGTTTCCGACCGATCCCGCCCCCTCGAAGATGCGCGTGGTGTTGGATCTTGGTGGGGTAGGGGATGTGGCGAGGGTCCGGGTGAACGGCCAGGATTTCGGCACACTCTGGAAACCTCCTTACCGCCTTGACATTTCGCGCGCGGTTAAGCCCGGGAACAATGACCTTGAGGTGGCAGTGGTCAACACCTGGGTCAACCGTCTCATCGGCGACGATCAAGCCCCTCCCGAAAATGCCGTAGCCAACACGCAGCAACGCAAAGCGATCCCGCTCTCCGATCTGGAGAAACATCCCTCGGGCCTTCTCGGCCCGGTGCTCTTGGTCGTGACGGACCCACTCAAAGCAAATTGAGCCACTCAGCCGGCCCATAACCCGAAGGAAAGATCGTCCCCAACCCCCAACCCAAAAGCCCACATAAAGAAGCCCTCCCACAATCTCTTGGTTGCCGCCACCGTGCTTGCCTTCGGTTTTCCCGGGATTGGCCGTGTTGCGATTGGCTCCAACGGGGATGATCTCGCTGGGAACGCGGAGCATTTCCGTCTTGCAGGCGGGGTGCCCCTTCGGGTCATGCCTCTGGGCGATTCAATTACCGTGGGATTTACCGATAACCCCGGCTGGCAGCATCCATTTGAATTTGGTTATCGTAGTGGCCTTCATCGGCGGATGAAGGAAGCAGGATATCACTATCTTTTTGTCGGGAATTCCCAAGAACCCTTCACCAATCCTGACAGGTTCGGCGACCCGACTCATGGCGGCAAGGTGAGCCCGGACATGGACCTGAGACTATTAAACCAGAACGGGCACCATGGCCATGGTGGTTTCAAGATCGATGCCATACAGAAACACGTCGCCGGGTGGATCAAGCAAGAGCAACCGGATATCATTCTCCTGCTGATAGGGATCAACGGAATCTCTGCCGGGAGCACGGAGCAGTTGGATTCCCTTATTCAAACCATCTATGCGGCCGATAAAGATGTCGCCCTGATCGTCGCGCAGATCCCGCCGTCGAACAAATTCAATCAGGACCTCATCGACTTCAATACCTCGATTCGGGAAAGTTTGGTGCCGAAGTATGTCGGCCATGGCTTCACCATCAGCACAGTTGACCAGCACACACCTTTTCTCACCGATCCAAAAGATCCGCGATCCATTGATACCACTCGATTTTCCAACGGCCGCAACCATCCAACCAACGCTCTTTACGACCAAATGGCCGAGCGTTGGTTTCAGGGAATTGCGTTGTTGGTAAAATCTCCCGCTGACAAATTATGACAATGCGGGTGATGGCGGTGCTCGGTTTGGTGTTTGCGACAGGCTTGCCGGTTTTATCGGGCGAGGTCCTGCCCGCCGGCAGCAAGGCGCATGGACTTGAAGAGGTTTTTTTAAATCCGCCGCCGTCAGCCAAGCCGTGGGTTTTCTGGTTTTGGATGAACGGCAACCTGACCGAGGAGGGGATCACGGCCGATCTGGAGGCGATGGCGCGCATCGGGATTGGCGGCGCACTGATGATGAATGTCGGGCTGCGCACGCCGCACGGACCGCACGATTTCAACTCCCCGTCCTGGCGGGCCCTTTACCGGCATGCCGCCGCAGAGTGTGTACGGCTGGGCATGCAACTCACGCTGCATCCGCTCGACGGTTGGGCCACTTCGGGGGGGCAGTGGATCTCACCCGAACAGTCCATGAAAATGCTGGTCTGGAAAACCATGGACATCGAAGGCCCGTCGGATGCCCCCATCCGGCTGGAGGAACCTTTCACCCGGGAAGAATTCTACGAGGATGTTGCGGTCCTTGCTTTTCCCGCGCCGAATGATGACCTGCTCCGCCCGGTTCGGACCACCGTGAACGGCGAGCCCAATGGTCTCCTTTTCGATGGCGATTGGGGGACCGGGGTGGAGAAGGCCATTGATGTTCTGGCCGAGTTTGACGAGCCGGTCGAGATTTCGACGGTTGTTTTCCCGCGCGAAACCAGTTGGCCCTACCATCTGCAGGCCATCGCACAGACACCCACAACGATTGAGGTTTCCGGTGACGGGACGACATTCGAGACGGTGTCGGAATTTGATTACAACCTAGCCATCGACAACGGTGACCATTTCTCGCTCACCGCTTCGTTTCCGACCCGGAAGGCGAAAGCGGTTAGAATCCGCATGGACAACAAGCGGGCGGTGAAAATCACCGAGATCGAGCTGCGCACGACCCCGCGCGTGGATCTGTGGGAAGTGAAAAGCTCGCTTGCCCGCGAGCGCAACCACGGTGGGGAAACCTTCCTGATTGATGCCTCTCCCCGGCTCCAAGGAGTCGAAGGGGCCGACCCCGCCCGAATTATCGATCTCACCGGGCGGCTCTCCGCCGACGGGACTCTCGATTGGCAGGTACCGGCGGGTCGCTGGCGCATCGTGCGCACCGGCATGACCAGCACCGGCAAGCATGTGGCTCCCCAGACCCACGCCGGCGCCGGACTCGAGGCTGATAAAATGAGTATTGAAGCGATCCGCCATCATTGGAATTCCTTTGGCAAGGGGATGGTGGACGAAAACACCACGGCAACCAGCAATCCGGTCTGGTCGGTGCATACCGACAGTTGGGAGTCGCAGATGCACACATGGAGTACCGGTTTTGACCGGGAGTTTGAGACGCGGCGCGGTTATCCAATCGCCCCGTGGATGCCGGTGTTGGCCACCGGCATGTTGGTCGGCTCCGCAGAGGAGTCCGAACGATTCCTGTGGGATTATCGCCGTACGGTTGCCGATCTGATAGCCGAAAACTATTACGGCGAGATGAAATGCCTTGCCAACAAGAGCGGCCTCCTGTTCCAGAGTGAAGCGGCGGGCCGCCAGATGTTTATGTACGATCCGCTCAACTACGCCGCACGCACCGATTTCTACGTCGGGGAATTCTGGATGCCGGACAATGTCAGGGTGGATTGCAAGATAGCCGCTTCCGCCGCTCACACCTACGGGCTTCCTTTTGCCGCGGCCGAAGCCTGGACATCGGGAAGCGGTGGATTGCGTGATGCGCCTTTCGATTGGAAGCCGGTGGGCGACCATGCCTTCACCGTCGGCATCAACCGGGTCATCATCCACCGCTATTGCATGCAGCCATTTAACAATGTGGAGCCGGGAATGACGTTCGGCCCTTACGGAATCAACTTCGAACGCACACAGACTTTCTGGGAAAACGGTGGCAAGGCATGGGTCGAATACCTTACGCGCTGCCAGGCACTTCTCCAGTCGGGTAAATTTGTGGCGGATGTGATCCATTACATCGGCCATGACGCACCCAACTATCTCGGCCACCGCGATGAGCTTTGGAACCCGGTCCCGCCGAGATACGACTTCGATGGCGCGAATTTGGAAATCCTCGGGCGCCTGAGCGTGGATCCGGACGGGAGACTCGCGCTGCCCTCCGGTATGCGTTACAGCGTGTTGTTGTTGCCGGATCGGGAGCACATGACGCTGGAAGCGGCCCGCACGGTGGAACGCCTCGTCAATGCTGGAGCCACGGTGGTCGGTCCGAGACCGCTGCGGACGCCCGGGCTCAAGGATTGGAAGGAAAACGATGCCGAGCTTGCAGCCATCACTGCCCGCGTCTGGGGAGCGGTGGATGGCCGCGGGGTGACGGAGAACCGGCACGGGAAAGGGAGGATGATCTACGGTCCATCCCTCGAATCGGTGCTGGCAGCGATGGTGCCTCCGGATTTCGACTACACCGCTCCCGGCAGTCCTGTGGTTCGCTATATCCACCGGCAAACCGACGAGGGGGATTTCTATTTTGTGGCCAATGGCAACCGAGACCAGGCGTTCGACGCCGTGCTAAGGTTTCGAGTGGCAGGCAAACGCCCTGAGTTATGGGACCCTTCCACCGGGGTCATCCGCAAGATTCCCAAATGGCGTGAATCCGGCGGCGTCACCGAGATTCCGGTCCATTTTGACCCGGCAGGGTCGTGGTTCGTTGTTTTTCGCGAGGCAGCACAACCGCCGGAGACTCCTGATTCCGGGCCCAAAGACACTGGGAGGAGGAGTGCGGATGGAATTGAAGTGGCTGTTGCCAACAACTTCACGATGGCACTCCGGCTTTGCAGCGAGCAGGAGATCGAATTGCCGGTGGCGGGCGTGCCATTGCGCATGTCGGACCTGAACTATGCCGTTTATCCGGCTCCGGGGCATGAAGTATGGGGCACCGGGGCGGCGGGTCTTGGCGTGATTGCCGGGAGCAATGGACTGGCACTTGTCGCCCATGGCGAGCGCTATTTCACACCGTTGCTGGTCCACGAAGCCGACCTCACCGAATGGACGAATGTCGCTGTTGTGGCCCGGGAGGGAGTGGCCTCTCTCTTTCTGGAAGGAGAACTGGTGGGGACGGCAAATTCCGATGGGCGTCCTCTTTACCCCTCGATGGGCGTTCAGCATTCCCGCCGGGTGGCTCCATTCAATGGGCTGACCGAAGGGTTTGTCCAATTGGGGCGTGCGCTCGATCCCGCGGACGTTGCCGGAAGCCTGCGGCCAAGCCGCCCTGCTGATGCACCTGCCTTGGCGCCCGGCATCCTCCCGCTTGACGGACCTTGGGAGGTGACCTTTCCGCCGAACAGACAGGCCCCCCCGAGCATTGAATTGCCCGCGTTGATTTGCTGGACCCGGCATGCGGATCTTGGGGTCAAGTACTTCTCCGGCACAGCCACCTACAGAAAGACATTCCACCTCGACGCCAAACAATTCGCAAACCTTGGGCCGGCAGCGTTGCTCGATCTGGGCCAGGTCCGGGAAGTGGCCGGGGTCGTCTTAAACGGCCAGGACTTGGGCATCCTCTGGAAGCCACCCTTCAAGGTCCATGTTGGCGGCACCATCCGAGAAGGGAAAAACACGATCGAAGTCCAAGTCACCAACCTTTGGCCCAATCGCTTGATCGGTGACGAAAAACTGCACCCTGATCCCTCACTTGACCACACGAACATTGGCGGAGTCTGGGGTGTCGGCCCTCAACAAAACATCCCCGAATGGGTGCGGGAGGGGAAAGGAAGTCCCGTTGGCCGCACGACATGGATCCTGAACAAGTTCTACGACGCCGACTCCCCGCTACTTCCGTCCGGCTTGCTCGGCCCGGTGACTCTCGAGAATGGGGGGGACTCACCGCGCGGCCAATAACGCATCCTCCAACCCCACCGTCGAGATCTCGCGTGGACTTGCCGGACGGAAGGGGAGGTTGGCATTTCTGGCGGTAGCGCAGTTGTTCTATCGGTTGAAAAGTTCTTTTTTGAGATTTTATTCGCATACTCGGAGTTAGCCCGGAAATCTCACGGATAGGAAAGAGAATTGGCGAAGTTCTGTGGATAAACCGCTAGGATTGTTGGTGTTATAACATCAACCCAGAAGAACCTCGCCAATGCCAAAATGTAATCAGGAGTTGTTGGATTTTCCGAGCTTTGATCGACGCAAGATCGAAGGAAGTTTCAGCGGAGGAGACGGATCGAGTGATGGAGGGATCATGGCGTTGAGAACGGCGGATCGGCGCACGGGGCTTCTCAATGCGTTGGACCGCGTGATTAAGGATCCGCGGGGCGCGGATCAGATCAAGCATCGTCAGATTGATTTGCTGCGCCAACGTGTTTACGGACTGGCGCTGGGTTACGAAGACCTCAATGACCACGATACGCTGCGGCGCGACGTGATGTGGCAAAGTGCCGTTGAGCGGGGTGAGGAACTGACCGGCAGTCCGACGTTGTGCCGGTTGGAAAATCGGGCTGATAGGCATACCGCTTGGGCTATGTCCCGCGTGGGCGATCCTCAAGTTGTTGGTCATACGGTTGCGTCAGCAATGGCCCAGTGTGAAGATCATCTTCCGTGGCGACTCGGGCTTTTGCCGATGGAAAATGCTTCGCTGGTGTGATCGAAATGAGGTCGATTACATCGTCGGATTGGCCAAGAACTCCCCCTGCTGACTCTGGCGCAGGAAGCCCGCGATCAAGCGGCCACAGACTCTGAGGCCAGCGGGCAAAAGCAACGCCGCTTCGTGTGGGTTGATTACGCAGCCAAAAGCTGGGATCGAACTCGCCGTGTCATTGCTAAAGCCGAGCACACCACCCAAGGACCCAATTCACGCTTTGTGGTCACCAGCCTCTCGGGCGACGCGCAGATGCTCTACGACGAGATTTACTGCGCTCGGGGAGAGATGGAGAACAGAATCAAAGAACAGCAGCTTGGTCTCTTTGCCGATCGCACCAGTTGCCGAAACTGGTGGGCCAATCAGTTCCGACTACTGCTTTCCAGCTCCGCTTACGTGTTACTGGAAACCATTCGCCGCGTTGGTCTGACTGTAACAGAACTCGCACGCGCTCAGGTCTCCACCATTCGTCTGAAGATCCTCAAAATCGGCACCGTCATTTTGCGAAACACCCGCCGGATCCGATTACTCTTCTCCAGCGCCTATCCCTATCAGTCAATCTTTTCGGCCATGCTCACGCGCTTGAGTTCCGCCTGAACGCACTGAGGTGCTGTCCCCGGCACCAAAAAAACAACGGGGGTTGGGGGCTCCGTCTTCATTCCTTGCTATCTGCTCAAAAAATCCTTCCCACTACGGCCTTTCACTCACTTTTTCGCCTTCCATCGACGAGTCTGCCCCACCCGTGAAATATTCGGGCTAGGCTCTCAAGCACGTCCCTGGATAAAAATGCTTTCCCGATCACATCCGTTATCATGACCAGAGACTCCCTCTCGCCTTCATCCTAAGCGCCACGCCGTCCTGTCGACGGGCGCCGGTTGCAGGCGCAGACGGAAGTCACAACGAAGGAGTCCCTTCGCCCGCGAGCTTGTCCACCTCGGGAGTAATCACCAGCGGGTTGCCGGCCGCCCACAGCGTTTCGGCGTGCTGGTCATCCGTCAGCAGAAACAGGATGTTCGGCGGCCCGGTCTCGGCCCCGGCGAGCAAAGGACTCAATGCCACCCCCTTGAAAAATCAGGAACAGACCGGCGCGGAAACATGGGGAGGACATAGAGCGGGTTTTTGTTTTTTGAAGAATAGGGCGGGCCTGGGACAAGAAAAACTTCTAATCCGCGGGGCTCCCCTCGGCCTTGATCAGAGACAGATATTTTTCCGCGTAGCGCGGGCCGATGACCACCTGCGACTCGGTGTTATAATGCAGGTTGTCGCCGATGCTGCCGGTCAAGTCGCGGGCATCGACGCAGGACGTCTGCGGGCGCAGGTTGGGGAGATCAAGGAGGATGGCATTGATTTCCTTCACGCGGGGATATGTCGCCCTGCCTTCGATGAACGAGCCGATCGTGCAGGCGATGAAGGGAAGCTCGGGGAGATTCAGGTCGACACGGAGGTTGTCCACGACTTTGAGAAGGTTTGTCTGGTAGTTGGCGTAGAGATCTTCCTTCGAGTCCGATTCCCCCTGCAACCAGAGCGCACCACAAAGGCGGGTCTTTCCCGGTGGCCCCTGCTCCAGCGCGAGCTTTGCGCGGCGCAGCGCCTCGTCGTAGAGGCTTCTCTCAACGCCCTTCTGCCACTGGCCGACTTTCGAACCTCCGGCAGCACAAGGGATCAGACCGATCATCACATCGGGCTCATGGGCGGCAAGGGCCTGTGCGAAGGAAAGCCCCGGACCCACCCCGGCGTTGCCGGAGCGGTCGAGAGGATCCACGCGTCCATCGACGTGGAGGGGGTCGCTTGCCACCACCCAATTGTCATTTTTCATCTGCATCGAAACGATGCGGGGATTGAGCTTCTGTTCCTCCGGAACGACCCCTCGCCCCTTCATGTTCGACTGCCCCATGAGCAGATATAGATCCAGCCGCTTCACCCCATCCGGAAGCTTGGAAATATCCTGGGGTCCGTCTGCAAAAGCAGCTGTTGCCGCGACAAGCGCCAGGGCGGCGCACCATAAAGTTTTTCGGGCTCTCATTTATTCTCCTCCTACCTGTTGAAGATGTTTTTCGACCTGCACCTTAAGCTGGGCCACGCGGCCTCTCTGCGCGGGATCATCGGCAAGGTTATTCAGCTCTTGCGGATCAGTCTCGTGGTCGTAGAGATGAACCCCGCAGATTTGATTTTCGCTGAGGGGTCGGCGAGGAGCACAGGACATTTCATAAACATGATGGAAACTAATGCCGGACGGATTGAATATGGAGGACGCCAAAGGTGCTCAAAATATCTGCGGAATATATCAGCCTGTATAGAATAATCTTCGCGCGGTGCCGCTCGAATCCGTGGGGAGAAATGTGCAGTGGGGGCAGCCCGGCAGCGATCCCGTTTTCCCGGAAAGAGCAGGAAATCGCCGATGAGATTAGCATTTCAGGCAGCGATTGCTCTTCGTTCCCGTCACGGAATGTTCGGAATATCTTCCCGCGCGTTCCGGAACCCCCGGATTTTCCGTGCAGAAGAATGCAGCGCCCGACCGTCCGGCCTTGCGTTCACCTCGGCAGCATTCCAGCATGGCCAGGATGAATAGAACCCGGGGCCACAAGCTTCGTGGTATCAGATCCGCAGGAAATCAATTCCACTGCGCCTCTGGGCCGGGGCCCGGGGTTGCCGGTTCAGGGGTGGAAATCGCAGCCGTGGCGCGCAGGTCCTTGACAGCGACGGCGGCATTGTTGAGTCCGGGAATTTCCCATCCCATCACGAGGCCGCCGATTCGGTAGTCGGAAAGGTTTTGAGACACTTGGAGGTAGCCCTGTTTCCATGCCTCCCGCAGACCGGCGAGGATGTAAGGAAGGACGTCGCCGCGGATAGTCACCCAGCGGCCGTCGGCGACAACTTCGCTTGTGAACGGCTTGACCCCGATATTGTAGATCAACTTGTCGGTGCCCTTTTTTTTCGGGGTGCCCTTGTCCTGCATGACATGCAGGAACGTGACCGGTTCGCGGTCGTCGTAGAGGGCGATGCCGAACCAGTAGTAATCGCCGTGCCCCTCCGACTGGCGGTTGAGGTTCTGGATCGTAAAGAACAGGATGAACTGTGCGGCATGCACCGAGCGGATCCGGCCCACCTTCGGGTTGGCGCGGTCGTAGAGCAGCTTCACGCTCATGGAAAAATCGATTCTTTCCATAGCGGCGAGCGAGGGGGCATCGGGCCCAAGATGACCAGACGAACCGCTGATCCTCTGCGTCAGATAGACATGGGGCCATGGATCGCCCTTCTGCCGGTAAACGCCGCCATATTCCTTGTCCGCATCCAATCCGAGAACCACGTCCGCATCGCCGCCCAGGGGATGCACATCGAGAAGAGTGAACCCATCGTCGAAAGTCAGGCCCTCCTTGCGGAACTGAAAGTGCTCCCTGTTGTCGAACGAGCTCTTGCTGTGGTGGTGGGTGAGTGCCCAGACCGGATCGCCGGCCTCCTTCCACCTGACCGGCGGACTCCCTGCCTTGTTGTCCTCCCTGACGGAAAACCCGCGTTCAAATTTCGTGTCGCCGATAACCTCTACAGTGGATGCTGTGGTCTGGGCGCAGGGCAGGAAGAAAACCAGAGCTGCGGTCAGCGCGGCGAAGTGGCGGCGGGATGAGTTGGACATGGAATCGACGATTCTCCTCCATTCCGGGAAAATTGCAAAAACAGGATTTTTCTGGAGCCGTTTTGTCCGTGAGATACCTGTGCATTCCCTCCACGACCCTGCGGGCAGTTGATAGGAAATCGCTTTCGTCCCTCCAAGACGCTCGCCCGGAGTTTGAATCTGGAAGCGGTCGTCTCCACGCCCAGACGCTACCGGGGTTCTCAGTTTTCCGCGAACCCCGATTCGTGGTGGTAGTCGGGGAATGGATCGTCGAGCTAGGGTTCAAGGTCCTGCTCGGCGGGTTCGGGCGGCATCGATTCGCACGCCGGTTTCCCACAATCCGAGGTGGCGCAGGATGCGCTCGATGACGGCGGTCTCGTCAATGAGGGCGACAGCCGAGCCCGATGGGGTAGGGCCAGACAGACACCGCGCCAGCGGTGCCCGCAGGGCGATCGAGTCGGGAGGCGAGAGAGTCCATCGCATTCGCTGGCCCCAAGGGCCACCCCTTTGGGGCGGTCCTTCGGACAGGCTGTCTCGCTTCGTTCGGCTCGTGCTGGGTGATGCGGGCGATGAAGCCGCACGGGCTGAACACTTCAAAATTGCGCTGGGTCTTCGGGTTCATCCCGGAGCGGCCTGTCCCCTGCGGCTTTCGAAAGTCAGTTCATCGATAACTGCCTCTTTCCTGTCCGCGTTATCGGTCCGGTTTCAGTTTGCACATTCGGGAATGCGCCCGCTTCGCTCCAGCGGGGAATATTGCACTGGACAAAAAATATACCACACGCAAGTTTTTTCCACATGCTAATTCCTCCCCCGGAACATGGCCCCGCACGTTCGAAATGGATTTCCGGCAGTTTTGTTTTGGCTTTTCTTGTTTTGCTTTCCCACGGCGCAGGAGCAGGAACATGGACATTCAGAAAGTGGACGAGCAACCGGGACATCCCCCTGCCGGCTCCGGATGTGGTGACCCAAGCCATTGCATTCGGTGTGCCGTCCAACACGCCGGTCATGGCCCCCTTTCTTCTCACCAACAAGATTTTCGGCCAGACTTGGTCGGTGTGGACGTATCCCGATCATACGAAAATGGTGAGGGTTGAACGCATGGCTGAAGTGCGCAAAGACGCTTTGCGGTTAGGTGGCGAGGGGGCGAGCCTAGTGCACGGGCACGCCTACAACATCGCATCCTTCGGGCTCGCCTTGTCCGTGGACCGCGATTTCCGGGGAAAGATAAACACCAGATCGATGTCTCCCCCAGCGACGCCCCGGACCAGCCGCAGATGCTCGATTGGGATAACGGTCCACTCTGCGCTCGACCAAAGTTTCTGGTTTATGAATAAACCTCCCCAGAGAACGGACAGATCAGCTTCAATTTCAAGAGTCCGGAGGGGAGCCGGACTGTCCGGCTCGGCGCCTTGTTCAATTTCCGCGTCGATTAATTCAGTGCAAAAAAGTTCCTGCTGCCAGGATTTCCTATGAAACCATCCCTACTTCCCGCTGTCCTTGCCGTCGTGCTCGGTTCGTTCGCCAGCCTTCATGCCGCCGACAAGAAAACATATACTCCGGCTTCGGATACAAAAGGGGACTGGAGTTTTGTCGCCGACCCCTCGCTTCCGAATGTTCTTCTGATCGGGGATTCGATTTCCATCGGATATACCCGCCCGGTCCGGGAAATGCTTCGGGGAAAGGTGAATGTTTACCGCCCGACGCGCGGGAAGGGGCCGGAAAATTGCGGTGATACACTGATTGGGCTGGATCGTATCGATGCCTGGATTGGAGACCGGAAGTGGGACGTGATTCACTTCAACTGGGGGCTTTGGGACCTGTGCTACCGGAATCCCCTCGTGAAAACTCAGGGCGGCCGTGACAAGGTCAACGGCAAACTTTCCGTCTCCCTCGACGACTACGAAAAAAACCTGGAGAAGCTCGTCGCGCGCCTAAAATCCACCGGGGCGAAACTGATCTGGGCAAGCACCACCGTGGTGCCGGAGGGGGAGGTTGGGCGCCATGCCGGGGACGATGAAAAATACAATGGCATCGCTGCAAAGGTCATGGAAAGGAACGGGGTCGCCACTGATGACCTGTTCGCTTTGACAAAAGGCTTCGCGGGGAAATACTCCAAGGCGCCAGGTGATGTGCATTACACGCAGGAGGGTTCCGATGCCTTGGCTGCACAGGTTAGCGCGAGCATCACAAAAGCTCTCTCACCCTGAGCCTGCCGGGCTGCCCCAGATCCGGGCCGTTCGAATTCCCCTTCCCTGCCGCGTCGGTAGAGTTGGGGAGCGTGATCGCTTCCGTCAGATTCCTGTCGAACCATTCTCCCTTCACCCCCGCATCGTTCCGGTCGAGGTGAAACCGCCAGGTTCCGGAAAGATCAATCGAGCCGGGAGATGCTCGAGCACCGGAGGCATCCCAAACAGCCACAAGCAAAGCCAGAACCGAAAGGGCGAGATATCGGCGGCGAAGCCCGCAAATCGTCGCGCTCTGCCTCATTGTTTCATGGCTGGCACCGTCAGGCTGGCAGTCGGAAAGTCATCCGACTCCACGGTCAGCCGCATCTCCCCGGGTTTGCCCGATGGGCGGAGGATGGCAAGCGAACGGCCACGCCAGGTGGTGCCGGCATCCGCATTGCGGAATCCTTGCACATCCTTGTGATTCCCGTTCCCGCAGGCTTCCAGCGTCCCGTCTCCGTCCACCTTGTAGCGCACCTTGTGGCTGCCGGCCATGACGGGTTCGCCATTGGCATCGACAACCTCGACGGTGACAAACGCGAGGTCGTTGCGGTTGGCAGCCACCGGCGAGCGGTCGCTGGTCAGACGGAGAGCGACCGGCTTGCCCGGTGTCTTCAGCGCTTTGCTGAAAATGACCTTGTCGTCCTTCAATCCCTCTGCGAGGAGGATTCCCGGCTCGTAGGGGACTTTGAAAACATTGGTGATGCGGTCCTTCGAGTTCGTCCCGCTGCCGACGACTTTCCCGTTGAGTTTCAGCCGGACCTCGGGGGCGCGGCTCACCACTTTCACCTCAAGGGTTTGGCCATCCTTCCAGTCCCAATACGGATATTCATTCGGCCACGCCCACGGCTTGATCTGGTAGGAACGGCCCTCCGGTGGCGGCTCGAGAACCAGGATCTCAATGTTGCTGGTTCCGTCGATGACATTGCGGAAAATCTGTCCGCCTTTGGGAACACCCGTGATGTCGATGAGCCCGCAGGCTGCGGCGTAGGAGGGCCAGCCGGCCTCTTCGCCATTGAGGAGCACCTGGCCGGACCAGCTTTCCCCGATGTATTCAAAGGCGCTCCAGACGAAGGAACCGCTCACCCACGGGCGCTCGTTGACAAAATTCCACGTCTCGAGCTGGCTGTTCCCGCTGGGGAACGATTCCGTGCAGATGACGTTCCAGTCGGGGAAGAGCTTGTGGTTTTGCTCAATCTTGTCCTCCCGGTAGTTGTATCCTTTCACGTCGTAGAGCCCGAGGTATTTGTGGTTGTCGAACGCCTGGGCTGTCCCCCCGGTCACAGGGCGCGTGGGGTCCCACTTGGCGACTTCCTTCTTCAGGCCGGTGAGGATATTGGCCAGCTCATCCTCACTTTTCTCCCGGTTGCCGATCTCGTTGCCAAGGCTTCTGATGACGATGCTTGGATGGTTCCGGGTCCGCCGCAGCCAGAGTTCGAGATCCTTCGCGTTCCATTTCTCAAATGTCTCGCCGCCGTAATCCTGCGGGGTCTTCTTGACATGCCACTGGTCGAATGCCTCATCCATGACCAGAAGCCCGAGGCGGTCGCAGGCATCATAGAACGCGTCGCTCATCGGATTGTGCGAGGCGCGCACCGCGTTGTAGCCGTTCTGCTTGATGATCTCAAGCTTGCGGTATTCGGCGCGGTCGAATGCGGCGGAGCCAAGCAGGCCGTTGTCGTGGTGGAGGCAACCGCCCCACATATCCACGGATTCACCATTGAGCAGAAACCCCTTGTCCACGGAGTAGGAAATCGTGCGGATACCGAACGGCTCCACGACCTCGTCGATCACCTTCCCGTCGCGGAGCAACTGAACGTTCGCGCTATGGAGGTTCGGATGATCCACCGACCAGAGAGCAGGTTGCTTGACCACAAGGGTCATCGGGGTCGTCACGGAATCAGCCATTCCCTCGGAGACCGTCTTCCCCTGCGCATCGACCAGACGAACCCGCAGTTCACATCCCTTGCTGTCGCCCTCAACCTCGGTGTTCAGGACAACCTTCGCGCTTTTTTCATCGGCTTCCGGGGTCAGGATCTGAACTCCCCACCGGCGGATGCGGGTCGGTCCGGTCTTTGTCAGCCAGACATTGCGGTAGATCCCGCTGCCCGGATACCATCGGCTGGTGACCCCCTCGTTCCTCACCCTGACGGCGATCACATTTTCCTCCCCGGGTTTGATATGTGGAGTCAGGTCGTAAGGGATGCTGGTGTAGCCGTAGGGGTGGAATCCGAGGTGCTGCCCGTTCAGCCAGACATCGCTGTTCATGTGAATCCCTCCGAAAAGGATCTCGAAATGTTTCCCCGCGTCGGCGGCATCGACGGTGAAGTGCTTCCGATACCATCCTGTCCCCCCCACAGTGAAGCCGCTATGCGTGCCTCCGATCGCCCGGTTGCTGAAGGGTCCAAACACCTCGGCACCCGCGGCCTGACCGTCCTTGGGAGGGAGAAATCCTCCGTCGCGCTTGTTGTTGTAAACACAGATCGCGATCAGGTTTTTTCCGGGCTTCAACAACTTGGCTGGCACGGTGTATCGGCGGTGTTCCTTAAACGCAGGGGTGCAGTTTCCCTGGGGCTGGTTCTTCGGCATCACTCCTGTGTCGCCGACCTTTTCCCCGTTGACATAAAGCTCGTCGCAGTCGTCGATGCAGCCGAGGTCGAAGACCACATCCCTGCCGGTCATCTCTTTGGGAAGTTCGATCTCCCGGCGGAACCAGTAGTAGGTCGCGGGTTGCGAATCGGGGACCCGTGCAGGCAGGACAATTTTCTTCCACTTCGAATCATCAAAACCAGGAGCGGCATACTTGACGGAATCCCCGCTGATGTAGCGCCACTCGCCGGAAATCGGCTCGAGCACCGGTGACGCCTCGCCACCGGCGGGGATCGGCTCGATGCTCCAATCGTGCGGAAGATCCAGCCTGCGCCAGTTCGAATCATCAAACCCAACCTCCTGGGCTCCCTCAACATCCCCTCGATGAAAAAGCCATCCCGAGTTGAAAAGCCGGTCGCGCCCGGTGTCCGTAGGTGGCACGAACTGCGGAGAAACCTCGGAACCGATTGCTGCCGTCAGTGTGCAGGCCAAAGCCAGCGGAAGCGCCATAAAATCAGACAACAAGTGAAAGAAATTCGGGGGATTTTGCACATCAGTCATATATGGGATCAATTTCTGCTTTGCAAGCAGAACAGCGCGTGAAAAATTGGGAAGAGCAAACGGGGCGATCCGCCTCTGGCGGCACACCTGCGCCTGCTCAAAAACGACGCTACCCTTCGCCATATCCTGGAACCCATGGGCAATCCGCCACCGAACGACAATTCTGCCGGATGTCTTGGAGCGAATTAAAATGGGCGAAAGTCTCGTTGAAATCTGCTGAACCGGGCTTGCGATAGCCTCCAAGGCAAATAGGATTCCTGAATCCCTTCTGCACAAAATGAAATCGTTATCCCACATTGTTATCACAATCATTCTAGCCTCATTGCTTGCTTGTTCCTCTGCAGCCCCCGGACTTCCCGCCGGCAACGACCGCACAACCCTGCCAACCTACACGGGAAACGAATTGCTTCCCTCATACCTCCGATCCGAATACTTGATAAACCCGCTGGGTGTGGGAACCACCGAACCGCGCCTGAGTTGGATCGTTGAATCCGGGAAGCGAGGCCAATCCCAGACCGCGTATCAGGTTCTCGTGGCGGGCAGCGAAACCGCCCTCAAAGAGGACAAAGGGGACCTCTGGGACAGCGGGAAGGTCGCAAGCAGCGATACCACCGCCATTGTCTATGCGGGAAAACCGCTCAGTTCGGGGCAGCCATGCTTTTGGAAGGTCAAAGTCTGGGATGCCGATGGCAAAGAATCCCCTTGGAGTGCACCGGCAATGTGGTCCACAGGATTGCTGAAGGAATCGGACTGGCAGGCGCAGTGGATCGGATTCGACAAGCCGCGCCAACTCGAACTTCCGGAGGCGGATTTTGAAGGCGCCAAGTGGATCGGGTTTGAAAACGACTCCCTTCCCGGTGCAATCCAGAATAAGCGGGTCTTCGTCGGGAGCGTCAAGCTTCCCCCCGCCAACGAGATCGCCCGCGCCGAAATCCTGATCGCGGCGGACGACGGGTTCAGTGTGAACCTGAACGGCCAGCGCGTCGGTCTCACCAAGCCGACTCCCGACAAGCCGTTGCGGGCGCACATTTTCAACGCGATCGAGTTTCTGAAGGATGGGGACAACGAGGTCCGGGCCACTGTGGAAAATTCGAAGCAGCGTCCGGCCGGGCTGATTTTGAAGCTTCAGGTCGAAACAAAATCCGGAAAAACCATCACGCTGGTCACCGGCGAGCGCTGGATGGCAACCGACAAGCTCAGCGCGGACGTCAATAATCGCCCTGCCTGGTCCCCTTCCCGCGTGCTCGGGGAGCACGGTGTCCAGCCCTGGGCCATGCTCAAGGCCGCGGGCAGCATCGCCCATCCGGCGGCCTATTTAAGAAAGGAATTCCACGTCGAAAAGCCGGTCGTCCGCGCCACGCTCTACACCACCGCGCTCGGCTGGATCGACGCCCATCTCAACGGCTCCCGCGTCAGCGACGACTATTTCAATCCCGGATGGACGGACTACCACAAGCGGGTCTATTTCCGGGCCTATGATGTCACGGGCGGTATCCGGCCCGGGCCCAATGCGTTCGGAGCGATCCTCTCGGACGGCTGGTATTCCGGCTATATCGGCTGGTACGGGCAACGCGATCATTACGGAAATCAGCCGCGTGCGCTCGCGCAGCTCGTGCTGGAATTTGCCGACGGTTCGAAGCAGGTCGTTGGCACCGGACCCGATTGGAAGGCGTCCACCGGCCCGGTCACCAGCGCCGATATCCTGCAGGGCGAAACCTACGACGCCCGAAAGGAACTCACCGGCTGGAACCTCCCGGGATTCGATGACTCGTCCTGGGCGGGCGTGGATACGGGCGCAAACGTCAAGCCGGTCGTGCAAGCCCACACCGGGCCGCCGGTCGTGGCGATCAAGGAGTTCCGGGCAAAATCCATTACCGAGCCCGAACCCGGCGTCTATGTGTTCGATCTCGGACAAAATTTCGCGGGGGTCCCGCGCATCAAGGTCCGCGGCAAGCCGGGCCAGAAAATCACGATGCGCCATGCCGAGCGCCTCGCTCCCGACGGAGGGGTCTACACCATCAACCTCCGGAGCGCCGCCGCCACCGACACCTATATCTGCAAGGGCGACGGCATCGAAACCTGGTCGCCGCGCTTCACCTTCCACGGCTTCCAATACATCGAAGTCGCCGGACTGACGGAAAAGCCGGATGCGGACACCGTCGTAGGCGTGGCCTTGAGCAGCGACACGCCGGTCGTGGGCGCATTCGAATGCTCCGACCCGATGCTGAACCAGCTTCACAACAACATCTACTGGACCCAGCGGGCGAACTTCATCGATGTCCCCACCGATTGCCCGCAGCGCGACGAGCGCCTGGGCTGGACCGGCGATGCCCAGATCTATGTCCGCACCGCAACCCTCAACACCGACGTCCAGGCGTTCTTCGCCAAGTGGCTCGTGGACCTGCAGGACGCCCAGCGGCCCGACGGTCAATTCCCACGGGTCGCCCCCCTCCAGCCGCTCCTGTCGAATGGCGGCGATGATGGCGGCCCGGCGTGGGCCGATGCCGGAGTCGTCTGCCCGTGGACGATCTACGATGCCTATGGCGACACGCGCGAGCTCGGCAGGCACTACGACTCAATGTGCCGGTTCATCGAATTTTGCAAATCCCGCTGCACCCCCGACCTGCTGCCTCCTCCGAAATTCCACTGCTACGGCGACTGGGTGAGCATCAAGGCAGACACGCCAAAAGATGTCATCTTCATGGCGTATTTCGCACACAGCACAAAGCTGCTCGCCCGCTCCGCAGAAGCGCTCGGCAAAACGGAGGATGCCGCGAAATTCAACGAGCTCTTTGAGCGGATCAAGGAATCGTTCAACAAGGCACATGTCGGCAGCGACGGACGCATCAAGGGCGATACGCAGGCGGCCTACGTGCTCGCGCTCGCCAACGACCTCGTCACCGGCGATCAAGCAAAGCTCGCCGCCAAATATCTTGTTGAGGATATCGAAAAGAACGACGGGCACCTCACCACCGGGTTTGTGGGAACGAAGGATCTCATGCTCGTGCTCGCAAAAATCGGCCGCAACGACATCGCATCCCGCCTTATCCACAACACCACCTTCCCGTCCTGGGGGTTCAGCATCAAATGTGGAGCGACAAGCATCTGGGAGCGCTGGGATGGCTGGACTCCTGAAAAAGGCTTCGAGAAATCCGGCATGAACTCCTTCTCGCACTACAGCTTCGGCGCCGTCTATCAATGGATGGTCGAAAACCTCGGGGGCATCCGCAACGACACGCCCGCCTATAAAACAATCACCATCGCTCCGGCGATCGATGAAAAGCTCACCTCCGCCCGGACCGTCTATGCCGGCATCCGCGGGAAGATCATCAGCGAGTGGAAAAAGGACGGCGGCAACCTCCTCGTCAACATCACGGTCCCGGCGAATACGACCGCCACAGTCAGCCTCCCGGCAAAATCCGCCGGCTCCATCACCGAAGGTGGCCAACCGCTCGGCAAGGCCGATGGCGTGAAATTCCTCCGCACGGAAGGCGACCGAACCCTCCTCGCCGTGGAGTCGGGCAGCTACGCCTTCGCGGTGAATGACAAAATTGAGTGACTAACAGAGCGTCTCCCGCCTGCTGTCTGCTCCTGATGCTGCTGTCAACAGGAGGCAACCCCCCGTGCCTCGCCGCCGATTCCCCCGCCAAGCCCAATATCCTGGTCATCCTCGCCGATGACCTCGACTATGCCGATCTCGGGTGCCAGGGCTCGCCGGATGTGAAGACCCCGCACATCGATTCTCTGGCGAGCAACGGGATCCGTCGAAGGGGTCAGGCGGCATGAAATGCAGATGGGGTCTTGGTTTGCGGGAGGCGAGGTTTGCGAAGGCAGATGGATTGTTTCGATTCGACATACCGGGGTGAGGGTAGTAGGTTCTGTCGAATGAAAAGCCTCGTGGCTTCCTTCGCCATTCTGATGGCGGCGACCCTCCCCTCCTATTCTGTCGATGCCACGAAGCCGAACGTAATCCTGATTATTTCCGACGACCATGGCTACAACGACTACGGCTTCATGGGACACGAGATCGTGAAAACTCCGCACCTGGACCGCATGGCCGCCGAGAGCTTGCTCTACACGCGCGGATACGTGATGCCGGTATGTTCGCCGACACTTGCGTGCCTCCTGACCGGAAAAATGCCGAGCGCGAACGGCATCACCGGGAACGACCTTTCCGACGGTCGCTCGAAGCCCGGTCAGCGCAATGCGCTCTCGGAACGCCTTCACGCGAACTCTCTCATGCTGCCGAAAGCTGTCACCGGGGCAGGCTACCTCACGTTCCAGACCGGAAAAATCTGGAACGGCACCTACAAGGATTTCGGTTTCACTCATGGCATGACCGATACCGCAGGTCGCCACGGAGGCGCGGGTCTGGACATCGGGCGCAAGGGCATGAAGCCGCTCTATGATTTCATAGAGACTGCCAAGGCGGAGAAGAAGCCCTTCTTCATCTGGCACGCGCCCTTCCTGCCACACACCCCGCACAATCCGCCGGAGCGACTGCTTGAAAAATACCGTGGTAAAGGACCGACCAAGGAGGCGGAGCTATACCATGCGATGGTCGATTGGCTCGACGAGACCACCGGTGAACTGGACGCTTATCTGGAAAAAAACGGCCTGAAGGAAAACACCGTGATCCTCTACCTCGCCGACAACGGTTGGGACGCCGCCTACGCCCAAAAGCGCGACCGCGCGAAGCTTTCCCCCTACGAACTCGGCATCCGCACCCCGATGTTCGTCCGCTGGCCGGGTAAAATTCAGCCTGCGCGCGATGACGAGACGCTGGCGCATGTCCTCGATTTCACCAAGACCATCCTCGACATCACAGGCGCGAAAAATCCAGGCGATCTTCCCGGCCTGAACCTCGCCGACCGCGGTGCGATGACGGCGCGCACCTCCATTTTCGTCGAGGCCTACACACACGACATCGCGGATCTCGCCGATCCCTCGAAAAGCCGCATCGCGGATGTGGTGATCGACGGCTGGTGGAAGCTCATCGTCCCCAGCGGAGTAAAACCCGACCGCCCTTTCTCCGGTGTGCCCGCTGCCACCGTCCTCTATGATCTGAAATCCGACCCGCTTGAGAAAACCGATGTTTCCAACGAACATCCCGATCAAGTTGCGAGACTGAAGATGCTGCTCGCCAAAGCCCGTAACTAACACTCAGATAGCTGATCCTATAAACCGCAATTGAAAATTGCCGAAAGTGCTCAGAGGCTGATAGAATGGTGCTATGGAGAGCATCTTGGATCTTGCAGGGCTTCACCCGGAGGGTGAAAGCGGGAGTGGATCGGAGTGGAAAAAACACATGCCAAGGACGTAGCATACCCGAGCTACCAATGGTGCCTCGGTCGGGAACCCGTGCGTGTGATTGGGGGGCGCACAGCCCCCATCAAACCGGTCAGATCTTCCTGACAGAAGCTGAGGTCAATGCGAAGCAGCGTGGTGGCATCGTTCACTCAGAGGACCAACGTAAACGCCGGATAAGCCCTGGTGTTTTTGATTGAATTGCGATTGTCGGCGCAGTTGGCGTGGAAATGCGAAGCGATTTCGAATCCGATGGAATCCTCCAGATCGAGAATCACGAAGGCGGGAGTCTTCTCGGTCGCGCGGAACAAGAGTCTTTGCTATCGATTTACTCCTCAGCGAACACTCCATCCAATTCACCCTTTTTGGGGATGAAGTGGGCGTAAGTCGTCTTCACAGTTTCTGGTTTGTCGCCAAGCCATTCAGCAACCTTCCAGATGCTCTTGCCGCTCATCAATGCGTGGCTTGCAAAGCTGTGCCGCATGGTATGGGTCGTCACACTGCCAATCTTGCATTTTTTGAACAGATTTTCGAGCGGGCGTTTGGGGTCCCATCGGTAGTCACTCGATGTCGGGTCGAATATCCAATCGTCTGGTCGAGCATCGGGATGGAGAACGTATTTGCGGTCATCCCCCAGCCAACCCGAAGCGATGAGAAACTTCTTCAGCCGCGGACTCATAGGCACCGTGCGCTCTCTCCGGTTTTTTGGCTCCCATCCATCGATCGGATCCGGGCAGGGAACGTGGATGGAATCGGTTTCCAGTACAAACCAGTCCGGCTTGCTCATAATGATTTCCCCTTTCCGAAACCCTGCCTCGCAGCCCATCAGTATGACAAACTTCATGTCATCTCGTTTGGTTTCGCCCAGGAGCTGCGTGACCTTCTGCGCAACGATTACATCCTTTTTCGAAATTTTGTTCGGATGGACCTTCGGCTGCAAAACATTAGCCATCGGGTTTGCGTGAATCCGTCCCGTCAAGCGAGCCCAATTGAAAAAGGCGATCAGCCGCGCATAATACGTCTTTTGGGTGTTGGCGTTGGGAAATATCTCCAACCATTTTTTGACGTGATGCTCCCGAACCGAGGCGGCGCAATCCACACCACAGGAATCGTGAAACCAACGAAGGACGTCTTCTGTATGTTTCCCGCTTGCTCCTTTGTGCCTGCGGAGCCCCTTAACGGACCCCGCCTTCTTGTCCCGGAGAAAATCAGCGACCTCAATATTCCACTTTCCGGGAGTGATGATGTAGGCTTCCGGATTCGAACGTATGTCCAAGGCCTTTGCGACAGCTTCATTTCCGTCCTCGGTCTCAAGTGAAAAGTAGTATATCTTCTTTTCATGCGTCATCTTGAGCCAATATACTTCAGCTCTTTGGTAGATACCGCGTGTCGGGTCATCGGTCGTTTTTCTTCTCCGAACACTCGCCATGAGCCAAATGTAACTAAAGAATGTAACTAAAGGCAATGGCTATAATCGCCTATAACGGTCTAGTTTAGGTTACAGTCATGAAAGATATGGATTGTTTTACCCTAGAGCGCCTCAATGGCATTGAGGAGGTCAGCGGTTCGATCCCGCTAGGCTCCACTTTTTTATCTTATCACGAAGCCGCAGTCCGTATGGCGACCACGCATCAGGCTGCAAAGCAGTTTTGGAGGTAGGGGTCGCTGTCGAGTAGTTCCCGGATTTCCAGGAGGCAGTCTCGGGATGATAGAATGGTGTAAAAGTCTGTCTTGAGATCGGGTGCGAGGCGGGCGGCTTCCATCCACTCGCTCCGATCAAATGGGTCTTCTGCGATTGCTTTCCAAAATCCGGTGGCCTCAAACAGATCGCAGATCACCTTGGAGTTCTCGCCTTGAAGCAGGCTGATGAGATAGGTCGCGACGCCGACTTGCAGTCCGTGCAGGCGCGGACGCGCGGAAATGGCATCCAGGGCGTGAGAAATCAGGTGTTCGCTGCCGCTTGCCGGGCGGGATGATCCAGAAATAGACATCGAAATTCCGTTGAGGAGCAATGCGGTTCCAAGGAGTTTCATCCCCTCGAGATCGTGGATCGGCCTTGCGATAAATTGATACACGCTGGCGTCGGATAGCAGGGCCGCAAAATCATCCACGGGAGTTCCGCGCGCGTGAAATGCCAGCTTCCAGTCAGCGACCGCCGTGAGCTTGGACACCAAATCCCCGACTCCGGAATGCCACAAAATTCTAGGCGCGTTCAGACACACCGCCGTATTGATCACCACGCCAAAAGGAACGGCCGAGGCCATGGACCGACGCCGTCCGGCGATCGCAAGACTCGATTGGGGGCTACAAAATCCATCATTGGAAAGCGAAGTGGGCACCGCGAGATACGGCAGCCCCGCGAGAAATCCTACATACTTTGCAACGTCCAGTGCCTTCCCGCCTCCTATGCCGATCACGGCCTTGGTATTTGCGGGCAACCGGTGCGTGATGCACGTCGCGTCAGCAAACTCGATCGAGCCGACCGGCTCCTGATGCGAAATTCGGACTCCTGCGGATGTCAAACCCTGAGTTAACCGGCCCAGCAATGACTCATCAAACCCCTCGCTAAACAACACAGTGACTTCATGGAAATCATGCCGCGCTGCATACACTCCCACACGGTCGAGTGCCCCCGCTTTCACCCGCACCAAGGTCGGGATTTCAGTATGCCGGGGAGTTGAAGCTCTCGCCGAGTTCATTACCGAAGTCTAGATCGTGTGTTGGTTGGGCTGAAGATTCTCACCCTTGCAAAAACGGGTTCGTTTGAGTTTCGATGCCGATTGTCGTCGCCGGGCCATGGCCGGGATAAACGACGGTGTCGGCCGGGAGTGTCAGCAGTTTTTGTTGGATTTTTGCGATCAGGAGTTCTTTGTTGCCGCCCGGCAAGTCCCACCGTCCGACGCCGCCGGCAAATAGCGTGTCTCCACCAAACACGACGTTTTGGTCTTTGAGGTAAAAGCAAACACTGCCCGGACAGTGCCCTGGGACTTCCAAGAGCGAGAAGTCAACCCCACCCGCGCAGAAAGGCACCCCTTCCTTCAGCAATGTCTCTGGTTCGACAGGCTCGATATCCATCGGAAACCCCCACTTGGAAAAAAATCCACGCTCGGCAAGCATGGCACGGGAATCCGCATGGATCGCTACCGGGCATCCGTGACGACGATGCACGGCCGCTGCGTCCGCGATGTGGTCGAAGTGGCCATGGGTCAAAATCAGGGCAACAATCGTCTCATTTGCAAAGTGTCGATCGGCACCTTCCGGAGCGTCGATAAGCACACATCCATCGGGTCCCCGCAGCAAGTAGGCATTGGTTTCAAAACCTCCACCGGTAAATTCTTCGAACTTTATCATGAGAATGTGGTCATATGTGGAATGCGAAATTTGATTTTGAAGCAATCGTCTGCTTCTGTGAAGGACACAATGAGAATTAAAAGACTGATTTCCCTCGGCATTGCCGCTCTTGCAATCCTGCTGACATGGACGCCTGCGCGGGCCGAAACGGACATGGACAAGGTCGCGGTGTCGGTCGCCCGCTTGCTGGAGCAGGGCCATTACTCCCGGCAATCGCTCAATGCCGATGTGTCGAAGCGCTTGTTCGAGCGTTACCTCGCGGACTTGGACTCGAACCGGTTGTTTTTTCTGGAATCCGATGTTGAGGAGTTTCGGCGTCAGTATGAAACCTCACTGGACCAGAGCATCCTTTCCGGGAATTTGAATCCGGCAAGGGAGATCTTCGCGCGTTACAAGGAACGCGTGGAAGCCAGGGTTGCCAAAAACCTGAAGCTCTCGGAAAAAAACTACGATTTTACATCCGACCGAACTGTTCAATTGGATCGCAAAGAGCTGCCATGGCCCAAGGGTGCTGCCGAGGCGGATCAAATCTGGGCGGACCGCATTGAAGCCGAATTGCTCGAAGAGAGTCTGAACGAGCACGCGACAGACCCACCAGCGAAGGTGATCGCGCGACGGCAGAATCAGATTCTCCGCAATGTGAACGACATGACTGATGAAGAAGTGGTGTCTGGCTTCTTGAGCGCGCTGGCGCGGACCTATGACCCGCACACCACCTACATGAGCCCGTCGGAATTGGAGTCGTTCCGCATCGAAATGGAGAAATCTCTTGAAGGTGTGGGCGCGGTGCTCACCTCGGAGGATGGTTACACCAAGGTTCGCGAAATTGTCCCGGGCGGACCTGCGGACCTGCAGGGAACCTTGCGAGTGAACGATCGCATTGTCGCTGTGGCGCAGGGAGAAAAAGAATTCGAGGACATCGTGGACCTTCGGCTTGATAAGGTCGTGCAGAAGATTCGTGGTAAACGAGGCACCACGGTCCGCCTCCAAGTGATCCCCGCAGACGCAGTCGATGCGTCAAAACGGGAGGTGATTGCTATTCGACGCGACAAGGTGGAGCTGAACGAGCAAAAGGCGAAGGCCGAGCTCCTTGATTTCAAGCGTGAGGATGGAAGCAGCGCAAAGCTCGGCTGGATCGAGGTGCCGTCGTTTTATGCGGACACCAAGTCCGGAGTGAGCACTACGGGTGATGTGGTGACTTTGCTCAGCCGTCTGAAAAAAGAAGGCATTGAGGGCGTGGTGGTGGATTTGCGCCGGGACGGTGGCGGCTCGTTGGAGGAAGCCATCAAACTCACGGGGCTTTTCATTCCCAAGGGACCGGTTGTTTTGTCCAAGGACTCCAATGGAAAGGTGAGTGTATCGAATGACACCGACCCGTCCATCGCTTACGCCGGCCCGGTGGTCGTTTTGATGAATCGTTTGAGTGCTTCCGCGAGCGAGATTTTTGCCGCAGCGCTGCAAGATTACGGAGTCGCTGTGGTGGTCGGTGACGAACGCAGCTTTGGAAAGGGAACCGTGCAGACGATGCTCGATATCAGCCGTTTCATGCCGTTTTTCAGCCTTGGAGCCGCCGACGCGGGTGCGTTGAAGCTGACCATTAATAAATACTATCGCGTCAAAGGTGGCTCAACCCAATTGGAGGGGGTTCGCTCGGATATCATTATTCCATCACTCACGGACAATCCCGAAATCGGCGAGGGCGCACTACCCAACGCGCTGCCGTATGATGAAGTCGCGCCGCAGCGAATTGAAAAGGATCCGGTGATGGCATCGATCTTGCCCGAGTTGCAAAATCGCTCTTCAGCCCGCGTGGCATCGGACCCTGAGTTTTCGTATATTCTGGAGGACATGGCGCGCCTCCGGCAGCGCATCGAAGACAACACCGTTTCGCTTAATCTGGAAGAGCGCAAAGCCGAGCGCGATGCCGACACCGCACGCAAAGACACGCGCATTGCAAAACGCAAGGAAATCGGGCCGGTTTTTGACGTGAAAGCCTACGAATTGACGCTCGATAATGTGGACCAGAAAGACCTGCAAGAGGTCGCATTTGATCGCACCAAGAAAAAGGGTTACGAGGCCGACGAAGAAGAGGGCGAGGAAGGCAAACCAAAAGAGCCGCAACCGGATGCAGTGCGAAACGAGGCGATCCGGATCGCAAAGGACCTGATCGAAGTTCGAGCTGCCAGTAAGACGGCGTCCGTTCGTGGTGGCGAGCCCGTTGTTCGGTGATTGACAGAAATTTTCGAATTTGGGATAGCACAAAGAACGGGTTCGATATTTAATCCCGAGAGTTATCAATAATCAACGACCCCAGAGTTTATGAGTGAGCCGAAAAAAGAAACTGTAAGAATTGTTCTCCCGCCGCGCCGTGAAGGCCCCACCGCTGCTGGCAATCCGCGCGAGAACGCAATGATTAATCTACCGCCTAAACCGGCTCCCGTTCCCGCCGGTGGCGCACCATTACCTCCGGCCGGGCTAAAACCGCCAACTCCTCCGTCGGGTCTCACCCCGCCGAAACCGCCCGCTCCTCCGGCAGCTCCGCAAGGTCTGAAACCACCGACGGCTCCAGCTGCGCCTACCGTGCCAGCGCCAGTCGTTCCCGCGCCTGTCGCATCCGTGCCAACCCCGGCGCCATCACCTGTCGCAGTGAAGCCGGAAGCCAAGAAGGAAACGGCGAAGGTCAATCCGTCCCCGAGCAAACCCCTGCCGCAAGCGACGGTTCAGCTTTCCACGCCGAAAGCACCCATGCAAGCGGGTGCCGCGACAGCAGCATTCAAGACTACCGAAGTAGCAGTGGTCGAACCGGCTCAAGACTCGATGACGACGATTCTCGGAGCGGCCGCCCTGGTTGCAGCGTTGATCGCACTCGGCGTCCAATTCATCTAAATCGCAGATTTCCAACATCCCACCATGGCCAGTTCCAACGTTATTGAATTCACTGACTCCAACTTCGACGCCGAAATTGCGAGCGCGACCGTTCCGGTTCTCGTGGACTTTTGGGCACCTTGGTGTGGCCCGTGCCGCATGATCGCTCCGCTGATCGACGAAATCGCAGATGAGAAGGTCGGCCTCGTAAAAGTCGGCAAAGTGAATGTCGATGATTGCCCGGCGGTTGCCTCCAAATTTCGCATCCAAGCAATTCCAACCATTTTGATTTTTCAGAATGGTGAGAAAAAAGACCAAGTTGTAGGTCTCGCTGGAAAAGCAGATTTGCTCGCAAAGCTGGGCGTATAAACGCCGCCGAAAAGAGTAAACCGAAATTCGTTTCCGGCCCCGGAGTGACAATCTCCGAGGCCGGATTTTTTGTGCGGCGGTCGTGCTTTGCGATGTCGTCTGCATGACACCGCCCGATTCATCGAGTTTTTCGCCCCCTTGATCGAGTCCCGCGAGCAAAGTTTTTTCGTGTAGAGTAATGGTTGTCCAAACCCAAACCCTCCATGAAATACATCATCGCGCTCACTGTTTCGTTCCTCGCCTGCATCGCAGGTGTAATGGCCCATGGCTCCATGGCCGACCCCATTAGTAGATCGTATCAGATCTTCCTCGAAAACCCGCAAACCCCGAAAAGTAATGCCTCGGCAGCAGCCATTGCTGCGGAAGGCACTCAGGCGTTCTACGACTGGCACGAAGTCAACCGTCTGACACCGCAAAAAAATTACCGCGAGTTGATTCCCGACGGGCAGCTTCCCGGCGTGGGACGCACCAAATACCGGGGATTGAATCTCGCGCGGACCGACTGGCCGGCGACTCGCGTCGCTCCGGGGCCGTATCAATGCGTGTTTTACGCGCCGACGCCGCATGAGCCGAGTTACTTCCAGGCGTTCATTACGAAGGTCGGCTACGACCCGACCAAACCTCTCAAGTGGGACGACCTTGAACCACTTCCTGGTGGCGAAAATGTCGTGCTGCAAGGCAGCTACTACCGATTCAATGTCAACTTTCCGCAGCGGATCGGGCGGCATGTTTTGTATGTGATCTGGCAGCGGATTGATCTCGCTGGTGAGTCATTCTATTCCACCAGTGACATCGATTTTGGTGGCGTTGAGTATGGAGTTACGCCTCCACCGATCGAGGCCCCCGTGGGTGGATGTGGCGAAAACTGTGAGTGTGACCCCGCCGAGCACGGAGACCATGGTGGAGTAGTTCCCCTACCGGATCCCGCAGCCGGCGTATCCGCAGTGGACTTCCCGGACGCTCGCGTCGAATACCTCGTCACAAATAACTGGGGAACCGGAATGCAGGTCGATATCACGATCCGGAACAAAACCCAGAAGATCCTGAGAAATTGGGAACTCGGATTCGAATACACGCCAGTCATTTCATCTGCCTACAGCGCGACGATGAAAAAAATCTCGGCGACAGACTATGGCTTCGATGCCCTCGCATTCCCGTGGAATAGCGCGGTCCCGGCTGGCGGATCTATCAAGTTTGGATTCATCGCCTCGCCCGGTAGTGCGGCAGCCCTTCCATCATCGTATCGCTTTACCTATGCGGGACAGGTGAGCGCCCCATCGCCCACGCCAACGCCGACGCCAGCCCCTACACCGGGACCGTCGCCGACGGCGACGCCTCGCCCTGTGGCCACGCCAACTCCGGTTCCGACACCCGCACCGACTCCGGTGCCTACCCCAATGCCCACGCCAGCACCAACCTCGCCTAGCACGGTGGTGACTTTGCCGGAGGCCCGCGTGACGTATGCTGTGAGCTCTGATTGGGGAAGCGAATTCACCGCTCAAGTGACCATTGAGAACCGGACGAATGCAGTGCTCAGGGACTGGAAACTCGCGTTCCTCGCGGATTGGACGATCAGCTCGATCTGGAGTGCAAAAGTCACGCCGACGGCGAACCTGCGCACATTCGACGCATCAACCGTCTCGTGGAACAAAGACATCCCCGTGGGCGGTCGCGTGAGCTTCGGATTCACCGGAAATCCTGGTGGGCTCAGAGCCGCACCGACGGATTTCAACTTCCGTCATGCCGGCACCGTAACCACGCCAACCCCGACACCTACGCCGACCCCGGTTGCAACGCCGACCCCAAGGCCAACGCCTGCACCAACCCCGGTTGCGACGCCCACGCCGACACCAGCGCCAACGCCACGGCCGACGCCCGCCCCGACCCCGGTCGCAACGCCAACGCCAGTGCCGCCATCCGGCCAAGCGGGTTTGCAGATGGTTCACTCGATCACGAGCAATTGGGGAAGCGGTATGGGCGTGCAGTTAAAGGTGACCAATCGCAGCAATCAAAGCATCACCGATTGGCAAGTCGCCTTTGACTACCCCGGACAGATCACATCGCTCTGGAACGGAATCCTCACGCCGGGCACTGCATCACCGCGTTACTCCGTGCGTCCGGAGTCATGGAACCGCACGCTGGCTCCGGGCCAAACGGTCGACATCGGATTTAACGTGAGCCCCGGGACTGCGAATGCCCAGCCCACCAACGTGGTGTTCAGGCCGTCGGGCACGGTGACCGCACCCACCCCAACGCCAACGCCAGCGGCAACGCCCGTAGCGACGCCGGTTCCCACGCCGACACCTGGTGCTGTGGTGACTCCATCTCCAACGCCTGCGCCGATAGCAACGCCGATCCCGACTCCACTTCCCGGAGCTGGGCAGGGGCCTGATCTCTCGCGTTTGATCGTTGGGTATTTTGCCGAGTGGGGAATTTACGACCGGAAATACAACGTGTCGGACATCCCGGTCAGCAACCTCAACGTGATCAACTACGCGTTCGCTGACATCTCGCCGACTTACGAAGTCACGCTGTTCGATTCTTTCGCGGCCGTTGAAAAGTCATTCCCCGGTGACACCTGGGATCAGCCAATACGCGGGAATTTTAATCAGCTCAAAAAGCTAAAAGCCGCCAATCCGCATCTCATCACGATGATCTCGGTCGGCGGATGGACGCTCTCCGGCCGATTCTCCGACGCTGCGCTCACCGCTGCGTCGCGCCAGAAGTTTGCCGCTTCCGCCGTGAAGTTCATGAAACAATATGGCTTTGATGGTGTGGACATCGACTGGGAATATCCGGGCGGCGGGGGATTGCCATCGAATGTCTCGCGTCCTGCGGATAAACAAAACTTCACCGCTCTGCTCGCTGAGTTGAGGCGGCAGCTCGATGCGGCGGGCGTTGCGGATGGTAAGAAGTATTACCTTTCGATCGCCGCTCCAGCGGGTCCGGATAAGATCATGAACATCGAGCTTGCCGGGATCGCAGCGGTCTTGGATTGGATCAACGTGATGACCTATGACCTCCATGGTCCGTGGGACGCGAAGACCGATCACCATTCTGCGCTGTATGGGAACTTCGGCGATCCGCTTGTGGTCGATGCCGCCATCAATACCTACCTCGCTGGAGGCGTGCCGAAATCCAAGCTCGTCATGGGCGTGCCATTTTACGGGCAAGCATGGAAAAACGTGTCGGCGACGGCCAATGGTCTGCGTCAATCGGGCGCCGGTGCCGCTGCGGGCACATGGGATGCGGGTGTGTTTGAGTATTGGGATATCCAAAAGCGCCTCACTGAGCAACCGACCCTCTACAAACGGTATTGGGATCCGGTAGCTCAGGTGCCCTGGGTCTATGCACCCACGGTGCAGGGCGGTGTTTTCATCGCGTATGATGACCAGCAATCGATGGGCATCAAGGCAGACTACATCCTGCAAAAAGGTCTGCGGGGTGCCATGTTCTGGGAGCTCAGCGGCGATCAACGCGGGGGCACAGGGCTCCTGCCAGTGCTGCACGGCAAGTTGAAAAAGTAACCTCACGCACAGACAGGCGACCGATTCGGGGAGTCCTAGCGGAAAAGCGCAGGGCTCCCCGTTGGCCGTCTGGGTAATGTCATCAAGACTACAACGAACGCCGTCGGTAGACACTGGCAAATGGTTGACTCGCGTCCATCGGACTTCGATCCACGGGGGATTTATATGTTGCCTTAATCGAACGCTATGCTTAGCTTCCGCGCAGCAACGGGAATGATTAACAACCTGAATCAAGGAATTTCATGAAAAACGTCGTCGCGCTCGTCGTTTCGCTTTCTGTCAGTATATCAGGTGTCTTCGGTCATGGTTCCATGGCCGATCCCATCAGTAGATCGTATCAGATCTTTCTAGAAAACCCGCAGACTCCTAAAAGTGATGCTTCGGCCGCAGCAATTGCAGCCGAGGGCACACAGGCGTTTTACGACTGGCATGAGGTCAATCGACTGACACCACAAAAGAACTACCGCGAGTTGATTCCTGATGGACAGCTTCCCGGTGTCGGACGCACGAAATACCGGGGGTTAAATCTCGCGCGGACCGACTGGCCGGCGACTCGCGTCGAACCGGGGCCATAGCAATGCGTTTTTTACGCGCCGACGCCTCACGAACCGAGTTACTTCCAGGCGTTTATCACGAAAGTTGGGTATGACCCCACCCAACCTCTGAAATGGGATGACCTCGAACCACTTCCGGGTGGCGAAAATGTTGTGCTGCAAGGCAGTTACTACCGATTTAATGTCAACTTTCCGCAACGCATCGGACGGCATGTCTTGTATGTGATCTGGCAGCGGATCGATCCCGCCGGTGAGTCGTTTTATTCTACCAGTGACATCGATTTCGGCGGAGTGGAGTATGGAGTCACGCCGCCTCCTGTGGTGCCTCCCGTGGGTGGGTGTGGCGCAAACTGCGAGTGTGATCCCGCCGGGCATGGTGGGCACGAAGGAGTTGTCCTGCCGGATGTCGCAGCCGGTGTAACCGCCGTGGACTTCCCGGATGTGCGGGTGGAATACTTTATCACAAACAATTGGGGAAGCGGAATGCAGGTCGATATGACGATCCGCAACAAGACCCAAAGAACCTTGCGGAATTGGGAACTCGGATTCGAATACGCGCCAGTGATTGCATCCGCCTACAGCGTGACGATGAAAAAGATCTCGTCATCCGACTACAGCTTCGATGCTAAGGACATATTGTGGAACAGTGCGGTTCCAGCTGGTGGCACGGTAAAGTTTGGATTCATCGCATCGCCCGGTAGCGCCACTCTACTCCCGAGCGCCTATCGCTTCACCTATCTAGGACAATCATCCGTCCCATCGCCAACACCGACTCCGACGCCGTATCCCACACCCGGCCCAGGTGCAACGCCGACCCCGACACCAACACCAACGCCGACCTCACCGATCACTGTGGTCACATTGCCGGAAGCGCGGGTGACTTATACGATCACTGCCGATTGGGGCAGCGGATTCAATGCGGATGTAACCATTGAAAACCGAACAACCTCAGTGCTTAGGGACTGGAAACTTGCATTCCTCGCAGAATGGACCGTCAGCACGATATGGAATGCCCGAGTTACGCCGACAGCAAACCTGCGGACCTTTGATGCTTCGACATTTGCGTGGAATAAAGACATTCCTGCTGGAGGACGTGTTAGCTTTGGTTTTACAGCAACCCCGGGCGGTCCGAAACCCGCGCCGACGGTCTTCACTCTCCGTCATGCAGGAACCACTCCGACTCCGACACCCACTCCGACGCCGACGCCGACGCCTTCAGCCACGCCCGGCCCGGTTGCAACACCAACGCCTGCGCCGACTCCTTCGGCCACGCCGGGTCCGGTTGCAACACCGACGCCTGCACCGACTCCTTCGGCTACGCCGGGTCCGGTTGCAACACCAACACCTGCGCCGTCTTCACCGAACACGGTGGTCACGTTTCCGGAGGCACGCGTGACATTTGCGGTGAATTCGGATTGGGGAACCGCATTTAATACGCAAGTAACGATCGAAAACCGGACGGATTCTGTGCTCAAGGACTGGAGTCTTTCCATCCCCGCGGATTGGGGAATTAGCGTGATTTGGAATGCCATCGCTACTCCCACGGCCAACCTGCGGACATTTGATGCTTCGGTGTTTTCGTGGAATAAGGATATTCCCGCCGCAGGGAGTGTGACATTCGGATTCATTGGAAGTCCTGGTGGGCTCACAGGTGCGCCGGTGAATATCACGTTTCGCCATGCGGGGACGATCACCACGCCAACTCCAACCGTAAGCCCGGTCACGATGGCGGTTCTATCCGCCCCCACGGCGACAAACTTTTCCTTAAGTCGGGCTGCAAAGCCGCCAGTGACCTCAGCGCCAAAGCCAGCAGTGAGCCCAACGGCAAGTCCGGCCGCGACCCCGGTGGTAAGCTCAACACCAAAGCCGAAACCGAAACCCAAGCCGAAACCAAAACCGAAACCAAAACCGAAACCGAAGCCAAAACCAAAGCAAAAAGCGAATGCCAGTGCTCCAGTTCGGTGAGGTGATTTCTGGCGAGGGAGACGGAAATGTCCGCTGATCTAGATTAGCATGCGGCTATGAAAGATATTGAAGCATCAGCCCGTGTGCTTTCGCCCGAAGACCGCGCTTTACTGTGCGCGCACTTGAAGTCGCGCTTTGAGAAGAACCCTGCGCGTCATTCGCAGTTGGAGTGGACCGTCGTAGAAACTAGGTTGGCTGCGAAACCAGACAAGGCTTGGTCGTTGAGTGAAATGGAAAGCTCCGGCGGTGAACCGGACGTGGTGGGATTCGACCAAACCACGGGTGAGATTATCTTCGTTGATTGTTCAACCGAAACGCCGAAGGGCCGCGTGAGTTTGTGTTACGACCGCGCTGGATTGGATTCACGAAAAGAACATAAGCCAAAAAGTTCTGCGGTCGATGTGGCCGCTGAAATGGGGATCGACATTTTGACTGAGGACCAATATCGGGCGCTTCAGGAACTGGGAGCTTTTGATTTGAAAACTTCGAGTTGGATCAAAACGCCTGGAGAGGTGAGAGAACTCGGCGGTGCCCTTTATGGCGAGTGGCGCTATGGGCGCATCTTTGTCGGCCACAACGGGGCTCAATCCTACTACGGTGTCCGGGGATTTCGGGGCATGTTGCGGGTCTAGGCCCTACTTCGGGCTCTGAAAGTGCTTATCTGGCAGCGTTGAGGAGAGAATGCGGGACGGCATTGCTTTCCTGATGCCCTGTGAATCAACAATGAGATTTCCACTGTGCCTCCAACGCTTCAAAGTTTATCGATAGACGCACATGACTATTGAACCCGATACCTTTGTCGATCTACCGACTCCGAGCGGTCCGATGCGGACCCATCTATTCATTCCAAAGGGAACTGCGAGGTTTCCCGCTGTGGTCTTTTACTCGGAGATTTTTCAGGTGACCGGCCCGATCCGGCGGATGGCTGCGGCGTTGGCGGGCAATGGCTTTGTCGTCGCCGTGCCGGAAGTTTATCACGAATTCGAACCGGCAGGCACCGTGCTGGCATACGATGAGTCGGGCTCGAACCGGGGGAATGAGTTGAAGTTTATAAAATCCGTCGCCGCTTACGACGGGGATGCGGCGGTCGTGGCCGATTTTTTGGCGAGTCATCCGCGATCTACCGGGCGGGTGGGTAGTTACGGCGTTTGTTTGGGCGGGCATCTTGCGGTGCGTGCGGGGTTCCAGTCCGCAGTTTCTGCGGTGGCGGCATTTTATCCGACTGACATTCACACTGGATCGCTTGGTGCGGGGAGGTGCGATGACACGCTGAGTCGCTTCGAGGGAGAAAAGACGCCATTCCTTTTCGTGTGGGGTAGGCAGGACCCGCATGTTCCACTCGAAGGGCGGCGTGTGATTGCTGACCGCTTGAATGCGGCAGGCGTGGACTTCGAATGGCACGAGTTCAACGCCGCCCATGCATTTCTCCGCGACGAAGGGGTGCGGTTCGATGCCTCGCTCGCGCGGGTGAGCCTCGATTTGCTTCTGCGATTTTTCGGGGAAAAGCTCGGTGGGGCGTCTGGATTTCCGGCGATGTAAGACTGATCTAGCGCGTTAGAGCGCGTTTCGCTTGAGCATTTTGTCGAGGGCGGGTGCTAGCTTCTGGCGTGATGAATCGGCCATTCGATCAATAAACAAGATGCCGTGAAGGTGGTCGTGCTCGTGTTGCACGGCCCGGGCGAGCAGACCGCCGGCTTCGAATTCCAATGTGCTTCCGTCGAGCAGCATGGTTTTCACCCGCACCTCTGCCGGGCGTTCGATTTCCGAGCTGAGGCCGGGAAAACTCAGGCATCCCTCGGTGCCCGATTCGGGGCGGGACAGGGGCTCGATGACCGGGTTGATTAGCACCATCGGCATGTATTCGTCGGGATTCACGGACTCACCGGCGACTCGCATCGTGCTCGCTCTGTCGGTGATGCCCTCGATGTCGATGACGCAGAGTTGGATCGAGAGCCCGACCTGCTGGGCTGCGAGTCCGACGCCATCGGCGTGAATCATCGTTTCGAGCATGTTTTGCGCGAGGTCGATGATTTTTTGATCAACTATTTTGACCTCGCGCCCCTTGGATCGCAGGGCTGGGTGTCCGTATTCGACGATCGGAAGGATCATGGTGTTGAGGATTTGGGCTTTGGATCTGTGAAGGCGGGGATGTTTTTGATGCCTGCGTCTTTGAGCGCATCGAGCACTTGGACAACGACGCCGAATGGAGCTTCGCGATCTGCCTGCATGGCAATCGGGCGACCAGGTTCGGCGGCAAGCGCTGCCTTGAGTTGCTCGGGCAGGGAATCCAGCGCGACGGGAGTTTCGCCGAGTAGGATCTGGTTTTCGTCTTTCACGCGCAATACCAGCGGTTCCAAGGGATTCTGTGCGGCAGGCGCTGCGGTGCGCGATTCCGGAAGGTTAATTTCCAGTTGGGCCTGTTTTTTCTTAAAGGTCGTCGTTACGATGAAAAAGATGAGGAGGATCGCGAGGATGTCGATCAGCGACACGATGATAATCTGCGGAGCGCGGCGCTTGCGCGTATAGAACTTCATTTGAGGGGTGAGATCGACGGCTGTTCACCCGGATTCGGGTAACACTTCGAGAGCAGGGCTGCTGTGACCGACTCCATCTCCACGGCCATCACCTCGATTTTTCGCATGTAGTAGTTGTGAGCGATCATGCTTGGAGCGGAGACGGCGAGTCCCATGATCGTCGTATTCAGGGCTTCTGAAATCCCTCGCGCCAAGACGATGGGGTCGCCATCGCCGACATTTGCGAAGATGCCGACGAGACCGGAGAGCGTCCCGAGGAGCCCGAGGAGCGGTGCCACGCCGGTGGAGATTTCCAAAATTACGAGGCCGCTTTCCAGACGTGCGGTTTCGTGGCGGGCTTGCGTTTGCACGGCCTCGGCGTTTTCGGTTCGGGGCCAACTGGCGTGTCGGATGAGAGTCAGCAGGATGCGGGAGAGGGGAGACGGTTGTTCCTCGATCGTGTCGATGAGGGCGCCCAGATCATCGCCCGGTTGCAGTTTCTCGACTTCCTGTTCCACTTGCTTGGGAAGGACCGCCGCTTCACGGAGTGCGATCCCTCTCTGGATGATCACGGTGAGCGCTACGATCGAGAGAAGCAAAAGGAGGATCATGAAAAATCCCCCGTCGATGAAAAAGCTCACGACGGATGCGAAAAAAATGGCGAAGGTGAATGACATTCTGCGTGTATTGGGTGACTGATCGTGTTGGCAGAGTATCGGGGAAATCGCATCCTGCAAGAACGGGATGGCCCTGATGCGCAGGCTGCGATTAGAATTTACAAACCATGACTCATATTGATCTGCTCCGCCGCATGAGGCGCAATCGAGGTTCCTCAGCGATTCGCGATCTAGTGCGGGAAACGTCCCTGCATCCGCATGACTTCATCCAGCCGCTATTTGTTCAGGCGGGTGGATTGCCACCGGAGCCAATCGGGTCCATGCCGGGAGTCGTTCGATTTTCGGTTTCCGACTTGGTTGAGGAGTGTAAACTGTGCCGCGACGCGGGAGTTCGGGCCGTTGCCATTTTTCCAAAAATCGATCCTTTGCTCAAAGATGCCATCGGCGCTCACGCAATCGCCGAAGACAACTTGCTGTTCGAAGCGGTCCGGCGTGTGAAGGCGGCGGTTCCGGACTTGTTGATTGTGACCGATGTGGCCTTGGATCCATATACCGATCACGGCCATGACGGTATACTGGAGCCTGCTGACGGTGGAGTTGCCAATGATTTGACGGTCGATGCGTTGTGCCGTCTTGCGCTGGCTGAGGCGGCGGCAGGTGCGGACATTGTGGCTCCGTCGGATATGATGGATGGCCGTGTGCGGGCGATTCGGAGTGCGCTCGATGGTGCCGGATTCGAACGCGTGGCGATTCTCTCCTATGCGGTCAAGTATGCATCTGCGTATTACGGGCCTTTCCGCGACGCGGTGGGCAGCAAAACCGGGTCCTCCCCGATCGATAAAAAAGGTTATCAGATGGACCCTGCCAACGTTCGCGAGGCGGTCTTGGAAACTCAGCTCGACGAAAGCGAAGGGGCGGACATCGTCATGGTGAAACCAGCTGGCCCTTACCTTGATGTCATCCGGTGCGTGCGCGAGGCAACGGCGCTGCCAGTGGCTGCGTATCAGGTTTCCGGCGAATACGCCCAGATTCACGCGGCTGCACAGCTTGGATGGCTTGATTATGCCGCAACTCGTGACGAATCGTTGCTTGCGATCAAGCGAGCTGGTGCAGATATGATCCTCACATACTTCGCAAGAGAAATGGCCGAAACACTTTCATAATCATGCACGAACAAGCGGGACTGATTGAACCAACCGATCCGGAGGCCAGTCATCCCCGGCCGCATGGGGACGGAGAGGCTGAGAATTGGCGGTTGCTGGCTGGGTTGGCGCTTGGATGCCTTGTTTTTGGGCTTGCTGGTTTTGTGGGTGAGTTGTTGGCGTGGTCGCCATTTGTGACGATCCCGTTGTTTTTGTGCGCGTATCTTTGCGGGGGCTACGACGCAGCGATTGATTCATTTGAGACAGTGCGCAAGGGCAAACTTGATGTGCACTTTTTGATGCTCTCGGTTGCTGTGGGCGCGGCATTGGTCGGCGCTTGGCACGAAGGTGCGTTGTTGCTTTTCCTATTCTCGGCTTCCGGGGCGATGGAGGCGTTTGCCATGCACCGCACACGCGGAGAGATCGACTCATTGCTGCAAGGCGCTCCAAAATTTGCCCGCGTGGTCGAGGGTGACACCGTGCGAGTGCTCGACGTGGATGCCTTGGAGATCGGAATGATCGTGCGTGTGACCGATGGCGAGGCAGTTCCAGCGGACATTCAAATCACACGTGGTGAATCAGCGTGTGACGAATCGAATCTATCCGGTGAGGCCGTCCCGGTGTCCAAGCAGATTGGTGACACCGCATTCTCCGGCACAATCAACGTCGGTGGCGTTTTCGAAGGGATGGTCCTGCGGCCGGCGAGCCAGAGTTCACTACAAAAGGTGATCGCGCTGATCCGCGACGCGCAGGAGATGAAGGCCCCGTCCCAACGGTTCTCTGACCGATTCGGTGGGGCTTACACGTGGATTGTGCTGAGTCTGTGCGCCGGTATGTTTTTGATCTGGTGGTTGGTATTCGGGCTGCCACCGGTCTTTGATATTGGTGAGGAGCGCAGCGCGTTCTATCGATCAATGACATTGCTGGTTGTCATGTCACCGTGTGCGTTGGTGCTATCCGTTCCTTCGGCAATCCTATCAGCGATTGCCACTGGAGCACGCCGGGGAGTTTTGTTCCGGGGGGGCGCTGCTGTCGAGATGCTCGCCGCGGTGGACATTGTTGCGATGGATAAAACCGGGACGCTGACGACCGGTGATTTGCGGCTCGCTGAGGTCATTGTTTACCTCGGTACAGAAACAGCGGCCCGCGAAACCGCTGTATCGCTTGCCGCACTCTCAGAGCACCCACTCTCCCGGGCGATTCAAAAACAGACCATGGTGTGGGCGGTAAAACCGCAGGAAATCACGGACGTGCACGCAATACCCGGACAGGGCATTACTGCGGAACGTAAGGGAATACCTGTGTTCCTCGGCAAAATGAGCCTTATGCCGCCCGAGTTGTTTCGAGGTATCCCATCGGTGGCGGAGCGTGACTCCAGCCATGCAGAAGTTTGGGTTGCCGGAGACGGATTGCTGGCCTGCTTTAAATTCTCGGACGAAATCCGTGATTCTGCACGCGAGATGGTCCGGGTGTTGCATAAAAGCGGAGTCAAAACCGTAATGCTCACCGGCGATCGTGCCGAGGCTGCGCTCGCGATGCAGAATGCGTCCGGAATTCACGAGTTTCGCGCCGGGTTACTCCCTTCGGAGAAACTGGATGCGATTCAAGAACTCAAGGCGAATGGTGCGCATCGTGTGGCGATGATTGGAGACGGCGTGAACGATGCCCCGTGTTTGGCGGCGGCAGATGTCGGGGTCGCCATGGGGGCCAGAGGGTCGGACGCAGCACTGGAACAAGCCGATGTCGTCCTGATGAACGATAAGCTGGAGAATTTTCTATTCGCGCAGAAGCTCAGCCAATCGGCGCGGCGTGTGATTCACCAAAATATCGCGATCTCGTTGGGAACCGTTGTGCTCATGGCCATCGGAGCCTTCTTGTTTCCGATACCTCTGGGGATTGGTGTCTTTGCGCACGAGGGAAGCACTGTGATTGTCGTGCTGAACGCGCTTCGCCTGCTGGCCGTTCGCCTCTAGCGAAGCGAGGGATTACAAGCGAGGAGCGGACTTCACCTTGTCATCCCAGCGGGTGAGCAAATGCACCACCAAGTTGATTCCAAATTCGTAGGACCTCTGCACTGATTCCTCGGTGAGGTTGTTCATGTAGATGTCTCGATTTTGCCAGATAGTCATGTTGGTGGCCACGTAGTCGCCGCTTGCGTTGCGTCCTAGGTCGATCTGGTTGTCTGGCGTGAGACCGATCTGCATCATGTCTCCGTAATCATTCGCGGTGTAAATGATCGCAACTTCATCAAATATCTTCAGCGCGTAAACCGGCTCGGCATAAAAGTTCAATCCGGGCGGTGCCTGTTTGATTTCCGGAAAATACGCTTTGGTGAAAAGCGGATGGTTTGGCGGCAGTGGTTCGAAGTCCTTGTCCACGTCCGGAATGACGCGTTTCATTTCCCTGCGGAACGCAATGTCGAATCGTGATCGCTGACCCGGCACGGAGCTATCCCCCCAGATCGCCCCGCCCATGCGCACGTATTTGCGGAGATTTTCCACTTCTTTTTCCGTCAGCTTGAAGTCCCGCGTGCCAGTCATGAAGATAAATGGAGGCTTCGTGGTGAAAAGCTCATCGCTGTCCAATTTGATGATCTTCACGTTCCGCTCGTTCGTCTTGATCTTGTTCGCCGAAACTTTGCTCATGTAGTAGAGTAAATTCGGGAGGCTGCCTCGGATGACTTGGTCGTTTCGCACCTGCACGGTCGAGTTCCAGTTTCCTCCGTCGTAGCGTGCCAGGAAGGCAATAAATTCAAACTCGCGTTGGCGCACGCCAGTCCCGGACCCGGTTCCCTTGCCTTTACCCCAGCCTTGCTTGAATGCGCCAATGGCGGCCGCGTCGGCGCCCGTCATTCCGCTGCCAGTGACTTGAGCCGGAGCGGGTGCCACGGCGGCTGCATCGACCGTAGTCGGAGCAACGACCGGAGGTGCGATGACCGATTGCATGGTGAAATCCAGCGGAGTTGCAGTCATGGCCGTGATCGCGGTGGTCGGATTGCTCTGCGTGGTCGGCGCTGTGACGGTGAAATTCGTCTGCTGTGGCTGAATCTGTGTCGGCTGCGGCGCGGCAACCGCTTCACCTGCTGCCACAAATCCGCTGCCTTCTCCCTCGAAGTCGGGCGGCTCCTGCACGGCCTGATACATCACCGTTCCCCCGAAAATAAGAATCAGCAAAATATGAAGGCCCAGCGAGATCGTAAAAAATCGCGAATTGTTGATTTTATCAATCAACCGCTGGATGAGAGCATTGGGATCTGGGAGGGCCATTTGGAAGAATTAAACGCTCATGGGCCTCTGATTCAACCCAAAACTCCGTGCCACAAACGATTTCCGCAACGTTGGCTTTACTGATTTCTGCAGAATCCGGTGAGGAAAGCCCGATGTCGGTCCAAAATCCTTCGTGTTTATTCGGTTTCGGATTCGTTAACTGCGTCGATCAGCAGTCGAATCGTGCCGAAGTCATGCTTGTCTGGCGTCAAAACAAGGCGTGAGTATTCCTCAAGATGGCATTCTTCATGTTCCTCCGGCAGTGGCGGCGTCTGCGTGATCTCTCCTGCAACAAGCAGCGATTGAAATTGCTCATTCAGCAGCGCGAGTGCTGAGGCGGTCAGCGGTTTCGTGATACGAATCACCATGCGTTCCCGCACCCAGCGATACGAATGAAAGAGCCGATAAAACTTTAGGATTTCGTCCACCGCCTCCTGGGGGTCGTGGGTGATTCGGAAGAGATTAAAATCCGAGCGCGATACCAGCCCGGCGTCGAGCAGGTCATTCGACACAAACCGCCGCCATATCTCCCAGTAATGCCCGTTGGGTTTATCGAGGAGAATCAGCGGGACGATCAGCGATTTCCCCGTCTGCATGAGCGTCAATGCTTCAAACCCTTCGTCCTGCGTCCCAAAGCCGCCGGGACACAGCACAAACGCATGCGTCTCTTTCATGAAGTTGAGCTTGCGGGTGAAGAAATACTTGAAGTTGATCAGTTTTGTATCCCCGCTGATCGTTTCGTTTGCGCGCTGCTCGAATGGCAAAAGAATGTTGAGGCCAAAGCTGTTTGCGGCACCGGCACCCTGCTGGGCAGCGCCCATGATCCCGTCGCCACCGCCCGTGATGATCATGTATTCGTTCTGAACCATGAGTCTGGAAAACTCTCGCGCAATGCGGAACTCCTCAGCGTCCGAACGCGTCCGCGCCGAACCAAAAACCGCAACTTTCCGGCGACCGTGGTATTTCGCAAAAATGCTCGCCGCGTAGCGCATCTCGCGCATCGCCCGGTTGAACAGCTTCATGTCGGACAACGCGGCACCATCCGAGCCCAACCGCAGTGCCGTGTCCATGATTTCAGCCACCAACTCCGCTTGGCGTCCGTGTGCTACTTCGTTAGCCAATTCGATGACTCGCGGATCGATATTTTTTCCTGCTGACATGGGATCTCTGGACTAGTTCACCAGTCGGAAAATGGGAAGAACTATCGCGACCTTGCTTCCGTGCATCGCCACGGATAGGTTTACCCCATGATAATCGTGTTGCGTGCGGGGGCCTCGGCAGAGCAGGTCAATCAGGTCATCGAGGAAGTTCAAAAACTCGGCTACACCCCATCCCCGATCGTGGGCGCGCAGCAGACGGTGATTGCTGCCATCGGCGATGAGCGCACTAACCAAACGCTGGAGTCGTTAAACGTGCTCGCTCAGGTCGAGCGGGTCATCCGGGTGCAGAAACGCTACAAACTCGTCAGCCGCGAATCCCATCCGGAGGATTCGGTGATCGATGTGGACGGAATTCCCGTCGGAGGCCGGGCTGTCACGCTCATGGCCGGGCCTTGCTCGGTGGAGAGCGCAGACCAACTATTTGCTACCGCCGACGCCGTCAAAGCGGCGGGCGCGACGATCCTGCGCGGTGGTGCCTACAAACCCCGCACGTCGCCGTATGAGTTCCAGGGGCTCGGCAAAGAAGGTCTCGCACTGCTCAAGGAAGCCAAGGCCCGGACCGGATTGAAAATCATCACCGAGGTGCTCAGCGAGCGCGATGTCGAGCATGTGGCCGAAACCGCTGACATCCTGCAGATCGGTGCCCGCAACGCACAGAATTTCCAACTCCTTATCGAGTGTGCCAAATCCGGACGCGCCGTCCTTTTGAAGCGCGGGATGTCGCAACGCATCGAGGAATGGCTGCTTGCCGCCGAATACCTTCTCGCCCACGGAAACCCAAACGTAATGCTCTGCGAGCGCGGAATCCGCACGTTCGAAACCTACACCCGAAACACGCTCGACCTCGCCGCTGTAGCAATCGCCAAGCGCGAGTCGCACCTTCCTGTCATCGTCGATCCAAGCCAGGGCTGCGGGCGCTCGGACCTCGTCTTGCAACTCTGCTGCGGGGCGATCGCACTGGGCGCCGATGGATTGCTCATCGAGGTGCATCCAAACCCCGCCGAAGCCCTCAGCGACGGCCAGCAGCAGGTGGATTTTTCCGCCTTCGCCGCATTCAAAGAGCGTCTGACTCCGTTTCTCCACGCCGTCGGACGAACGATGTAAGGGGCCACCGCATCAGGGACTTGTCGGAGTGGCAATTGTGCGATAGGGTCCACCCTGAATGATGTCCTCAGAGCCTTACGACGACCGCAGCCCATTGACGTGGGTTGGGAAGTATCCTGTTTACCTGACGACTGCGCTCGTAGGCGTCCACGCGGTCGCGATGATTCTGGTTTCGCTCCTGATGGCGTTCGGCATGTCGGGGTTGTTGGATTCGCTGATCTATTCCAGCGAGGCGGTCGTAACCCGATTTGCGTTCTGGGAGTTTTTCACCTACGTCTTCGTTAACAAGCCGTCGATCTGGTTTGTCGTGGAGATGTATCTCCTGCTGATGTTCGGCAGCGAGGTGGAAAAACGCATCGGCCGCCGCGGGTTCGGCTGGATGTATTTGGCATTGGTCCTCGCAATTCCTACGGTCCTCACGGGTGCCGCCGCTCTGGGCGTCTCGTCGGTTTATGCCGGGAGCGGGGCGGTTCATTTCGCGGTGTTCATCGCATTTGTGACCATTTACCCCACAGCACAGATTTTCTTTGGACTCCAAGCGCGCTGGGTCGGTCTGATCCTGCTGAGTATCAACTCGCTCCAATTCCTCGCCTCGCGCGACTGGGTGTCGTTGTCGATGTTATGGCTCGCTTCGGGATGCGCCGTTTTTATGTTGATCAAAGCGGGCGTCGCATCCAGTGGCGTGCTGGACGGGGTCTCTGATGTGATCCCAAGACCTGCCAAAGAACCCCGCCGTCTCGCGAAGGCTGAGAAATCCAAACCCGACACGTCTGCCGACCCCTACGAATCGATCGACCCGCTCCTCGACAAAATTTCCAAAAATGGGATCCATAGCCTGACCAAGGCGGAACGCCAGCGGCTGGAGAAGGCGCGCGCTTTGCTCATCGAGCGGGAGCGGCGTCGATGAATGCCCCGGAGGAGTTTCCAGACGAAAGCCACCAAGCGTCGCACACCACGCTCCCTCTGCCGTCGCTGAAGGATCCGTCCTACGTCAACGCGATGATCCATTTTTATCGCGGCGAACTCGGGCGAATCATGATCTGGAGACAGCGCCTGGATCAGACCACGCAATGGGCGATCGCGAGCACGACAACCATCGTCACCGTCGCGTTTTCATTCCGCGACCTTCCGCACATCATCTTCTTTTTCAATCTGGCCATCGTGGCGATGATGCTTTGGATCGAGGCGCGGCGGTATCGATTTTACGATGCGTTTCGCGGGCGGGTGCGGATGTTGGAGTCCCACTTTTTGGTTCCGATGATTTCGCAGAGTGATCGATTGCTGGATGGCGAGTGGCGGCGGTTGGTATGCGAGGACCTTATCCTTCCGACATTCAAAATTTCGGCCATCGAGGCGGTCGCCCGCCGTCTCAAGCGGAACTACGTGTTTATTTTTGCTATCATCATGCTGGCATGGAGCGTGAAGATCGTAATGCACGCAGACCCGGAGATTGATTCGTTCGCGTCGCTCTACAAAGCATTTGCTGCCGCCGCACTGCCCTCATGGTTTAATATGGCGATATTTGCGGGTACCATCATCACTGTTATTTGGATGATTGTATTCATATCGAGTCGATCCTCCGGTGAGATTTCGGAATTCGGCGGCAATGGTTCACTTTGGCGGATATGATGCAGCGGCTTTTTGAAATTGTGACCCGGCTGCGCGCCCCCGACGGGTGCCCATGGGATCGTGAGCAGACGCATGCGAGCCTGCGAAGTGCGTTGGTCGAAGAATGCTACGAAGTCGTAGATGCGATCAACCGGAGCGATGACGCCAACCTGCGCGAGGAATTGGGCGATTTGCTTCTGCATGTGGTCTTTCATGCACAGCTCGCCGAGGATCGCGGGGCCTTTGATTTTTACGGTGTTGCCGCTGACATCTGCGAAAAGCTCGTCCGTCGTCACCCGCATGTGTTCGGTGATGACTCCGCGATGGATTCCGAGGAAGTTCTGCACAAGTGGGAGCAAATCAAACGCAAGGAGAAAGGCGAGGGAGCATCGATCCTCGACGGCAGAGACTCGGCCCAACCCGCATTGATGCGCGCACAAAATGTGCAAAAGAAGGCGTCCCGCGTCGGATTCGACTGGTCGGATGCCGATCCGGTTTTTGCGAAACTCGAGGAGGAAATTGCCGAACTTCGGGAAGCGCTCCAGTCCGGCCGGACGGATGCAATCGAGGATGAAATGGGCGACATCCTGTTCACGATGGTGAATCTGTCGCGCAAGGTGAAAGTGGACGCCGAGACGTCTCTGTCGGCGGCTACAGCCAAATTCATCCGTCGCTTTCAGTGGATGGAATCCGATCTTGCGGCAGAAGGAAAACGTGTCGAGGAGACGGATCTGGCTGAATTGGAGGAACGATGGATCCGTGCGAAAAAATCGTTGAATCCGTGACAGCGGAGCCGCTTCAGCCGTGGGTCGTCCTGAATGTGGATGGCCGGGATGCCGCGTTGGATTTTTCCAGTGCAGGTTGTGATCCTGACCTCTCGGCGCATCCGCCCGTGAACTACCACGCCTACGCCGCCTGCACCTCAGGGTCATTCCAAAAGTCCGTTTCGGCGGTGGCATCTGACGCAAAGCACGTGCTTGTTTTGCTCCGACGGCGGAACCTCGTGGCCGCGCGCGCGGCGGTGCGACAGCTTTTGGACCGCTCGCTCAACGTCTGGGTTTCGTTGAAGGAATCCGGCGGATTGCAGGTTGCGGAGTTGATCTCCGATGCCCGCCGATGGCAGGAGTTTTGCGATGTTTGTTCGCTTGCAACCGGGTGTTTATCCAGCACGCCGGACATGGTGCCGCTCTATCGGGCGGCTGGTGGCAAACAGGCTGTATTCGTTCCGACGCCGTATCCTGTGGACCTGCCTGCGTGGGACTTCTCCCGCCCGGTCAGCGAACGCAGCGGGATTTTCATTGGGACCCGCGAGTTTGATGTCGCGAGCCGCAGGCACACGATGGGCGTGGTTACCGCCTGCATGGTCGCAAAAAATGCCGGTGTCCGCGTGGTCGTTATGAACCCCGATGGTCGTGGTGGACAAAAGATGCTGGATGGCATCCGGACCTCCATGGGCGCCGCCGCCCAACTAGAGGTCGTTCCAGGCCCGCTCGCATACCCGGAGTATCTGCGCCTCATGGCCTCCTGCAGGCTGGTTTGGCAACTGGATCGCAGTTCGGTTCCAGGACAGGTGGCCGGAGACGCATTGCTGGCGCGGGTGCCGTGCGTCGGTGGGGATGGCGCGATTGACCGGTTGGGGCATCCGAGCACCCACGGGGATGGCCGATCTGCGGATGAGTTGATCGAGGTGATGCAGCGGCTGCTTAAAGACGATGCGTTTTACAATCGCGTGTGCGAGGAATCCGCCGCTTCGGCCAGAAATACGCTTAGCTTTTCGGCGATCGCAGACCGCCTGTCCCAACTATCAGCGCGAGCTGAATAGATCATTCTGTGCGGACGCGGGCGCTTCGAGTCCGAGTTTGCGGTAGGCGTTTTGCATGGCCACGCGGCCTTGAGGGCTGCGTTTCAAATACCCCTGCATGATCAAATACGGCTCGTGGACTTCTTCGAGCGTGCCTGGTTCCTCGCCGACTGCCACCGCCAGCGCGTTCACACCCACCGGGCCGCCGTCGAACTTCATGATGATCGCTTCGATGATGCGCTTGTCCATTTCATCAAATCCATCGGCATCGACGTCGAGCATTTGCAGCGCGTTGGCCGCGACCGATTGGGTGATGATATTGTTTGCCCGCACCTGGGCAAAATCACGAACCCAGCGGAGGTAGTTATTTGCGATACGCGGGGTGCCGCGTGAGCGTCTGGCAATTTCGAGTGCTCCATCCGGCTCGGTTTGAATCCCGATGAGGCCTGCACTGCGCAGGATGATGCTCTGCAAGTCTTCCGCGCTGTAGTAGTCGAGGCGGCAGTTCATTCCAAAGCGCGACCGAAGCGGAGAGCTGATCATTCCGGCTCGTGTGGTCGCGCCGATGAGTGTGAACTTCGCCAAATGCAGTTGGATGCTCCGCGCGCTCGGGCCTTGGTCGATCATAATATCGACTTTAAAATCCTCCATCGCCGGGTAGAGGTATTCTTCGATGGATGGCTGGAGCCGGTGGATTTCGTCGATGAACAGGATGTCGCCGCGTTGCAGGTTGGTGAGAAGTCCCGCCAAGTCGCCGGCTTTTTCGACCATGGGTCCGCTCGTGGTTTTGACTTCCGCGCCGACGGCGTTGCCTACGATGTATGCAAGCGTCGTCTTGCCAAGGCCGGGAGGGCCGCTCAGGAGAATATGCTGCAACACGTCCCCGCGCTGCAAGGCCGCCTCCACCATGAGTTTCAGCCGATCCAACGTGCCGCGCTGCCCGGCGAATTCCTCAAAAAGTGGCGGCCGCAGCGATACGTCAAACGGCGTGTCGGGCGCTTCGGTGGAATGTTTGGCGTCAGGAATCATGCGTGGGCAGATAGACAAATTTGATTCTCAAACTCCGCCAAACAGGCTCGCACACCCCTCGCGTCCCGAAGCAACGAAGTGCCAACAAGCCCCGCTTGGAAATGCTCGCGCACCTGCGCGATGCGTGAGGGTTCCAATCCACTCTCGGCCACGCGTATCGCACCCTCGGGCAGTCTCGATGCCAGCTCAAATGCACCAAAGTCGAGGCTGAAGTCTTTTTCCGACTGACCGCCGGCAGCAACAAATCCGCTGTCCGATTTGAATTTCCGGCTGTTGATTCCGACTACTTTTGCGCCGGGTGGGAGTATTTCGATTTCTTCCGCCGTGTGGACTTCAAACAAAACACCGAGCTCCAGTTCCATGGCGAGGTCGTGGAACCCGGCGAGGCGCGACGCATCGAGGACATTTGCCATGAGCAAAATCGCATCGGCTCCAAACGCCCGCGCTTCGCGGACTTGGTATTCGTCGATCATGAAATCTTTCCGCAAGACGGGCTTGGTCACGCTGGCGCGGATCGCTTTCATGCGCTCGATGTTCATCCCGAAATGCTGCGCGTTCGTGAGCACCGAGATCGCAGCCACGGCATTCGATTCCTCGTAGGCCAATGCCGCATCGCGCACATTGGCGTCCCGCATCGGCCCGACGCTCGGTGATTTTTCTTTGATTTCCGCAATAAGTGAAAACCTATGCGATCGAAGGGCGGTCTCGAAACCCCGGACCGGCGGTGCGTCAGCGAGGCGCGCCCGAATGTCCGCGATCGGTCGTTTGGCTTTGGTGGAAAAAAGCTCGTCGGCTACGTCGCCCAAAATGCGGTCAAGAAATGTGCTCATGGGCTTCGTTGGATGGCAGGCTGCCTGATTTACAAAATCCAAAAATCCAATTCGCGTAGGCGGCCGAGGTGGATTCCGGTTGCAGGACGATGAATTCCGGCACGTCGTAAGGATGGGTTTCGACTAACTGGCGTTCGAGTTCCGGCATGCAGGATAGTGTGGTTTTTAGGACAGTTTGCACTTCATCGCTGTCCTGCATCTGGCCGTTCCATGCGTAAATCGATCGACATCCGGGCAGCATGGTGCCGCACGTGATTAAGTGCCCACGGAGAAGATCTCGAATGACACCCGCCGCCGTTTCTTCATTCGGAAAGGTCGTCAGGACGATTCGGATGTCGGTGCTATGCGGCATGCAGCACCACCGTTGCGGGTTGCCGACAGATCCATCCGCCGCCGATAACCCGGTCATCTTGATAAAATACCGCCGCCTGCCCGGGTGTGATGGCCCGCTGCGGCTCGTGGAGTCGCACCAAATAGCGATTCGCCTCGACGCGCGACACGGTGGCCCCGGCGCCCGCGTGTGCGTAGCGGATCTTCACGGTGACATCCACGGGATCCATCGGTTCATCGATGAGCCAATTGAGATTGTCCACGATGAATTCCTCGCGGGTCAGTTCCTCATCGGTGCCCACGATGACACGTGAGTGCTCGGGGTCGATATCGACGACATACATCGGTCGTGGTGATCCGCCCGGCAGCCCTTTGCGCTGGCCGACTGTGAACATTTCGATTCCCTCGTGCTCGGCAATGAAATTTCCGCTCGTGTCGTAAATCCCGCCGCGATGAAACTCCTGCTCCCCGAGGTGCGACCGGAGGAATGCCTTGTAGTCGTTGCCCGGAACAAAGCAGATTTCCTGGCTGTCCACTTTGTCCGCGACTTTCATGCCCATGTCGCGGGCGATGGCGCGGATTTCTGGTTTTGTCATTCCGCCGAGTGGCGTCACAGCGCGGCGAAGCTGCTCTTTGCGGAGGCTGAACAAAAAATACGACTGGTCTTTGCGTGGATCGAACCCTCGACGCAGGATCGCGTCATCGCCGTGGTGTTCGATGATGGCGTAGTGTCCGGTCGCGATGTATTCCGCGCCTAGAGCCCGCGCCTTCTCCCAGAGATTGCCGAATTTCAGCTTCTCGTTGCACATCACGCACGGGTTCGGCGTGCGGCCCGCTTTGTATTCGCTGGAAAAATAATCGATCACGAGCTTCTCAAATTGATCAGCCTCATCGACGACATAATGCGGAATCCCGAGGGAATGCGCCACTCCACGTGCATCGGCGATCGCCGAGGGCCCACAGCACTTGTCTTCAGCTCGCGAAATGCAGTCCTGCGGCCAGACTTTCATCGTGACGCCGATCACGTCCCATCCGTCATTTTTCAATAGGTGCGCCGTGACGCTGGAGTCCACGCCTCCACTCATCCCAACCAATACTCTGCGTCCCATGCCTTTCATTAGGCGAAGATCATGCAGCCTATCCCCGCATTCGTCAAACCCGACATCGGGAAGGTTGGCCTCGTGTATGCCAACGATCCGGGCGGGTCGCAGGCACGGAATCAGACTGCAAAGGGGTTGAGCGGCCTGCCATGCACGTGGCAGAGATAGCGTTCGGTTGATTCGGGCGAAACTGCGTTAGCCCAGCTCGAAGGTGGTAATGCCGAATACCTCTTCCTTGGAAAACTTGGGGGTTCCGCCGCGATACATACGCGTCGTGGCAAAAACTTCATGCATCCCGAATTTGAGAGCGAGTTCGACGGCCAAGGGGTTGTTACCGGGCGTGTCTAGGTAAACGGGGCCCGTCGGGGCTGCTGCACAGAGCGCCAGAAGCAGGTCCTCGGCGACTGCAGGAGAATCGGCAAAAAGCGGGCCGAGCTTGGCTCCCACGATGCACGGACGAATGACTCCGTATCCTCGGAGCGTTCCTTCGCGCGTGTCGGCCAGTGCAGTTCCTCCCACCTGATGGATCCACATCTGCAAGAATCTGTCTCGCTGCGCCGGGAAGTGGCGTCGGTCGTAGGCGGAGAGGTCAGAGAATGGCACATCGCGCGCATCGATCAGGTCCGGGGTCACTCGTCCAACCGGGCGGCCTTCGTAGCGCACGTTCCGTCCCTCGGGAACAAATCCGAAAAACTTGGCGTATTGCCGTTCTTTCGCCAGCACACCATCGATTCCGATGATCCTGTCGCCGAGGTGATCAAGCGCACGTTGCGCCAGATCGAGCCCCACCCGGTGCCCCCGCAGGTCGGGCCGAACAATGAAGAGGCCGACAAAGCCATAGCGATCATCGTAGGCGACAGCGGAGATTCCGCCTACCATTTCTCCCTCCGTCTCGGCGCAGAACAACCCGGAGGGATCGGTTCGTGCGAAGATCTCCGCATCGTGAATTCCAGGATTCCACCCCTCCTTCTGCGCCCAATTCATGATTTTCGAGACCTCGTCGGCTGCCATGCGCCTTATCGAAATGCTGCTCACCCCCAAAGCCTGATCCACGCGGGCTGCAAATGCAAAAGTTTATCATTACTCGGGTAAAGGGGGCACTAAGCGGGTTCGCGCCCTGCTTTGCCACAAGCGCAGTTATCAAATTTGACTGGGGAAATTCAACGGTATGTATTGATGGTATGCCAATCATGACTCATCGCACCACGTTTGCATTGGATGAAGCGACCGCGCAGCGGCTCAAACGCTTGGCCGCACGGTGGGATGTTTCGCAGGCAGAGGTCGTCCGCCGCTCCGTGGAGCAAGCAGAAAACCATTCCGAGACGCAGTCCGCCGACCCGATCACCCTGTTGAAAGAGCTTTTCGCCTCGGGTGGGGGACTGGATCTCGAAAAAGGCAGCGCTTATATCGCTGAGGTCTATGACGACCGAAAGCATTGGAGGGGCGAGTGATTTGCCTGGACGCCAATTTCTTGATAGGCGGCGTAATCGCAGCGCGGCCCGAATCGCAGCACCTGCTCGCATGGGCGGCAGCGGGGGAGACGTTTTGCACGGCCGCTCCAGCTTGGTATGAATTTCTCTGTGGTCCGGTTTCACCCGCTCAGATCCACACCATCCGGGCTTTTTTGAAGGGTGGCATCATCCCATTTTCCACGGTTCAAGCACAGATCGCCGCTCAGCTTTTTCATGCCCCAGAGCACCCACGTCGCTTGCGGGTGGATACCATGATTGCCGCCACAGCCATCTCCCAAGGCGCTGCTCTTGCAACGCTCAATAGCGCGGATTTCGAGATTTTCACCTCCCACGGACTCGAGTTGGCCATTCCTCTGTGATGATAATCCTAAATCCCGCAGTCAAAACGCAAGGAATCGGAAAATCTACCGGGAAGAGCAGGAAGACCCTGAAGAAAAGACGGGTGAGTCGGGTAAACACATCGCCGCTTCGTTCTACCAATTGGGTGAAGATCAACGGCGATCATTGTTTGCCGTAAACGATTAACATGCGTGGTTTTTGCAGACTTCATGGTGGATGCACTGCGGTTTTCAGGATTCTTTACCGATTAGCGAACATTTCCCCGGATGCCCAATCACCCATGCCGGGCGCTTGACTCTCAAAGCCCGACGCTCCCTCCTTTGCCGACCTTTTGCGCGACCGCTGCACGTTTGCCTCATCTTTACGCCTGCGCTTGACAATGCATCTAATTCATCCAATTTGGATGAATATGATCACCGTCGCCGCAAATAAAGCCAAGCAGTCGTTTGGAAAGATTCTTGACTCTGCCAGACTCGAGCCTGTTCTGATCCAGAAGCACAACCACCCCGCAGCGGTGATCCTTTCGGCTACGGAGTATGATCGCCTGCGCGGCATCAATCGAGCAGAGTTCACCCAGTTTTGTGATCGGATCGGACGCGAGGCAGCGAAGGCCGGAATCACAGAGGCCAAACTGAATAGCATATTGCGCGAAGAATGATCCCCTCCTTCCGGTGGGTCGTTGACACAAACATCCTAGTCAGCCACCTCCTGCTGCCACAGTCCACTCCTGCTAAAGCCGTGCGCAAGGCTCTGGATTTGGGTGATTTGCTGGTCTCGGATGCCACTTTGGACGAACTCAATTCGGTTTTGGCGCGCCCCAAACTAGCGAAATATGTGTCCGCCACAGATCGCCGGGAGTTCTTTGCCCTTCTGGGACGCGTGGCGCGTCACATTGAAATCATTCGCGCTATCACCGCCTGTCGCGATTCCAAAGACGATAAATTTCTCGAAGTCGCCATCAATGGAAAAGCCGATGCGTTGATAACCGGGGATCTCGATTTGCTGGCTCTACACCCTTTCCTTGATATCCCGATACTCACCCCGCGACAGTTTCTTGATCAGCATTCGTCCGAAGAAGCGGAATGAACAAACTCTGCGGTCAGTGCTATTGCTTCAATCAAACTCAAAAAATCAGCACCAGACGCATCCTGAGTGACAGCGCGGCTGGGTAAAGGGGTCGGTCATTCATATTGACACATTCGCCGATAACGTAGCTTCGAAACACTCGATTTTTTGAATCGAGCAGATAGATTTCGTGACTGAGCCTGTGAATCACTTCATTGAAAAAGTTATGCGCCTCCGGCACCAGCTCAGTTCGAACTGCAACATGTCAATATGAATGACCGACCCCTTCACTGACCCCCAGGGGTTGCGTTTTTCCAGTGTTTGTCGTCTGGCCGAGATCATCAAATTGTTCCTCAAGGGCTTTGATCTGATCGGACACGACCATCGCACCGATGTTATCCCCTGCCGCTTTCAACCGATCTCGCTTTTCCGTCAAAGAATCTAGCTGTTCGAGAATTTTTTCTTGAACGTTTTGAGCGGATGTGTTGTCTGAAGTGTCAGCCTGACTTTCAGGAAGGGGCTCTATGGCTTGAGGTTTAGGGGAAATTGCTATCCCAAAAACGGCTTGTCCGTATCCCACCTGACTGTCAGACTTCTTTTTTCTAAGAGCGTTGTCTCCTCAATCCGCGCCCCCGCTGTCCTGCGGTGGCTTCTTGGATTTATCGAAGCACCCCCTCGCCTCAAGAGAATCAATCAACCCCTCCTGCCACTCGTCCCAGTCTCCTCCTTGGGAGTCACGCAGTTACAACGAAGATTCTGGTTTAGGCTCCGGCGATGTTTCGCGAGGAATTACTTAGAGCCTGTTTGAAAAGGCGATCAGGAGTAATGATTGAGCATGAGTCGGAGGGAGGCGAGGTAGACGAAGGCGTCTGCGCTTTCGATGGATTTCTCGTAGTCACGGACGAGGCGGCGATTCTGAA